>Ga0078894_10000012_pt1 | contig 110882 bp, 99 predicted proteins | sample LauGreSu1BDMLBSD_2_FD_67506 | JGI IMG/M metagenome (GOLD analysis project Ga0078894, IMG submission 67506) | Freshwater lake microbial communities from Lake Michigan, USA - Su13.BD.MLB.SD (version 4) (version 4) | ecosystem: Environmental > Aquatic > Freshwater > Lake | place: Lake Michigan...
CTGCACAAACCCTTAACCGGGTAAGTCTAAGCCGGAATACGTTTATCCACCAATTTGAACCAAAGCGGCGGAATTAAGGCAGGGAGAAACATGCTGGTGTATCCACCCGGTAAAACCGGACTTTTATCATACGAAACCAATGTATTGAAGGGCTTGGCTGCATGAAAGTGATGATCTGCATGTCGACTTAAATCAATTAAAAAATAACGACTTACCAAGCGATCGCTTTGCCAGGAGTGCATTTCGTTTACCCGTTCTTTTTCATCTCTGGTTAAACCGTAATGCTCAATGTAATTGGTGTATTCCAAAAGTAGATTTGCCAAAAGTGCCTGTAGTAAAACTGCCAAGGCAACTTTAAGGCCCAAAAAGCTCCAAATTAACACCGTTACCAGTACCGCACCTGCAAGAACAGCAATCACATAATTGTGTATGCCGTATGGGCTTTTACCCAATTTGAGTAAGCGCTCTTTTTCTAAATTAATGGACTGACTGAGTTGTCCTTTGGTGGTTCGCAGGAAAAATGCGTAAAAGCTTTCGCCCCGCAATGCACTCACCGGATCGTTACCCGTACCTACCCATTTGTGATGGATACGTAAATGGTGAATGTAGAAATAGGGATTAAAAACCGTGAACAAGAGTAAGCGTCCTAAAAAATTCCAAAACGGACTTTTTTTATGGATGAGTTCGTGTGCGATAACGATGCCCAAACTTCCGGAGGCTACACCCGTAGAAAGTGCTGCGGCTACAATCCAGAAACCGGTCAGAATTTCTGTTGATACCGCATAAATTAAACTGCCTATGGCAACAAACTGCGTAATCACTACAATCAGCATGAGCAAATCGGGCAAGAAATCGTCACGGCCTTCCTCGTTATTTTTATCCTCTGGCAGCACCAATTCGAGCAGTGCCAAAATCACGAAAGTGAACACAAAATTGGTCAAACTAAACCAAGAACCACTCAAATTGCCAAAAATGGCCAGAGAAGCTGGTATTAAATTGATAAAGTACTTCCAGTTACGAAATGTATCTTGAATGGTGTGTCCGGTCTTCATGATTCATGAAGATAAGAAGAAAGCGTTACAACAAGAAAAAATTACTTTTCAGTAATTTCCATTTTCTCGGCAAAATGAGCACAATAATCGCGTAGATCTCCAATAATGGCTTCTTCGCCGGTAGCTTTTAGAAAGCTATCGCCCATGGTTTGCAAGGTTTCGTAGAAAAAGCGCTTCATTTCATCTACTGGCATATCCTTGGTCCACAAATCAATACGCAAGGTATTTTTGTAATTGTGATCCCACAAAGCCAGCATCATCGATTTTACCGGTAATGCCTCTTTCTGTTTAGAATCTGTAGATTCCCAAAGAATATTTTCAGGTAAATTTTGTTCGTCTAACTCGATAGTCAATTTGATTTCAGCTTTTTTCATACATTAAAATCCCCGGATAATGAATAAAATGAGGAGCACAAAGATGAGGAATAAGCACTCAACAATCCAAATTCGTTTTAAGTTATTGAGTGTAAAGCGAAATACGAGATCCGAAATCAGGCTGAGTGCCAACAGGCCAATCAATGGAATCGTGCCCAGCTGCCTCCAACCGGTATCGTCTGCATAACTCAATAAATAAACAATTGCGGCTAATAAAATGCCACTTAGGATATTTAAAGGAGTTAATCGCAAAGATCTCACAGCTACAAAACTAGCAAAGGATCTGTCAAATTAGCGGTGGTAGGTCTTTTTTGCTGCCGTAAACGTATACGGTAAAGTATTCGCATCTACATCACGGGCTTCCACACTTAAGTGTGTATTATCTTCTAAACGCACTAAAACAGAACGATTTTTCCAATTACCCGATTCAAAAAATTTCACGTTGTAGGCATAAATTTTTCCATCCGGTTTTACATCTTTAAAGGCCCGATCAATAACTCCAGATGATTGAATGTTCATTACCTCATAAAGTCCAGAAGGCACCAGAACACCAGCGTCACCAATAGATAAAAATAAGCGATCGGGCTGCACTTCATCCTTAGCAAAAGAAATATTGTAGGATTCTTTGTAAAAATCATAGCCATTCTGAATCCAGTTACCCTGTAAAGTTCCTGGTATATCCTGATTTATTTCTCCGCACAAAGGCTCAGCTGTTCTTTTTATCGAACCGTCAGGACTTCCCAATTTAGTGATGAGTTGCGATCTGGTTGCACTATCGAAATAATCCAAAGGGCAAACCGGAATATTATTAACATAAATTCCTAAATCAAAGCCATATTGTCCGGGTACATTGGTAAAAATGGTACCGATGAGCTCGCCTGCAGAAACATTAACATCTACATTGAGGGTGCACTTTTCGAACTGTTTACCTCCAATGGTTGTGGTTTCACAACCCGATGCAGGAAAATTTGAAGCTGCATCAAGTAGTTTCCCTTGCAATTGGGTAACATGGGCAAAGCGAATTCGAGTAGAACCCGAACCCATAATGACGGAATAATCCTTTTTCTCGTCTGGCTGACCGGGATTCATCCGCTGACGGATCAGTTGAACTACATGTAAATTTCCAGGGGACTTGAGGTCGAAACTTGTGACCTGATTCGAAAAATAAAAATACATGTGGTCTGTTGGAAAGGTATGTTCCGGAGGATTTAAATTACCCAAAGGGACCAAACCAGTAATGTAAGTTAAATCCGCAGGCAGTACCGTTAAACTACCTAATTGAATGGCTGAGGTGGATTTCTTTTTACAAGTCTGTACAGAAATGCCAAGTAGAGCAATCGTCAAGATTGCGTAAAGCGTCTTTTTCATTGCGTTAATTAATTAATAATTAATACGCCAGACGAAGCTTTTTATTGCCCTTGAACAAAAACCGCTTTAATAAAATTCAAAACTAGATTTTAATTATATGAACAGAACCAATTCGAAATCACCTGCCAGCACGCTTGGCATTCTTTTGAGAATAGTTGTTCTTGGAAGATGATTTCGATTTACTCGACTTGGTGTTCTTGAGCTTTTTTTCGTGAAAAGCACCCTTAAATTCAGGGTTCTCTTTGCGTTTTTGCAAATCAATTTCGCGTGCCATGGCCTGACGCTCTGCAAAGGGTGTTTCTTCTACAAAAACTGCAGCTGGCAGTTCTGCTTTGGGTATAGGCTGACGGATTAGCTTTTCAATTTTCTTGACATAATAGTGTTCGGCCTCGGTGCAAAACGTGATGGCTTCTCCACTTTTGAAAGCTCGGCCAGTGCGACCAATGCGGTGTACATAATCTTCGATAACAATAGGAACATCAAAATTGATAACATGGCTCACATCTGCCACATCCAAGCCACGAGCTGCTACATCGGTAGCCACCAAAATTCGCACATGACCTTCCTTGAATGAATTGATAGAATTGATTCGGGTATTTTGCCCTTTATTGGCATGAATAACCCGAACTTGCTCCTCGCCATATTTCCTGAGTAGCCAATGGTAAATATTGTCGGCCACCTGCTTGGTTTTACAAAAAATGATCAATCGCTGAAAAGCCTCATCATCCTGTAACAGTTGCTGCAGTAAATTGAGTTTGGTTTTCAGGTTAGGTACTTGATACAAAACTTGTGTAACCGTATGAGCCGGCGTAGCCTGAGGCGCAACTTCGATACGTAAAGGAAACTTTAAAAAATCGCCAGAAATCTTTTCCACTAATGCGCTCATGGTGGCCGAGAAAAGCAAATTCTGACGCTTGCGAGGTACAACTTCTAAAATCCGATGTATTGAGCCAATAAAACCCATATCCATCATTTTATCGGCCTCATCCATCACCAAAAATTGAAAATGTTTGGTCACAATGTGTCCCGCTAGGTATAAATCCAAAAATCGACCTGGTGTGGCTACTAAAATATCAACACCCTTTTGCAGCTCGGCAATTTGCGTTTTAGGGCCCAAACCGCCGTATAAAACCACGGTGCGTAAATCGGTATATTTTGAAAATAAACGAATATTCTCCTCAATTTGCATGGCTAGCTCACGTGTAGGAGCCAAAATCAATGCTCTGGCACCACTACCCTGGGCATACTTCAGCTTCATGAGCATTGGCAAAACATAAGCAGCTGTTTTACCCGTTCCGGTTTGTGCAATGCCCATGATATCCTGCCCAGATAAAATAGGTGCAATGGCTTTTTGCTGAATCGGTGTTGGCACAGTATACCCTGCCTCCTCAATTGCGTTCAGGATTTGCCGGTTCAGTTTAAAATCTTCAAAATTTTTAGCCATACGTGCAAAGATAATCTTTTAAGCTGCAATGTCTTTGTGCCGAGTAGTTCTCCTGCAGATTGCTGTAGAAAAAACAATCCATCAAACTTCAATTAAACCGTTTCATAAAACTCTTAAAATTTAAAAGAGGGATAAAATACCTCATTAAGCTTCTAAAATCATTCAAAAACGCAAAATCTCTTTACCCCAAAGTGACAAGCTAGCTGCTAAAATACTACTTAGACTCAATCTAAATAATTACCTTTGTGCTCCATTTAAAAAAACCTATGGCCAAAGTTTCCATCAATTTAGCTACCGGTTCTTTGCAAAAAGAAGACCTTATTGTGGGTATCGATTTAGGTACAACCAATAGTTTAGTAGCATTTATCAATCCTGATGGAAATCCGCAGGTAATTAACGATACCGGTAAGGGTCTTTTGGTGCCTTCTATTGTGCATTTCAATGGAGATGGCTCAGTAAAAGTGGGCAATGAAGCTAAAGAATATCTTATTAGCGATCCTGAAAACACTATTTTTTCTGTAAAACGATTATTGGGTCGTTCTTACCAGGACATAGCCCGCTACCGCGATTTCTTTTCATACAAAGTAATTGACGACAATACCGAGAGTTTGGTCAAGATTAAGGTTGGAGATAAATTTTATACTCCAATTGAGCTTTCAGGGTTAATCCTGAAGGAACTTAAAGAACGGGCAGAACATGCACTGAAAACTCCCGTAACTCGGGCTGTAATTACCGTGCCGGCTTACTTTAACGACAGCCAGCGCCAAGCTACCCGCGATGCCGGAAAATTAGCAGGATTAGATGTTTTGCGGATTGTAAATGAACCTACCGCGGCATCTTTGGCTTACGGAATTGGCTTAAACCCCGAAGAAGAGAAAACCATTGCGGTGTACGACTTAGGCGGTGGAACTTTTGATGTTTCGATTCTAAAAATTCAGAATGGAGTTTTTGAAGTACTGGCTACCAACGGAGATACTTTTTTGGGTGGAGATGATTTTGATCGGGCCATTTTAAACTACTGGATTAGCGAAAATAAACTGGATGCAGAAGCCCTGGCGAACGACCAAACCTTAACTCAAGGATTGCGTTTAAAAGCAGAAGAAGCCAAAAAAGCCCTTACCACGCAAAACCTATATAACGATGCGTTTAATGGTATTCCATTAGCTATCAGCAAAAATAAGTTTGAGGAGCTTATCAGCGAAAAGGTACAGCAAACTCTTGATTGCTGTGCAAATGCTTTACGTGATGCCGGTTTAAAACCTCAGCAAATTGACGAAGTGATTATGGTTGGGGGCTCTACCCGCACGCCTTTGGTAAAAGAAAGTGTTGCCGAGTTTTTTGGCAAAGCCGTTCACGACCAAATCAATCCGGATGAAGTGGTAGCCTTGGGTGCAGCCATTCAATCGGATATACTTGCCGGAAACCGCAGCGATATTTTATTGTTGGATGTAACCCCGCTGTCCTTAGGTATAGAAACCATGGGCGGCTTAATGGACGTCATCATCCCCCGAAATTCTAAAGTGCCCACCAAAGCCGGCCGCCAATACACCACTTCGGTTGATGGGCAAGTAAACATGAAAATATCCGTTTTCCAAGGCGAACGAGATTTGGTAAGTGAGAACCGTAAACTGGCCGAATTCGAGTTAAAAGGCATACCAGCCATGCCAGCTGGCTTACCTAAGGTGGATATCAATTTCTTATTAAATGCCGATGGCATCCTCACCGTACAGGCCATCGAACTTCGTTCGGGCATAAAGCAAGAGGTTGAGGTAAAACCTACGTACGGCTTGAGCGATGACGAAGTGGAGCGAATGCTGCTCGACAGCATTCAACATGCCCAAGATGATGTACAGCAACGCATGCTCATCGAGGCCCGAACTGAGGCTGAGCAAATGGTGTACACCGCCGAACGTTTTTTGGAGAAAAATTCAGCTTATTTACAAGAAAACGAGATCGTACAAACACAAAACTACATCGAGGCACTCAAAGCCAGTTTAAATGCCGGCGACAAAGACCTTATCCACTCAAAAATTGACGAACTTAACGAGTATACCCGTCCTTTTGCCGAACGCGTAATGGATATGGCCATTGCACAGGCCATGAAGGGTAAACAGATTGAATAAGTTCCCTTTATTGTTTTGAAATCAATTTTTCTATTACATCTCTATTTAGCTAAACCTAATAAATTGGTATTTAGAGAGTTAAATAAATTTTCATTATAATAAAATAGTATCTTTATCTAAACCAATAAACATTTAGAAGCTGTCCGCTTGGCTTCTGTCCTAATTGATAAAGATCATGCAAGCAGCCAACACCTCTCTGGTTGATAAACTATATCAGCTATTCTTGTCCGAAAAAACGAAAGCAAAAAGTGAGCATATCATCACGTTAATTGCCATTGGCAGTTTCTTACTACACCTGCTTATTATTCTTCTTTGCAGAATTGGAGTGCTTGATCTGCAAAATTATTCTGCCTTATTGGGTAATCCCATCGGTGCCATTTACACACCCTTCTCCTTCATTCTGGTGTATGAAGTTTATTTACTCATTTACAATTTACCCAGATCAATAACCACCTATATTGGTAAACAGTACGAGATCATGACCTTGATCGTGATCAGGCGGGTATTTAAAGACCTTTCTCACCTAGAACTGAGTTCCAATTGGTTTGGTATAAAGAACGATTTACAATTCACTTTTGATATTATCGCCTCTGTCGTTCTTTTCTCTTTGATCTTCATTTTCATGAGATTGAGTAAAAGAAGTCAACAAAACATAATCAGTGAGCAACCAACACCTGCGCTTAGTCGTTTTTTACGATTTAAAAAAATAGTAGCGCTTAGTTTGGTACCACTTCTGCTGATTGTAGGCTCCTATAGTTTTGTAAACTGGACCATAGAGAACTTTTTTACCGTTCAAGCCGTAGGAGTTTCTTTAACGAATATCAATAACATCTTTTTTGATACATTTTTTACCATTCTCATTTTGGTTGATGTGCTCTTATTGCTCTTTTCGTTACGGCATACCGACCAGTTTCACAAGGTGTTCAGAAACTCAGGATTCATTATTTCTACCATTCTTATCCGGCTTTCCTTTGGAGTTGAAGGTTTGATCAATACACTTCTAATTATTTCCTCAGTAGTTTTTGGGGTGCTGATTTTGGCCATTTACAATTTATACGAAACCCATCAGCATAAAAAACTTGCCGAAAACAATCAGAATAATTCTAAGTAAGATCTTTGACTAGCTAATTTTTTCGGCAGTTTAGGAATGCTGCATCAACCTTGCAACATATTTACCAATGATGTCGAACTCCAGGTTCACTACATCACCGGGGTTAACCTGCTTTAAATTGGTATGCTCGTAGGTATACGGAATAATAGCCACCGAGAATCCATCCATTTTTGAATCAAAAACCGTCAGCGAAATCCCATTTACACAAATAGAGCCCTTTTCAACGGTGATGTTTCCAATGGCAGCATCGTATTGAAAGGAATAAATCCAACTTCCGTTTTGTTCAGTCACCCCAATGCAAGTGGCGGTTTGGTCTACGTGTCCTTGAACAATGTGACCATCCAATCGACCGTTCATGGGCATGCAGCGCTCCAGGTTTATTAGGTCGCCAACCTTAAGATGACCGAGATTGGTTTTGTTCAGCGTTTCTGTAATGGCGGTTACCGTATGGCAACCCTGTTTTAACTCAACAACCGTTAAGCAAACCCCATTATGCGCCACACTCTGGTCTATTTTCAATTCTTCAGAAATAGCAGATTTAATGGTTAAATTTAAATTACCGGCTTCGCTTTGCAGCGATTCTACCTGGCCTAGGGTTTCAATAATTCCGGTGAACATTAGAATTGGGTTCTATTTTTTTTCCAAGCCGATTCAGTTTTTACGGCTGCGGCAGCACTCCCTTGCTGGGGTTTTTGCTGCATCAACTGTGAAGCAATAATCGCTGCGATAAAAGCTTCTTCCTCCTTTTCTTCAATCAAGTTTTCAGGCTGGAAATACTTTTTCACAAAATGAGTATCAAACTTACCGGAAGTAAAGGCCTCGTGCTGCATTACAAACTTGCCAAAAGGCAAAGTAGTCTCGATACCTGTAATCTGGTATTCGTCGATAGCCCTGATCATACGCTCGATGGCTTCTTCCCTATTTTTACCATAGGTGATGAGCTTAGCAATCATCGGATCGTAATAAATCGGAATCTCCATGCCTTCTTCAAAGCCATCGTCAACACGTACACCGGGCCCTTGCGGTAAGCGGTAGGTTTGCAAAGTTCCTATATCTGGCAAGAAATTATTGGCCGGATCTTCAGCATACACACGCAACTCCACGGCATGTCCTTTAATTGCCAGATCTTCTTGTTCAAAGCTCAACTTTTCTCCCCGAGCAATCTTAATCTGTTCTTTAACCAAGTCTAAACCGGTAATCATTTCCGTAACCGGGTGTTCAACCTGCAATCGGGTATTCATCTCCAGGAAATAAAAATTTAATTTTTCATCAAGGATGAATTCAACCGTACCTGCACCCACATAATTGCAAGAACGAGCCACATCTACCGCACATTTACCCATTTGCTCTCGAATTTCAGGGGTTAAAACTGCAGAAGGCGCTTCTTCTACAACCTTTTGATGGCGGCGCTGTACAGAGCATTCACGTTCAAACAGGTGCACAATGTTGCCATGCGTATCTCCCAACACTTGAATTTCTATATGTCGAGGTGAAGAAACATACCGTTCAATAAATACCGAACCGTCGCCAAAAGCCGAAGTAGCTTCTGAAACGGCCAAATGCATCTGTTCCTCAAAATCTTCTACCCGGTCTACAATGCGCATTCCCTTACCTCCACCGCCGGCGGCCGCTTTAATGAGGATCGGAAATCCGACCTCTACTGCTCTATTTTTAGCTTCCTGCACATTGCTAATGGCTTCTTCAGTACCCGGAACCATCGGAATATTGTATTTCAACGCCGCGGCTTTGGCCGACAACTTATTCCCCATCATCTCCATCGCTTCGGGTGAAGGGCCAATGAGCACCAAGCCTGCTTCTTTTACCGCACGGGCAAAAGCGGCATTTTCTGATAAAAATCCGTAACCGGGATGAATCGCTTCAGCTCCAGTTTGCTTGCAGGCTGACAATATCTTGTCAAAAACCAAATAAGACTGATTGGATGCTGCTGGACCAATACACACGGCTTCATCAGCATACCGTACATGCAAGGCATTACGATCGGCTTCAGAGTAAACCGCTACTGTTTTGATGCCCATTTCACGGGCAGAGCGCATAATCCGCAAAGCAATTTCACCACGGTTGGCTACCAGTATTTTTTTCATCGATGCAAAGTTAATCGTTTAGCTCATTTTTTGGAGTGTTTGAATGGTATGAGCTATTCCATCTGGAGATACGTCTAAATGCGTTACAAAACGCACCATTTGATGACCAAAAGTGCTACATTTTACTCCTTGAACAGCCATTTTCGCCACAAAATCATCTGTAGGAAAGGTATCTTCCAACTCAAAAATCACAATATTGGTATCTACCGGCATTACCGATTTTACATACGACTGTTTTTGTAACGCTTCACCCAATAAACGAGCATGCTCATGATCAATTTTTAAACGATCTACCTGATGATCTAGGGCATAAATAGCCGCAGCAGCCAAGTAGCCAGCCTGGCGCATGCCACCACCAAATACTTTACGCACTCTGCGGGCTTGTTTTATGGTTTCTTTGCTTCCCAATAGTACGGAGCCAACCGGGGCACCTAAGCCTTTTGATAAGCAAATAGAAATGCCATCGAACAATCGGCCATAGTGCTTTGGCTGATCACCGGTAGCAACAAGCGCATTGAAAAGTCGTGCACCATCGAGGTGCAATTTCAAACCGTGTTTTTTACAAAGCTGCTGGATAGCTTCAATCTGAGAGGTGGTATAATAGCTTCCACCGCCACGGTTTACGGTATTTTCCAAAACCACCAAGCTGGTTCTGGGGTAATGAATATTATCTGGATTAATGTGTGGTTCAATATCCTTCGCCGTCAATCTACCCCGATCGCCATACAACAGGCGAACCGATGAAGCAGAATTGAAGGCAATACCACCTCCTTCGTAACGATACACATGGGCGGTTTCATCGGCAATTACCTCGTCCATGGGTTGGGTAAAACATTTAATCGCAATCTGATTGGTCATGGTGCCCGAAGGGCAAAAAATACCGGCTTCCATTCCAAATAGCTGGGCAAGTTTGCTTTCTAAAGCGTTTACCGTTTGGTCTTCACCATATACATCATCGCCTACCGAAGCACTCCACATGGCTTCGAGCATTCCTGGTGTAGGTTTGGTTACCGTATCACTTCTTAAATCAACAATCATGGGCTTTCAATTTGAGCAAATAACACATTTCTCACAGATACAAGTACAATTCGTATCGACATCAAAAATAGTTTTTAGCTACGTCTTAACTACATCAATTAGAAAACATTTCATTAGTAGTGTACGATGTACACGGAAATTTCTATTTTTGAAGCTGAATCAAATCTAACCAATTATGATCATTATTGCGGATGGTGGCTCGACTAAAACGAACTGGTGTTTGCTGAACGACGAGCAAAAACGCATTTATTTCAATACCGAAGGCTACAATCCGTATTTTTCTGATACTGATTATATCGTTAACTCCTTAAAAAAGAGCCTTCCGGCCGATTTAAATATAGCCGGAATTACCGAACTCTATTATTACGGTGCAGGTTGTTCTACTGTAGAAAAAGTTGATACGGTAGTTAAAGCCATGGAGAGCGTTTTCAGCTCTGCGAAAGTATTTGTTGGTCATGATTTACTCGCTGCAGCACGTGCCCTATTAGGTGTAAAGCCTGGTTTTGCGGCAATTTTAGGTACCGGAACCAATACTTGTTTATACAACGGACAAGATATCACCTTAAACATCGACTCATTAGGCTATTTCTTGGGCGATGAAGGCAGTGGTTCTTACATTGGCAAACGCCTTTTACGCGATTACATGCGTGGTTTTATGCCTGGAAATTTACAAGAGGTTTTCTACGAAACTTACAAACTAAATGACGAGGATATCTTGGATAACTTGTACAATAAGCCGCTTCCTAATCGTTTTTGTGCCAGTTTCTCAAAGTTTATTTACGACAACAATAACTACATAGATTATACCCGTGATGTGGTGGGTGAAGCCTTTAGAGCTTTCTTTAAAAACTTGGTTTCACGCTATCCAGACTACCAAAAGCATTCGCTAAACTGTGTGGGCAGTGTGGGCTATAATTTTCGCGATATTTTAGCCGAAGTAGCCAGTGAATACGGCATGAAGGTTGGTAAAATCATCCGCTCACCAATAGATGATTTGGTTAATTACCATCAGGAATTGGCCCCTGTAGCCAAGTAATTAAATCAGTCCGTGGAGTGAAGCTCCAGGTTTTCCTAAACGTTCAATTCGTTTTTCTACCTCAGGATCTTTAACTAAGGCCGGGGCGTGGTGCGGTTTTATTCGGGCATCAATAATCAACGGACCGCCACAAACCCAATGTTTATTTTCAAAATAGGAATTCACGCCGTGAATATCATGCGAAGGATTACTTCGAGTAAAGGTTACCCAAACGAAATTTTGAATAGTTTCAGCCGTAAACCCGGCATCGTCACATAAAACCAACATCGGCAAGCCATTCAGGTTTTGTGATTTTAAGAGTTGATTAATGATTTCTACTTGTTCGCGGCTTGTAGTTTCATCTTGATACTTCGGCGCTTCTACAGCCAATACGCCCGGCAGTACCAGCTTGTAATTGTCAAAACCACGCGGCAGGCTAAAATCTGCGGGTAATTCAGACCATAATTCTCGTTTTTGATCGCCTGCAACGGCAAACACCACTTTTGAACCGGCGTTTAAATCAGATCCACTATAATCTAAGGTATCGATGGTGGTCTTGGTGTAAAAGTGAATATCTCTACTCAAATCAATGCGCTCCAACACATGTCGCAGAAAAGCGGGTATATCGTGAATATCCAGATCCGGACGGTCTTCTTTGGCGCAAATGAAGAGATATTTCGCCAAACTCAATTGGTTTTTACCCAAAATATGGTTAGCGATGGTCAAGATTTCCTGCGGTTTCCGCTCCTTGAGGTACGGTGTATAGCGCTCGCTACCCAAAGCAAATAAAAGCGGGTGCACACCGGCGGCATCTACGGCATTTACAGCATGCAAGCCAGGTATTTCTTGCGGAATGGCCGCACCTGTAATATCATGAATCAAATCACCAAAGCTGGTATCTTCTTGTGGCGGCCGACCTACCACGGTAAAAGACCAGATCGGATTTTTGCGATGGTACACCTTCCGTACCTTCATGAGCGGGAAAGGATGTTTCAAGCTGTAATAACCCAAATGATCGCCAAATGGACCTTCGGGTTTATTTTGCTGAGGTTCAACCGTACCGGTGATCACAAAATCGGCATCGGCCGAAATGCAAAAGCCCTCCTCATCGTAAAAATAACGGAAACGCCGATTACCTAAAGCTCCTGCAAAGGTCATTTCCGATAAACCCTCGGGCAAGGGCATAACTGCAGCCAAAGGATGTGCTGGCGGACCACCTACAAAAATGCTCACTTTGAGTGGCTGTCCAGCGGCATTAGCTTTGGTTTGGTGTACACCAATACCGCGATGCAATTGATAATGCAGACCAATTTCCTCATCCTGCAGATACTCGTTACCACCCAACTGAATACGGTACATCCCTAAATTGGCATTCATAATGCCCGGACGATCAATATCTTCGGTATATACCTGAGGCATGGTGACGAAAGGACCGCCGTCCATTGGCCAATTCACAATTTGCGGAATATCAGATATCCGACATTGACCAAATTTGATGGGTGCATTCCAGCCTGAACGCATCGGCAAAGCTGAAAACGCGGTTAATCCGGCAGAAACATACTTTAAAGGTTGTTTAAGGGCTTTCATGGGGTCGCCTTTAAGCTCTACCAAGGTTTTGATCTGCTCCAGGGTATCCCGAAACAGAAATTTAGACCGATCAAGCGTGCCGAACAAATTAGAAACTGCCGGAAAACGGGAACCTTTGATATTTTCGAATAAAATCGCCGGCCCTTGGTTCTCGTACACTCTGAGGTGAATAGCAGCCATCTCCAAATAGGGATCTACTTCTTCCTTAACACGAACCAAATGGCCGTGTTGCTCCAAGTCTTTTACAGCAGCTGCTAAACTTTTGTAGCCCATAGTGGCGCTAAATTCCTGATTTTATTTGAAATACTAAATCAACTTGAAAGATATTACTAAGTAAAGACATTCGTTCCCTAAAAAGCTGATTCGTTGACAATATCCAATAGAAAACCAGATTCAAAATGAATGTAGAGATAGTCCAATAATTAGTAATTTAGTCGTGGATTTAAACAGGTTAACAATTAGGGCCGACAACTCGATCTAGAAAGACATTTCCGCATGACACCGAAAACCATTATCAAAAATTGCAGCATTGTAAACGAAGGTCAAATAATCGTGGCCGATGTACTTATTCATAATGGACGTATTGAGAAGATCGGGAATGTGGATAGCTCTACAAATGCACAAATAATTGATGGTACCGGAAAGTACTTATTCCCCGGTATTATTGATGGCCAAGTTCATTTTCGGGATCCCGGACTCACCCACAAAGGCGACCTGTATACCGAAAGTAAAGCAGCCATTGCCGGTGGTGTAACCTCCTTTATTGACATGCCCAATACTTCGCCAAATGTATTGAGCATGGCTATTTTAAACGAAAAATACCGTATTGCTGCTGAAAAATCATTAGCCAATTTCGGCTTCTTTTTAGGTGTAAATGGCGATAATCTAGATGAAGTGATTCAACTCGATACGTCTAAGCTACTCGGCGTATCAGACGATGGTTTGTATTTTACTAAAAAAGGCAACCTGCTTGCAGACAATCCAGAAACCATGGAAAAACTGTTTGCCAATTGCAAATCCATCATTGCCATCCATTCTGAAAAAGAACAACTAATTGAAGAAAACGAGCAAGCCTACCGAGAAAAATACGGTGAAAATGTACCGGTTGAATGCCACCCGCTCATCAGAAGCGAACGAGCTTGTTTTGAAGCAACCCAAAGAGCCATTGAGCTGGCCAATAAACACCATGCCCGGCTACATATTTTGCACTTAACCACCGAAGCAGAAACCCATTTATTCCGGAACGATATCCCCCTGACACAAAAAAACATTACCACAGAAGTATCCGTTCATCATTTATGGTTTACCGATAAGGATTACCAACGTTTGGGCACCTTGATCAAATGGAACCCAGCCATCAAAACTGAAAAAGACAAAAAAGGCCTGCTAAAAGCGTTGATAGAAGATAAAATCGATTTGGTAACTACAGACCATGCTCCACACACACTGGAAGAAAAACAAAAGCCTTATTTCCAGTCCATGTCTGGGGCTCCTATGGTGCAACACTCCTTAAACATCATGCTTGAGTTCTACAAACAAGGACTCATTTCGTTGGAGAAAATTGCTGAAAAAATGTGCCACAATCCGGCCACACTGTATCACATTGAAAAAAGAGGCTTCATTCGTGAGGGTTATTTCGCAGACCTAACCCTGGTTGACTTAGATTCAAGCTGGACGGTTACAAAAGAAAATCTATTGTACAAATGCGGCTGGTCGCCGGTTGAAGGAACTACATTCCAAACAAAAGTTACCCATACCTTCGTCAATGGCAATCTGGTTTTTGCCAATGGCGTTTTTGATGAAACCACTAAAGGGCAAGCACTAACAACCACAACAGCATAAGGGAAATACTTAGCCATTAAACCTTTGGGTGCATTTCGAGTCTAAACATCAAATTACCACATTGATGAAGAGAACAAGTATTACAGTCATTAGCATTGTTTCAGCAATACTAGCAATCGTCAGTTGTTCAAAAACCGAAACCGCTACAAGCCCTACAAATACCTCAACTACCACTACTTTTCCGGCAGTAACTGCCGCCTTTGGCACAAACATAGACCTTAACAACTTGTTAAACTATGCCAATCAGAGTAAACCCACGTACATTCTCAAAGACAATAGCAGAGGAAGCGTAATTAGTAATGCCAAAGCGACTTTAGGAAGAGTATTATTTTACGATAAAAGTTTAAGTATTGATAATTCCATATCCTGCGCCAGCTGCCACAAACAAGAATTTGCATTTGCAGACACTACTGTTATAAGTACGGGCGTTTTGGGTGGTAAAACCGCTCGCCACAGCATGCGACTTATCAATTCGCGTTTTGCAAACGAGGCTAAGTTTTTTTGGGATGAGCGTGCCGCCAGCCTGGAACAACAAACCACACAGCCCATTCAAGACCATGACGAGATGGGCTTCAGCGGACAAAGTGGTCGTGGTAACCTGAATACCTTGTTGAGCAAACTACAATCCATTAGCTACTACCAAGAATTGTTCAAATTTGTGTATGGCGATATTCAGGTAACAGAAGTCCGTTTACAAGAGTGCCTAGCTCAGTTTGTGCGAAGTATTCAATCGTTCGACTCCAAATACGATACTGGACGAGCTTTGGTAGCAAACGACCCTCAGCCCTTTCCAAATTTTACAGCACAAGAAAACCAAGGCAAAAACCTATTTATAACCCCTCCAGTTTTTGATGCAGGCGGGAACCGAATTGCCGGAGGTTTGGGCTGCAATGGCTGTCATCAGGCACCCGAATTTGACATTGATCCGAATACTCGAAACAACGGAGTAATTGGCATTGTGAACAGTACAGGAATTGACATTTTCAACACCCGTTCACCTTCCCTCAGAGATTTAATAGGCCCCAGTGGCAGTCCAAATGGACCAATGATGCATACCGGAACAATGACTACCCTCAAAAACGTCATCGGGCATTACGGTAGCATCAATATTGCAGCCCGAAACACCAATCTAGACCCTCGCTTAACCCCTGGTGGTATTGGTCAACAATTACACTTAACAGCTACGGAAGTAGATGCAGTGGTTGCATTTTTAAAAACCTTAACTGGGAAAAATGTATATACCGATACCAAATGGACTAACCCATTCAAATAAACTAAACCAAGTTCATAATCATCGGCTGTAATAACCAGCAAAACAAGGTGATTAGGATGATGCAAATGATGTTGAGTACAAAGCCCGCCTTCATCATATCCTTAATTTGAATGTGGCCGCTGGCAAACACAATGGCATTTGGAGGAGTTCCCATTGGCAACATACTGGCACAACTGGCTCCCAAGGTCATCGGAATACCCAATAACAAAGGGTCAATATGTAGTGCTACCGCCAATGAAGAAACAACCGGAGCCATCACAATAACCTGAGCCACATTACTCATCACTTCACTCAAAAACACAGAAGCCGTGGTAACCACCAAAATCATTACGAGAATAGAATTACTCGAATAAGAAGCCAGATAAACACCCAACTGATCAATCAATTGTACGTCCTCCAACGATTTGGCCAAGGCCAAGCCACCACCGAATAACAATAAAATACCCCAGGCCATTTTGCTGGTATCTTCCCATTCCAATAAGGCAGTTTGTTTAGAATTGTTTTTTAATCCATTGGGAATAAAAAATAAACTTAACGCACCCATCATGGCAATAATAGTATCGTCCAAAACCAAAATCTGCTGGTAGCCATTAATCAGATCTTTGGTAATCCAAAGCACTACGGTCAACGCAAAAACAAGCAAAACCCGTTTTTCCGGAACCTGAAGTTTACCCAGTTTTTTCAGCTCGGCTTCGATATAGGCTTTGCCTTCTGCACTGTGAGTAATACGATTAGGGTAAAGCACTTTCACCAAAACCCAATACAGTACAATCAACAACAGAATTGTTAATGGCACAAACACCATCATCCAATCGGTAAAACCCAAGGTATAATCAAACGTATTGCTGATGTAATTGGCATAAGCCACATTTGGAGGTGTGCCAATAATGGTACCCAATGCGAAATTGGAGGCGTATGCGATAGAAAGCATCAACACTAATGAAAAATTTCTCAAGCCCTTGCTATCCTCGTTATGTGCTGAAATAACACTGATAACCGACATGGCAATCGGGTACATCATCATGGTAGTAGCAGTATTGCTCAACCACATACTCAAAAAACCGGTAGCCAGAATAAATCCTAAAATGATTCGGTTACCATTAGTTCCAGTGAGCTTAATAATTCCGAGGGCGATACGCTTATGCAGATTCCACTTCTCAATGGCAATAGCAATAAAAAATCCACCCATGAAGAGGAAAATGATACTATCCGAATAATACTTGGTAACCTCCTGAACAGTGCCAATCTTCAATACCGGAAACAATACAATTGGGAGCAAGGCAACAACCGCCAGAGGCAGTGCATTACTTACCCACCAACTAATCATCAATGATGCAATGGCTAATACCGTCTTGGCCTTAAGCCCCAAAGCCAAAGGGTTGGCAAAAAAGAAAAATAAGCAGATAACTACACCTAATGCTAGGGCTAAAGGTTTTTGATAGTGCTGAATAAATTTCTTCATAGCTGGAAACAGAGACTAACCGTTAATTGGTAAACAATTTTAAACACTAACCCTCAAATTTTGCGGCAATCACCCCAAACTTATTCAAAAAATCTACGCCTTCATCGCTGGGTAAGCCTTTGTATTCTGCATACGAACGCTTAAACCAAACTTTCTTAATACCCGACGAAAAAATTAAACGTGCACACGAAATACAAGGTGATAAAGTCAGGTACAAGGTGGCACCATCCAGCGTAGCCCCATTTTTGGTAGCATACAAAATGGCATTTTCTTCCGCGTGTAAAGCTAGAGAGCAGGAGTTTTTAGAATCGCGGGGGCAACCTTCTTCCGGCCATTCCTCATCGCAATTGTGCGTACCCGCAGGCGGACCATTGTAGCCAATAGAAATGATGCGGGTATCTTTAGTAAGCACCGCACCAACCTGGGCTTTCACACAATGCGAACGCTGAGCCAAATCGCTGGCCAGGTTCATGAAAATAGCATCAAAACTCGGTCTGCTCATAAACTTAATGTCCGGCTTTCAGTTCAGCTTGTTCTAAGTCAATACCTTGCTTTTGCAACTCTGCTTTTACCTTCCAGGCAAAGAACGCCAGGTAAGCAAAACACAACACCGCCACAATGTACGACGAATGAATATCGGTTTTATCGGCCAATAAGCCTTGTAAAGGCGGAATAATTGCCCCACCCAAAATCATCATGATTAAAAAAGCCGAACCCTGACCGGTGTACTTGCCCAAACCCGTAATCGATAAGGCAAAAATACATGGCCACATAATGGAACAACACAAACCACCACTAATAAAGGCATAAAGAGCTATCTGACCGGTAGTCAATAAGCCAATCAACATGGCGGCAGCACCGAGTAAACCAAAAACTAGTAAGGTTTTAGCCGGTTTCTCTTGTCCAAAGAAAAAGCCCAATACCAAAACAGCAATGCAAAGCGCATACACATACAAATTGCTCACCTCGTTACCTCGTAAATGGTTCACCAGTAAAATTAAAGCGAAAGCAATAAAAGGAACCAATACGGTTAAAATATTCTTTGCAGATTTAGACAAATTGAATGCACTGATAGCACCCGTCCAACGGCCAATCATCAAGCTACCCCAATACAATGAAATAAATTGCGAAATGTGCGACTCGTCATAGCCTCCAAACTCAGGTAATTTCAGTAAGGCACCCATATTACTCTGAATCGTAACCTCAACCCCTACATACACAAAAATGGCCAACATGCCCCACTTCAATTGCGGATAATTTAAAGCACCCAAGCCTGGCTCAAAAGCCTCATCAGAAGTTACGCTAGGCAGTTTAGAAACTGCAAAGAAAATAGCCACGGCTAAAAACACGCCGGCCAAAATCAGGTATAAAGTAGTAATCGAAGTAATCGAAGCCTCCTGAGCCCCACTTACCGAACCAAACAGCACAATACTCACAATCAGTGGACCCAATAAAGTTCCAAAGGAATTCACCCCACCAGCCAAGTTCAAACGGTGAGCACCTCCTGCCGGGTCACCCAGAGCAACCACAAAAGGCTGAGCAGACGTTTGCTGCAACGAAAAGCCCAATGCAATCACAAAGAAACTAGTTAGTATAAATGCAAATGAACCCGATTGTACCGCCGGAATAATTGAAAGCGCACCCACAATAGAAATGAGTAATCCATAAATAATGCCCTTCTTATACCCTATTTTATTCAGAATATCTACCCGGGTAGCCTGCGAAGCAAAATACAAAATCAGCGAGCCTATAAAATAACCCCCATAAAAGGTGAAATCAATAAGTTGCGACTCAAATTGCGTTAAATTAAAATGTGTTTTACAAAATGGGATAAAAATACCGTTCGATGCGGCCACGAATCCCCAAAAGAAAAATACAGTAATCAGCGTATACAAGGCGGTACCGTAATTTTTTGATGTGTTGGTTTGCATAATTGGATAAGGTCTTTTTTGTGTAGCACTAACATAACTATTTTTTAAAGAAAAGAACAACCCATATCAAATAGAGAAAAGATTGTAGTAGTATTTCTGCATAAAATCAGATATTAGCTTAATCAATTGCACAAATGGAAGTCATCATTTCTGGCATAGGTATGGGTATTGTGCTCTCGTTTCTCACGGGACCAGTATTCTTCGCCCTGATCAAAACCAGTATCGAGAAAGGCTTCTATTCAGGTATGGCGCTGGCTGCAGGCGTAGTAATTGCCGATGCCGGCTACGTAGCCCTCAGCCTGTATGGCTCCAGTTACCTCAAACCCGATAGCGCCTATTTAAACTACATCGGCTATGCCGGAGCAGCCATACTAATGAGCATTGGCATATTCTACTTGTTTAAAAAAGTGAGCATCATCTACGAGCCCAGCACTTCCAAAACCAAGAAATTAGGTTACTTTTTAAAAGGATTTGCGATGTGCGTATTCAACCCCTCGCTGCTACTGTATTGGGTCAGTGTAACCAGTGGGGTCATTTCTATCGCCGGAGGGTTCAACCCGAAAATTATTCTGCCTTTCTTTGCATCAATTTTGCTTACCCAATTTAGCCTCGATACCTTGAAAGCCTATTTTGCCAATAAACTGCGCAAACGGATTACTGAGCAAACTTTACTTCGCCTCAACCGTATAGCCGGAGGCCTCATCATCATTTTTGCGCTACACCTCATTTACAGTTTGGTGTTTACGCATACGCTGATTTAATAAGCACGCTGATTTTTACCCTCTACCCAGTTCATAAAAGCCTGGTTCACCACCTTATTACCACCCGGCGTAGGATAATTACCCGAAAAATACCAATCGCCCAAATGATTAGGGCAGGCCGTATGTAAATTATCAAGCGTTTGGTAAATCAGCTCAACCTCAGCCTCAATGGCTGGCGGAGTAACAATTTTAGCAATACGGGCCGAAATTTGCGCATCAGTAAACGGTGCATAAATGGCCTTCACCAAATTTTCTTCCTTCAAACGGTCGGCAGTCTTACGCTTCAAACACTCCTGATACACCTCCTGAATCAAGCCATCCTTACCTTGCTCTTTCAATAAGGAAACAGCAGCCTCAAAAGCCACAAATTCACCCAGTCTCGACATGTCAATACCGTAGCAATCCGGATAACGAATTTGCGGAGCCGACGATACCACAATAATTTTTTTAGGATGCAAGCGATCCAACATCCGCAAAATACTTTGCTTCAAGGTAGTTCCACGCACAATCGAATCGTCCAGCACCACCAGCGTATCGGCTGGCTGAATCACACCGTAAGTTGTATCGTAAACATGCGCCACCATATCCTGACGGTCGGCATCCTGAGTAATAAACGTACGCAGCTTAGCATCTTTCAAGGCAATTTTTTCTACCCTCGGTGCCAAATTCAATACCCGCTCCAATTCGGCATCGCTAATCTTATCGCTGCGGTTCAGCAAAGCCTCCCGTTGTTTACGGTGAATAAAATCATAAACGCCTTCCACCATACCGTAAAAGGCCACCTCGGCCGTATTCGGAATAAACGAAAACACCGTATGTTCCAAATCGCCTTGCACCGCATCCAAAATTTGTGGACACAATAAGCGGCCCAATTGCTTACGCTCCTGGTAAATAGCCGCATCGCTACCGCGAGAAAAATAAATCCGCTCAAACGAACACGAACGCTGCTCTTCCGGTTCACGGAACAGCTCTTCGCTAATGCGCCCATTCTTTTTCGCAATTAAAGCATGGCCAGGCTTAATCTCTTTCACCGCATCTAAAGGCACATTAAAAGCCGTTTGTATGGCCGGGCGCTCCGAAGCCACCACCAGCACTTCCTCATCGTAATAGTAAAATGCCGGACGAATTCCCGCCGGATCACGCATCACAAAAGCATCGCCATGACCAAAAATTCCCTGAATCGTATAACCACCGTCCCAGGTTTTGGCCGATCGGCGTAAAATATTAGCTACATCCAATTGCTCAGCAATCCGATGCGTAATATCTACATTACTTAAACCCTTAGGTTTCAGCTCATCAAAAATTGCTTGATTCTCCTCATCCAAAAAATGACCAATCTTCTCCAGCACCGTAACCGTATCCGCCTGCTCTTTCGGGTGTTGCCCCAGCTCATACAACTGCTCCAACAGCTCATCCACATTGGTCATGTTAAAATTGCCCGAAATCACCAGGTTACGCGTCATCCAGTTGTTCTGACGTAAAAACGGGTGGCAGGCCTCAATGCTGTTCTTACCATGTGTACCATAACGCAAATGGCCCATGAGCACCTCGCCGGTAAAACTGACGTTTTGCTTGAGCCATTCTGCATCCTTCATTTTCTCAGGTTCATGTTGCTGAATGTCGACGAACTTCTTTTGCACATACTCAAAAATTTCCGACACCGCCTTCGAACCCATCGCCCTGTACCGACTAATGTAGCGGTTCCCCGGTTTCATATCCAGCTTAATGGTTGCAATACCGGCCCCATCCTGGCCCCGGTTATGCTGCTTTTCCATCAGTAAATACAGCTTGTTCAGGCCGTACAATGACGTGCCATACTTTTCCTGGTAATACGTTAAGGGCTTTAACAAACGAATGAGGGCAATACCGCACTCATGTTTAATTTGGTCGCTCATGAGAGATGAATGAGCTAACAAAATTACAATTTTATCGCATAAAGCTCCTATAAAAAAACGAGTTGACTCAAAAACCTACACCCTCCAGCCCCGCTTTCCGCTCATACGCCACCAGCCTTAGCCTGAAGGCCGGTATCCGCTGCAATCGGCTTTAGACTCCACCGGCATTTCGATAAAATACCATTAACCCTTCAGATTTGAAGAGCGAGAAATCTCTCCCTACAAAACACCACGGGAGATTTCTCATTCGTCTACCAACCAATTCGAAATGACGAAGAATGTAAGGAATCCAAAAAAAATCTGACTTAACTCCAAACAAAAATTAGGCTTTCGTACTTGTAGCTATGAAAAAAAAGAAAAAGCCTATGAAAAAAATAGTAATAACAATCAGTGTAGTTGCACAATTCTCTTTAGTGGCCAATGGACAAGAGATTAAGAAGAGAACTACAAATTTAAGCCCATTCAAAACCGAAGAGTTTCATGTACTCAAGTCGGATAAAAAAGTAAAACACGGTCCATACCGCATAACAACCAAACACAGCAAAGTACTTGTAGAAGAAGGATTTTATAAACTTGGAAAAAAAGATAGTTTATGGAAACGAACACAAGACGGACATATTCACAAAATAGGTTATTACAAGGACGATTTAATGCATGGCACTTGGATAACCTATGGTAACATTTACGATGAAAAGCCTTTTTTAAGAGATAGTGGCACTTATGCCATGGGGAATAAAACAGGAATCTGGAAATACAATAACCTGGATGGGAAACCCGAGTTGATTTATAACTACGACAACAAAGAAGTTATTTTTCAAAAACAAGATACCTTAGAACACTTAATTGTAGTGGGAAAAGATACTTTAGTCACGACCTTGGAAAACAGCCCTGTTTATTTGGATGGAAGTGACCAATTTTACTACACGCTAACAACTAACCTTAGATTACCCATCAGTGTATTCGAAAAAACAAAAGAAACTAAGACAAAGTATTACATCTCCTTCTATGTTTCTGAGAATGGCGAAATGGAAGAAATCCGATCATTAGGCAGAGAAAATGCTGAATTAAACCAACTGGCAATTACAGCCCTGGAAGCAACCCGCAAAAGTAAATGGCTTCCGGGCCGTTATAAAGGCAAGCCAGTTAGAACGCAAGTCATCATCCCTTTTGAATTTACCAACAAGGGTATCTTACCAAGATAAAAAGCTATGGTAATGTAAACACCCCTACCAACTAAGCTTAGCAGACCTCTGTAGAAAAAAAAATAAAACTAAGACCAGATGTTGTGCTGTTTCAGGTGAATTTTCTCACCAAAAAAGAGCTTGGTACTCTTTTCAAACGAAGGCGTATAGTCTGAAACGTAGAATTGGTGGCGTTTAGGCTCAGTAGCATTCAGTAAATCCAAATCCTTGAGCCGTTGCTGCACATACTGCGCCACAATTTCGGCAGTATTGATAATTTTCACAGTTTTCTTGTAGTATTCCTCAATTTCGGGCTTAATCAGCGGGTAATGCGTACAGGCCAGTATCAGGCTATCTATAGTTTTGAGCTTAGGCGAAGAGAGGTACGAATTGATCACCGTTTTACTGATGGTATTGCTAAAAAAACCTTCCTCAATCATAGGGGCCAGCAAAGGTGTAGGCAATGACTTTACCACCAATTCTGGCTTTATCGCTTTGATTTTGCGGGCATACACATCGGTTTTAATGGTAGCTTTGGTACCAATTACCCCAATGCTGCGGAGTTCCGGCTGATGCACCACATAATCTACCACCGGGTCGATAACATTGATAACCGGAATCTGGTCGCCCAAAAAATCAACCAAATCGTGATAAGCCAATGAAGAAGCCGTATTGCAAGCAATTACAATCAGCTTGCACTGCTTATCCAGCAGAAACTTACCAATCTTTAAACTGAAATACTTAATCGCTTCCGGCGATTTATCGCCATAAGGCAAATGGGCCGTATCGCCAAAATAAATCAACTCCTCCTTAGGCAAAAGCTGATGAATGGCGCTGGCCACGGTTAGTCCGCCAATGCCCGAATCAAAAATGCCTATGGGTAAGTTAGAACTCATTTAGAACAAAAATGCGAAGTCAAATATGGTAATTTGACTTCGCATAAAAAATTATTTAAGCCTTGCTTATTTTTTCTTAGGCGCAGGAGCGGCAGGTTTTGCCGGTGTAGCTGCTGGCGTAGTAGCCGGAGCTGCAGCTGGTGCAGCAGGCGCAGCTGTTGCAGCTAATTTAGCTTTCACCACCTCAATAATATCTTCACCGCCATCAAAGTAAACTACACCTGGCTGAGAAACATCAAATACATACGCATAGCCTTTTTCTTTAGCTACTTGTTTTACCGCTTTTTCAGCTCTTTCAAATACAGGCTGGTAAAGCTCAGAACGCTTGGCATTTAATTCTTCTTCAGACTTTTGCTGCGTTTCGGTAATGCGTTTTTCCATATCCTGAATCTCTCTACCCAAAGTTTCTAATTCTTTACCCAAAACTTCTTTATTGGCCTCACTCAGGTTTTTGTATTTATCCTGATAAACGGTAATTTTTTTCTGGCGCTCTGCGTCCATCTGCTCTAAAGCTGTCTGCTTGGTTTTTGCATAGGCTTGAAAATTAGCATCGGCCGTTTTCATTTCAGGCATAGACTGCAGCAAATCGCTGGAATTGATATGGGCAAATTTTTGCTGTGCGTTTACATAAGAAGCGGCAAAGCTCATTCCAATTGCCAGGATAACTACTTTAATTGAATTTTTCATCTTGATATACTATGGTTAATTATTTACGATGTTACTAAAGATTTTATTATTTAGCAAATGTACCCGGCTTGTAACCCAGGCGTACAATTACGTCATTACTTTTATCTAAACGGGTATTGGCAAACAGCATAGTCACCTCGCTGTTTTTATCAAAAACCACATCCAGTTGTTGATCTTCGGCTAAAGTCCGAATAGCTTTGGCCACCCGTTCTTGTATGGGTTTAATCAGGCGAGAGCGCTGTTGAAATAACTCTCCCTCGAAGCCAAATTTTAGGCGCTGAAACTCTTTCGCCTCCTTCTCTTTGTCCATAATCTCTGTTTCACGGCGTTTACGCATATCGTCGGTTAAAAGCACCTGATCTGCTTGATAAGCTTTGTATAATTTTTCGATATCTGCAAAGCGAGCATCCACTTCTTTCTGCCATTGGTCGGAAAGTGCATCCAACTGTTTTTGTGCAGAATTGTACTCCGGAATATGCTTAAGAATGTATTCGCTATCTACGTAAACGAAACGCTGAGCTTTGGCAGCAAAACTAACTGCCAGAAGCATCAGTAAACTAACTACTATTTTTTTCATGTTGTAAAGATTAGAAACCTCCACCCATTTGTTGGGCTATACTAAAGTGAAACTGTCCTTTATGTGCATCGGGTAAGCCTGGAATTTGATCGAAACCGTAACCGTAATCTAATCCTAACAATCCGAAAATTGGCAAGAAGATACGGGCACCAAAACCTACCGAACGTCTGACATTAAACGGCGAAAACTGTTTGAAGTTATCCCACGTATTACCTCCTTCGGCAAAAGCCAGTAAAAATATGGTAGCCTGCTGGCTGGCAGTTACCGGGTGGCGTAGCTCTAGGGTATACTTATTGAATATTGGGCTACCTGAACCTTGTGCAAGGCTTGGATTAGACCCTACCGGGATTACCGAGTTGTTTTGATAACCACGCATACCTATAATTTCAGAACCTTGCAGGAAGTTGAATTGCTGCATACCGTCGCCGCCTAACAAGAATCGCTCAAACGGCGATTGGCCAACAGCTTTGTTGTAATAGCCTAAGAAACCGAACTGAGCCTGGGCCTTAACCACAAATTTTCCATAAATACGCTGATACCACTGTGCCTCAAATTTCCATTTGTGGTACTCGGTATATTTATAGCGCTCTTCGTCGGTTGCAGTAGCGTAATTGGTTTTATTAAATAATGAGTAAGGCGGCGTAAGCTGCACGGTTAACCTCAGGTGAGAACCCGATGTTGGAAAAATTGGTGCATCAACGGAGTTTCTGGAAAACTGCTGGGTAATGTTAAAATTGTACGATTTACCGTTAGAGAACAGGAAACGATCAGCATAATTGTTCAAAATATATTGCTGTAGGTTAACCGAACTTACCAATTGGAAGTAATCGTCTGGCCATTTTAAACGCTGACCTAAACTTATAGTTACCCCATTCATGCGGATTTTCTGAAGATTAGCATCTCCTGAACCTAATCCATTCGACTGCAGGGATGTAAAAGCACTAACCCCAAAATTTACAGGCTTTTTACCTCCCAACCAAGGTTCCGAAAACGAGAAGGTGTACGATTGGAAAAACTTACCATTGGTTTGTCCCCTGATACTCAATTTTTGTCCGTCACCTTTCGGGAGCGGTTTCCATGCCTTACCGTTAAATAAGTTACGTGCTGAGAAGTTGTTAAAGGTTAAACCCAAGGTCCCGATTACACGACCACCACCGAAACCACCCGAAAGCTCAATCTGATCAGAAGGTTTTTCTTCAACAGTGTATAGAATATCAACCGTTCCGTCGGCCGGATTGGGAATTGGTTTTACATCCGTTTTTTGCTCATCAAAATTACCCAATTGTGCTATCTCTCTGGTGGTTCTGATCACATCTTCCTTAGAGAATTTCTGACCCGGTTTAGTTCTAATTTCACGAAGTACCACGCGGTCGTTAGTAATGTCATTACCTCTTAATTCGACCTTGCTGATGGTGTATTGCGGTCCTTCATAAACACGAAGTTCCAGATCGATGGTATCTTGATGAACACGAGTTTGCACCGGGTCTACATTGAAAGTCAGGTAACCGTTGTTCAAATAAAGTGAAGAAACATCGTCACCATTTTGGCTTCCACTTAGTTTTTTATCTAACTTTTCCTCACTAAAAATATCGCCTTTTTTAATGGCCAAAATTTTATCCAAAATTTCTCTAGAGTATTGGGCATTTCCAGACCAAACAATATCTCCAAAGTAATATTTAGGCCCTTCGTTAAGCTTCAAATACACATCAACCGTATTGTTGTTAAAGCGGGTAATGGTATCTTTCAAGATGGCTGCATCGCGGTAGCCCCTCTCCTGCATTTTTGAAATCAGTTTTTCTTTGGCTTCGTCGTATTTCTTCATCATGAACTTACCCGAGCCAAAAACGCGGTAAACAGCTCTTTCTTTTACCTTTTTGAGGAATTTCTTAAGCTGTTTGGTCGAGAAATCCTTATTGCCTTCAATCTTGATTTCATGTACCTTAAACTTATCGTTCTTGCTCACTTTCACATCCAAAATCACATTATTCGCCTCTGAAGTATCTTTTCTTTGGCCATAAGAGACATCGGTATACAAATAACCCTTTTCGTTAAAGTGTTTCTTGATGATGGCACTAAGGGTATTGTAGAGGTTATCATTTAGGATTTTACCGTTTCTGTCTTTGATTTTATCGTTAATATCAGACACCTCACTGCGCTTTAAACCAATTAAATTAAAACGGCTAACGCGTGGACGTTCTACTACTTCAAGCTCAAAATAGATAGTATCTTCTTTGATTTTTTCAATATTCAGACTCACATCGTCCAGCAAACCTTGTTCCCATAAATTTTTAATCGCATTGGCGGTAGCATCACCCGGAACGGTAATGCGCTCACCTGCGGTAAGCTTGGAAATGGTCACCAAAACACCCGCATCGAGGTAATAAGCACCTTTTACGGTGGTACCGCCTATAATGTATTCTTTGGGGTTAAGGTAATTCACCTGGTCTGATGAAGCGCTTCGTGATAAGCCCGGTTGTTTACCCCGCCCAAACTGTGCAAGGGCGTTGTATCCGCTCAGTAATAGTAGAAATAGAAGTAGGAAACGATTCATTTTGTTTAATATCCCGCTAAAATAGCGGAATCCTTTGTTAAAAATTGTTAAATGAAAAAATTACTTTAGTTGTTCACTGGTCATCCCGAAACGCCGCTCTCTTTTTTGGAAATCCAGAATGGCCTCAAAAAGATCTTCTCTTCTAAAATCGGGCCATAATTTTGGGGTAAAATAGAGTTCTGCATAGGCAAGCTGCCATAACAGGAAATTACTTATTCTCAATTCTCCACTCGTACGAATCATCAGTTCAGGATCGGGTAAATCTGCTGTAGTCAATTGTTTGCTCAGCAAGCTTTCATCAATATCTTGAAGATCTAATTTACCTGCTTTTACGAGTTCTGCAATTTGCTTGGCGGCCTGAGTCAATTCCCATCTGGAGCTATAACTTAAGGCCAGCGTAAGCGTACAGCGCTTGTTTTGACTGGTTTTGGCCATGGCTTCCTTCAGTTCCTGATGGCAATTTTTGGGTAATGAATCCAGATCACCGATAGCATTAAGCCTCACCTCATTGTCCATCAAGGTTTTTGTTTCCTTGGTGATGGTAGACACCAAGAGTTCCATCAGGGCATTTACCTCCAATTGCGGGCGGTTCCAGTTTTCGGTAGAAAAAGCATACAAAGTAAGGTACTGAATGCCCAATTCCACCGCACCTTCAACGGTATCGCGAACGGCTAAAACGCCATTTTGGTGACCAAATACACGAAACTTGCCTTTTTCTTTTGCCCAGCGACCATTGCCATCCATAATGATAGCCACATGTTTGGGCAGATTATCTTTAGCTATCAACGCAGGAATCCCCATCTTCTCTTCCGATTTGTAATAACTGTTGGGCACTTTTTATTCACAAAGGTATAAGATAAGCCCAAGCTGGCAAACTTATAATTGCTCATAACTGAATTAAAGGGGAATCCGAATCGATATCGGTATTCTCCAATTAAATTCCATCTGCCAATAGGATTGTATTTTACGCCAGCTCCAAAAACAAGTTTTGTAGACTTTAACCCCTCGAACTCGTTGACAGGAACTGCGGCTCCTCCAAGTAAATACGGGCTTACAGGCGACTTACTTTCTTCCACACGATAATCCAGGAAATTAAACTCACCTAGCAACGAGACATCGATAATGGTTTTCGTGGTGCTAGCCGTCAAATCCATTTGTGCAGTCAATCCATCCACTCTTGCAGACCAATACCCATTGAAGTTCCGCTTGAGATTGATGGCTGCAAATGGCCCAGCGTAATAAATGAAATCATCTGGAAAACTATTGTACATCGGACCACCAAGACCACCTCCGGCACCTACTTCCCACGTTTGATTTTGGGATTTTGCTTGCTGTACGATTAGCAAGGAACAGCTAAATAGGATAAAAAGTTTTTTTAGCATAACTAATAATTTCGGGTATCAATTCCCCACAATAGTTTATTTCTAAGTGTACTCAAGTAATTCTCGTTAGTTAATCGAATCAAATTAATTTGAAAAGACGCTTTGCGAATAACCGTTTTAACCGATGTGTCTACAACTTCAGTCCTTGAATCGCAGGAAAGACGGTATTTAGAACTTCTACCTTCAATTTCGAATGAAAGCTCATTGTTATCAGACAAGACAATAGGCCTTACATTGAGGTTATGGGGGGCAATTGGCGTAAGAATGATGTTACCCGATGCCGGGAATACGATTGGCCCACCACAACTCAATGAATACGCGGTTGAGCCGGTAGGTGTGGATACAATTAAACCATCGGCCCAATACGAGTTTAAAAATTCATTATTCAAATAGGCATGAATAATAATCATGGCTGAAGTATCACGCTTGTGGAAGGTGATATCGTTCAAGGCGAAGTTTTCTGTTCCGAACGGATTAAAAGCAGATTCTATACTCAATAATGAGCGTTTATCCAAACTATACTCTTTGTTCAGCAAACTATCGAGCGTGGTTTCAAAATCATCTTTATTGATACTCGCTAAAAAACCTAAACGACCAAAATTTATACCCAATACCGGAATATTTGAGTCGCGAATTAAGGTAACGGTATCCAACATGGTTCCATCACCGCCCAAACTGAACAGCATGTCCACCTTTCCTCTGATATCCTCACTGGTAGCAAAAAGTTGAACCGATTGCTTTAAAGTGATTTTATCAGAAATGAAATGATTGAATTTGTCGTAAATAACGGTTTCAATGTTCCGGGCTGATAAGGCATCAAAAATTTGCTGTAGAAAAGGAACTACAGAATTATTGAATTGCCTGCCATAAATTGCGACTCTCATACAACTAGTTTTAGATATCCAGATAATTCATCAACTGATCGTATCTGCTGTGATGATCATCGTCTATTCTTAAATCGTTAAACACCGCCAAAACTGTATAATTATACCGCTGAAAAGCAGAAATAATGCTACTTATTTCCGTACGATTCAGTTTTAATGTTAATTGCATACGGGTAGAATCGGGAAAACTTTGCACATACGAACTCAAAATCTGTGCATGATCTGCCTCAACAATCTGAGCAACATGTGCCAATGAATTATCCCGATTGGTAATCTCCAACACAACAATACTTCCGGTAAGTTCGGCAGAGGTAAGATTTGCCAAGCCGCCAATCAAGCCTTCGTAATCAATTAAACCCAGGTATTTTTTATCTAAACTAAGCACAGGCAAAGCGCTTAATTTTTGCTCGTGCATTTGTTTGAGCACATCATAAGCATGCTGATTTTCAAAAACAAATGACTGTTGAAGTGAAATGGGCAGTTCTTTAAACTGTTGTTCTTGGTTTTGAATATCGATGAGTGTTTCTTCGCTTAGTAAACCAAGAAATCTGTGACCATCAACCAATGGAATGTGTTTGAGGTGGAATTCGGTCATGCGCACCAAGGCTTTCTGAACAGAGTCGGACAGCTTTAGTGGCGATATGACCGGATTTATGAGTTCACCTGCAAACATTTTAAGCTTATATACGATCTAAGAAACGATTTAAATGTTCGTTAAATAATTCTGGACGTTCCATCATGGGCGCATGGCCGCAGTGTTCAATCCAATTCAATTCGGCATTTGGCAACAATCTGTTGAACTCTACTGCCACATCTGGTGGGGTAACCACATCGTTTTTGCCCCAAATTAAGCAAACCGGAATTTGAATATGTTTCAATTCTTTGGCCATATTGTGTCGAATCGCCGATTTAGCCATAGCTAAGATACGGATTACCTTGTGTCTATCGTTCACCGTTGCATACACTTCATCTACGAGTTCTTTGGTCGCAGTTTTCGGATCAAAGAAGGTGAATTCTACCTTTTCTTTAATGAATTCGTAATTTTCTCGCTTGGGGAAAGATCCTCCAAATGCGTTTTCGTATAAACCCGAACTTCCGGCAAGCACCAATGCTTTCACGTAGTCTTGATGTTTTAAGGTATATATCAAACCTACATGACCGCCTAAAGAATTCCCTAATAGAACGAAACGATCTAGTTTTTTGTATTTGACAAACTTGTGGAGAAATTTAGATAAGGTTTTGACACCTGTGCTGATGATGGGTAAATCGTAAATCGGCAGCATGGGTATAATTACCCTGTACTTGCCTTTAAACTGGTTGATAACCGATTCCCAATTACTCAATGCACCCATCAAACCGTGAAGCAATATCAACACTTCTCCTTCACCTTCTTCAACGTACTTAAAACCTTGCTCTTCTTTAATTGAAAACTCCATAGCTGCCTTTTATCAGTTTAGGGTAAATCTATTTAAGCTCAATGATACAAAAATTAAAGAATATGATTGATAGTTATCTATCAAGATAACAATTCTTTTAGCAGCTCGGATATGGTTTTCCCATCAGCCTGGCCCGCCAATTCTTTAGAGGCTAAGCCCATAATTTTACCCATATCTTTCATACCAGATGCTCCCTGATCAGCAATTAACTTGGCTAAATAGGTCTTAATGCTATCGGCGTCCAATTGCTTAGGCAAATAGGCTTCGATTACGGCAATTTCTTCGACTTCAATCGTATACAAATCGTCTCTGTTTTGAGCCCGATAAATTTCTGCAGATTCTTTTCGCTGTTTAACCAAGCGTTGCAAGACCTTAGTTTCGGCCTCGCTACCTAAATTTTCTGAAGCTCCCTTTTCGGTTTTAGCGAGCAATAATGCAGCTTTTATGGCTCTGAGTCCTCTTAGCCTGGCTTCATCTTTGGCCAACATGGCTGCTTTAATATCTTGGTCTATTTGTAAGGATAACGACATGATGCTATTGTTTTTTAAGTAGATGACTGGTATTAGCCTGGGCAGTAGGCATGATGATTAAATCGTTGATGTTTACATGAGCAGGGCGGCTTACCGCGAACCAAATGGCTTCAGCAATATCTGTTGCGATTAGTGGCTCGAACCCTTCGTAAACTTTTTTGGCTCTTTCCGTATCTCCTTTAAATCTCACTTCCGAAAATTCGGTTTCTACGGCACCAGGATGAATACCGGTAACTCGTATCCCATAAGGTAACAGGTCAATACGCATGGCTTTGTTCAAAGCGTCTACAGCGTGTTTTGTGGCACAGTACACGTTGCCGTTGGCATAGGTTTCTTTACCTGCAATAGATCCAATATTTACAATGTGTCCACTTTGGCGTTCTACCATCCAGGGAGATACCACGCGTGAAACGTAGAGCAAGCCCTTGATATTGGTATCAATCATGGTATCCCAATCGGCCAATTTCCCTTCGTGAATCGGATCTAAACCCTGACTGAGTCCGGCGTTATTTACCAAAACACCAATAGCCTTCCACGAATCTGGTAAAGCATTCAATTGCAATTCTACTTCTTCAGCCTGACGAACATCGAGCTTGAGGCATTGGGTTCTAATTCCATACGCTGAAGTTAATTCGGACGCTAAGGTTTCAATTTTTTCCAATCGGCGGGCAGCCAGAATTAAATCGTAGTTATGTTGAGCAAGAATTTTGGCGCAGGCCTCTCCTATTCCTGAACTTGCCCCGGTTATAAGCGCAATTTTCGACATCTGTTCTTTGATTTATGGTTATGACCTAGGTCTTATTCGAAAAATAAGCTGAATTGAAAATTCTTTAAATAATGAGGGTTGTAGCCTGGAGACAGTTTACTGTCAATAATATTATGGAAGGAATTGGTCAATTTCAATTCAGGCGATAGTTTGAAAAATTCCAGGTAAATATCCAATCCAACTCCAGTCTCGTAGGATAAAATATTTCTCATATTCTTTACTGGGTTATTCTCAAACGTTTCTTTTTTTGTGATATCTCTAGAGTATTTGACTCCTGCAATCATGTAAGCCCTGAAATTTCCTCTTTTATCTGATTTCAATTTAAAACCCAAAGGAAAATCAATAGTCAAGGATTCTATTTTTGTGCTTACACCGGTAATCTCACGATCGGCAAAATTCAATACGGGGTTAAGGCGGATATTGGCATTATCAGCAAGTCTTAAATCAGCTAAAAAACCCATTCCAAAGCCCAAAACTCCCTTACTAAGTTTATCTGCCGCTCCACCATCTCTAAACTGAGAATTAACTGCGTGAAAACTATATCCGAAGTGCAAAGGTTCATCGTCAACACCGCCACCCCAATTTCCTTGAGCCCGAGCAAATTGCGAATAAGCAATAAACACGAGTATTCCTATTAGCCTCTTTAAACTCATTTTTTCCCAGTATAAATTGAACAGATGCCAAATGTAAGTGTTCTGCAGGCTGCTTCTTTGAACCCAACTTTGGTCATTAGTGTTGTAAAATCAGCTCCATCCGGAAAAGCTGCTACCGATTCCGGTAAATAAGTATACGCATTTTTATCCTTAGAAAATAGCTTCCCGATGGTTGGCGTAATGTATTTAAAATAAAAATTATAGAGTTGCTTAATCGGGAATTTCTTGGGTTTAGAGAACTCCAAGATTAATACCTTACCTCCCGGTTTGAGTACTCTCCAAATATCCGATAGTCCTTTTTCAAGGTTTTCAAAATTCCGAACTCCGAACGCTACGGTTACAGCATCAAACGTATCCGAATCAAACAGCAATTGCTCAGAGTCGCCCAAGCGAACCTGAAAAACTTGAGCGAATCCTCGTTTGGCAATTTTTTCTTCGGCAACATCTAACATTCCTCTCGAAATATCTACCCCGATAATTTGATCTGGTTTAAGAATTTTGATGGCCTCGAAAGCAAAATCTCCGGTACCCGTAGCCACGTCTAACAAGAGTTTTGGCTTGTCTTCCAACAACATATGGATAGCCTTCTTACGCCAAATGATATCAATACCAAGCGATAAAAAATGATTTAGAAAATCGTAAGTGCCTGAAATGTTATTGAACATTCGAGCTACCTGCTCCTTTTTACCGGCGTTGGGGTCTTGATACGGAGTAACGTTTTTAGACATGCTGCAAAGATAAGTTTGTAGCTTAGAATAAACATCAAAATTCAGTTTAATTTAGCCAAATGCTTAAAATTTCTAATCGCAAAAGCCTTAACTTTGAACAATGATCATAAAGAGTGCCGCTTTTGTTTGCAGCAATACCCGAACCGATAAATTGCCGCCCCCAGTAAGACCCGAATATGCTTTTATCGGGCGGTCAAATGTGGGCAAATCATCGCTGATTAACATGCTGTTGAATCATAAGGGATTGGCCAAAACATCGCAAAAACCGGGCAAAACTCAGTTGATTAACCATTTTATTGTAAATGACAATTGGTATTTGGTCGATTTGCCGGGATACGGTTATGCACGCACTTCAAAAACCAACCGGAGTGAATGGGAGCGATTTATCAGATATTATCTAAAAAATCGCGAAAGCTTACAATGTGTTTTTGTATTAATTGACAGCCGACTTGAACCTCAAAAAACAGATCTGGATTTTTGCACCTGGCTGGGTGCAGAGGGCATTCCCTTTTTGCTCATTTTTACCAAGGCCGATAAACAATCGGCGGTTAAAACGGACCAAAATGTGGCTAAATTCAAAAAAGACTTACTAAAATATTTCGAAGAAGTTCCTCAAATTTTTATCAGTTCTGCCGAAAATAGATTGGGTAGAGAACCGATTTTAACCTTGATTGATGAACTGAACGCACAGTTTACCTTATGAAAAAATACGCTTCATTAGTGCTGCTGGCCCACAGTATTTTTGCCCTTCCTTTTGCCTTTATTGGATTTTTCTTGGCCATAAATACCACGGCCAATGATTTTAATTGGCTGAGCTTAATTTTTATGGTACTGTGTATGGTTTTTGCCAGGAATTCGGCAATGGCCTTTAATCGTTACTTGGATAGGGATTATGATGCAAAAAATCCGAGAACGCAAATCAGAGATATCCCATCGGGCCGTATTTCTGCAAAAGAGGCTCTGGCATTTACACTAATCAATGCTGCATTATTCATCCTGACGACATTTTTCATCAACACACTCTGTTTTTATTTATCGCCCATTGCGCTTGCCGTAGTTCTGGGTTACAGCTATACCAAACGATTTACCCCACTTTGCCACTTGATATTGGGCTTGGGACTAGCCTTGGCTCCAATTGGTGCCTATTTGGTAGTAACTGGCGAATTTGCGCTAACACCAATTTTTTTCTCGCTGGCTGTTTTGTGTTGGGTAAGCGGATTCGATATCATTTATGCCTTACAAGATGAGGCCTTCGACCGCCAAGAAAATTTGCATTCCATTCCGGCATGGTTGGGCGCTAAAAAAGCGTTGAGGGTGAGTGCTTGGTTACACGTATTGTCAGTAGTTTTCATTACACTACCCCTCTTTTTCACCACGCTAAGCTGGTTTTATATTTGTGGAGTGTTGTTTTTCGCCCTACTTCTGATTTACCAGCACAGCCTGGTTAAGCCCAATGACCTGAGTAAAGTGACCCGGGCATTCCAAACCACCAATGGTTATGCCTCCATTATTTTTGCACTATTTTATTTTCTAGACGTTTATTTAAGAAGTCCGTATTGATTTGCTGCCATGGATAATTTGATCATCACAAAAAAAAATCGAGAATACCTGCCAAAAAATCTGGAAATTAAATGGGAAACTATAGAACCTATTTTTCAAGAATTACTTAGCAGAAACCTCAACAATAGCTTAGAATTGGAGCAATGGCTTCGCGACAGAAGTGAGTTAGAAGCCGCATTGGAAGAAGATTTTGCCTGGCGGTATATCCGGATGACCTGCGATACCAGCAATGAAAAACTAGTCGCAGATTTTCACTATTTCGCAACAGAAATAGAACCTAAAATGGCTCCATTGACTAATGAATTGAATAAAAAATTCATTCAATCTCCGTTTATAAACGAATTGGACCAAGAAAAATATTTCATCCTGATCAGAGGAACTAAAAAAGCATTGGAATTGTTCAGGGACGAAAATGTTCCCTTGCAAACGGAAATCCAGGTAGAACAACAAAAATATCAGGCAATTGCTGGTGCAATGTCGGTTAAGCTAGACGGACAAGAATACACCTTGGAGCAAGCAGCGGTCCGTTTAAAAGATGTAAATCGATCAATTCGTCAAGAGGCTTGGGAAGCAATTAGCAAGCGTCGTTTACAAGACAAAGAAACACTGAACGATTTATTCGATAAATTGGTAAAGCTGCGTCATCAGGTTGCAGTAAATGCCGGTTTCGCCAATTTCAGAGATTACATGTTTCAGGCATTGGGACGTTTTGATTATACACCCGAAGACTGTTTCCATTTTCACGAAGCTATCGAAAATCAGGTGGTACCTGTCTTGGCAAAACAAGCCGAGCTCCGCAAAAACGCTTTAAATTTAGCGGATCTAAAACCTTGGGATACTGAAGTAGATATCTCTGGAAAGGTAGCGCTAAAACCGTTTAAAAATGGACAAGAACTCATCGAGAAAACCATCAGCTGTTTCACAAAATTACATCCGGCTTTAGGTGAGCGTATTGAAGTTATGAAAGCAAATGGCCTCTTCGATATTGAGAGTCGAAAAGGCAAAGCACCTGGAGGTTACAATTATCCCTTAGCCGAAACCGGTGCACCCTTTATTTTCATGAATTCGGCCAATACCTTCCGCGATTTAACCACAATGGTGCATGAAGGCGGGCACGCCATCCATACCTTTTTAACTGCCGATTTGGAGCTCAATGATTTCAAACATTGTCCATCAGAAGTAGCTGAATTGGCTTCCATGAGCATGGAATTAATTTCTATGGACGAATGGGATGCGTATTTTGACAACGAAGAGGAGTTGAAACGAGCCAAACGCGATCAGTTAAAAGATGTACTCAAAACCCTGCCTTGGGTCGCTACAGTTGATCAATTTCAGCATTGGATTTATACAAACCCGGAACATAATGCTGAAGAGCGTAATAAAGCATGGGGAGAGATATTCGAACGTTTTGGTGCTAACTTTACAAACTGGTCTGAACACCCCGAAGCCGAGGCTTACCTATGGCAAAAGCAATTGCACATTTTCGAGGTGCCTTTTTACTACATCGAATATGGCATTGCACAACTGGGCGCTATTGCCGTTTGGAAAAACTATAAAACCAATCCAGAAAAAGGATTAGCAAGTTATTTGGATGCGCTCAAATTGGGCTATACCAAAACCATACAAGAAATATATGCCACAGCGGGCATTCGTTTCGACTTCAGTCCGGATTATGTGCAAGAACTCATCCAATTTGTACAAGATGAATTGACCAAACTCAATGATTAATTAATTTTAGCTTTTAAACCTTATCACCTTGAAATCTAAACTCTCCGTTTTTAAAGAACGTTTTTTTCCGGTAAGCCTGGCTGCTGCAATTGTTATTGGTATTTCGTTTTTAACAAGAATTGCTCTCCTGCTAAAATCAGCAGCCAATTTTGACTGGAGTTTATACAACCTCATTGGCGTTTTCGGCATTGGTCTCTTTTTTGATCTGGCGATGATCAGTTATTACATCATTCCGCTGGTTCTGTACGTTTGGTTCATGCCCGATAAATGGTATGCTAAAAAAGCAAATCGATTGATGATTTATGGTTATTTTTTGGTGGCCATCTTTCTCGGAATTTTTAATGCCGTTTCCGAATGGTTTTTTTGGGATGAATTTTCAACCCGCTACAACTTCATCGCGGTAGATTACCTGGTTTATACCACCGAGGTAGTAGGAAATATTTGGCAATCTTATCCTGTCGGGAAATTACTTATCGGCATTTTGGTGTTATCGGTGCTTTTGATTCGGAAACTCAAAAATCCAATAAAAGAATCTACACAACCCAGTCTTCGCTTCAAAAACCGGACCGCGGTTGCTTTAATTCTCCTCTTACTACCTGTTCTTACCTTCTTCGGCGTAAGCAATAAATGGAAGAAATTTAGCGATAACGAGTATGCCAATGAACTTTCAGGCAACGGCTTATTCGATTTTGGCTCAGCTTTCTGGAACAACGAGCTAGACTACAATAGTTTTTACCTTACCCTGCCTGAAGCAGAGGTGCTGCAAACCATCAGAGCAACACTAAAAGAAAAAAATAGTCGATTTGTAGACAACAAAGTCGGCATTGAACGAGAAATTACACAAACTGAGCCTGAGAAAAAACTGAATGTGGTGCTCATTAGCGTGGAAAGTTTGAGTGCAAATTTTATGGCACATTTCGGTAATACAGGCGGCATCACGCCTAATTTGGACAGTTTGGCCGATCGTGGAATTTTGTTCACCAATCTGTATGCTTCCGGTACCCGTACTGTTAGAGGTTTAGAATCACTTTCTCTAGCTATTCCGCCGACTCCGGGACAATCTATCGTAAAAAGACCCGATAATGAAGATCTTTTTTCGTTAGGAAATGTGTTCAGAAGCAAGGGTTATACTACCCAGTTTATTTACGGCGGATATAGCTATTTCGACAATATGGGTTATTTTTTCGCCAACAATGGCTATCAAGCCATTGATCGGGAAGCTATTCGTGAAGAAGACATCCACTACGAGAATATTTGGGGCGTGGCCGATGAGGATCTATTCACACTATCGTTGAAAGAATTGGATAAAAACTTCAAGTCTGGAAAGCCTTTCTTTAGCCATATCATGACGGTTTCTAACCACCGTCCGTTTACATACCCTGAAGGCAGAATTGACATTCCATCTCACACCAGTCGTGAAGGTGCTGTAAAATATACCGACTACGCCATCGGCAAATTCATCCGCGAAGCGCAAACAAAACCCTGGTTTGATCAGACTATTTTCGTGATTGTGGCAGATCATTGTGCATCTAGTGCCGGAAAAGTAGAATTACCCGTTGACAAGTATCACATCCCGATGATTATTTACTCGCCTAAAAACGTGAATCCTCAAAAATTTGAACGCCTTACTGCTCAAATTGATATTGCGCCAACACTTTTAGGCATGCTCAACTTCAATTATCGAAGTAAATTTTTTGGTTACGATATATTTAGATTGGAAGAAGGCCGCGAACGGGTATTCATCAGCACTTACCAAAGTTTAGGCTATATTAAAAACAACGAGCTGATCATTTTACAGCCGAATAGAAAGGTGAGTGCCTACCAACCAGATTTTAGTAGCGGTGAAGCAAAACCGATTAAGGTTAACGAGCAATTGAAGAAAGAGGCCATAGCCAATTATCAACAAGCCTCATTCCTGTACAGAAACAAGTTATACAACAAAATAAACTAGCAATATTTACTATATTGTCCGAAAACCAACACATATAAAATGGCCAACTCATTATTTAGAAAGAAATCCATTAGCAATATCCTCAAAGACCAACAAGCGGGCTTCTCTGATGCCGAATCAGGAGCACACGGTCTTAAGAAAGTTCTAAAAGTAAAAGACCTTACCGCCATGGGAATCGCGGCAGTAATTGGTGCAGGCATTTTCTCAACCATCGGCACTGCAGCTTACAATGGTGGACCTGGTGTTTCCATTTTATTTATCATTACCGCTATTACCTGCGGATTTTCTGCCATGTGTTATGCAGAATTTGCTTCCCGGGTTCCAGTTTCTGGTAGTGCTTATACCTACGCTTACGTGGCTTTCGGCGAGCTGGTTGCCTGGATTATTGGCTGGGCACTGATTCTCGAATATGCCATCGGAAACATTGTAGTGGCCATCTCCTGGAGCGGCTATTTTAACAATATTTTACAAGGTGCGGGCATTTTCCTACCGGGATGGTTAACCATGGACCACACCACTGCGCTACAACGCTACGAAGAAGCAAGTCAGCTGATGGCTTCAGGCAAGGTGTTGGAAGGACGAATGGCAGAGGCTTACCAAGCTTGGATCAGTGCTCCGGCATTTGGCGATTCCAAGTTGTTTTTAAACATTCCAGCCATGCTGATCGTAATCTTCATCACCTGGCTAGCCTATATCGGAATTAAAGAAAGTAAAAAGAGTACCAATTTCATGGTTGGCCTAAAAATAGCCGTCATCCTGTTTGTGATCTCTTTTGGCTTCTTTTACGTTGATCCTAACAACTGGACCCCTTTTCTACCCAATAATTTCAGCGGTGTGCTTAGAGGAGTATCGGCCGTATTTTATGCTTACATCGGTTTTGATGCCATATCCACTACAGCTGAAGAATGCGAAAATCCTAAGCGGGATTTACCCAAAGGGATGATTTATTCGCTTTTGATTTGTACGGTACTTTATATCCTTATTGCTCTGGTATTAACCGGTATGGTAAACTACTCCGAGTTAAAAGTTGATGATCCTTTGGCTTTCGTTTTTGAACGCGTAAATAAACCTTGGATTTCGTATGTAATCTCAATCAGTGCGGTAGTGGCTACCACTAGCGTATTGTTGGTTTTCCAGCTAGGACAACCTAGAATTTGGATGAGCATGAGTCGCGATGGTTTATTACCGAAAGCATTTGGTAAAATTCACCCTAAATACCAAACACCATCTTTTGCAACCATAGTGACCGGATTTTTAGTAGCCATTCCTGCTTTATTTTTGGAAAGCAGCTTAGTGACAGATCTGACCAGCATTGGTACCTTATTTGCCTTTGTATTGGTTTGCGGTGGGGTACTTTATTTACCAAAAGACGAAAATCCAGAAGAAAAACGATTTAGAATTCCGTATGTAAATGGCAAATACTTGATTCCGGTATTGGTTATTGTTTGCGGCTGGTTTTTTAGAGAACACATACAAGGCACACTGCAAAGTTTTACTGCGGGCTGGGAAAGCTGGCAACACTATATTCCATTCTACTTGTTCATGATTATTGCGATAATCGTTGCCATTATGGCTTTTGCCAATAGCTTCTCACTAATACCTGTATTGGGCTTATTGAGTTGTTTCTATTTGATGACTGAGATTCCGGTAAAAAACTGGCTGGTATTTACCGTCTGGCTGATTGCTGGCTTATCCATCTATTTCGGATTCGGACGTAAAAACAGCAAGCTGAATACCTAACAAAAAAGCCCCGAATTATCGGGGCTTTTTTTGTTATGATTAAATACGCTTCAATTCCGTATCATCCACAGTTGATACAATCAAGGGAACACGCTCGATGGTTACAAAACTGGAATCCAGTCCAAAACCCTTTTCTTCAGACAAACTTAACTTCCGAAGAATGAAGTAGTAATCCATGATAAAGCGCTCTATGAACGGAAGTTTGTTCGATTTAGAAAGTACTTTCTCCAAAACTACAAACTTGAAGTCGCCCACAATTTGATGTTTTTGGAGGGATGGATATTTACTGGTGATGTCGATTTCTTTGTTTTTAACCAGATCTTCTACCACTTTACGGAACAAGACATTAATGCGTTGTTCTACCCTAAATCCTAATTTAAAATCAATACGGATCAACTTATCCGGAATAAGGAAATCTACCTTGTAATCAGAAGTATAAGGCTCATCAACTACATCAACGTGTACCAGCCAATACACATCCGCACGTTTAGGTTGTTTTTGTAAGATAGAGTACATGATTTTGAGTTCAATTTCTGAACTAAAATTAGCACTGGTCAGGTACACCAACTGAGATGCATATTTAGGCACCGTTTCGTCTTCACTTAACTCCTTAATTATTGGATAATATTCTTCAATCTCCACAAACCGCACAAAGCGATTCTTGATTCGGCGGGCAGATGACCAAGCCCACATCACAGAGAATAAGATGGAGCCCAATACCAATGTAAACCAACCGCCATGCAGAATTTTAGCCAAATTACTCGCTAAAAAGGTCAATTCAATTATCAAATAAACAGCAAGAAATGTATAAATCAAGTAATTAGGGAACTTCTTACGTTTTAAGTAAACGGCAAGTAATACGGTAGTCATCAACATCGCAACCGTGATAGACAAACCGTAAGCTGCTTCCATTTTTTCGGAAGCTTGGAAAATTAAGACCACGATCAAACAACCGGCCCACAACAGCCAATTGATAGAAGGCACATACAATTGCCCTTTTTGGTTAGTTGGGTAATTGATTTTAACTTTTGGCCACAAGTTCAAACGGACTGCTTCAGAGATTAAGGTAAAAGAACCTGAAATTAAAGCCTGACTTGCAATAACCGCGGCGGCAGTAGCAATCGCAATACCAATAATCAGGAACCATTCTGGCATAATCTGGTAAAATGGATTTTCGCCATTTAAGGTAGTTCCCTGATGCTGCAGCAACCATACCCCTTGCCCCATGTAGTTCAGGAGTAAACAGGTTTTTACATAAATCCAGCTGATGCGAATATTAGAACGGCCACAATGCCCCAGATCTGAATAAAGTGCTTCTGCTCCGGTGGTACATAAGAATACCGCACCTAAAATCAAGAACGATTCTGGTGCAGAGCTAAGCAAGTGGTAGGCATAATACGGGTTTATCGATTTAAGTACTGCTGGGTATTGAATCACTAATACACTACCCAAAACGGCCATCATGGTGAACCAGATAAACATGATTGGACCGAAGGTTTTACCTACCAGCGAAGTGCCAAATTGTTGTATGATGAACAGGCAAGTAATAATGACAATTACAATCGGAACGGTAGGTAAACCGGGATAAACAATACTTAAACCCTCAATGGCAGAAGAAACGGTAATGGGTGGCGTAATAATCCCATCAGCCAGTAATGCACAACCTCCAACCATTGCAGGAATGATGAGCCAACGGGCTTTTTTTCGCACCAAAGAAAACAACGAGAAAATACCGCCCTCTCCCCTGTTATCGGCTCTGAGGGTTATAATTACATACTTCAGTGTAGTTTGCAGCGTTAAGGTCCAGAAAATGCACGAAAGTCCGCCCAGAATTAAATCTGAGGTAATAATTCGATCGTCTACAATGGCCTTGAAAACATAAAGCGGGGAAGTCCCAATATCACCGTAGATAATCCCCAAGCTGATGAGCAGACCTGCTGCAGAAAGCTTGTGTAAATGTTTGTGGTTACTCACTGGTTATCAATTATTCGACAAATGTAAACTATGGCTGTGGATTAAACAATTTAAAATCAAGCCGCAAAAATGTATAGTTTAGTTTAACCCGTAAAACCCCAAGGAAACAGTTCGAAGCAGCTTGGATGTTAAACTTTGTTAAATATTCGTAAAATGAGTGTTATAAAGACAAAAAAGCAATAAATAATAGTTACTTTTAAGTAGAATTTTTTGCATGGTTAAACTTTACTTAAGCTCATTTTCTAGATTTTTAGTAATCATCACCTTTTTGGTGACTGCTGGGGCTTTGCATGCATTTTCTACAGAAAAGTTATCACTCCCGCGAGATACAATCAAGGTTCAGCAAGTACCCAAAACCAAAATTACCGATACCCGGAAAGACAAACCACAGGTACTCAAAAACGGTCTTAAGGTAACTATTGAACCCTTCAAGCCGGCTCCAATTAAAATAAATACCGCTCCAAAAGCTGGAAAAAAATCAGACAACGGTAAACTTTTGAGCAACGTAAAAGTTTACCCAAACCCTGTTGCAAGTGAAATAAATGTGAGCTATCATCTTAATAAAGAAGTGAATGTTACCATTAAAATCATGGATTTTTTGGGAAATGAGATCACAACCTTACTTTCTCAAAAAGTTGCTTCAGGAGACCAGGATCATACCTTCAACATCAGCTCCAAATTAAACAGCGGATTGTATTTTATTCGTTTCATTGCCGGAAATGAAACCATCGTAAAGCGGATCTCTGTTCTCTAATTCGGCATTTTTGGTAACTTAGGCACATGAAAATTATCTGCATTGGCCGTAATTATATTGAGCATGCCAAAGAATTAAACAATCCCGTTCCAACAGTACCGGTTATTTTTATGAAACCGGATACGGCGATCTTAAAAGACAATAAACCTTTTTACCACCCCGATTTCTCAACGGATATTCACCACGAAATTGAAATTGTATTGAAGGTTTGTAAGGAAGGAAAACATATCGCCGAAAAATTTGCGGCTAATTATTACGATGAAATTGGCTTGGGTGTGGATTTCACGGCCAGAGATATCCAACAAAAACACAAAGAAAAAGGGCTGCCATGGGAATTGGCCAAAGCCTTTGACCAATCTGCTCCGGTTAGCAAATTTATACCGAAATCGCAATTCAGTGATGTTTACCAATTGGATTTCAGGTTGGATGTAAACGGACAAACTGCACAAAAAGGTTCTACGGCCGACCTCATTTTTTCGTTTGAGAAAGTAATTGCCTTCGTATCACAATACATCACCCTAAAAAAAGGTGACCTTATTTTCACTGGCACTCCGGAAGGCGTAGGCAAAATCAATATTGGCGACCGCTTAACAGCTTATCTCGGAGACGAAAAATTACTAGATTTTGAAATTAAGTGAGTCCAGAAATGAAGTTTAGGCTGATTGTTGTAGTACTCCTTGCCTTTTTCCAGTCTGCTGCTCAAGATAAGTACCCTACAAACTATTTTCGATATCCACTGGACATCAAACCCTCTTTTTCCGGGAGATTTGCGGATTTAAGACCCAATCATTTTCACTCGGGTTTAGATTTTAGAACCAATCAACGAGAAGGTTATCCGATTTATGCAGTGGCTGATGGCTATATCTCAAGACTACGGGTTCAAACTGGTGGGTTTGGGCAAGCCATTTACATCGACCACCCGAATGGCTATACCAGTGTTTACGCACATTTAAGGGCTTATGCTCCACAAATAGCTAAAACAGTTAAAGATTTTCAGTACCGTTTGCAAAGTTTTGAAGTAGATATCCCGCTAACTTTTTCAGAAATCCAGGTAAAAAAAGGCGATTTAATTGGCTGGTCGGGGAATACCGGTAGCTCCGGAGGTCCACATCTTCATTTTGAAATCAGAGATACGCAAAGCGAAGAGCCCATCAATCCCCAGTTATTTGGATTAACCGGTAGCGACCCGATTAAACCTGAAATCAAAGGAGTTTATCTCTATAAATTAAACGGGCAAGCTTTTAGCGAGAAAGTGACGAAGCAATATATCCCGGTTAAAGGGCTCAATGGAAATTACCAAGCACTCAGCAACGAACCCATTGTGTTGAACGGAGAAACGGGATTTGGATTAGTTGCTTTTGATCGAAATCAGATTCAGGGAACAGCTCACGGCCTGCATCGTATTGAAATGCAATTGGATGGACAAACCGTTTACGAGGCCAATTTGGAACGATTCAGCTTCGATGCAACTAAAGCCATAAACAGCCATCTCGATTATCCATCCCTAAAAAATTCAGGAATAAACATCCATAAAACCTTTGTTGAACCCGGCAATCCATTACAAATTTATCAGGCAAAAAATAACGGTCGCATAAGCTTAGAAGATGAAAGTTTACACGAACTGACATACATCGTTAGCGATGTTGCAGGTAATCAAAGCAGTCTGACTCTAAAAATCAAACAAGGTATTCCGTACCAATCGAGTTCATTTACCGAAAAAGGTACTGTATTTAAGCACGATGCCGACAATTATTTTTCGAACGAAGAAGTGCGGATAAGCATCCCGAAAGGCACTTTGTATAGCGATATTGATTTTGAATATGCTTCTGCACCGCGAATTGCCGGAACATTTTCCAAGCAGCACCGTATTCACAGGTCACGAACCCCAATACACCAAACCTATCAATTAGCCATCAAGGCAGATTTGAGTCTGACCGCAAAATTGCAAGAAAAAGCCTTAATTGTTGATGCCGGTGGTGCAGCACAAGGCGGAACGTTTAAAAATGGCTTTGTAGAAACGGAGGTAAAATCTTTTGGCACCTTCTTTATCAAGGTGGATACCCTAGCGCCAAGAATCACTCCAGTGAATATAAATAATGGCAAAGCCATGACGGGTATCTCTAAAATGATCTTTAAAATTGCCGACAATATTTCAGGTATTGGCTCCTTTATCGGTACAATAGATGGACAATGGGTACTAATGGAATACGATCAGAAAAGTGCTACACTGTGGCATCAGTTCGACGAAAGAACACAGCCTGGAAAACATGTATTTGAATTATTGGTTACTGATAAAAAGGGTAACCAATCTACATTTAAAGCAAGTTTTACTTTATAAAATTACAACATGGCAGCATTACAAGTAGGTGATTTGGCTCCTGCCTTCACCGCAAAAAACCAAAACGGAGAAACCGTTTCATTAAGCGATTTCGCAGGTAAAAAAGTGGTTTTATACTTTTACCCAAAAGACGATACGCCCGGCTGTACGGCCGAAGCTTGTTCATTTAGAGACAATTACCAATCGCTAATGGGCAAAGGTTTTGAGGTAATCGGTGTAAGTACCGACGATGAAAAATCGCATACCAAATTTGTAAATAAGTATCAATTACCCTTCAACCTGCTTGCCGATACCGACAAACAAATTGTGGAAGCCTACGGCGTTTGGGTTGAAAAAAGCATGTATGGCAAAACCTATATGGGCACAGCCCGCAAAACTTTCATCATTGATGAGAATGGTAAAATTGCTACAATCATCGACAAAGTAGATACCAAGAATGCCACCCAGCAGGTATTGGATTTAGTAGGGTAAATTTGTGAATAACTAGTGGTGGATGTTAAAAACTAAAGCCTCCTCATGCCGGAGGCTTTAGTTAATTTTGTAGCAACAAAACTCCCTTATGGCTACAAACATCGAGCAACTCACCAAAACAGCCAGCCAAGTTAGACGAGATATTTTACGTATGGTACATGCCTGCCAATCCGGTCATCCCGGAGGCTCATTGGGCTGTACCGACTTCTTGGTTGCCTTGTATTTCGACATCATGAACCACCGTACCGATTTCAGTATGGATGGTAAAGGAGAAGATCTTTTTTTCTTGTCGAACGGACACATTTCTCCAGTTTTTTATAGCGTTCTGGCTCGTTCAGGGTATTTTGATGTAAAAGAATTAGCCACCTTCCGTAAGTTGAACAGCCGATTACAGGGCCACCCAACTACACACGAACATTTACCGGGTGTGAGAATGGCCTCAGGCTCATTGGGGCAAGGTTTATCGGTAGCAATTGGTGCCGCTTTGACCAAAAAATTAAATGGGGATGCCTCCCTGGTGTTTTCACTTCATGGAGATGGTGAAATTCAAGAAGGTCAGATTTGGGAAGCTGCGATGTATGCTTCGGCAAACAAGGTAGATAACCTGATTGCTACCATTGATGTAAATGGACAGCAAATTGATGGCTCTACAGAACAAGTATTATCCTTAGGAAATCTCAGAGCTAAGTGGGAAGCTTTTGGCTGGGACGTGCTGGAGATGAACGGAAACGATATGGCAGATGTAATTCGCGGATTAAATCTGGCAAAAACCAAAACCAGCAAAGGCAAGCCTGTTTTGATCCTCATGCAAACCGAAATGGGCAATGGGGTCGATTTTATGATGCACTCTCACAAATGGCACGGCATTGCCCCCAACGATGAGCAATTGGCAAATGCCTTAGGACAATTGGAAGAAACATTGGGCGACTATTAATCTCGAAAGGATCATGAAAAAATACACGTATACAGAGAAAAAAGATACCCGTTCGGGATTTGGTGCCGGCTTACTCGAAGCGGGCAAGAAAAATAAAGACGTCGTTGCACTCTGTGCCGATCTGACCGGCTCCCTAAAAATGGATGCTTTTCAGAAAGAGTTTCCGGAGCGCTTTTTCCAAGTGGGTATTGCCGAAGCGAACATGATTGGTATTGCTGCAGGTATGACCATTGGTGGTAAAATTCCATTTACCGGAACTTTCGCCAATTTTTCAACCGGGCGTGTGTACGATCAAATTCGCCAATCGGTAGCTTACTCTGATAAAAATGTGAAAATTTGCGCCTCTCACGCCGGAATTACCCTAGGTGAAGATGGGGCTACCCACCAAATTTTAGAAGATATCGGTTTAATGAAGATGCTGCCGGGTATGACGGTAATTAACCCCTGCGATTATAACCAGACCAAAGCCGCAACCCTAGCCATAGCCGAACACGAAGGACCGGTTTACTTGCGTTTCGGACGCCCCACAGTACCGGTATTTACGGATCCGGATCAAAAATTTGAAATTGGTAAAGCTTGGATGGTCAATGAAGGAACAGACGTAAGCATTTTTGCAACCGGCCACCTGGTTTGGAAGGCAATTGAAGCCGGAGAAAAATTAGCAGAAATGGGTATCAATGCCGAAATTATCAATATCCACACCATTAAACCTTTAGACGAAAAAGCCATCTTAACATCAGTAACCAAAACCGGATGCGTAGTTTCTGCAGAGGAGCACAACCGTATTGGCGGATTAGGTGATAGCATTGCACAGGTATTGGCCCAGCATTTACCAAGCCCGCAAGAGTACGTGGCTGTAAACGACAGCTTCGGCGAAAGTGGCACACCTGATCAATTGATGGAAAAATACGGCTTAAGTAGCGATGCCATCGTAAAAGCCGTACAAAAAGTACTAGCGAGAAAAAAAGCCGGGAACTAAGCACAGGTGACTACCTGATTTTAGGTCCGAAACAACTTAAATGATGGGTATAGCCGATTCCGAAATTTTAGAAAAATTTTCTCGCGAAAGCACCAGAAATGAAGCTTTTGGTTTATTAATTCAGAAGTATCAGGAGAAAATCTACTGGTTATGCCGTCGTATGGTTATTGATCATGACGACGCAGATGATCTCGTTCAGGAAGTATTCATCAAGGTTTGGAAAAATCTGGATGGCTTTCGTGCCGATGCACAACTTTACAGCTGGATGTACCGCATTGCCAGCAACGAATGTCTTCAGTTTCTCAAAAAACAAAAACAACGTAATCAAACTTCGTTGGATGATGTAAACCATCACCTAGCCGATCAATACGGATCATTAGATGTATTGAATGGCGACCAGATTCAAGCCAAACTCTACAGCGCCATAGCCACACTTCCCGAAAAGCAGAAACTCATTTTCCAGATGAAGTATTTTGATGAGATGAAGTATGAAGAAATTTCAACGATTTTAGGAACTAGCGTGGGGGGATTAAAAGCATCTTTCCATTTGGCCGTAAAGAAAATTGAAGAACATCTTAAAAATAACGATTAAACCTTTTATCCAATCAAACATCTTAAGGTCGTATGAATTCAAAACACAGAGAAGATGAATGGCAAGATTTAGCCCCAAGCTTGGCCAAAATGGAGAAAAAAAATCCGTATTTGGTTCCTGATGGGTATTTCGAAAGCTTGCAATCCCGTATTGAGCAAAAAGTGAATTCAGCGCAAGCAGAAAGGTCTCGCTCTAAAATCATCCCCATGTGGACCAAATATGCTGCAGCTGCTTGCTTAACTATAGGCATGGGTATCACCTTATACCTGAATTTGAATCAACAAAAACCTTCGGTCAATTGGGCTGAAATTCCAGAACAAGAAATTGTTAGTTATTTGGAAATCCATCTGGATGATAGCGATACACAATTGCTTTTTGATCAGCTGAATACCCAGCAAATCAATATCCGTATAGAAAACATTAATAATCAAGATTTAGAAAATTATTTAAACCAACAACTATGAAAATGTTAAAGAAAGGCACACTCCTACTGGGAATGTTGCTAGTGTATGCAGGATTTACCTTTGCACAACAAGCTCAAACCCGTCCAGGCGCTCCAAGACCCGGCATGAACAGACCTCCAATGGATCAACGCGATCGTGAACTGGCTCGTGGTGGGCAGCCCGGACAAGGAATGGAGCGACTAGCGGCTACAAAAATTGCTTTTATCAGCCAAAAAATGGATTTAAGCCCGAAAGAAGCCGAAAAATTCTGGCCGATTTATAACCAGTACGAAAAAGAAAACAGAGACTTGCTGAAACAGCGAAGAGAGATGGCTCAATCTAAATCGGATATGAGCCCTGAGAATCGCTTAAACGAACAATTCGAATTCGAGGAGAGGATGCTTGAAATCCGAAAAAAATACACCAAAGAATTCGGAAAAGCCGTTTCCTCAGACAAAGTATTACGCTTATTTGAAGCAGAAAGAGCGTTTAAAGCCAATTTGGTTAAAGAACTACAGCAAAGACGCCAACGCAACTAAGTGCAAGCTTAAAACTTATTTCAAGGCCTTCAGTTTAATCTGAAGGCCTTTTGTATTTTTGTACATGCTCAGTCTTAAACAACTGTTTCTTCTAAACACAGCCCAAACTTCTACCAGCCCGAAATTATTGGAGATTGAGCGCAGTGATGGCATGTACCTCTATAGTCCGGAGGGCAAACGCTACATGGATTTGATTTCCGGTTTTGCAGTGAGCAATTTAGGTCATCGACACCCTAAAGTGGTGCAGGCCATTAAAGACCAGCTGGATCGGTTCATGCACATTACCGTTTTTGGCGAATACGTGCAGGCTCCACAGGTAAAACTGGCTGAAAAACTGAGCAATCTACTCCCTGAAAATCTCTCGTCGGTGTATTTTGTAAATTCCGGTGCCGAAGCCACAGAAGGAGCATTGAAACTGGCCAAACGATTTACCAACCGTTCAGAAATTATTGCATTTGATAAGGCCTATCATGGAAGCACCCATGGTGCGCTTAGCGTGATGGGGAACGAGCAGTACAAGCAGGCTTATCGCCCTTTGTTACCCGATATTCGATTTATTAAGTTAAATGATCCAGGAGCATTGGACTGGATAACTGAAAATACTGCTGCAGTAATTTTAGAAACCATTCAAGGGGAAGCAGGTATTCGGGTACCAGATCTTGAATATTTAAAGGCCTTGCGTAAGCGCTGTACCGAGAAGGGGGCTTTACTAATTCTAGATGAAATTCAAGCTGGATTTGGTAGAACGGGCAAATTATTCGCTTTTGAACATTTCGGTATTGTTCCCGACGTGCTCTTGCTGGCCAAAGGCATGGGTGGTGGAATGCCAATTGGTGCGTTCATAGCCAGCAAAGAAATTATGGGTGTGTTAAAAGAAAATCCAATTCTGGGACATATCACCACGTTTGGCGGGCATCCGGTAAGTTGTGCAGCTAGCTTGGCCACTTTAGAAACCATTTTGGAAGAGAAACTGATTGCCCAAGTTCCTGCAAAGGAAAAATTATTCCGCGACTTGCTTCAACACCCAAAAATTAAAGAAATTAGAGGTAAAGGCTTAATGTTGGGCATTGAATTGGGTGGATTTTCAAGGGTAGAACAGGTATCCAACTACTGTCAGGATAAAGGGTTAATTATCGATTGGTTCTTGCATCATGACGGTGCGCTTCGACTTGCACCTCCGCTAATTATCTCCGAAGCAGAAATCCGTGAGGCTTGCCAAATTATTTTAGAAGCCATTGAGCTGACGGATTAAAACAAAAAAATCCGGACAGTGCTGCCCGGATCTTCACGTGTATCTTAACAAAGATTAAAGTTGCTTGGTTAATTTTTCTGCCAAAACAGACTTTGGCACTGCCCCAATCTGCTTGTCTACAATTTCTCCACCTTTAAAGAATAATAAAGCCGGGATATTGCGGATTCCGAATTTCATCGAAATTTCCGGATTATGATCAACGTTTACTTTACCTACAACAGCTTTACCATCAAAGTCTTTTGCTAATTCTTCTACTACGGGACCCACCATACGGCAAGGACCACACCACTCTGCCCAAAAATCTACCAATACCGGTTTATCTGATTTTAATACAACTTCATCGAAGTTTGCATCTGTAATTTCTAATGCCATGATTTTATAATTTAATACTAGAATTCAAATATAAGTTTTCGAAATTTCTTCGGCAATACATCCCCACATTCTGACACTAATTCAACTTATAACTAATGCCGTTGATGCTTTTGATACTGTCCAAAAATTCGTTGGTTGGATTGATTTTAGCGCCTTTAGATGGCATATCCAATGAAGTTCCTTCTTCAAAATCAATCAAACGAAAACGCAAATGGCAGTTTCTGTTGGAGTGTTGTTTGTTATTTTGCTGCAGGAGTTCATCCAACTGCAACATCAAACCTTCATCAATAGCCTGAATTGGCAGTTGGATGGTTAGGCTTTTTGCCATTTTATCTCTGAGTTCAGACAATAATGAGATTCCATTGATTTTGAATTCCCAGTTGCCCGGCTGACGGAAACGTTCGGTTACTACTCCGCGTAACTGCAAGAAATAACCATCCTCCATGAATGCCTTAAACTTTACGTAATCTTCGCCAAACAATACCAATTCAACCGACTCGTGGTAATCTTCAAAAACAAATGAACCAAATGGTTTGCCTGTTTTTGTGGTACGATGAGCAGCTTTCGATACCAAGCCTCCAACAACTAATTCTCTTCCTCTCACGGCATTAAACTCGTGCTGGTCTTCCTCATTCATCTCTCCCGATTTAATTCGATTTATCAAGCTTAATTGTTTTACCTGATGTGAACAGAAATTGTCGATCTCAAAACGATAATTATCCAATGGATGTCCGGTGAGGTAAATACCGATTACCTCTTTTTCATACTTCAATTTCTCTAGTAAAGGCCAATCTTCGCACTCGGGCAAACTTGGTTCCGGAATATGAGCATCAGAAGTGCCACCAAATAAAGAGTTTTGGTTAGAACTCTGCTGATTGACAAAATCGTTTGCATACTTAATGATACGATCAATGGTATTGATCAAACCACCATCTTGTTTTTCGAGAAACTTAGCACGATTGGCTTCAAAACAATCAAAAGCACCGCTATAAACCAAGTTTTCGTAAACCTTTTTGTTTACTGCTCTCGGATTAACCCTTCTGGCGAAATCATAAACCGTAGCATAGGGTCCCTTTAGTTTACGCTCCTCCACAATATTTTCTACTGCCTTCTCTCCTACACCCTTAATTCCGGCCATACCAAAACGGATCTCACCCTTTTGATTCACGGCAAAATGCAAATCGGATTCATTAATATCCGGACCGAGTACCGGAATGCCCATTTTGCGGCATTCCTCCATAAAGAATGAAATCTTATCAATATTCCCCTGGTTGTTCAAGACCGCAGCCATGTATTCTGCCGGGTAATTGGCTTTCAAATACGCTGTTTGGTAAGCTACAAAAGCATAACAGGTAGAGTGCGATTTATTGAATGCATATTGCGCAAAGGCTTCCCAATCGGTCCAAATCTTTTCACAGATCTTCAAATCGTGACCATTGGCTTCGCAACCTTGCATAAACTGAGATTTCATTTTATTCAAAACCTCAATTTGCTTCTTACCCATCGCTTTTCGCAATACGTCGGCATCGCCTTTACTAAAATTGGCTAATTTCTGCGAAAGCAACATCACTTGCTCTTGATATACCGTAATACCATACGTTTCCTCAAGGTATTCTTGCATATCGGCAAGATCGTAACTTACAAGCTCACGTCCGTGCTTACGGTTGATAAATTTAGGGATGTATTCCATCGGCCCCGGACGATACAGGGCGTTCATGGCAATCAAGTCTTCAAATTTATCGGGTTTTAATTCACGCAGATACATCTGCATTCCGTCACTTTCAAACTGGAATGTCCCGTTGGTATCGCCACGTTGGTATAAATCAAAGGTCTTGGAATCGTTAAGCGGAATCGCATCAATGTCGATTTCCAAACCATGATTCTTCTTTATGAGTTGTAGCGCATCTTTAATGATGGTTAAGGTCTTGAGACCCAAAAAGTCCATCTTGATAACCCCGGCATCTTCAATTACCCGACCATCGTATTGTGTAACCAATAAATCAGATTCTTTTGAAGTAGCTACCGGGATAATATTGGTCAAATCGTCTGGAGCAATGATAATTCCAGCCGCATGAATACCCACATTTCGAACAGAGCCCTCCAAAACCATGGCTTCTTTGAGTACTTTCGACTGGATGGCTTTCTCATCGGCCAAAATTTTGCGCAATTGCTGCACATTCGCTACGTCATCGTTTACCAAGTCGCCCTTAATGCTTTCAAGAGGAGCAGTGAGTACTTTTACCAAATTGGTTCCGGGTCTGTCTGGCACGAGCTTGGCTAAAGCATTTGATTCCGCCAAAGGCAGATCAAGCACCCGGGCTACATCCTTAATACTGGATTTGGCCGCCATAGAACCGTAGGTTATAATTTGTGCAACCTGATTTTTACCGTATTTATCTACCACGTAGTCGATCACTTTCTGTCGACCTGCATCGTCAAAATCGGTATCAATATCGGGCATTGATTTCCTATCGGGATTCAAAAAACGCTCGAAGAGTAAATTGTATTTTATTGGATCGATATTGGTGATGCCGATGCAGTAGGCCACCACCGATCCAGCGGCAGAGCCCCTCCCGGGACCAACAAAAACACCTAAATCGCGACCGGCCTGAATGAAATCAGAAACAATTAAGAAATACCCTGCAAAGCCCATGATTTTAATCGTATTCAATTCAAAATCGAGTCGTTCCTGTATTTCTGGGGTAATTTCTACATAACGTTTATGAGCACCTTTAAAGGTAATATCTCGCAAATATTCCCATTGGTTCAGCGTATCGTCGGCATGTAGTTTAAACTCCTCAGGAATGGGGAAATTAGGTAGCATGATGTCTCGCTTCAAATCGAGTGTTTCTACCTTATCTACAATTTCATTGGTATAATCCAGGGCCTGGGGCAAATCATGGAACAATTGTTCCATCTCCCCTTTGGTTTTGAAAAAGAACTGATCATTTGGGAAACCAAAGCGAAATCCACGGCCACCATCCTCGTCAGTTGCAATGGGTGTACTCTGAACGTCGCCGGTATTCACACACAATAAAATATCGTGTGCATTGGCATCTTGCTGATCCACGTAGTGTGAATCGTTAGAACAGATTACAGGTACTTGATATTTTTGGGCAAATTTGAGGAGCACCTGATTTACTTTTTCCTGCTCAGGGATATCGTGCCGCTGTAATTCGATGTAATAATCTTCACCAAAAAGATCCAGCCACCACTTAAACTCCTTCTCGGCAGCTTCTTCACCTTGCTGCAAAATAGCCTGAGGCACAGCGGCACCCAAACAACAGGTAGTTGCAATCAAACCCTCGTGGTATTGCAAAATCAACTCCTTATCAATTCTGGGCCATTTGCTATACAAGCCCTCCATGTAGCCTAATGAACACAATTTCACTAGGTTTTGATACCCTTTGGCATTTTTAGCCAACATTAGTTGATGAAAACGCTTGTCGCGATTTTCTTTGGTGAATGTTTTCTTATGTCGATCTTCTACCACATAAAATTCACAACCCACAATTGGTTTAATTCCAAACTTCTTTGCCTCGGCTACAAATTTGAATGCCCCGAACATGTTGCCATGATCGGTAATAGCCATCGCCTTCATACCATCATCCTGTGCTTTTTGGAACAAACGAGTAATGTCTGCTGCACCGTCGAGCAAAGAAAATTGAGTATGAACGTGTAAGTGTGAAAAATCGGGCATCTAAATCAAAAAAACTAAAATTCTGGAAATCGGTTTAGAACGTTAGTTCTTTTTGGAAAAGTTTACCGTATTTCCTTCGATCAAACTTATACAACTTGGCGGCACGGTAAGAAACTCCTTTTTGTTTCTCGTCAAGCTCTTTTAAAATACCGAAGTTTAGCATCTTCTTTCTGAAGTTACGCTTATCGAGCTTTTTATTGAGAATAAGCTCATACAGCATCTGCAATTGAGAGAGTGTAAATTTCTCTGGTAATAACTCGAAGGCAATTGGCTGGTAGGTGATTTTACGTTTGATCTTTTGTAGTGCCTTAGCAAAAATCTGACTATGGTCAAATGCCAACTCAGGCAAATTAGCTACAGGATGCCAGAAGGCCTTTTTGGCATAATTGGTAACTGGCTTCAACTCCTTTGTGGCATTTAAGCGCAAAATGGCGTAATAGGCCACCGTAATAACCCTTCCTTGTGGGTGCCTGTTTACTTCACCAAACGTATAAAATTGCTCCATGAAGATGTCTTTGAGACCGGTTAGCTCGTAAAGAATCCGATTTGCAGCAAAATCAATACTTTCATTCTGCTCAACCAAATATCCGGGCAACGCTAAACAGTCTTTAAACGGTTCTTCATTTCGTTCAATGAGCAATACCTTAAGTTCCCCTTTGTCGAAACCGAAGATTACACAGTCGATAGAAAAAACTGAATCAAATTTAGGCAGTAGTGCTTCCAAAGTAAACTTGGTTATTTGGTATAAATATAGCAGTAAATTAAACTCATAAAAAGGATTATTGAAAAGTATTTAGAGGCGAAAAATACTTAGTGTACTTTGTACAATATTAAAGACAAAAATCTTACCTTTACTACATAGTTTAATGTAGTTTGTATAAACTATATTGATTTTTAAAATTTGAATTAATCAGAATATAATGAAAATTGGAATTAATGGTTTCGGCAGAATCGGACGATTGGCATGCCGTGTAGCAGCATCTCGGGAAGATGTAGAAATTGTAGGCATTAACGATTTGATGGATGTAGATTATATCGCTTATTTACTTAAATACGATTCTACTCACGGTCCATTCAAAGGTGAAGTAGAGGTTGTTAACGGTCAGCTGAAGATCAATGGTAAAACAATTCGTGTAAGCTCAGAAAAGGATCCGTCGCAATTGAAATGGGGGGAAGTAGGTGCTGATGTTGTACTGGAATGTACCGGACTATTTTTAACTCAGGCCGATGCCCAAAAACACCTGGACGCAGGCGCAAAGAAAGTAGTTATTTCTGCTCCAGCTAAAGACGATACCCCGACTTTTGTGATGGGCGTTAATCACAAATCGTTGAAAAGCGAACAAAAGATTATTTCAAACGCTTCTTGTACTACAAACTGTCTAGCTCCAATCGCTAAAGTATTGAATGATGAGTTTGGCATTGTTGAAGGACTGATGAGTACAATTCACGCGGTTACTGCAACCCAAAAAACCGTTGATGGACCATCGGCAAAAGATTGGCGTGGTGGACGCGGTGCATACCAGAACATTATTCCTTCTTCTACCGGGGCTGCAAAAGCCGTTGCTTTGGTTATACCCGAATTGAAGGGTAAATTAACCGGCATGTCATTCCGTGTACCAGTACCGGATGTTTCTGTGGTGGATTTGACCGTTAGGTTGGCAAAACCTGCTTCTTACGAGCAAATTTGCCAGGCCATGAAATCAGCTGCCGAGAGCGAATTAAAAGGAATTTTAGGCTATACAGAGGACGATGTGGTTTCACAAGACTTCTTGAGCGATGCTAGAACTTCCATTTTCGATGCTAAGGCCGGTATTTCTTTAAATGATCAGTTTGTAAAAGTTGTATCCTGGTACGATAATGAGTGGGGCTACTCCAATAAATTAGTCGACCTGGCTGCATACGCAAACAAACTAGACTAAACATCTGATACTCTATTTTAGTAAAAGCCTCTGAGTAAGCTCAGAGGCTTTTTAATTGTCTACAATCTCTATTTCTCTAATTACTCAATCACAAGAAATTGATTAACGAGCAATCATTGAGTACAAATCAAAAATTGAATGCACAAAAAAAGGCTCCCGAAATTCGGGAGCCTTTTTAATTGGAATCTATTGAGATTATTTCAACAGATCATCAAATGTAAGGGTGAAATAATACACAGCACCTACCATTGGGTTACCAAAGTTGGTTCTGTAGTATTTGTTCAAGATGTTTGAACCACCCGCTTTCAATGTCAATTTCTGAGCAGGGATTCTTAAGCTTACTTGGGCATCCATAGTACCAAACGCAGGAACATCACCAGTTACAAAAGTTGAAGTCCATTTGTAAGCAGCTTGCCATCTGTATGAAGCACTAGCACTTACATTCTTAAAGAAGAAATTACGTTTTGATAAACCTAAGTTGTAACGCCATTCTGGAGTGTTAAACTCACTTTGAAGCACACTGGCTGTTTCTTTAAGTTTATCGCTTGATAAGTTAGCAGAGAATTTGAATTCATCCATCAAATAATCAACACCTACACCAAAACCACTTGCTTGTACTTTATCCGGGTTATTTACAACCGTACCATACGACTTACTTGCAGTTGTTGGCAGACCACCAATCGCATTACCGTTAGCATCTTCATTTCTGAATAAAGCTAAGCTTGAAATAAAGTTTTGGTAGTTAGTATTGTAGTAATAGGTATCGATCAATAAGTTTTTAGTGATCAATCCTTTATAACCAACTTCAAATGTCTCAGAAGTTTCAGGTTTTAAGTCTGTGGTGAAATTGTATTTCACAGGTGCACCTGCTACTACACTCTCGCGGGTATAACCCTGACCGATACCGCTACGTAAGCCTCTCTTATCAAGCATTTCAGCAATACCACCAACTAAAATGGTAGAACCTGTATTCAAGTTGATGTACTGGTTTTGAGTAGTTGGGATACGGAAACCTGTTTGGTAAGAAGCACGTAAATTGTTGTTTGGAGCAAAAGTGAATACCCCAGTTACTCTTGGAGTAAAACGACCTTTGAAATTCTGACTCTTATCGTAACGAGATGCAGCAGTGAATTTCAACTTATCGGCAAAGAATTTTTTACCAATTTGTAAAAATGCACCATACTCATCGATAGTGATATCGTGTACTTTATCATCGAAGATTGTACCGTTAGAGTTCAAATTAAATCTTCTGTAGTTACCACCAATTTGAACCTCAGCAACATTCTTTAACGCATTGGTTAGGTTGTACATACCTTCGTATTGGTTCATAAAGGTTTTGTCGGCAAATTTTGCACCACCTTGACCAATTACTTTAGAGGTTAAAACTCCTTTAACCAAATCAAAAGCTTGTGTTCCAGGAACCAATCTGTTAGCATCAGCTTTAGCTCTAGCGGCAGCAGTTGCTGCAGCCTCAGATAAACCTAAACCTCCAGCTGCAACTGGTAAGATTGCTCCAGTATAAGTAGCTAAGTAAGTAGGCACCCATGAAGCAGATGATGGGCTATAGGTCTCATTCATAAATGCAGCTAAAGCAGTTGCATTGTATGAATCACCAGAATTTTCTCTAGTTGTATAAGCTCTCAAGTAAAAATCGTTACCTTTTAATTCAAACTTGAATTGATTGATGCTGAAGTTTTTGATTGAATAACGCTCAGAACCAGTATAAACTGTCGTTCCAGAACCAAAATTCGATTGGAAGATCGCTTCAACAGTATTACTCACTTTGTAGTGCAATGCATTCAACATTTTGAATGATTTGGTATCGTAGTCTACCAAGTCATTCTCAGCATATCCTGTACGAGTGATTGTTGAACTAGGATAAAGATTCAGTTTCTGAGCGGTATATATACCGTAGACATTTGTAGCTCCTAAAGCAGCTAATTGAGGTATAGTATTAATCCAGGCAATGGTTTGAGCTGGTGTTGGGTCAACCCCAAATTGCGCTTTAAATCCGGTTGCGAAAGCATTAACTGGATTATAATAGTTGGCTGCAATTGTTCTTAAAGATGGGATTTGAGTTTCATCACCGTAAACGTTTACACCATCATAGCCAGAATCTGTAGCTCTTGTACCAGCTTTAGTTTTCTGACCAGCTCTGTCGAAGTTTGAGTAATCACTAGTTTGCCAATCATTAGCTGAAAGGTAAGAAACACTTGACTTAAACGCCCATTTGTTGTTCCAAGCTTTCGCAAAGCGGAAAGAATAATCGTACAACGGTGAACGTTTGGTAGTACTCAACGTAGTGTAAGATTCAACTGGATCGTTGATATGGTTGATACCTGTTCTTAACTGTACGCTTAAACCCTGATAATTGAAAGGGTTTTTAGATGTCATCAAAACAGTACCGTTCATACCACCTGAACCATACAATGCTGAAGAAGCACCAGGAAGTAATTCCACACTTTCAACATCTAGTTCAGATAAACCGATGATGTTACCTACAGAGAAGTTCAAACCAGGAGCCTGATTATCCATACCATCTGTAAACTGATTAACTCTTACGTTACCGTTAGAATTGAAACCTCTTGTGTTTATTGAACGGAAAGTTAACGATTGAGAACTTGTTTCCACACCTTTTAGGTTGGCTAAAGCATCGTAATAAGAGTTATTGGCACCCTCTCTGATTGACGCTGCACTCACACGCTCAATTGAAACTGGAGATTCCAGAATTTTTTCAGGAGTACGAGAAGCAGCAACTACCACCTCTTGTCCTAAAATTGATTGCGGCTCCAACTGAAAGTTCAATCCAGCATCAGAACCAGTAACCGTAGTTTCTACTGTTTTGTAACCAATATAAGATACAACAACAGTAAATGGGGTCTTTTCATTAACCGTTAAGCTAAACTTACCAGATCCATTTGTTGATGTTCCGATGGTTTTGCCTTTAACGGTAACTGAAACTCCAGGTAAAGTCTCGTTAGAAGACTTGTCGGTAACAGTACCAGAAATGGTTACACTCTGAGCCATAGCAACAGTAACTGTAAGCATCAGCACAAAAAGCGAACCGGTTAAATGAGTAAAAATTTTACGCATAATGATGATTTTTAGTTTATAATTTGGTATGATTAACAATTAATCAAAGATAAACTTAAGACTTATTTAAGACATAGCAAATTTTTTTTAAGGTTTAGTCTTAAAATTTTGAAAATCATCACCCAATCGAATTGACCATTCTGGCAATTAATTCTAGTGAATAACAGTTTAATCACTAAATTAGATTTTTACTAAGCCAATTATCTCATTCAATGAAACCCTTAAAATCACTTCTAACACTTGCTTTGGCAGGCTTATTAACCTTTTCACTGAATACCAAATGGGGAGGTGTTCCTCCTCTAGGTAAATTCATGGATCCATTCCAAGGATTTTGGAAAAATGCAGAGAGTAAAACCACCTCCTCAGAGCGTGAATTTGCGCTGGATGGCCTAAAAGCTGAGGTTAGCGTACAGTTCGATGACCAACGAATTCCACACATATTTGCCGAAAATAACCACGACTTATACTATACACAGGGTTACCTCACAGCCAAAGACCGACTTTGGCAGATGGACTTTCAAACCCGATTTGCTGCCGGCCGACTTTCAGAAGTTATTGGGCCAAAAGCACTGGAGTTAGACCGTTTTCAACGGAGAATGGGCATGGGTTATGGCGCCGAAAATATGACCCGAGCCATGATGGCTGACCCAGAGATTGCTGAAATTATGCAAGCCTATGCCGACGGAGTGAACGCCTATATCAATTCTCTGAAACCCGGAGAATACCCCATAGAATTCAAGATATTGGATTATAAACCTGAGGAATGGACTCCATTAAATTCTGCGTTATTACTCAAATTAATGTCAGCAACATTAGCAAGTGGCTCCAACGAATTCTACATGTCCAATATTTTAAACAAATATGGCAATCAAGTAGTTGCTGATCTATTCCCCGATTATCCTTACCGTGAAGATCCGATTGTGCCCCAAGGGACAAAATGGCAATTCAACGCCGTAAAAATCCCAAAAGCGCCAGAAGGAAATCCGGTTAGTGGAAATGCGACTATCAAAACGAAAGAAAAAGAAGAAGGTATTGGCAGTAATAACTGGGCACTATCAGCCAGTAAAACTTCAACGGGTTACCCCATGTTGGCCAACGACCCGCATTTGGATTTAACCCTGCCGGCGATCTGGTATCAAGTACAATTGGTTAATCCGAGCATGAATGTTTGCGGAGTATCCATTCCCGGTGCACCAGGTGTGATTATCGGCTTCAACCAAAAAGTTGCTTGGGGCGTAACTAACGTAGCTTCCGACGTTTTGGATTGGTACCAGGTGCAATTCAAAGACAAGAGTCATCAAACCTATCTTTACAATAACGAATGGAAACCGGTTAAAACCCGAATCGAAACCATTCAGGTTCGTGGCGCTGAATCCGTTAGCGATACCGTTTATTATACACACCATGGCCCGGTAGTTTATTTACAAAACCAAAAGCCGAAAGATTTCGCTAAAGCCAATAATATTCCTGAAGGCTATGCTTTGCGTTGGATTGCACACGACGAATCTAACGATGTACGTACGTTTTACATGTTAAATAAGGCAAACAATTACGACGACTACCGTAAAGCACTGACTTATTTTACCGCACCTGCACAGAATTTCCTTTTCGCGAGCATTGATAACGATATCGCAATTACACCGAATGGCTATTTCCCATTGAAATGGAAAACTCAAGGTAAATTCTTATTAGATGGCAGCAATCCGGCCAACGATTGGCAAGGACGTATACCAGCAGAGCAAAATCCTACCGTAAAAAATCCGCCTCGTGGTTTTGTAAGTTCTGCCAATCAGTTCTCTACCGATCCAACTTACCCGTATTACCTCAACTGGGAGTTTTCCGGATACGAGCGTGGACACCGCATCAATAAACGCTTAACGGTAATGACTAAAGCTACGGTGGATAGTCTACGAAATTTACAGAACGACAATTACAGCATTTTGGCTGAAAACATTTTATCAGCGCTTGTTTCTGGACTTGATCAAACTAAACTGAACGCCGAGGAAAAGAAAGCGTTTAGTCTGGTTAGCAAATGGAATAAGTTTTATGATGCCAAAGAGATTGGTGCCAGTATTTTTGAAATTTGGCAAAAACAAGTCCAAAAAGAGATTTGGGATGATGAATTTGGTGGCAAAAACTCTCCTATGCGTTATCCATCTCGTGACAGAACGGCACAATTACTATTGGCTGAACCTACTGCTAAGTGGTACGACAATACCAACACCCCTCAGAAAGAAACTAAGAACGATATCTTATTGAAATCATTTAAGTTTTCGGTAGATAGTTTGAAACGCGGTTATGGGCCAATCAGCGACAAATGGCAATGGGCTAATGTTAAACACACCCATGTGCCACATTTAGCCAAAATTGCTGGTTTTGGTACCAAAACACTCTTTAATGGTGGTTCAAAAACATCCGTAAATGCCACAAGTGAAAGTAATGGTCCATCATGGCGCATGATTATTGCCTTGGGTAAAGATTTAAAAGCCTATGGCGTATATCCAGGTGGCGAATCGGGTAACCCGGGTAGTTTTTATTACGACGATATGGTAAATACCTGGAGCGAAGGCAGATTGAATGAATTGGTTTATCTCCGCTCTAAAAAGGAATCATCCGAACGCATCATATCCACTTGGAAAATCACAAAAAAATAACCTTAAAAGATCAAAACATGTTATTCATCCTCATACTCGTATTTTCTTTAGTTGCACAATTTTTTCTGCCTTGGTGGGTAATTACCCCAATTGCATTTGGCTTGGCTGCAAGAAGTAAAGAAAATGGTAAAAAATCATTCTGGAATGGCTTTTTCGCCATCTTTATTTTATGGATTTGCATGGCATTGCTTCGCACTTTGCCTAACGAGAACCTGTTGGCTAATCGGGTTGCCGAAATGCTGAGCCTACCAGCTTCCAGCTACAACTGGTTAATTTTAGTTTTAATCACAGGTATTCTTGGTGGCTTGGTGGCTGGAGTTTCCGCTTTCGCGGGATTTCAGTTCCGAAAAGCCTTTTTAAAAGGAAGGTAAACCTTCAAATTGTATCTTTGCCGAGTGAACAATCCCTTGGCCAAAGACATATTTACCCTAAAAAACCTTCAGGACTTTGAAACCAAAGCCTTGGAGGTTTTTGCTTTTCAGGCCGAACATAATCAGGTGTATCAAGATTTTATCAAACATCTCGGAATAGATAGCTCATCGATCCGCTCATTGGAGCAAATTCCTTTCTTACCCATTTCCTTTTTCAAAAGCCATGCTGTTGTTAGTGGCGCTGCACCAACTGCCATTACTTTCAGCAGTTCAGGAACTACCGGAAGTACAACCAGCCAACACCTGGTGAGCGATCTAAGCCTTTATGAAAATAGTTTTCTAAATGCCATTCAATTATTTTATGGAGATATAAGCGAATATACCCTCCTGGCGTTACTACCTTCTTATGCTGAACGAGAAGGATCCTCACTCATCTATATGGTAGATCATTTGATCGCTAAGGCAGAGGCCGGAAGCGGTTATTACTTGTATAACCATAAGGAATTGGCCGATCATTTAAACCAACTCAAGTCCGCAAAAAAGAAAGTCATTTTAATCGGTGTTACCTATGCCCTCCTCGACTTTGTGGAACAGTTCGAAATCCATTTTCCCGAACTGATTGTGATGGAAACCGGAGGAATGAAAGGGAAAAGAAAAGAAATGGTTAGGGAAGAGTTACACGAAACCTTACGCAAGGGTTTTGGAGTTGATACGATTCATTCGGAGTATGGAATGACCGAATTGTTGTCTCAGGCCTACTCCAAAGGAAATGGAATTTTTGAATGCCCGCCTTGGATGCACATACAAATTCGTGACACTAATGATCCGCTACAACTAGTTGCTCGAGGGAAAACCGGAGGAATTAATGTAATTGATCTGGCGAATATCTATTCCTGCGCTTTTATTGCTACTCAAGATTTGGGTAGGATAAATACAGACGGCACTTTCGAGGTGTTGGGCCGTTTCGATCACAGCGACATCAGAGGCTGTAATTTAATGGTGCAGTAACTACTCGGCTATCAACAAGAAGTAATTCTTCTTACCTTTCTGAACTACCAGATATTTTTCTTTGATCAGTTGTCCGGCAGTGATAACTTGACTCGGATCAGCCAATTTCTCTTTATTCAATGCAACACCACCACCCTGAATCATCTTGCGGGCTTCACTTTTAGATGGAAAAACAGCGGAATGTTCTGAAACCAAATCTGCTAAAGCTATCCCAGAAGTTAGAGCTAATTTAGCGATTGTGAATTGTGGAATTCCTTCAAAAACATCCAGAATTTCGGCATCGCTTAATGAAAGCAAGAATTCCAAAGATCCATTTCCAAATAAAAAGTCGGTGGTTTTTAGCGCAGTTTGCAAAGCAGCCTCGTTATGCGTTCTAACTGTAATGTCTTCGGCTAAGGCCTTTTGCAACACACGCAAATGGGGAGCTGCATCGTGTTCTTTTTCCAAAGCTTCAATCTCTGTTTTGGTTTTAAGCGTAAAAATACGGATCCAGGTTTTGGCATCAGCATCGCTGGCATTTAACCAGAACTGGTAAAATTTAAAGGGCGATGTTTTTTTCGGATCTAACCAAACCGCACCCGATTCTGTTTTACCAAATTTCGTACCGTCGGCTTTTTTAATCAGCTCAGTGGTAATGGCAAATGCAGAACCACCAGCCTTTCGGCGAATCAACTCAGTACCGGTAACCATATTGCCCCATTGATCAGATCCACCCATTTGCACCAGACACTTATTTTCTTTCCATAGGTAATAAAAATCGTAACCCTGCACCAACTGGTAACTAAATTCTGTAAACGACATGCCCGAATCACCTTCTAGGCGTTTTTTTACCGAATCTTTAGCCATCATGTAATTCACCGTGATGTGTTTGCCCACATCGCGAATAAAATCAAGGAAACTGAAATTCTTAAACCAATCGTAATTGTTCACCATTACCGCACTATTCGCACCGCAATCGAAATCTAAAAATTTCTTTAATTGATTTTCCAAACAGGTAACGTTTTGAAACAATACCTCTTCCGAAAGCAAATTACGCTCTGCCGATTTACCTGATGGATCGCCCACCATTCCAGTTGCACCGCCAACCAAAGCCACCGGCTTATGCCCGGCACGTTGAAAATGAATCAGGGTCATGATTTGCGTTAAATGGCCCACATGCAGCGAATCGGCTGTTGGATCAAACCCAATATATCCTGAAGTTAATTCTTTGTTCAGCTGCTCTTCTGTTCCCGGCATCGTATCGTGGAGCATTCCACGCCAGCGTAATTCTTCAATAAAATTCATGTAAATCGGCTTTTAAAGCATAGCAAATATAGTAGAATACCAATAAATGAGCTTCATTTTCCGTATATTTAAGCAAATAGCATGAATTTCCTTTCACATTTTTATTTTGATCAATCTGCAAAAGATCCGCATTTCATTTTGGGGCTTGTACTACCCGATTTGATCAAGAATGCACACAAGGATTGGAAAATTCACCCGCAAAAACACGAAGAGTTATTTCTAGCAGATAAAGCTCATCAGGCAATTCTAAATGGATGGAAGAAACACCTGTCGGTGGATAAGTTTTTTCATAGTTCCGATTTTTTTCAGCATCATACACATCAAATCAAAGAGCTAATACAAACCTGGTTAATAAACAGTCGGGTTTGGCCTTCATTTCTGGCACACATTAGCTTAGAATTGATGCTAGATAGTTTGCTGATTACCGAAAATATGGTGAGTATTGATGATTTTTATCAGCATTTAGAGAAGATAGATCGAGATAAATTAAAACACTTCCTAGTATTGAATCAAATTCCTAATCCCGAAATTTTCTTTCAGTTCTACGATCGTTTTGTGGACAGCAAATACTTAAACAGCTACCGAGATAGCCATCAAATCAGCTATGCACTAAACCGCATTTGCATGCGCTTATGGCCTCAGGGATTGGAGCAGGAAACACAGCATAAACTCAACTCGAGCCTAATCCAGTATTTAGTCGTTTTGAAATCAGATTTTAGGTCTATTTTCAATCAAATTGAATTGCAATTAGCAGACTCGGCAAAGTGTTAAAACACGTATATTCGCCCTATGTCGCTGTTTGATATCAAAGATCGCATGGATACGCTGGTTAAGGAATTGAACCAGCATAATTACAATTATTACGTATTAGCCCAGCCCAGCATTTCAGATTTTGAGTTCGATAAAAAACTGGAAGAGTTGATCGAATTGGAAAAATCCTATCCGGAATATCAAAACCCTGACTCTCCCACTCAAAAAGTAGGTGGCGAAATCACCAAAGAATTTCAAACGGTTAAACACCGCTGGCCCATGCTATCGTTGGGTAACACCTACAATGAGCAAGATTTGCGGGAGTTTGACGAACGAATCCGCAAAGCCATTGGCAACGATTTTGAATACGTTTGCGAACTTAAATTCGATGGTTTGTCCATGAGCTTAACTTACCAAGGCGGTAAATTAGTCCGAGCAGTTACCCGTGGCGATGGCACACAAGGCGATGATGTAACGCCGAATGTAAAAACGATTCGAACCATTCCGCATCGTTTAAGCGGCACGGGCTATCCAAACGATTTTGAAATACGAGGTGAGGTATTTATGCACCGGGCAGCATTTGAGCGCTTAAACCGCGAACGACTGGAAAATGACGAAGTACCTTATGCCAATCCTCGAAATTTTGCCGCCGGAACGGTTAAACTGCAAGATTCTGCAGAGGTAGCCAAGCGTCCACTCGATTGCTTCATTTATTTTTTATACACCGAACAACGCCTATTTCGCAGCCATTGGGAAAGCTTACAAGCGGTAAAAAGTTGGGGTTTCCATACTTGCGAGCACAATAAATTGTGCAGCACCATAGACGATGTTTTAGATTTTATCCAGTATTGGGATGAAAAAAGGCACGATTTAAGTTACGATATCGATGGCATTGTGCTAAAAGTGAATGGCTATGCCCAACAAGAAGAATTGGGCTTCACTGCCAAATCGCCACGTTGGGCAATTGCCTACAAATACAAAGCTCAAGAGGTAGAAACCGTTCTGGAAAAAGTGACTTATCAAGTTGGCCGAACGGGTGCAGTAACTCCAGTAGCAAATTTAAAACCGGTGCTATTGGCCGGAACAACCGTAAAAAGGGCAACGCTGCACAACGCTAATGAAATAGAACGCCTGGATTTATACGAAGGAGATACCGTATTGGTGGAAAAAGGCGGAGAAATTATACCTAAAGTAATTGCCGTAAATACCCTGAAGCGACCTGCCGGAGCAGCAAAAGTTCAATATCCAACTGTATGTCCGGAATGCGGCAGCGCACTGATACGCCCAGAGGGCGAAGTGGCCTATTATTGTCCGAACGACGAGGGCTGTCCGCCACAAATTGTGGGCAGAATACAACATTTTATCAGCCGTAAGGCAATGAATATTGATGGTATTGGCGCCGAAACCATTGAGGCATTTTACCGCCAGGGATTTGTAAAACAAATTAGCGATTTGTATACCCTACACGAAAAGCGTGAGTCGTTGATGGGCTTAGAACGTTTTGGTGAAAAATCAATTACCAACATGTTAGAAGGTATTGAAAAATCGAAAGAAATGCCTTTTGAGAAGGTATTGTTTGGATTGGGAATCCGATTTGTTGGCGAAACTGTGGCTAAAAAACTAGCCGCTCATTTTCAAAATATAGACAGACTGTTGTCCGCATCTTTAGAGGAATTAACAGCTGTGGATGAAATTGGTGAACGAATTGCCGAAAGTTTAATTGCCTATTTTAACCAAGCAAAACATCGAGAACAGCTGAACTTGCTCAAAAGCTATGGCTTGCAATTCGAAAGTCTACAAAAAGAAATTGTTTTGGAAGGAGATCAGTTGGCAGGTTTAAACTTTATCATTTCTGGTGTGTTTGAAAATTACAGCCGAGACGAATTAAAAGACCTTATTGAATCGTATGGTGGCAAGATCTTGAGTAGTATTTCAGGCAAACTGAATTATGTGGTAGCCGGCGACAATATGGGGCCATCGAAATTGGAGAAAGCTCAAAAATTGGGCATACCGATCATTTCTGACGAGGAACTTATCAAGATGATTGGATTATAGTTAACTTAGATACACGAAAGTACAGAACGATGAATAAATTTTACGGAACCGGTGTTGCCATGGTTACACCCTTCAAAGCAGATGGTTCAGTTGATTTTCCTGGACTAAAAAAACTGATTGATCATATTATTGACGGTGGTGTAGAATACGTGGTGAGTTTAGGTACTACCGGCGAAACGGCTACCTTAACCAAGGAAGAGAAGCAAGATATCTGGGATTTTACCATCGAAACTGTTGCCGGCCGTGTTCCATTGGTGGCAGGTATTGGCGGAAACAATACCGCAGAGATTGTAGAAACCTTAAGAAACTTCAATCCCGAGGGTTTTGATGCCATTCTTTCTGTAAGTCCGTACTACAATAAACCTAGCCAGGAAGGCATTTACCAGCATTATAAGGCGGTTGCCGAGGCATCGCCACTTCCTATTATTTTATACAATGTACCTGGAAGAACGGGCAGCATGGTAAGTGCGGAAACCATTATCCGCTTAGCCAATGATTTTAAAAATATCATTGCAGTGAAAGAAGCTTCAGGCAATTTCGATCAGTTTAATAAAATCGCGAAAGAGAAACCAGAAGATTTCATGTTGATCTCCGGCGATGATCCAATTACCTTACCCATGATTGCTTTAGGAGCCGTTGGCGTAATTTCTGTTGTGGCTAACGCCTTGCCAAAAGCATTTTCTACCATGGTGAGAATGTGCTTGGCAGGTAATTTCGTAGAAGCTCAGCCTTTACATTACAGCTTGCTGGAGTTTACTAATTTGTGTTTTGTAGAAGGTAATCCTGCAGGAGTTAAATCTGCTTTAAAACAGCTCAAAGTATGTGACGATCACCTTAGATTACCATTGGTACCTGTGAGCGTCACTACCAAAGATAAAATTGCAAAAGAATTGAGTCAGTTCAACTGATTTAAACCAACAACAAAAAAGGCTCACTGAATCAGTGAGCCTTTTTTATGTGCTAAGTAAAATTACTTGCCTTTGTTTTTAGTTGCTTGAACTTCTAAACGGATAGCTTGCGCTAAGTTTTTTAAGTCTTGCATGCCTTTACGAACGCGGGTACCAGCAGCGCTGTTTCCTTTGTTGTAGAATTTGTCTGCATCAGCTTCTAAAGCAGCTACTAAAGCTTTGAACTCGTTGAATTTTTTCATTTTGCTATTTAATTAATGTTGTTTAATAAGGTTATTTGGTAATAACGTTGAGCTAATGTAGAGTCTTTTTATTTAAAAAAGAATAGCTTGAAGAAATAAAAATCGCTGTTTTCAGTGGTTTTTTTCCACATTTTTCAGGATTCTCCACAATAATAAATTAATTTTTAGTTATAATTTATTGATAATCAATTATTTGTATGGGAATACTAAACAAAAAAAGCCCCTCAGCTATTACTGAGAGGCTTTTTGAAAATCGATAAAAAATTAAGCGTTTACTGCTTTTTGTTCGCGGTAATAGCCATTTTTTAAACGTTCACCCACTTCGCTGAATGCATCCAGCGTACGTTGAACATCTTCCAAAGTATGTACTGCAGTTGGGATTAAGCGTAATTCAATCAATCCTTTTGGAATAACTGGATATACCACAATAGAACAGAATATACCGTAGTTTTCACGCAAATCCATGGTAATGCCCGTTGCTTCTGATAATTCTCCTTTCAAAAATACAGGAGTCACAACGGTGTTGGTTACACCGATATCAAAACCACGTTCTTTAAGACCGTTTTGAAGTGCTTTAGCAATGGTCCATAATTTTTCACGTAATTGTGGTTCTGCTTTTAGTATTTCTAAACGTTTGCGCAAACCAACTACCATTGGCATTGGTAAGGCTTTCGCAAAAGTTTGCGAACGCATATTGTAACGCAGGTAATTCACAATTTCTTCTGAAGAAGCCACAAAACCGCCAATACCAGCCATCGACTTGGCGAAAGTGCCAAAATACACGTCGATACCCTCTATACAGTTTTGAGCTTCGTGAGTTCCGGCTCCGGTTGGGCCCATCGTACCAAAACCATGTGCATCATCAATTAATAAGCGGAAATTAAACTCTTTTTTAAGGTCTACGATCTCTTTCAGTTTACCTTGGGCACCAGACATACCGAATACACCCTCTGTAATTACCAAAATACCACCTCCGCTTTGTTCAACCAATTTGGTTGCACGCTCCATTTGTTTTTTGAAGCTATCGATATCGTTGTGTTGATAAACAAAACGTTTACCCATGTGCAAACGCAAACCATCAATAATGCAGGCATGCGACTCGGCATCGTACACAATTACGTCATTACGATCGACTAGGGCATCAATAGCAGACATGATACCTTGATAACCGTAATTCAATAGAAAAGCATCTTCCTTACCCACAAACTCAGCCAGCTCCTTTTCAAGGGCTTCGTGGTGATTGGAATTACCCGACATCATACGTGCACCCATCGGATAGGCCATACCATACTCCTCGGCAGCTTGGGCATCAGCCTTGCGTACCTCAGGGTGATTGGCTAATCCTAAATAGTTATTTAAACTCCATACCAAATGCTCTTTACCACGAAATTTCATGTGTGGAGCAATCTCCCCTTCTAATTTTGGGAATGCAAAATATCCATGTGCCATTTTTTGGTGCTGACCAATTGGGCCCATGTGTTTCTTGATCTTATCAAAAATATCCAATGTACTACTTGTTAAAGGTTATAAATTGAAACAAATTTACGATTTAGCAGCCTGAAAATCAATTTATGCACTCCTGACTAGCTGAAATAAGAACAGCCCCCGTTTTGAGGGGGCTGTTCAGTCTTTAATCTACATTATCGTGTAAAAACGAATTGTTTGGTCTGATTTCGGTTATTCCCTCTTCATTAGATAAGGTAAAACGTGAAACCTGAGATTCTGAAGAATGTGGAACATCGTCTAATGACATCTGCTTACGCTTATAGGCAGGCTCGTTTTCAAGCTCTTGCAAACCATTAGCTGTGCGCAACTTCATGCTTAGATCTTTCAAACGCATAATACGTTCTTTAGATCTGCGCAATTGCTCTTCAACAGATTCATCTGTTTGTGCTGGAGCCTCGTAAACCTGTACTTCGGGCTCGACCTCAAACAGCTCACTTGACTCTGTTTCTGCTTCAGGACTTTCTTCCTGCTCTTCTATAGCTACTACCGATTCTTCAACCTTTAATTCGAAATCAAACATGGTAGAAGTTGATGGCGTTTCTTCCAACTGCTCCGTTTCAACTTGAAAAACAAAAGGCTCAGCCGGCGTTTCAGCAGGTTCTGGAGCCGTAATGGCTTCCACTCCCGCAAACAAATCCAAAACACTGGTATTTAATATCGGCTCTTCTAGATCTTCTACTTCTTTCTCTTCGATAAAGGAGTTTACACGCTCTACAGGTTTTACAAGAGGTGCATTTTCAACTTCGAAACTTGACTTTCTCTCCTGAGTTCTGTTTACCTGACGTTCTTCGCTGGTTTGGAATCCGGTAGCGATTATCGTAACCGATAACTTGTCTCCCAAACTCTCGTCGGTACAATTACCCCAAATCAAATCCGCTGCTAAACCAGCTTCTTGTTGAATGTAATCGGTAATCACAGATACTTCATCCATGGTTACTTCTTTACTTCCCGAAGTAATATTTAACAGGATATAGCGTGCTCCTTCAATTTCATTATCTTCTAATAATGGAGAATTTAAGGCACCCTCAACTGCTTTCAGTGCTCTATTTTCACCTTCGGCAGCATAACTTCCCATAATGGACACGCCGCTATCTTTCATTACGGTGCGCACATCTTTAAAGTCGACGTTGATATAGCCCGGTATGGTAATAATCTCGGCAATACCTTTGGCTGCTGTAGTTAAAATGTCGTCTGCTTGACCGAAAGCTGAGCCTAAAGTCAGGTTACCGAAAATTTCTCGTAAGCGATCGTTTGAAATAACCAGGAATGAGTCTACATATTTCTTAATCTCTTCCAAACCTTCTTCGGCCTGCATTTTACGACGCTTTCCTTCAAAAGAAAAAGGTGTAGTTACAATGGCAACGGTCAGGATATCCATTTCTTTTGCAGCTTTGGCAATAATTGGACTGGCTCCGGTACCGGTTCCTCCACCCATTCCGGCGGTAATAAAAAGCATTTTGGTGTTTGAACCCAACATCTGCTTGATATCGTCAATATTCTCAATTGCCGAATTTTTTCCTACTTCAGGAATTGAGCCTGCTCCCATCCCTTCGGTTAAGCTAGCACCTAATTGTACTTTATTCGGAATTGGACTTAGCTCTAAAGCTTGCGCATCTGTGTTACAGATTATGAAATCTACTCCAGTTATTCCCTGACGGTACATATGATTAACGGCATTACCGCCACCCCCGCCTACACCAATCACCTTGATAATCGATGATTTTTCTTTTAACATTTCAAACTGCATATTTATATTCTTTGTGTATTGTTCTAATGCTTTCAGTTTAACTCTACGGTAATACTAATCATTTTTAAAAAGTAGTTTTCCACAATGATTCAAAATGTGGAAAAACACCTTTCGTGTTGAAAATTACTACAAGTAATCTTCGTCCTTAATATCGTCTTTGATGAATTCTTTACCCTTTTTTAAGAGTTTGTCGAATAAACCAAATCCGGTTTTTTCTTCTTCCTCATAACGTGGAGTTTCGTCTTTCACAACTACTTCTTGTTTAACTGTTACTTCTTCAGCAGACTGAACTCCTTTAATTAATAAACCGATACTGGTTGCGTACATTGGACTCTTTAAATCGTCGTACGTTCCTTTAGGGAGTACTTCATTTTTTGCCAAATGTTCATTCGGGTAACCAACGCGGCAATCTAAACCGGTAACATACTCTACCAACTGTGGCAAATGCTTCAATTGTGCACCACCACCAGTAATTACGATACCTGCAATCAGTTTTTTCTCGTATCCAGATGACTTGATTTCGTAATAAACGTGCTCAATGATCTCTTCCATACGAGCTTGAATTACGTAAGCCAGATTTTTCACTGAGATCTCTTTGGGCTCTCTGCCTCTCAATCCAGGTACACTGATAATCTCGTTGTCTTTGTTCTCTTCGGCCAAAGCAGATCCGAAACGGGTTTTGAGCAATTCAGCCTGATTGCGCATTACCGAACATCCTTCGCGGATATCTTCCGTTACACTGTTACCACCAAATGGAATTACGGCAGTATGACGGATAATGCCCTCATGGAAAATGGCAATATCTGTTGTTCCACCGCCTATATCAACCAATACTACACCTGCTTCTTTTTCTTCATCACTTAAAACCGCTTCTGAAGAGGCTAAAGGCTCCAAAATCAGGTCATCGGCTTCCAAATCGGCATTATTTACGCATTTAATGATGTTTTTCACGGCACTTACATGACCGGAAATGATATGGAAATTAGCTTCCAAACGTACACCAGCCATACCGATCGGGTCTTTAATTCCCGGCTCATTGTCTACCGTAAATTCCTGTGGTAATACGTGAATAATTTCTTCGCCAGGAGGCATAACCAATTTGTACATATCGGCTACCAACTTATCGATATCGTTTTTGTGGATTTCGGTGTTCAAATCCTTACGCGTTAAGATACCGCGATGCTGTAAGCTTTTGATGTGCTGACCGGCGATACCCACATTAACCACTTTGATGTCGACATTAGATTGTACGCTAGCCTCTTCAACGGCAGCAACAATACCTTGAACGGTTTTCTGGATATTGGAAACCACCCCTCGGGTTACCCCAGAAGATTCGGCTTTTCCAATTCCGATCACTTCAATTTTGCCATAATCGCTGCGTCGACCAACAATGGCACAAATTTTAGTGGTACCGATGTCTAATCCGACAACGATTGGTGAATTTTTGGCTGATGAAAAATTTGCTTCCATGATATTTAACTGTATTAATTTTTTACTGTTGCTTGTACTGTTTTTAAGGTATCTGTTTTGGTACTATCTGCTACAACGATCGCCCTCGATAAGGTATCAGGGGCAATGCCGCTTTTTTTACAGATAATCTGATTTAAGTATTTTACATTGATGGTTTTATAGGTGTTCCAGCCTACTTTTGGCATGGCTTTTTTATAAAACAGCAATAGATTTTTGAACTTACGTTCTAGTGAATCTGCATCACCGATGATGATTTGATGATCACCTACTCGAGGCACCAATTGAATTTCCGAATTGGCATTCACATAGATTTGCTCAATTTGCTCACTCCAGAGCGTATCTTGTTGAATAAACTTAGCCAGCTTAAACAAATCTTTGGCCATCGGTGTTCTGAGCCCTCTAACTTTGCTTTCTAAATCTTCGGTAATATTTCCATTCGCCACTAAAACCTGAGCGGTAAAATTTGGACTCACCGGAATTTTCATCCCATCCTGATCAATATAAAAATCTTGATTTTTGATATTTATTACGCGTAAAACTGGCTCTCTTTGCGCTATTCTAACCCGGATTACACCGTTCATATCGGCATAAACTTTTGCTGTTCGGATAAATGCATTCATCTTAATTGCATCTTCCAAATTCTGGGTATTGATGGTAGTTAAATCTTTGCCCTTCAATTGCCCACCTACACTCCACAAAATGCGATCGATTTCTTGGCGATTGACAAAAGTTTGATTACCGGGGATGTAAACCTTCACATCTGTGCATTGCTGTGCCGATTTCTCGTGCTCGATGAAACTCATCAGTACGATTAATCCGCTGAGTGAGATTACCCAGAGAAATCCAATTCCTATCGCTTTCCAATTGATCCGCTTAAGCATTTTTTAAACTATTTTTAAGAGGTTCAACCAAGGTATCAATATCGCCTGCTCCAACGGTTAACAACAATTCAGGAGCATTTTTTTTTACCCGATCCAACACGTCTTGCTTCGAAACAAGCTTCTTCGATTTCAAGTTCATGCGGTCCAAAATCATCTGAGAGTTTACACCTTCAATTGGCAGCTCTCTGGCCGGATAAATATCCAGCATCCACAATTCATCACAAGCTTCCAGGGCCTCTGCAAAGCCATCAGCAAAATCTCGGGTACGGGTAAACAAGTGCGGCTGAAAAACTGCTGTCAATTTCTTAGTTGGATACAGCGTTTTAACAGCACTAATACATGCTTTTAATTCTTCAGGATGATGTGCATAATCGTCGATATACACATGGCGATCTGTTTTAACGATATATTCAAAACGCCTTTTTACGCCTTTAAAACCTGCTAATGCCTCTTTAATTTTGTCTACCGGCAATTGCAATAGTAAAGCTACTTGAATCGCAGCCAATGCATTTTCTACATTGTGTAAACCTGGAAGGCCTAAAACGATATTCGGAATTTGAACAGATTCAGCAACATAATCAAATACGAAATTGCCATTTTCAACACGTGTATTTTTTGCTTGAATAGCTGCCGGTTCCGAAACGGAATAGGTAATTCCGTCTTCCAATGCCAAACCTGAGCGGTGAATCAATTGTCCGCCTTTTTTAAGCTGAGCTGCAAAAAGCTGGAAAGATTCTGTTAAATGACTTGCATCGCCATAAATATCCAAATGATCGGCATCCATGGAGGTTACAACCGCAAGATCCGGGTGTAAGGTTAAGAAAGAGCGATCGTATTCATCGGCCTCTACTACAACTACCTGATTTGAACCAAATAACACGTTCGTATTGTAGTTCGAAGCTATTCCACCCAAGAAAGCCGAGCAATCGTTTCCTGCATGTCGTAAAATATGGGCAATCATACTCGAGGTGGTGGTTTTTCCATGTGTACCCGCTACCGCGATACAAAACATGCCTTTACTGATGATCCCCAAGACTTCAGATCGTTTTTTCAAGGCAAAACCGCCATCTTTAAAATAATTCAGAATGGAAGAATCTTTTGGAATGGCCGGGGTATAAATGATCAATGTTTCGGCATCGTTCTCCTGGAAGGCAAATGGTATGTAATTGCTGTCGTCTTTAAATACGATGGCAATTCCTTCATTCATCAAACTATCCGTAAGCGGAGTTTCGGTGCGGTCGTAACCACATACAATGGCACCACGTTTATGGAAATACCGTGCCAGGCCACTCATGCCAATTCCACCAATACCAATCAGGTAAACACGTTTAATCTTATCGAGTTCCATGCGCCTCCTTTCTTTCCATAAGCTGGAAAATTTCTTTTGCAATCACTACATCTGCATCGCTAATGGCCAATTTGGCAATATGCTTACTCAAACTAAGTGCACCAGATTCATCTTGTAGTAAAGCCAGTGCATTGGGCACGAGTTTTAGCGCTGCATCGGCATCTTTAACTAAAATCGCAGCATTTTTCTCTACCAAAGACTGTGCATTTTTAGTTTGATGATCTTCGGCAACGTTTGGCGAAGGGACCAAAATCACTGGTTTTTTAACTACACACAATTCTGCAATGGTACCAGCCCCTGCTCTTGAAATAATTACATCTGCCATCGCGTAAGCCAAATCCATACGGTTTAAAAACTCTACGATTTTGATAGACTCAGGAATTCGATTACCTAAATCGCTTACGATAGATTGGAAATAAAATTTACCAGTTTGCCAGATCAACTGAACGTCTGCGTCAATCAGTTTTTGTAAATCTTTTCTTATTGCCTGGTTGAGTGTTCCTGCACCCAAACTGCCACCGGTAAGTAGGATAGTTTTTTTGTTTGTTGATAATCCGAAGAACTTAGCCGCCTCTTCGCGTTTTCCTTCAATAGCTACTGACTCTTTCCGAATCGGATTACCCGTCAGCATGAGTTTCTCTGTTGGAAAATATGTATCCATACCTTCAAAGGCCACACAAATTTTGGCTGCCTGTTTAGCCAACCATTTATTGGTTAAGCCGGCATACGAATTTTGTTCTTGGATGAGGTAAGGAACCCCGGCATTAGCCGCCGCAAACAATAATGGACCAGAAGCGTAACCTCCTACTCCAACAGCCACATCGGGTTTAAAGTCTTTGATAATTTGACGAGCTTTCCAAACACTCTTCAGCAGTTTGAAAGGCAAAGTCAGGTTCTTCCAGAGTGCTTTGCGCTGAATACCCTGAATCTCCAATCCAATAATTTGATAACCGGCCGCGGGCACTTTTTCCATTTCCATCCGGCCCTTGGCGCCTACAAAAAGAATCTCAACGGTATTGTCCAGACTTTGCAAAGCCCGTGCAATTGCCAAAGCCGGGAAGATGTGTCCTCCAGTTCCGCCACCGCTGATGATTACTCTTTTTGCCATATTATACTTCGCCTACAACTACTTTTTGACGATCTTTTTGCTTATTCTCTTCCACATCGCGACTCACACTCAAAATAATTCCAAATGCCACACTGGTAAACAATATCGATGTACCGCCCATGCTGACTAATGGTAGCGGCACCCCGGTAACCGGACCTAAACCTACGGCTACAGCCATATTGGCAAATGCCTGAATGGTTAAACTGAAACTCAAACCTGCCGCCAATAAAGCACCAAATGCTTTGGGACTGTAGGTTACAATCAATACACATCGGTATAGAAATACCAGATAAATAATAATGAGAATGACGCCACCAACTGCTCCGTACTCTTCCACAATAAGGGCATACACAAAGTCGGAATATGGGTGCGGTAAATAGTTACGTTGTACACTATTGCCCGGTCCTTTACCAAATAAACCCCCAGTAGCAATGGCAATTTTTGCTTGGTTTGCCTGAAAAGATTTATCGGGATCAACTTTTTCAGGATGCATGAAGGTGTTGATACGGGAAATATAGGTTTGTCTACGCGGACCTAAAAACAATACACAAGCTAATAACACAATCCCCGCAAGCGAAACAGCTGCTATTTGCTTAAAACTTATTCGACCAATAATCAACAACAAAATACTTACGCCAAAAAGCATAAGTGCGGTTGACAAGTTCGCTAATGCGATTAGGATAAAAACGATACAAACCGAACCCATAATAGGAATTAATGCTTTTTTCACATCCTTGATATTTTCCTGTTTACGGGTTAATGTTCTGGCCAAAAAAGTGATTAGAGCCAGCTTTGCCATATCCGATGTTTGAAAAGTCTGATTGATGATCGGTATGGTTACCCACCGACTGGCATCGTTTACGTTTGCTCCAAAAATGAGGGTATACAACAAAAGTGGAATGGTGATTACCATCAATAACTTGGATATTCCGGCATAATGGCGGTAATCCAATAAATGAGAGAAATACATCAGCGCCAGGCCACCAACAATAAAAATAAAGTGCTTGATTAAATAGGATTCAGAGCCTACCCCTTTCTTGTAGGCAATGGTTCCAGTTGCGCTGTAAACCGCCATCAACGACCAAATGGACAACAAGATCACGATGATCCAGATCCAACGATCGCCTTTAGTTTTATTGATGATTCTCTGTATCATTTTTTACAAATACGCTTAGAGTTCTTTTACTGCTTTTTTGAATTGCGCACCACGATCTTCGTAGTTTTTAAACAAATCGAAGCTGGCACAAGCCGGAGAAAGCAATACGGTATCTCCTTTTTTGGCTAAGTGATAGGCAATTTGCACGGCCTCTTCTGCAGAGAACGTATTCACAATTACTTCCACATCGTCTTCAAAAGCCTCGTGGATACGGTGATTATCCTTACCCAAGCACACTATGGCTTTCACCTTGGTTTTTACCAAGTCTTTCAACATTTGGTAATCGTTGCCTTTGTCTACACCTCCCATGATCAATACCACATCGGTATTCATACTTTCTAGGGCATACCAAGTTGAGTTTACATTTGTTGCTTTCGAATCGTTGATGAATTCGATTCCTGAAATGCGGGCTACATGCTCCAAGCGGTGCTCAATATTGGTAAAATTGCCCATGCTTTCGCGGATAGACTCGTTACGCAATTCCAATACCTTGGCTACAATACCCGAAGCCATGGAGTTGTAGAGATTGTGTTTGCCTTGTAAGGCTAATTCGGTAATTAACATTTCGAATGGTTTTTGAAAGGGTTGATTAAGATTAATGATCACTTGCTGTTCGTCGAGGTAAGCCCCGGGTTCCTGTTTGTGTTGTATAGAAAAAGGATAAGTTTTAGCCTTGGCAGTAAAGCGTTCCAAGCCTTTGATCGTTTCGGGATCATCGGCACAATAGATAAATACATCCGCTTCGGCTTGGTTTTGGATAATCCGGAATTTAGAATTCACATACTTATCCATTTGGTATTCGTATCGATCTAGATGATCGGGAGTTATATTCAGTAATACGGCAATATCGGCCTTAAAGGCGTACATATTGTCCAACATGAAACTGCTGATCTCCAATACATAATGATCGAATGTTTCGTCTGCCACTTGTTTGGCAAAACTCTGTCCAATGTTACCTGCCAAGCCCACGTTTAATCCTGCATTTTTGAGAATATGGTAGGTCAGCATGGTGGTGGTAGATTTCCCGTTCGAACCGGTAATAGCGATTAGCTTCGCATCGGTATAGCGAGCTGCAAATTCGATTTCAGAAATAATCGGAATTTGTTTTTCAACTAGTTTTTTAACGATTGGAGCCTTATCGGGAATACCCGGACTCTTCACCACTTCAGCAGCTTGTAAAATAGTGGCCTCTGTATGTTGATTTTCTTCATACGGGATTTTTAATCGATCTAGCTCTTGCTTATATGCAGGAGCAATAGCGCCAAAATCGGACACAAAAACCTCATAACCCTGCTTTTGGGCAAGATATGCCGCTCCCACCCCGCTCTCGCCGGCACCCAAAATCACGATATAAGGCTTTGTACTCATTAACGTAGTTTGAGGGTTACAATGGTTAAAATGGCCAAGAGAATACCCATAATCCAGAAACGGGTTACAATTTTGGCTTCGTGGTATCCTTTTTTCTGATAATGGTGGTGCAATGGCGACATCAAGAACACGCGTCTGCCATCACCGTATTTCTTTTTGGTGTATTTAAACCAGCTTACCTGGATAATCACCGACAAATTTTCTACCAAGAAAATTCCGCAGAGTACCGGTATCAATAATTCTTTACGAATCATGATGGCGAAAGCAGCAATAATACCACCGATGGCTAAACTGCCCGTATCGCCCATAAATACTTGTGCCGGATAAGAATTGTACCACAAGAACCCTACGCAAGCTCCAACAAAAGCTCCGGCAAAAATTACCAACTCACCCGAATTCGGGATGTACATGATATTGAGGTAATCGGCAATAATGGTGTTACCCGACACGTATGCAAGTACCGCCAGGGTGATACCTACAATTGCCGAAGTTCCGGTAGCTAAACCATCTATACCGTCGGTAATGTTTGCTCCATTCGATACTGCGGTAATGATTACAATTACAAAAAGCATGAATACCAGCAGGGCATATTTTTCATAACCCTCACCCATAAACTTCAATACCTTTGCGTAATCAAACTCGTTGTTTTTGTAAAAAGGAACATTGGTAATGGTCGATTTAACATCCTGCGTGTAGGACACCTTGTTATCAACCATATGAGACTGAACTACTCCAGTGGCAAGTGCAGGATTAGCCACTTGTTCTCTAACAACAATATTAGGGTGGAAATACATGGTCCAGCCAATAATTAGTGCCAAACCCACCTGACCCATAATTTTAAAACGACCCGCTAAACCTTCTTTGTCTTTTTTAAACACCTTGATGTAATCGTCTAGAAAGCCAATAATTCCCATCCAAACGGTGGTTATTAACATCAGGATGATGTAAATATTTTCCAGCTTTGCCAATAATAAAGTAGGAATGAGGATACCCATCAGGATAATGATTCCGCCCATGGTTGGTGTGCCTTGTTTCTCCAACTGGCCTTCTAAACCCAGGTTACGAACCGTTTCTCCTACTTGCTGGGCCCGAAGGAAATTGATTAACCGGCTACCGAATACTGTAGTGATGATTAAGGATAAAATAACCGCCATTCCGGTACGGAAGGAGATGTATTGGAACAAACCCGCTCCAGGGAAATCGTATAATTTATCTAACCAAGTGAATAGGTAATACAGCATCAGTTCATCAGGTTTAGGTTTTCGGATAAAATTTCTTTGTCATCAAATGGATATTTTACACCATTGATTTCTTGGTATTTCTCATGACCTTTTCCGGCTAAGAGAATGATATCTCCAGGCTTGGCTAAATGGCATGCCGTTTTGATGGCTTCTTTGCGGTCGGTTATTGAAATTGCTTTTTTACGGTTGCTTGGACTTACACCCGCTTCCATCTCCTTAATTATCTGCTCCGGATCTTCGGTGCGTGGATTATCTGAAGTCAGAATTACTTTATCACTACCCTCACATGCCACCTGAGCCATAATTGGGCGTTTGGTTTTATCTCTGTCGCCACCACAACCGATTATGGTAATGACTTGTTCATTTCCTTTTCGGATATCGCGAATGGTATTCAATACATTTAGGACAGCATCCGGCGTGTGCGCATAATCAACAATTCCAATTACACCGTTATCTGCGATGAGGTAATCAAATCGACCTTCAGCTCCGTTCAAACGGCTTAGGGTGGTCAATACTTTTAATTTATCTTGATCCAACAACATCGCGGTAGCGTAAACCGCCAGTAGATTGTAAGCATTGAAACTACCTACCATCTTGAACCAAACCTCCTCATCATCTATGTTGAGGAGTAATCCACTGAATTGATTTTCAATGATTTTGGCTTTGTAGTCAGCCAAGTGCTTTAGACCGTAGGTTTTTTTGTGAGCCCGGGTATTCTGCAGCATCACCAAACCGTTTTTATCGTCTAGATTGGTTAGTGCAAACGCTGTTGGCTGCAAATCGTCAAAGAATTTCTTTTTGGCCTTTAGGTAGTTGTCAAAGGTTTTGTGGAAGTCTAAATGATCGTGAGTAATATTTGAGAAAACCGCACCGGTAAAGTTCAAGCCCTCAATTCTGTGTTGAACAACGGCATGCGAACTCACTTCCATAAAGCAATAATCGCAGCCTAAATCCACCATTTTACGCAACAATTGATTGAGTACAATCGGATCAGGGGTGGTATGTGTAGAAGGAATGATTTCGGCATTAATCTGGTTTTGTACAGTAGAAATCAATCCGGTTTTATAGCCTAGTTCTCTGAATAATTGAAATAATAGCGTTGCGGTGGTGGTTTTACCATTGGTTCCGGTAATACCTACCAGTTTTAAATCTTGAGATGGATTATCGAAGAAGTTGGCCGCAATAGTTCCAAGAGCTTTTGCAGAATCGTCTACTTTGATGTAATTAACTCCAGTTGATGTTTGCTCGGGGATGGTTTCACATACGATGGTGGTTGCTCCTGAATCAATAGCCCGATCAATAAATTGATGACCATCGGATACGGTTCCTTTAATCGCCACAAACAGGGTTCCAGCGGCTACTAATCTCGAATCGAAAGCTAAAGACAGGACTTCACTTTCTGTAGATCCGATGACCTGCTGAAGCGAAACTCCGTACAATATGTCTTTTAACTTTTTCATTTAATTCAATTCTAAAACCACCGGATATCCTTTTGCTACCTTAGCTCCAGGTGCCACCGACTGGCGCACTACCTTTCCGCTTCCTTTGGGTATAACACGCATACCGGCGTTACCCAATAAAAACATCGCATCTTTTAAACCCATACCGCTAACATTCGGCACCAATCCAGCTTTGTAAGTAGACGGCATTGCGCTATTGCTATCTTTTGGATTTACTGCCGGCTGAACGCCAAGTTTTTTGGCAACCTTTACTGCAAGTTGAGTGTCACCAGATTTGGCCGAAGGCTTGTTCTGACCAGCAAATTTGTACTGCTGCACATTGTGAAACATTTCTACATCACTGGCATAAACCTTATCGGCTACTTCACGAAATACAGGACCAGCTACAACAGCTGCGTAATACGCACCTTTAGGATCGTTCAATACTACGATCATCGAGTATTTTGGCTTATCGGCTGGGAAATAGCCACAGAACGAAGCTTGATAAGAACGTTTGCCTTTGTAACCATTTGCGCCATCGGCAACTTGTGCTGTACCGGTTTTGCCGGCAACTTTATAGTATGGGTTTTTGATTACATCCTTACCAGTTCCAATTTCTACCACACCTTCCATCATCTTGCGCAGTTTGCCCAAAGTTTCATCAGAGCAAACCTTTTCATTGATTACTCTTGGCTGAAAGGTCTCTACGGTTTGACCTAAACTTCTAATCTCACGAACAAACAGAGGTGCAACCAATTTTCCATTATTGGCCACTGAATTGTAGAAAGTAAGCATCTGCAAAGGCGTAATGCGCATTTCGTAACCGTAGGCCATTTGCGGTAGGGTTAAATCGCTCCAACTTTTTGAAGCCGGATTTTTGATGAGCGGCGTTGCCTCACCCGGAATTTGCAAACCCAATTTTTTATTCAATCCGAAACTGTAAAGCAAGTCTGTAAAACGTTTTGGATTGTTGTGGTAATTTGTCTCGACCAGCTTAGCAATGGCCACGTTCGAAGAAACTTCGAAGGCATGTTTCACAGAAATATTGCCCAAGCCGCCATGCGATTCTTTAATGGTGTGGCTATGTACATTGTATTTCCCATCACCGGTAGCAACTACTGTATTGGTATCTACTTTTTTATCTTCCAACAAGGCCATGTAAGAAGCCAGCTTGAAAGTCGATCCGGGATCAAGGCTCTCGTTGATGGCGTAATTGAATTTTTCTTTGTAAACACCATCTTCAACCCGAGTATAGTTGGCAATGGCTCGTATCTCTCCGGTAGCTACTTCCATCAGGATTACACATCCATGATTGGCCTGACTGGTGATTAACTGCTTCAACAGAGCCCGCTGAGCCACATCTTGAATGTTGATATCGATGGTAGAGATGATATCTGCTCCAGGTTTTGGAGAAATCTCCTCGTCTTTGTTTACTGGAATCCAGTAATTACCGGCAATGCGCTGCATCAGCCTTCTGCCCGATTCCCCATCAATATAATTGCTGTAAGCCCCTTCCAAACCAACGGGCTGTACATTGTCGTTTTTATAGCCAATGGTACGTAAGGCCAAGTCTTGGAAAGGCTTGATACGCTTGTTTTTTCTTTCGGCAACCAAGCCGCCGCCATACCGGAAGTTAAATATGGGGAACTTGCGAACCGCCAATAATTGCTGGTGTGTAATCTTGCGCTTGATAAGCAGATAGCGGTTGCGGGCTTTGCGTGCATCGCGAAGCATTTGAGAGTACTCAGAAGCGGATTTGTCTTTGAAATACGTCGCTAAACTTTGAGCCAGCGAATCTACTTTTTCATTAAAAACCTCATCTTCTTGCAATTCGCCCGAAAGCAAATCCATGCGCAAATCGTATTCCGGAACCGAGGTAGCCAATAAGCTGCCATCTACCGAATAAATATTTCCTCTTGCAGGCTCAACCCGAACAAATTTGGTAGAAACACTATCGGCTACTTTACGCCAGTGTTTTCCTTGCACAAGCTGCACGTGAAACAGCTTGAATAGCACCGCCAGGGCAAACAGAACGATTAGCCCAAAAGCGCCATAAACGCGAATCAATATATCAGTTCTGATATTCATCTGCAGGTACTACAATTTTTTTAGGTGGCTCAACCGGCTCAACAATACCCAGTGTATCGGCCATTTTTGCAATTTCGGTTTTGGTACTTTTGAGCATTAAATCGGCTTTATAAACCTTGTAATCTGCACTCAGTTCCAAAACTTCTTTTCTCAGCTTTTCAATGCTCCGGATATTATTTTCTGCAAAATGACGGTTGCCGATATACACCATGCCTAAAAAGGCAATGAAGAGTACAAATGGCAACATGTCGGTTGCGGCTTCTTTAGAAACAACGCCTTCGGTAAATAAAATCGTAAAGAAATTACGAGGCTCCTCGGCTTTGGGTTCTTCTTGCTGAACCTCAGGCTGAGCGATTACCTCTTCTTCCTCAATTCGTTCGTTTCTAAAGCGGTTTGCCATTTCGCTTGTATTAATTTTTAACGGCGATGCGCAATTTGGCGCTTCGTGCCCGGTTGTTTTGCTGTATTTCCTCTGCAGATGCCTTAATCGATTTACGGTTGACTGCTGTTAAAGGTTTGATCTCGTTACCAAAGAAATCTTTCTCCACTTCTCCTTTAAACTTGCCTTTGGCAATGAAATTCTTAACCAAACGATCTTCCAAGGAATGGTAAGACATCACTACCAATCTCCCACCTGATTTCAATACGTCTACCGATTGCTCTAAAAATTCCTGAAGCGCTTCCAACTCTTGGTTAACTTCAATTCGAAGGGCTTGGAATACCTGAGCCAGGTACTTATTTTCTTTTCCTTTCGGGATGAGCTTGCCGATTACCTGCTTAAATTCTTCAACCGTAGCAATAGTGCGGTTTAAGCGAGCGGTAACGATGGTTTTAGCTAGCGATTTTGCATTTTGAATTTCACCATACATCCCAAAAATTCGGTGCAAAGCCTCTTCCGGATAGGTATTGATTACTTCCTTCGCAGTTAATGGGGCCGAACGATCCATACGCATGTCCAAATCGGCATCAAAGCGAATGGAAAAACCGCGATCAGCTTGATCAAACTGATGAGAAGAAACACCCAGATCAGCCAGAATGCCATCCGCAGGAATGGCTCCATGCAAACGGCAATAATTTTTTAGGTACTTAAAATTCTGATCGATGAAAATCAATCGATCATCGGCAGGAATATTTTGCTGTGCATCTACATCCTGATCAAAAGCCAACAACCGGCCTTTCGGACCGAGCTGTTTTAAGATTGCTTTAGAATGACCACCACCCCCGAAGGTTACATCCACATAAACGCCGTCGGGCTTAATTGCCAAACCATCCAGGCATTCCTGTAGCATCACCGGAACATGGTAATCAGTCATTCGCGTTCCTCCTTGCAGCATTACCCATTACTTCTTCAGCCAGATTGGCGAAGTTCTCTGGTTCGTTATCCAATTGCGAATCGTAAGCCTCTTTAGCCCAGATTTCTATTTTATTGAATTGACAAGAAAGCACCACCTCTCCAGCAATTCCAGCATATTCTAATAAGGATTTAGGCAGCAGGACTCGATTGGCTGCATCTAAGGTTAACTCGGAAGCCCCACGGGTGAAGTAGCGAATAAACTCACGGGTTTTCTTTTCGTAGGTGTTCAGTTTCGATAACTCGTCTACAATAATCTCCCACTCTTTGCGGCTATATACAACCAAATGTTTTTCAAAACCACGGTTCACCACCAAGCCTTCACGCTCTGCTTCAGGCAATTGCTTTTTCAAGCCAGCCGGAATCATCAGCCTGCCTTTGGCATCGAGTTTACAATCAAATTCTCCTAAAAAGTGAGCCATTGCGCCTTTTGTGGTTTTATTCAACAGTAAAAATAAGTAGATTCTCCACTTTTTACCACAATCTCCCACAAAAAAGTTTTCCACAGTCTTTTTCTCCCACTTTGACCAAAAAAAATAGCCCCGATTCGAAAATTTTCGAATCGGGGCTATTGAATATACTTTGGTAAAAGCTAGTCGTTAATGGCTTTCACACCCGGCAGTTCTTTACCTTCCATGTATTCTAGCAAAGCACCACCACCGGTAGAAACATAGCTTACATGTTCGGTTAGATTGAATTTGGAAACAGCTGCCGCGGAATCACCACCGCCAATGAGTGAAAAAGCACCATTTTTAGTGGCCTCAACCACTGCCAGTGCAATAGCACGGGTCCCTTGCTCAAAACTCTCCATTTCGAAAACCCCCATAGGGCCATTCCACAATAAGGTTTTAGAAGATTTGACCACTTCAGCAAACAATTCACGAGTCTTCAGACCAATATCCAATCCCATCCATTCGGCCGGAATTTGCGAAGTAGGTGCTAGACCTGTTTGAGCATCATTTGCAAACGCATCGGCAATTACGGTATCGACCGGAAGGTATAACTTAACGCCCTTGTCTTTTGCTTTTTGAATCAGGCTCAGCGCCAAATCCAGTTTATCATTTTCACAGATGGATGTACCGATCTGACCGCCTTGGGCTTTGGCAAAAGTATAGGCCATACCTCCGCCAATAATCAGATTATCTACTTTAGCTAATAATTGTTCAATCAGCTCTATCTTATCTGAAACTTTAGCTCCACCCATGATGGCTGTAAACGGACGCTCGGCATGATTTAATACTTTTTCAGCATTGGCCAATTCGCCAGCCATTAAATAACCAAAGTATTTGGCCTGAGGGAAAAACTGCGCAATAACTGCTGTTGAGGCATGGGCACGGTGAGCTGTTCCAAAGGCATCGTTCACATATACATCACCCAATCGAGCTAATTTTTCGGCAAAAGCCACATCGCCCTTCTCCTCTTCTTTGTAAAAACGCAGGTTTTCAAGCAGCAATACCTCTCCAGCTTGCAATGCAGTAGCTTTGGCAACAGCCTCCTCACCAATACAATCCTGAGCAAATTCAACCGGGCGGCTTAAACATTTCGATAAATGTGCTACAATGTGTCTAAGGGAGTACTTATCGGTTGGGCCTTCTTTTGGTCTACCTAAGTGCGACATTAAAATCACGCTACCGCCATCATTTAAAATTTTAGTGATGGTGGGTAATGCTCCCTGAATGCGGTTATCGTCAGTGATTTGAAAATTTTCGTCTAAAGGGACGTTAAAATCTACGCGAATAAGGGCTTTTTTACCTGAAAAGTTAATTTGATCGATCGTTTTCATGAATTCTAATTTCGAAAACGAAGGTAAGAAAAAACGCTTTTATTGTATTTTAAGATACATGGCTTTATGAGGACCTATTTCCGGAAATTCGAATTCTTCAGAAATAAACTCAAAACCCAAACTTTGGTAAAACCGATACGCTTTTTTACGGGCATTACACCAGAGGTAATTTGCGCTTTGACCTCTTAAGTAAACGATGGCAAAATTAAGCAGTTGATTGCCGATGCCTTTACCCTGCCAATCGGGATGGGTAGCCATGCCACGAAGTTTATAAGCTTTCCCAGCAAAACCTTCTTTACCTTTGAGGTAAAAACTAGCTACGCAAATAATTTCACCGTTTTTTTCATAACCCAGGTGAAAGGAATCCAAGTCTTCATCGCCCGGAAAAACACAGTCGATTTCGGGTTTACCATTCCTCAAAACGAGGGAACGCAAGGGTAGAACTTGGTTAGGCTTAATAAAACGGACCATTATTTTAATTGGGAAATACGTTGAGCTAGTTCAGCTAATCGGTTTGAATAACCCGATTCGTTATCGTACCAACCCACCACTTTAACCAAGCCGCCTACTACGGAAGTGAGTCGGGCATCAAAAATGCAGGAATGCGGATTATCTAAAATATCAACCGAAACGATAGGATCTTCGGTATAGGATAAAATGCCTTTTAATTCATTATCGGCAGCTTTTTTAAATGCTGCATTAATTTCTGCAACACTAGCCGGCTTTTTGAGCGTACAGGTAAAATCGGTTAAAGAACCATTTAGAACAGGTACCCGAATTCCAGCACCACCCAATTTACCTGCTAAGTGAGGAAAAATAGCCGTAATGGCTTTTGCTGCTCCCGTAGAAGTAGGAATAATTGATGCTGATGCTGCACGAGCTCTGCGTAAATCCTTATGCGGTGCATCGTGCAAATTCTGGTCGCCGGTCATGGAATGAACGGTTGTAATAGATCCATCCATAACCCCCCAAAGTTCATCTAGCACTTTTACCATTGGCGCCACATTATTGGTAGTACAAGAGGCATTCGATAAAATCGGCGAACTGAGATCGATTTGCTGATCGTTAACACCCAATACTACGGTTGGGACATCTTTATCTGCCGAAGGCGCAGAAATGAGCACTTGTTTTGCTCCCGCAATTAGGTGCTTATTGGAACCTTCACGTGAAGTAAAATGTCCGGTAGATTCAATTACCAAATCTATACCCAAATCTTTCCAAGGCAGATTTACCGGATCTTTTTCAGCAAAAACACGAATGGGTTTACTTTCAATAATTAAGGTGTCGGCAGTAGCCTTCACTTCGCCAGAAAAGGCACGGTGCACAGAATCGTATTTGAACAAGTGTGCCAGCGTGGCGGTATCGGTCAAGTCATTAATGGCAACGACATCCAAACCAGCTTTTTGCAGCAAGGTACGAAGGCTGATACGCCCAATACGCCCGAAACCATTAATGGCTATTCTCATGACACAAAGTTAGTGCAATTATTGTTCGGAATCAGCATGGATGGCTGTCCAAATTAAATCTTTGAGCTCTAATAATCCTTTTTGGGCTACCGATGAAATAAACACAGATGGAATTCCAGGAAGCTCATTTTTCATTTCTTGCTGCAATTCATCATCCAACATATCCGATTTGGTAATGGCTAGCACTCTTGGCTTATGCATCAGTTCCGGATTGTATGCTTCTAGTTCATGGAGCAAGATTTGGTATTCTTCTTTAATACTCCTGCTGGTATCTGCCGGCACCATAAATAACAACACCGAATTGCGCTCAATGTGGCGCAAAAACCGAAATCCTAAGCCTTTACCCTTAGAAGCCCCTTCAATAATTCCAGGGATATCGGCCATGATAAACGATTTGTTATCCCGGTAGGATACAATACCCAAATTAGGAACCAGGGTTGTAAATGCATAATCGGCAATTTCGGGCTTGGCAGCCGAAACCACAGAAAGCAAGGTTGATTTTCCGGCATTGGGGAAACCCACCAAACCGACATCGGCCAATACTTTTAATTCCAAAATCATCCATTGCTCCAAACCGGGTTCACCAGGTTGCGAAAATCGTGGTGTTTGCTGTGTAGACGATTTAAAATGCCAATTACCCAATCCACCGCGTCCTCCCGGAGTCAGAATTTTGGTCTCACCATCTTTTGTAATCTCAAACAAGATTTCCCCAGTTTCCGCATCTTTAGCGATAGTTCCCAATGGAACTTCCAAAATTTCGTCTTTACCCGTTTTTCCAGTTTTTAGTGCACTTCCACCCGGCTCACCATTTTCGGCAATAACGTGTTTGCGGTATTTCAGGTGAAGTAAGGTCCAAAGCTGGGCATTCCCCTTTAGAATAATGTGACCGCCACGTCCACCATCGCCACCATCAGGACCACCTTTGGCGGTGTGCTTGTCGCGGTGCAAATGCGCAGAGCCTGCCCCTCCATGACCGGAGCGACAACAGATTTTTACATAATCTACAAAATTAGATCCTTGCGACATTTGACTTTTTATTGGGTACAAAAATAGCGGATGGACAGCTGATGTCACATCCGCTATGCTTTATTTTTTAGGTTTTAAAGTTGGTTAATTACCTGACACAAGGAAGCAAAAATTTCATCGATTGCGCCTATACCGGCAATACTGTAAAATTTATCTTGTGTTTTATAAAAATTGGCTACTGGTGCGGTTTTGGTATTGTACTCGATAATACGTTTGCGGATGACTTCAGGGTTGGCATCGTCCGGTCGGCCTGAATCTTTTCCTCTTAACAATAGGCGACGCTCCAATTCATCATCATTTACCTCCAAAGCTAACATTCCGGCAATAGCTGAATTTTTTGAAGCCAAGAGCTGATCTAATGCCTCAGCCTGAGCCACAGTACGTGGAAATCCGTCAAAAATGAAACCTTTGGCGTCTTTATTGGCATCCAGTTTATTGCTAATCATACCGATAACCACATCATCTGGAACTAAAACCCCCTGATCCATCAATTTCTTTGCTTCCATACCCAGGCTTGTGCCCTGAGCAATTTCACTTCTCAATAAATCACCGGTAGAAAGATGAATCAATTGATATTGATCGATCAATTTTTGAGATTGGGTTCCTTTCCCTGCTCCCGGAGGGCCAAATAACACCAGATTAAGCATTTTTTCAGAATCGTGTTTAAAATTTGAAGCCTTTTCGGTTGTGATCGAAAAGGCTTGCATGTATTGTGGACCTGAAGGGAGTCGAACCCCTAACCTCCTGATCCGTAGTCAGGTGCTCTATCCAATTAAGCTACAGGTCCTCGTGTTTAACGGACTGCAAAAATAGCAGTTCCGCTCAAAAAAGCAAAGTGTTTTCGTTTTTATTGATTTACTGCTTCACGAATAGCGTTAAAATCAGGCAAATCACCTGCCGACTCCAACACTTCAGCATATACTATTTCCTGATTTTCATTCAGAACAAATGCCGCTCTTTTCGAAACGCCTTTTAAGTTAAATACAAACTCTTCGTAACAGGCACCATAGGCATTGGAAACTTCTTTATTAAAGTCTGAAAGTAGTGGAAACTGATAATTCTGTTCTTCTTTGAACTTGGCTAAGGTGAATGGAGAGTCGACCGAAATTGCAATAACCTCAGCACCTAATCCTTCGTAGTAACCAAAAGTATCTCTCATGGTACACAATTGTGTGGTACAGACTCCGGTGAAAGCCATTGGGAAGAAATGGATAACCACTTTCTTTCCGGCATAATCACTTAAACTTACTTCTTTCAGCTCTGTGCTGAATAATTTAAAATCAGGGGCCTTTTGGCCTACGCTTAAATTTGCCATGTGTTTTATTTTGGTCAAAGATAACTTAATGAGTAAAGGACTTCAGTTGTTTATCTAAAATTGACAATCCTTCGATAAATGAATGCGGCTGATAGCCTAGTTCTCGGATTGTTTTATCTAGAATAAAGCCGGTCTTGGGTGGTCGTTTAGCTTTTTGATTCAGGCTTTCAGAACTAATCGGTTTGATCAAACTTTTATCTAAATGCCAGAAATCAGCTACTTTTTCAACCAATTGAACCATATTCATCAAATCTTTACCAGAAGCATTGAAAATTCCTGTAGCCTCTTTCTTCGCAGCCAACAAGCAACATGCGGCTAAATCTTCCGCTAGAGTAGGCATACGCCACTGATCGTTAACTACAGAAATGGGATCTCCCTTTTCCAAAGCCCCTTTGGCCCAAAGCACAATATTGGTTCGGCTCATGTCATTAACAATGCCATACACAATAATGGTTCTTAAAATAGCCGAACGGCATCCCGAAGCTTGAATAATTCGCTCTGCGTCTAATTTAGATTGTCCGTAAAAACTTAACGGATTAGGTTCGTCCTCCTCAGTATATGGGCCATTGGCCCCGTCGAAAATAAAATCGGTTGAAAGGTGAATTAAATAGATGTTTCTTTCGCTACAAATCGTTGCTAAGCTCTTCACCGCCTCCACATTCAGTTTCCGGCAAGCTTCACGATCGTCTTCACAAGCATCAACATTGGTCATTGCTGCCGTGTGAATAATCACATCAGGTTGAATTTTGGTTATTGTACTGAATAATTGATCAGCATCACAAATATCTAAATCTACGTATTGATAACTCGATGCTACAGGATACCGATTAGGGCCTTTAGAACTAGCAAACAAGTCAATTTCCGGATCTAAAAGCGCTAAATCGGTAATTTTTTGGCCTAGTAAACCATTACTACCCGTAACCAAAATTCTTTTCATGCTTCAAAAGAGCAGAATTTTAGCGGATGAAACAAATACTGAAATCAGCGTTTATCCTTGTAGCGGTTGTGTTCACGGTCTAAAGGCCCCTTACTTGTTTTTCTGCTCAAAGCTAAAATCAAAATAACAGCCACAATAATAATCACAAACCAAACCCATCCTTGGTCGTACCATTTGCCCGTACTGGCTGGTGTGCCTCTGCTCGTAATGGCAGAATCCTGCGCTTTCACGCTTAAATTGATTAAAAAGAGGGTTAAAAAAGCACAAACCCTGGGTAATGCTTTGTTCATGGTGCTTAATACATTCATATTGGTGTTTTTTATCTTCATTTTAAACACCTTAGCTCAGATTAAGTTCTCAAAAATTACGACGAAAAAGTCTGTAAAAAATCTTTCAAACTGCTGTTTGATTTTCGGCTATAAAATGTATTTTTGCGGACCGAAAAGAACCGCCTCTGAAGTGTAAACTTCGAGTTGGAATAAAAAAATCAAAAAATAGCGTAATTATATGCCAAACACAGGAAAAATAGCCCAAATTATCGGTCCGGTTGTCGATGTTAGTTTTGCTGAAAATGCTCACTTACCTAAGATTTACGATGCATTGGAAATCAAAAAAGAGAACGGACAAAAAATCGTTCTGGAAGTTCAACAGCATTTAGGTGAAGATCGTGTGCGTGCCATTGCGATGGATTCAACCGATGGTTTGATCCGAGGAATGGAAGTAGTTGACACAGGCGCTCCAATTAAAATGCCTGTAGGCGATAAAATTAAAGGCCGTTTGTTTAATGTGGTAGGTGAAGCTATTGATGGTATCGATGCTGTTGACAATGCGGGTGGTTACCCTATTCACAATACCCCTCCTAAATTCGATGAATTATCTACCGAAACTGAAGTTTTATACACCGGTATCAAGGTAATCGACTTACTTGAGCCTTATGCTAAAGGTGGTAAAATTGGATTGTTTGGTGGTGCGGGTGTAGGTAAAACCGTATTGATCATGGAGTTGGTAAACAACATCGCGAAAGCTTATTCCGGTTTATCTGTGTTTGCCGGCGTGGGTGAGCGTACCCGTGAAGGAAACGACTTACTTCGCGAATTTATCGAGTCTGGCGTAATCAATTACGGAGATGAGTTCTTACACTCCATGGAAAAAGGTGGATGGGATTTAAGTGTAGTTGACAAAGAAAAATTAAAAGAATCTAAAGCTACATTGGTATTTGGTCAGATGAATGAGCCTCCCGGTGCACGTGCACGCGTGGCCTTATCTGGTTTGACCGTAGCTGAATATTTCCGCGACGGCGATAGTAGCGATGGACAAGGTAAAGACATCTTGTTCTTCGTTGATAACATCTTTCGTTTTACTCAGGCAGGTTCTGAGGTATCGGCGCTATTGGGACGTATGCCTTCTGCGGTAGGTTACCAACCAACCTTGGCTACTGAGATGGGTTTGATGCAAGAGCGTATAACCTCAACTAAAAAAGGATCTATCACTTCTGTTCAGGCCGTTTACGTTCCTGCGGATGACTTGACTGACCCTGCACCAGCGACTACTTTCGCCCACTTAGATGCGACTACGGTATTGTCTCGTAAAATTGCGGAGTTAGGTATTTACCCTGCGGTAGATCCACTAGATTCTACTTCACGTATCTTAAGCCCTGCGGTTTTAGGTGATGAGCATTACGGAACAGCTCAACGTGTAAAGGAGATCTTACAACGTTACAAAGAATTACAAGACATCATCGCCATCTTAGGTATGGACGAATTGTCTGAAGAAGATAAATTGGTAGTAGCCCGTGCACGTCGTGTACAGCGTTTCTTATCTCAGCCATTCCACGTTGCCGAGCAATTTACCGGTTTAAAAGGTGTATTGGTTGATATTAAAGATACCATCAAAGGATTCAACATGATTATGGATGGTGAGGTAGATGAGTATCCGGAAGCAGCCTTCAACTTGGTTGGAACCATTGAAGACGCCATTGAAAAAGGCAAGAAGTTATTGGCCGAAGCGCAAGCGTAATAGTACAGAGTATTTAGTGGTTAGTATTTAGATCTCACTCTAAAATCTTTCTAACTACTAAGTACTAATTACTAAATACTAGAAAAATGAAATTAGAAATCTATACCCCTGATCAAACGGTATTTGAAGGTGAGATTACTTCAGTTACAGTTCCTGGAACTTCGGGATCTTTTGAAGTATTGAGCGGACACGCTCCGATCATTTCTACCTTAGAATCAGGTAAAGTAACCGTTCGTGGCACCGATAAAACTGCAAATACCTTTCAAATAAAAGGTGGCGTAGTTGAGGTACTGCAAGATAAAATTGTGGTATTAGCCGACGGTTTGGCTGAATAAAAAATAGAACACGCTTCATAAAAAAAGCATCCAGGTTGGATGCTTTTTTTTTAGAACCAGTGAGACACTGGATATCCTTAGGCCTCTACAATACGGTAATTGTTAATCTTCAAAAACACCTCATCGCCAACCTTTACCTGCCCAGAAGGTACAGTGAGCGTAAGCGATAATGCTCCTGCTTTCACCTCCAGCTCATCGCTGTAGGCTTGATAACGTACCTGCTTTACTTCTGCTGGAATTCCCTTCTCTGCAAGACTCAGTTCATAAGGATAAACTGCTAATCGCTGATCCTCATTCAGCGCTATAGCTAACCAGTTTCCGGCTTCTACCGGAGACAGAATATTCGCTTCCAACAGCAATTCGGCCACATAGGCATTTACCGGCTGCTGCACAATTTGCTTGGGATGGTCATTTTGTAAGAGCTTCCCATTTCGTATAACCAATAATTGATCAGCCAAAGAAAGTCCATCAAAAGGATCGTGAGAAACCAAAATTAGGGTAATACCTAATTGAGTAGACAAGCGTTTCAAATCTGCCCGCAATTGCTTGCGCATCATCACATCCACCTGACTAAAAGGTTCATCCAACAACAAAACCTCCGGTTGAGTAACCAATGCCCGGGCAATGGCCACCCGCTGCTGCTCACCTCCACTCAAATCCACTGTACGCCGTTCGGCCAGGTGATCGATACGGAGAAATTCCATAGTTTCCCAAGTCTTTCGCTTTTTTGCCTCCAAGTCCGTATTCGATAACATGCAAGCAATATTTTCGTAGACCTTGGCATAGGTGTTCAAATTAAAATCCTGGGCAATAAGTTTCATCTTTTCATGACCAGGAATCAATTGCTCATGCGGCCCCAGTACTCTTTTACCTTTGAAAAGAATTTCACCCTTTTCTGGACTAAGCAAGCCGTAAACCAATTTCAATAAGGTGCTTTTACCCGATCCGCTTTCTCCTAAAACAGCAACAAATTCACCCTGAGCTATCCGAATGTCCATGTCAGCAACTCCTGCCAAAGGATTACCTGCATAAGATTTGGAAACCTGATTGAGTTGGATACAAGGTTGGGGCATGGGTTCAAAGATAAGTAAAAACCCCGCCTCCATGTGATGAAGCGGGGTGCTTTTACAGGTAGATGAGAATTAGATTAGAATCCCCAGGTAAACCCGAAAGAAAGATTTCTAAAGTCTGTGGGACCTTGGCCCTTTGCAAAAACATCATTGAAATAATATTTAGCGTAGATGCCCGTATTTTGATAACCCAAACGCACATGTGCCCCGTAACGGAACGGATTAAAATTGTAATCGTCTTTGAATTTTTCTTTACCTCTTTCTTTGCTGATCTGCTTTACTTTTCCGTTTAACAAAAAGCCTAATTCAGGACCAGCCACAAAACGAAGGTTTTTTCCATTTTGCACTTTTTGATTGAATTCAAAACCTATTGGGATGCGTAAATAACGGCTGCTAAAGCGGTTCTTGCTGAAATTTACATTATCCTGAACTGCGGTCAGCTGGCTCTGGTTTTTCTGAATAGTTACATTGTTAACCAATCGGATATGGTTCCAGTCTAAACCAGCAGCAAGGTACACGCTGAAGCTTGGTGAAGATTTATATTTGAATTCGAAGAAATCGAACCCAAAATTCGAGGTTTTTGCCGGTTCAAACTCTAAAAAACTAGTTGCCGGAGAGAGGGTAAAACTACCCTTATCCAGGTAGCGGCTAAATCCTAGATCTACGTGATCAAAAACAAAACCAACAGACACCATCCGTTTGGTGGTAGAGGTCTCCTTTACAACAGTTGTTTTTTGATCGTTGGTATTAATTTTCAGATTACCAATTTGGATGATGGTAGTCGATTTAGTTCCTGATTTGGCCTTAGCATCATTACTGGCTACCACAACCAAAGTATCCGCTTTGCCCTTTTCTTGAGCGCCGGTAGACACCATTACGGTTGTTGTTTTGCCTCGAGCGTTTGCCTTGCTAGTGTCGGTACTGGTCACAATAACCAATGGACCTGTTTTTTTCTTTTCCTGAGCCACAGCAAACGTGCTCAATAAGGCACAAAGTGCCAATGTAATTACGTGTTTCATGTAGTTGATTATTTAGGGTTTTTATTTTTCATTTTAATTAATCCGATATTCAGGCCGGTAATTCGCAAACCTTCTCCCGGATCTTCCGATACTTCAATCAGCTTGTCGGCTCTGCCATCTACCTGGCCCACCACAAAATTGACCAATCTTCCCAAGCCTCGGGAACGGTGCTTTGAAGGGCTTTCTTCCTCGAAATGCTCTTCCGTTTCTGATTTCTCAGATTCGATATTAGCCAAAACCGGGGTTTCAGAAATAGCCATAATTGCTTCAGATTGAACTTCAGTTGTCGATACTGGCTTCTCAACCGAGTTGAAAACTTGTTCTGTTACAAGCTCCTTGCTTGCTATTAATGGCTCCTGTTTAACTTGAGGCCGTTGTACCACAAGAACTACTTTTTTAGCTGAACTTTCAGCAATGCTCGGAACAATTGCCTGACTAGCTGGCTGTAGCTGTTCTACTGGATTAGCTGATATCCTGTTTTTAACTACTTGAGGTTCGAGGTTTACAGTGTTGGAACTACTAAACCAAACCACGTATGCGCCAACAATGAGCAAACAAGCAGCGGTAAGCCAAACATAAGGTAATCTGCTACTTTTCGGCTTTTGATCTAGTTGTTTACTGATCTGCTCCCAAAGTTCAGGACTTGGCTCCGAGCGGAAGTTCTCAAACTTTGCTTTAAGTAATTTATCGAATGTATTATCTGATCTGTTTTGCATGATCATCAACCTCTAATTGTTTAATTTTTTCTTTCAGTAGCGCCCTAGCTCTTGATAATTGTGATTTCGATCCACTTTCTGTAATGCCCAATTCTTCTGCAATTTCCTTGTGCGAATACCCTTCCAGAGCATACATATTAAATACCATCCGATAACCATTGGGCAAACTTTGAATCAAGTTCAACAGATCCTCTACTTCTAAAGCATTCCAGTCTGAAAAACTGACCTCCTCCTGTACTTCATCTAAGGAAACCGCTGTCAATGTTCGCAGGTTTTTACGGTAATGCTCCAGAGCGGTATTTACCATAATCCGTTTCACCCATCCTTCAAAAGAGCCTTCCATCCTAAAATCACTTATCTTTTGAAACACCCTAATGAAACCCGTTTGCAAAATATCCTCCGCATCGTCCCGATCTTTAGCGTAGCGCAAACAAATTCCCATCATGGTGGGAACTAATTGTCGGTATAAACCCTCTTGTGCTTGCCTTTCCCCTCGTTTACACCCCTGTACTAAGTCTTCAATCGTAAAACGCTGCTTCAATCTCAGGTTATTTAATGATTAGATGCAGGCTGATGCGCAATGGTTGCATCAGTCTAAAAAGAAATTAACGCTGACGGTAATATTTGTAGATTTTTACCGCCGACATAATGATAATGCTGAATAGAATTAGGCCGATGAGACCATAAATCCAGTCGATGGCACTTTTGAGTACTACCGTGAAAACGATAGCAACAAGAAAAATGGTCGCTACTTCATTCCAAATACGTAGCTGAGTAGATGTCCAATGAAAAATTCCATTTTTAAGCTGAGCTATAATTCGCTGGCAAAGAAAATGATACACCAGTAGCCCCAATACAAATCCTAACTTAACCAACATCCAGTCCATTGCTAATAAAGATGGATTGAGGTAGATCATGCCCAAGCCGGCCAAAACTGCTAACAGCATTGCAGGGGTGGTGATGATGTTCCACAACTTGGCTTCCATCACCTCAAATTGCCGCTGTAAAACCAAACGCTCTACCTCCGGACGTTCATTAGCTTCGGTATGGTAGATGAACAAACGGACAATGTAGAAAAGCCCCGCCATCCAGCTAACTACAAAAATGATATGCAACGATTTGAGGTAGAGGTACGTCATTAGTAACGGTATTCTTTGATCACTTCAACAGCGTATTTCACGTTATCAAACGGTATATCGGGCATAATGCCGTGACCTAAGTTAAAGATAAATCCATTTTCGCCACGCATACGTTCGAACAGGCGGTGAATGCGTTCTTTAATTACCGGCTTATCGGCATATAAAAAATGTGGATCTAAATTACCCTGTACAGCGATACCTTGTGGTAAACGCTGCTTCATATCTTTTAAGTCTACATTCCAGTCGATAGATATTACATCGGGTTTTGCTTCAGCCATCATCGGTGCGAAAACTGAACTTCCCTTACAGAAAGAAATTACCGGAATATCTTTTCTGTTTAAACCGGAAATAATTTGCTGAATATACTGATGAGAGAATTCCCGGTAATCGTCCCAACTCAAGGCCTGTGCCCAGCTATCAAAAATCTGAACGGCATTTACGCCTGCAGCAATCTGCAGATTCAAGTAATCGGTGGTAACCTTAGCAATCTTAGCCAACAAGCGGTGAGCCAGTTCAGGCTGATTGTGCAACATGAGTTTGGTTAGCTTAAAATCTTTAGACGATCCGCCCTCAACCAAATAACTCATTACTGTAAATGGAGCGCCAGCAAAACCGATTAGCGGAATTTTACCGTTTAAACGCTGTTGAATCACCTTAATGGCATCGGCTACGTATTGTAATCGATCAATTACTTCAACTTCCAATGCATCCACATCGGCAGCTGTACGCACCGGGTTGGCGAACTTCGGTCCTACTCCCTGGCTAAAACTCAAATCGCCACCCATAGCTTCACCGGTTACCAAAATATCAGAGAACAAAATAGCTGCATCAATATCCAACAGATCCACCGGAAGCATGGTTACATCTGCAGCAATTTCTGGTGTTTTACACATCTCCAAAAAGGAGTACTTGTTCTTAATCTCCCAGTATTGAGGCATAAAACGCCCTGCCTGGCGCATCATCCATACAGGTGGTCGTTCGGTTGCTTGTGAAAATGCGGATTTGATAAATAAAGATTCTGCTGTACTAGTTTGACTCACGATTGCTTTGCGATTTCTTGTTCTATTTTTTGAATGATATGTTTTACCCGGAAGGTAATTCGAAGTGCTCTGGCTTTATCCAAATAGGCATTAGCACGTTCATATTCTTTTTTACGCAAACTTAAATTGGCCAAATGCACCCAAACCAGGGCTTTGTCGTTCTGATTGCGTAGTGGGAAGCGGGTAGCCAATTGAAAATGGCGTTCGGCCTCTTCATAATTTTGACGATGCAACTCAATATTACCGTAAATGAATTCGTAAAATCCACGACGGTGTTTATTCAATCGATCCGGATCTTCGATCTCTTTCAGTAATTCTTCGGCCTTATCGTAATTTTTTTCGTGAAATTCCTTAGCGGCCATAACCACGGTGCCTTCCGTAAAATAGCCCCATGCCAGTAGTGCAATACCCACTCCAATTACAGCCCCTACTTCGTAAACTTCTAGGTAGAGTGTCCAGGCCAAAAGCGCAAGCGCAATGGCAATAACAGTTAATCTGGCTTTACGAGTAAACATCAGTGGTCAATAAATTTATAGCCTACACCACGAATAGAATGGAAATACGTAGGATTTTTCTGATCAGGCTCGAAATACTTGCGGAAAGTCAGGATGAAATTATCAATGGTTCGGGTAGAAGGATACACATCGTAATTCCAAACCGTTTCTAAAATTTGCTCCCGCGATACTGCTTCATTTTTGCGCTCAATAAGTAACTTGAGCAGCATGGTTTCTTTTTTGGTCAATGGAATAATAGTTCCATCGTCTTTTTTCAACTCAAAAGAGTTAAAATAAATGGTTTTATCGCCAATTTTGTACGAGTTCAGCTCTTTCAGGTCATCGCCTTTCATGCTGCGTTTTACCAAAATTCCCACACGGAGAATCAACTCTTCCAGATTAAAGGGCTTTACCAAATAATCATCGGCACCTTTCTTCAAACCGTTCACCCGATCTTCGCTGGTATTTTTTGCGGTTAAGAACATGATCGGCACCTCTGTGTTTTCCAAACGGATGGTTTCGGCTACTTGGAAGCCATCGATCTCGGGCAACATCACATCCAAAATGATTAGGTTAAAACGCTCTTCTTTAAAAATTTTGAGTGCTTTTTTACCATTGGTAGCAGTTGATACCTTGTAACCCTCCAATTCGAGGTTTAGCTTGATGGCTTCGAGCAAATGCTCTTCATCTTCTACCAATAAAATACGTTGTTTAGTTCCCATGGGCTTTATTAAATGTGATTTCAAATTTGGTTCCTACAGGCAAGTTGTCGCTGACTTTTACCTCAGCTTGATGCATGGCTAGCACCTTTTTTACTATATATAATCCCAATCCGGTACCCTTGGTTTGGCGTGTGTTTTCATTACCAACGCGGTAAAACTTTTCAAAAATACGGCTTTTTTCCCCATCAGGAATGCCTGGGCCATAATCAGCCACTTCCAATAAAATCTGATCTCCTTGTTCCACCAGACTCACCAAAACCACAGCACACTCTGGAGAGTATTTTATGGCATTCTCAATCAAATTGGAAATCACCGAGGTAATGGCAATCTGATCGCCCTTGATGTACAAATTAGGAGTGACACAAGCCTTAATGGTTTGCGAATTACACGATTGTACTTGAAGACGATCTACCACTTTATTCAGCAATTCTGAAAAGTTGAATTCGGCCTGGGGAAAAGAATACGAGCGATTCTCAATCTTCGAGGCCAATAACATGTTCTCTACCAAATCATCTAAGCGTTCAATATCTTTTAAGGAATTGGTGATGAATGATTTTCGTTGTTCGGCATCCAAATCGCGTTTTAGAATGGTTTGCAAATACAATTTGATCGATGCCAAAGGCGATTTAAGCTCGTGTGTAACCGAAAGCAGGAAATTTTTTTGTTGATGGTGTAGCTTTTCTTTTCTACTTAGGGTTTTGTGCATTTGAAAAATCCCCAACACAATCAAGAATAAAAACACAGCACCCTCTCCCATTACCATTGTCTTCCTATTCGGTTCTGCCTTAATCAATAAAAAGCCCCACCAAGTCATTTCGGCAAAAACGTAAAAGGTGATGATATAGAACAGAATGAAGGCTTTACGCATGTTTTTATTTTTTAAACACGATGTCTAAACATTCAAAGATAGCCCTTTTCGCCTTCTCCAAATCAATTTTACTATGCGCCGCCGATACAAAGCCGACCTCGTAACCGGAAGGTCCCAAATAAACACCACGATTCAACAGTTCACGGTGCATAATCTTGAACTTATCCATGCTCGCCGGATCAATTGCCTCAGCAGTTTGAATATTCTGATCGGTAAATGCAAACCAGAAGACAGAGCCCACACGAAATACCTTAAACGTGTAATTGTGTGTATCGGCATAGCGCTGAATCGACTCTACAAATTCAGCGGCTTTGGCATTCAACTCTTTGTAAAAACCGGGCTTGGCCAATTCGCTCAACTGAGCAATACCAGCAGCCATGGCTACCGGGTTTCCAGACAAGGTGCCTGCTTGATAAACCGGTCCTTCGGGAGAAATATTTCCCATGATTTCGGCGGAAGCACCATAGGCACCTACAGGCAGTCCGCCACCTATAATTTTGCCATAGGTTACGATATCCGGTTTAACTTGATAATAGCCAGCTGCACCTTCAAAACCAATACGGAAACCAGAAATTACCTCGTCAAAAATGAGCAGGGTTTTATTTTTTGTACAAATATCACGCAAGAATTCAACAAAGCCTTGATCCTGAATGAGCAAACCGTTATTGGCCGGTACTCCCTCTATAATTACGGCAGCCAGCTGATTCTTGAATTGCTTGAAAGCTTCTTTAACCGCTTTCATATCATTCAAAGGAACCACAATGGTTTCATCTGCAAACGATTTCGGAATTCCGGCTGAAGAGGTTTCTCCAAAAGTTACCAACCCGGAACCCGCTTTTACCAATAAGGCATCCACGTGGCCGTGGTAGCAACCCTCAAACTTCAAAATCTTATCTCGTTTGGTATAACCTCTGGCCAAACGAATGGCTGACATCACCGCTTCGGTACCTGAACTCACAAAACGAATTTTCTCCAGGTAAGAATTATTCTTTAAGATGAGTTCGGCCAACTCGTTTTCTAAAGCTGTTGGCGCACCAAAGCTCATTCCGTTCTGCATCACTTCGGTCACCTTTTCACGAATTTTAGGATGATTATGCCCCAAAATAAGTGGCCCCCAAGAGCAGCAGAAATCGATAAATTGGTTACCGTCTGCATCCCACAAATAACATCCATCGCCTTTCTCGATAAACAGCGGAGTGCCGTAAACCGATTTGAAAGCACGTACCGGACTATTGACCCCTCCCGGGAAATAGTTCTTCGCTTTTTCATACAAAGCCGTAGAACGTTCTCTGCTGATGTCTTGCTTATCTACATGAAAAACAGGAGTACTTGACTCCTGAGATTTAGAAAATAATTTCTTTAAAAAGTTGGTCATAAGTCTTGTTTAAATCCAAATCAAACGATTTCTACATCCACTTATTTTCTAAAATTTCGCGGGCGTGATACGAGATAATGATGTTGGCACCTGCACGGGTAAAGGCATACATATTTTCCATAGTTACCTTTTGCTCATCAATCCATCCTGCTTTGGCTGCCGCTTTTACCATCGAGTATTCGCCCGATACATTGTAACAGGCTACAGGAAGATTGGTGTTATTTTTTAATTGCTGAATTACATCCAGGTAAGCCAAAGCCGGCTTCACCATCAGGATATCGGCTCCTTCTTCCTCGTCTAAAAATGCTTCACGCATCATTTCGTTCGGATTGCGAAAATCCATCTGGTAGGCCTTACGATCACCTTTGTTTGGTGCTGAATCCGCAGCTTCACGGAAAGGACCATAATACGCTGAAGCAAATTTGATGCTGTAGCTCATAATGGCGGTATTCTCTTGTTGATGCTGATCTAGTTTTTCACGTATGGCCAAAATACGGCCGTCCATCATGTCTGAAGGAGCAACCATATCGGCACCAGCCAGCGCATGCGACAAAGCCATCTTTGCCAATACATCCACGGTTTCGTCGTTCTGAACGTAATCGTTTTTCAAAATACCGCAATGCCCGTGTGTGGTGTATGCACAGGTACATACGTCGGTAATTACGTAAATATCTTCTCCAAATGCACTTTTGAGCGCCCTAACGGCATCAGCCACTACCGAATGGTCGTGGTAAGCTGAGCTGGCATCATCCGTTTTCTGCTCACCAACACCAAATAAAAGCACTTTATTGAGTCCCAATTTTAGACCGGCTTCTACATCCTTTACCAGCATATCGGCCGAAAAATGAGAAATACCGGGCATAGCCTCAATACCGTGTTTCACTCCCTGACCGGGAACAACAAAGTAGGGATACACAAACATGTCTTTAGACAAGCGTGTTTCGGCTACCAGCTCTCGGATAATTGGATTTTTGCGTAGTCTTCTTGGGCGATTTAGCATCTCTTAAATAGTTAAACCAAACACCGCTTCGGCCAAACCGATTTCATCTGGCGAATAAGGCAAGGTATAGTTTACATTCATTTCATCAAATTTCTTACCGGTTGATTTACCAATACAAATTACCTGTTGACCTGGCTCGAGCAGATTGTTGGTGAAATAGGCATCCACGTTAGACGGACTGGTAAATATCAATACTTGGGCAAGTGATGGGGCAATATCTTCCTCCATCTCGGTTTCGTAAACCGGCAGATCTATAATTTTTGTGTCTTTGTTTAAGGCTTTTTGAACCGTTCTCAACGAATCTTTGGCACCCGGAAACAAAATGGTTGAACCGTTGGCAAGCTTGGCAAACTCTTTGGCTATATCCTGAGTGTCTATTCCATCTTCTTCACCATTAAAATCAGGCACATAGCCAAAACGTCTCAACATTTCTTCCGAAGCACGACCAATAACCCCAAATTTCACTTTCTTGTTCAATTGAGGTTCAAGCTTAAAGAAATACTCGATGCCGTTCTTGCTGCTAAAAAAGATCCAATCTACACGTTTCAGGATAAAAGGATCAAGTTTATTGATGACCGGAAAAATTTTAATTAAAGAGCGGTCTTCAATCTGAATATCGTGTTTGGCCATGGCCTTACGGAAATAGGAATTTTCTGGCAAGGCCCTACTGATAAAAACATTTGAAGGAAATTTTCGGTTAGGATCGAATTTAGCGACAATTTCTTCGGCTAATCCCTTGCTGCTCGAGGCAGACAAATGCAAACGATCCGGGAAATCTTCACCATCTTCAGCCTTAGAAACCCATACCTCATAGTTTCCGTCTTCTTTTCTACAATAACAACCCAGAGGCATGTGGCAACCCCCTTCAAAAAGCTGCAATACTTTACGTTCCACAGCAATTTCTCGAGCTACATCAGCATGGTGCAAGGGCTTCAATGCTTCCGCCAATTCTTCATCATCTTCGCGAATCTGAATGGCCAATACACCTTGTGCAGGAGCCGGAATAAATTCCATAGGCTCCAATTCTTCAACATAAAATTCGCTCAAATCAATGCCCAAACGCTCCACACCTGCTTTAGCGATCATGATGGCATCGTAATTTTCATCCCGCAATTTCTGAATGCGGGTGGGCACATTTCCTCTTAAATCCTCTACCTCTAAATCCGGACGAATCGCTAGCAGTTGAGCCTTGCGGCGATTGGATGAGGTACCCACCATACCACCAAATTTTACGGATAGTTTGTGTTGTATATCTACACAATCTTTCAAAATTAGAAGTAATTCTGAAGGATCTTCACGCTCCGAGACGGCTGCAATCGTCAAGCCGGGAGGATTAGTAGTAGGTAAATCTTTGTGCGAATGAACAGCCAGATCAATACTGCCGCTCAACAGTTCTTCCTCTAATTCTTTGGTAAAAAACCCTTTGCCTTCCAGTTTATCCAGGCGAAGGTTGAGAATACTGTCTCCTTGAGTTTTGATAATTTTCAATTCAGCCGGTATACCCAGCTTCTCTAACTCGGCCTTCACAAAATTAGCCTGCCACAAAGCCAAGTCGGAGCCTCGGGTTCCGATTACTAAAGGTAAACGTTGAGTAAAGGCTTTGGATTGAGGCATGAAATACGATTTGAGGCTTGAAGTTAAAAAATATAATCCGATCGGGATATTATTGACTGTTATCCACCAGGATTTCTTTAGCCATCACCATAGGAACGCTGATGTATTTCTTTTCCATATAGTCGATCACTTTTTCCAATACCTCTCGTGAATTTTCGTCCAAATTCTGAACTTCCTCCACAAAAATACAGTCTAAGGCAGTCCGTTTAATCTCCTTAATTTGCTCCGGAACCTGACGCATGGCAATTTCAATACGTCTTTGTTTCAAAACAGAACGAAACTCTTCCAAATGCTCATCAATAATTTTTTCGGCATGTACCAATTCGTTGTAACGGCCTTGCTTATTTTTTTCAGCTAGCTCTTGTAAGGTATTTACTTCGATAAAATGAATGGGGTAACGATCGATGATGCTCGAATCAATGTCGTAAGGCACAGCCAAATCCACAACTACCTTTTTATCAGTCTCACCGTTGAGTAGTGACTCGTAAATTTCTGGAGTGATGACCGGGGCAGTAGCACTGGTGCAGGTAATTAGAATATCAAAACCCTTTCTGTAGCTTTTCAACTCTTCCAAAGTATAGGCTTCCCCATTCAGGGCCGTTGCCAATACTTCTGCCTTGGCCAAGGTACGGTTGAAAACTGCAAAATTTGAATATTTATGCTTTTGCAAATATTGCGCAAAGGTATTGTTCGTATCTCCAGCGCCAACAATCAAGATACGGGCATTGGTAAACGAATTCACATCACGTAATTTGCGGTAAGCAAGCGAAACCACCGATATCGGATTTCGAGAAATGTCGGTATGTGTATATACTGCCTTTGCTGCTTTCACCACATGATCCATAACCAAACGTAAATAATCGGCAGTAAAGCCGGCCAAGCGGGCTTTTTCGTACGATTGGCGGATTTGAGCTAAAATTTCTTTCTCCCCAACAACCAAACTTTCAAGCGAACAAGAAACACGAATCAAATGCTTTAAAGCTTGAATATCTTCGTAAACCTGTAGCTGTTCAATTCGGTTTTGTAGATCATCTCCAGACAATGAAACTCCAACTACACGTAAAAATTGCTCTAAAAAAGGCTGATCAATTGCGCCGCGGTACTTAAACACAAACTCCACACGATTGCAGGTAGCCACGTAAAAAATCTCTTCAATACTCAGTAGAGATTTCAATTGAAGTAACACGGGGCTCAGTGAATCTTCGCTGATTACCAGATTACCCAAGTCTTTGAGATCGACTTGCTGATGAGTAAATGCAATTATTCTTAAATTCTTCAACGATTAATCCTGTTCGATAATAACAGGTACAAAAGTAAAAAATACAGCATGCGGCACTGTCACGTCTTTGTCAAACGGACCAATTTAGAATGGATATAAATTGAGTTTAAATACTCAAAAAGTGAGTTTTTATGACATAGAATTGACCAGGGAAGGCAATATGACGACATGTATCGTTTCACACAAGCATATACAATAGAAACTCAGAGCCTGAGAGCCAAATACAGTCTAAATGGAAGGTTTATTTTTGGGAATTTTTCAATTCTTCTTCCCGTTCATTAAGCACTTGGGCAGACTTATCTCGATAAATATAAATGTATTTACCACTATGCATCCATAAATGGTCTGGCCTAAAGTGTTTATCTCTAATTTTTACATTTCCCACAGAATCGTACGCAGTGATTTTTTGCGTTTTCTCAAGAAATGGCTCTAATTTTCTTCTAAATCGACGTTTACTAGTTTCTGTAATGCGTAAATCTGCAATCCCACGGAATTCATCTGAATAAATAAGAACCATTCTATCCGCTACATAACTATAAAATAGAGGGTAAATTTCATCCGGATTGCTTTCTCTAAAATCAGATATTCCGGGGCTGATACAATATTTCCTCAGCACATCCAGATCCGTGGAATTTAATAGGTATAAGTTGATGTAGCCCAATCCTTTTTTGAAAAACCGATTGCTATCCACCTTGTTATTGATTTCATCGTGAATTAACTTTTCGATTTGTTGAACTAAAAAGGAGTCTTTCAATACGATTTCCTGGATTCTAATTGGAGTATTTTTAACTTGGGCTAACGAAAAGCCTCCAATGGATAATAATCCAACTAAAAAGAATATTTTCATGATAGTTTGGATGGTGTTACATCGTAAAAAACACCACTTCAATCACAAAGTTTTAGTTATTAGAATATTTGGAATAAGTCCAAATACATCGCAAAAATTCAAGGGTTTAACCGAGTGCTACAAAGCAGGCTCCATCCAGTTGCCGTCCTCACGGATAATTTCAATCAACTCATCCAAGGCATGCTCGGTATTTACATTTTTCTTTACCACTTCCTTACCACGGTACAAGGTAATCTTACCCGGACCGGTTCCCACATAGCCATAATCGGCATCGGCCATTTCACCCGGACCATTCACAATACAACCCATAATACCGATTTTGATACCCTTCAAATGATCTGTCCGACTTCGAATCATCTGCGTAGTTTCCTGCAGGTCGAACAAGGTACGTCCGCAACTCGGACAAGAAATGTATTCCGTTTTTGAAATTCGTGAGCGTGTAGCCTGCAGAATGCCAAAAGAAGTGGTCAACAACAATTTGGTAGGAATTGCAGGTGCATCCAGCCAAATACCATCTCCAAACCCATCAATAAGTAAAGCGCCGGCATCAGTAGCAGCAAACAACTGAAATTCATTTTCAGAAATATTACGGTAGCTACGCTTTACAATAACCGGCACATCCAACTGCAGTTCTTCCAAGTCAAAAAACACTTGACGCTGCTCCTGAACTCCGTTTTCTGCACTCGTTTCTAGTACAAAAACCAAAGTCTTATCTACCGGTAATTGCGCAAACTGCTCTCCCTGTAAATCAGCCGCATCAATACGAACCAAGTTCAATGCAGAGCAACGTTTATCGGCTTGCAAATACTCGTTCAAGGTATATAGTGGATGACAATTTGTAGCATCGTTTAGATTTTTCCAGGTAGCGTAATTGTACAATTGCTTCAAATTTCCCGGAAAATTGAACGATGGCAAAGCATCTCCCAAATAGGCGAAATCTATAGACTGCTCACCCATGCTGTATTTATCCAACACCGGCGAATACACATAACCCGCATCAGTTAAAATAGATGGATCTTTTAGATTTTTTGCAGATAAATCAACAATAACACGAGGCACTTGGTGTCCGCCTATAAAGGTATTTAACTCTGCCGAAGCTCGTCTTTGGTAGGCATACGGTGAGAAATCTTTCGGAAGTTGGATACGCTCCAAACTAGGCTCTACAGACTTCCGTTGCGAATAACGGTTCACCAAATCACGGGCAACCGGAATCTCCAATTCCGGATCTTCAGTTAGCGAAACCCGAACGGTATCGCCCAGACCGTCTTCCAATAAAGTACCGATCCCTACTGCCGATTTAACCCGACCATCTTCCCCATCTCCGGCTTCGGTAACACCCAAATGGAGCGGGTAATTCATCCCCTCCTTAGCCATGGTCTCTACCAATAAGCGGTAAGCCTGTACCATCACTTGCGGGTTACTTGCCTTCATCGAGATCACCAGATTACGATAATCCAAGTCTTCGCAAATGCGGATAAATTCCATGGCCGACTCTACCATACCCAGCGGTGTATCTCCAAAACGGCTCATGATACGGTCAGAAAGCGAACCATGATTGGTACCAATCCGCATGGCCGTACCATATTCTTTACAAATTTGAACTAAAGGGGAAAATTTTTGGTAAATACGCTCCAGTTCGGCATCGTAAGCGGCCTGCGTATAATCGATAGTTTCAAACTTCTTCTTGTCGGCATAATTGCCCGGATTGATCCGAACTTTCTCCACCAAACGGGCAGCCAGCTCGGCGGCATTCGGCGTAAAATGAATATCGGCTACTAAGGGTGTATGGTAACCCCGATTTGCCAAACCTTTCTTAATTTCTGCTAAATTTTGAGCTTCTTTGATGCTCGGAGCAGTA
>Ga0078894_10000014_pt1 | contig 106536 bp, 90 predicted proteins | sample LauGreSu1BDMLBSD_2_FD_67506 | JGI IMG/M metagenome (GOLD analysis project Ga0078894, IMG submission 67506) | Freshwater lake microbial communities from Lake Michigan, USA - Su13.BD.MLB.SD (version 4) (version 4) | ecosystem: Environmental > Aquatic > Freshwater > Lake | place: Lake Michigan...
AGTGTAAATGGTTTCGCAAACACTGAGATTTTTGGCATCGTCGCCATTGGGAATTGTAAGGATGTGGGATTCGGGAATTCCGCCTACGCAATCGTCAATGAACGACAAACAAAGGGATTGGGTTGATTGACTGCACAAAAAAAAGACATCCGGTTTTGAAGCGATGTTGGCGTCCGAAATGTTATCAAACCTCGATGATAGCGCTTCAGAGAATTCCGTGGCGATATCCAAGCCACACCAAATCATGATTTGATTTTTTCGTATCGCTGACTGTTGGTGGGGTCGATTTCGGAGAGAAATTTCGACATCGCCGTTTTTTCAGGAACAGTGGCCCCTTTGTATATTTCTATCAACTCCGGCCACTTGGTTGAGAAGAAGGATTTTTGCAACAAGCAGTTTTGGAAAATCGACTGGGTTTCTTTGAGTTTTTTGATGTTCTCGGTGATGTTTTTTCTTGCTTGATCGGGCGTGGCAGCAAATTCGTCCATTCCCTTGCGATGATAATTGTAGGTCAGCAATCGCAGGTCTTTATACCTGGGGTTTGTGAGGTTCTCCGCCAAATAGAATCTGTTTCGAATGCCTTTTCCATCGCCTTGATTCCATCCCAATTTATTTGTCATCAGGGAGACTGTACTTTGCATCTTCGAGAAATACGGCGACCCACCCAATTCGGAGAAACTGTCGAAGTCCATCCCAATGGCAAGGTTAACGTAATACGCCAATAAAGTCGTGAAGTCGTTCATATTCATATTCTCTTGATATTCAAGGTTTTCGAATTCGCGATAGCTAAAATTGATATCTTCGTCGTTGAACTGAAAAATGGTGGTTTTGTAAGTGGAATTATAGGTTGGCCTCACCACCTGAAACTGCATACTTCCCGAAAAGTCGTTATTGTTGATCGAGGTGATATCGAAAAACATACTAAACTCGATTTTTTCTTGCGTTGCAATGTTTTCGTCGGTCCATTTTCTTGTGTTGATGAACTGCTGCGCGGCATTCTGAAGGGTTTGCAAAACCTGCTTGTCGGTCATTTGAACCCGAGGTGCAACAATTTGTATGTTCGCTTTTATTTCTTGTGAAAATAGGCCGGGTATGGTCATTGCAATTGCAACAACTAAAAGAAGGATTTTCTTCAAGGGATTTTCGGAGTGTTTCATCAATGAGTTTGGGTTAACCATTCTGATAAAGATTGAAGGAGTTTTTCAGCGACCTCCGTTTTGGATGCGGTGGGGATTTGCCATTGTTTTCCATCGTTACAGAAAACGGTGACGGCATTGGTATCCACGCCAAATCCGGCTTCGGGGTTGTTTTGTGAATTAAGAACGATGCAATCTAGGTTTTTCTTTTGCAATTTGCCTAGCGCATTGTTGTTTTCATTTTCTGTTTCTAGCGCAAATCCAATGGTGATCTGGTTTTGGCGTTTATTTCCCGATAAATCACTTAGAATATCGGGATTTTTTTTCAGTGTAAGCGTAATAGAGTCCTCAGACTTTTTGATTTTTTGCGATGCGATTTCAGCCGGAGCAAAATCAGCAACAGCCGCCGCCATAATTAAGATATCGCATTGGGGGAAAAGCGCTAGACATTTCGTATGCATCTCTTTGGCACTGAGGGTAGGGTATACCGCGCAGTTTTCAGGCAAAGCCACACTCACTGAGCCATATACTATGTCGACCGTTGCGCCAGATTGAACCAAAGCATCAGCGATCGCAAATCCCATTTTGCCAGAACTGTGATTGCCTATGAATCTTACGGGGTCGATTGACTCTTGTGTGCCACCCGCGGTGACCAAGACTCGTTTACCTGTAAAATAATTGGGGGCGGGCAATAGTTGACTTTCAAGGACAGCGAATATTTGTTCGGGTTCTGCCATTCTACCTTTTCCCGATAGGCCAGAGGCCAATTCTCCGTCTACAGGGTCGATTATATTTATACCTTGACTCGTCAGTGTTTTGATGTTGGCCTGGGTTGATGCATGCGTCCACATGTCGAGGTCCATTGCCGGAGCCACCCAAACTGGGCAGCGAGACGACAGGATGACCGACATCAGCAGATTGTCGCACAGCCCATGAGCCATTTTTGCCAAGGTGTGAGCTCCCGCGGGCGCAATTACAATGGCGTCGGCCCAAAGAGCCAAGTGGACGTGGTTGTTCCATTCGCCCTGGCTATTTTTGAAAAAATCGGATAAAACTGGGTTTTCGGATAGGACCGAAAGGGTTTGGGGTGTGACAAAAGATTTGGCAGCCTCAGTTACGACGACCTGTACTTCGGCACCCTCCTTTTTGAGAAGTCGAACCAATTGCGGGATTTTATAAGCGGCAATGCCACCTGTAACCCCAACAATGATTTTCTTATTTTTAAAGTGGTTTTTCCGGAGCATCGGGGATTCTCCAGTAGGTTTTTTGATCGTCAAACTCCTGCGTAGCCATCAAAGTAGGTTTTGGCATGCGCTCATACATCATCGAGATTTCAATCTGCTCTCTATTTTCTTGAATTTCTTCTAGGTTGTCTGAGTCGTTGATGAATGGCTCCAAACGATTGCGCAACTCTTCCTTTTGCTTTTCAGCGATTTGATTCGCACGCTTAGAAATGATTATTGCACTCAAGTAAATGTTGTCGGTCTCTTGCTCTAAATTGCGCAAGTCACGTGTTTCGGCATTACGGGATATAGGATTGCTCATATGATTTCTTTCAATTTTGTGATTTCTTTAATAATTTTCACTCTCGTTTCTGTTGCATCAGGACTATGTAATCCGGCTGATCTGTTGGCATCTAAATAATCGTCGATCAGGTCAATGGCCTTTTCCAATCGTTCGATGCGCCTCGTTTCAACGGAGTTCATTCCATACAAAAACTGTGCCTTGTAGGCGATATATTCCAATTCCTCCTTCTGTGGGATATCGGGGTAGGATTTGAGGGTTAAAACGGCAGCAGCACTGGCGGCCTTGAATTCTGAAATTTGAAAATATTGGTTAACCGACTCGAACGCTTTTTTATGAACTCGCTCTCTTAGATTGTCGATGTGTTCATTGCACTTAGGAATATAGTCTGAATCCGGATACGCATTCATGAATTCCTGAATCTCATTGATGATGTCAATTGTGTTTACTTGATCCAAGTCGTAATCCGCCACCGACATGTAATCGCAATAAAGTGCCATGTAAGAACAGTCGACTACTTTGGGGCTACGAGAGAATTTGTAGGTGAAGTCTTTGAACAAAGTGCTTGCATCTTCGTAGGCTTTGAGGTAGAAATAGCAATAGGCCACTTTGACATAAGTAAGCTCTAGACTATCGCGCTTGTTCTGGAAATATTCGTCTTTTAGTTGCTCGTACAAGGGTAGTGCGCGACCAAAATCCTCTTTGGCGTAAAGCTCTTCGGCCTTGGCTAGTTTGACGGTTGGGTTCTTGCCTTTGAAAATTTTCCCATAGTCGCTGCAACCCGCAAGGATTGTGAGGAGGGCGAACATTAGAAATAGTTTTGACTTGAACCGCATAATAAACTTACAAATATAAGCAAAATCAAGGGGTTTTGTATCAAAATCGACGTAGATTTTAGGGTGTTGGTCAGATTATTTCGTGATGTTTCAATCTCTTGAAAACTTGTGCATACAAAGCCGTCTTTTATCGTCAATTTTGAACCTTTATGGAAGCCCTCAATACTGTTTCATCCATGGCCACTATGGCTACACAAATTCGGCGCGATGTTCTTCGCATGGTTCATGCTGTTTCAAGCGGTCACCCAGGTGGCTCTTTGGGCTGTGTGGATTATTTTACTGCATTGCATTTTCATTTTATGAAGCACAATGCTGCCAATTTCAATATGAGTGGAAATGGAGAAGATGTTTTCATTTTGAGTAATGGGCACATTTCGCCGGTGTATTACAGCACATTGGCTCGCTCAGGGTACTTTCCCGTGCCGGAGTTGGCTACCTTCCGTAAGTTGAATACTAGACTACAAGGTCACCCCGCAACTCATGAACACCTTCCTGGTATTCGCGTTGCAACCGGTTCTTTGGGCCAGGGTTTGAGTGTTGCTGCGGGTTTGGCGTTGCAGAAAAAGATCGACAAGGACAATCACACTTTGTGGGTGGTTACTGGCGATGGAGAATTGCAAGAAGGTCAGATTTGGGAGGCGGTAATGTTTGCGGCCCACCGAAAATTGGATAATATGATTGTTGCGGTGGACTTTAACCAAAAACAAATTGATGGTTCTACCGGCGATGTGATGGGATTGACCGAATGGACGTCGAAGTTCTTGGCCTTTGGTTGGGAAGTATTGGAAATGGACGGCAACAATTGGGAAAGCATCATGAAAGTGGTTCCTGAGGCTCAGTCTAAGTTGGGTGGCGGCAAACCTATCGTAATTATAATGAAAACGGAAATGGGTCAGGGTGTCGACTTTATGATGGGCACACACGCTTGGCATGGTAAGGCTCCGAACGACGAACAGTTGGAACGTGCGTTGGCTCAATTGCCAGTGACGGAACACGGAGATTATTAATGGCATGATAATGGATTGACGGGCATCGAGTTATCCAAAATATAAACTATGAGAAAAATCACCCTATTGCTCTGCTTACTGATTGTGTCTTCGTTGGGCGCACAAGTAAAAAACGGGTATCCCGGACAAAAAACGCGGATGTTGTTTTTGCTTGATGGCAGTGGAAGTATGTTGGCGGAGATGGGGAATGCAACGCGATGGGCGGTAGCTGTGACGTTGATGAATAAAATGGTTGATACGTTGCGGTCGGTAGAGAATTTAGAGGTAGGTCTTCGCGTTTTTGGTCATACCCAGCCCAACGAGAAAAAAGATTGTAACGATACCAAGTTAGAAGTGCCGTTTGCGCCTTTCAATCACAAGCAGTTCGCGGCCAAACTAAAGACAATCAAACCTTTGGGATACACGTCGATTGCGCAATCGTTGTTGGCATCGGCAAAAGATTTTCCGGCAGACCCTACGGCAAGAAATATCATCATTATCATTACGGATGGGGTAGAAGAATGCGGCGGCGACCCTTGTGCCATTAGTATCGCTTTGCAACAAAAGGGCATCATCTTACGGCCATTTGTGATTGGTTTGGGTACGGATAGCGAAACGTTTAGGAATGCTTATTCTTGTACCGGAAGATACTTTAATGCCGAGACGCCCGCGCAGTTTCAGAAGATAATTGGCGTTATTATCAACCAAGCGTTGAATAATACTACGGTTCAAATCAACCTGCTCGATAACCAAGGTTTGCCGAGAGAAACGGACGTTCCTTTGACCATTTTTGATGCCGATAACGGTCAGATGGTTGAAAATGTGATACATACAATGAATGGCAAAGGGGTTCCTGATACTTTGTATTTGGATCCAGTACGTCGTTACCGCGTGGTGGCGCATACCAAGCCTCAGGTGAGTTCGGAGATTGTTGAAATGGTTCCAGGAAAGCACAATGTGATTCCGTTGCAAACACCTCAAGGAAGTTTGTTGTTGAAGATGGGTGGGATTACAAAGTATCCTCGATTGCAAGCGATTGTGAGGAAGGGGAATACAATGCAGACGATCAATGCACAGGAATTTAATACATTGGAGAAGTATATCGTGGGTGGCTATGATTTGGAGATTTTGACCATTCCGAGATTAAAGTTTAACGCAGTTCAAATCAAACAGAATCAAACTTTTACGATAGAGATTCCCAATCCAGGGGTGTTGCAGTTGAGCATCGGAAAAGATGTGACGGGTGCAGTGTTTCAGCGGGTGGATAATAAATTGGAGTGGGTGATGGATTTGAACGGCACGGTGCCGAAGCAAATGATCAATATGCAGCCTGGCGAGTATACGGTAGTGTATCGTACGGCAGGGGAGACAAGAACACTTTATAGTAAATCGAAAATATTTAAAATTAATTCAGGAACCAATACGCAATTATCGATCTAACACACATGAAATCATACGAAATTTTAGGACAAAAAGACACCCGGAGTGGGTTTGGCGCTGGATTACACGAAGCTGGCAAATTGGACAGCAATGTAGTTGCGTTGTGCGCGGATTTAACGGGTTCTTTGATGATGGATGCTTTCAAGGATGAATTTCCGGAGCGTTTTATTCAAGCGGGAATTGCAGAGGCAAATATGATTAGCGCATCAGCGGGTTTGGCTACGGGCGGTAAGATTCCGTTTGCGGGTACTTTTGCGAATTTCGCAACAGGTCGTGTCTATGATCAAATCAGGCAGAGTGTGGCTTACAGTCATAAAAATGTGAAGATTTGTGCATCTCATGCGGGGTTGACGTTGGGTGAGGATGGCGCAACGCACCAGATTTTGGAAGATCTTGGGTTGATGAAGATGTTGCCAGGAATGGTAGTGATTAATCCTTGCGATTACAATCAGACCAAGGCTGCCACTATGGCGATTGCCAAATACGATGGTCCTTGTTATTTGCGTTTCGGTCGTCCAAAATGGCCCGTTTTCATCCCAGAAGACATGCCATTTGAAATCGGGAAGGCATTGATGTTGAACGAGGGCAAGGATGTTACGATTTTCGCAACAGGTCATATGGTATGGAAGGCAATTGAAGCTGGTCACGCATTGGCTGAGAAGGGGATTGATGCGGAAGTGGTTAATATACATACGATTAAGCCCTTGGATAGGGATGCGATTTTGGCATCGGCGAAAAAGACGGGTTGTGTGGTGAGCGCGGAAGAGCATCAGATGAATGGTGGTTTGGGCGATAGCATTGCACAGTTATTGGGCAGGGAGTTGCCAACGCCGATGGAGTATGTGGCGGTGAATGATTCATTTGGGGAGAGTGGTACGCCGGATCAGTTATTGGAGAAATACGGTTTAACCACGGCTGCGATAGTAGCTGCGGCGGAACGTGCGATTGCTAGAAAGGCATAAAAGGTTAGACAAATTCAGTTCGTTGCGGGTCGTTTCGATGCGCAAGCGGATGTATCTTTGAGGCCCGGCGCAGCCGGGCCTCATTTATTATGGGGAAGTGAGCAATCAACGATGAATACGAGAGAAATTCTGGGTGCCTTTGCCCAAATCCAACCCATGCAGGCACTGGCGGCCGCGGCGGAGCACGCGGCCGCACCCATCCACCTCCAAGGGCTGGCTGGCTCGGGCTTCGCCCTCGCCACAGCATCGCTTTACGCCTCAACTTCCCGGCCCATCATCGCAATTCTGCCCAATAAAGAGGAAGCCCAATATTTTAAATCCGACCTCGAAAATCTCCTCGTAGGGGAACCCATCTACTTCCTCCCGGATTCCTTCTTAAAACCCTATAACACCGCCCGTGAAAATGCCATGGGCGTGCAAGAACGCATCGAAACCCTCAATGCCCTTCGCAAAAACAACAAACGCATCTTCGTCACCTATGGCTCCGCCATCGCCGAATATGTCGTGGATAAAGTAGAACTAGAAAAATCTTCCATCGATATCGCAAGAGGCCAAAATCTCGATACCGAATTTCTGATGGAATTTCTGGAAATTAATGGCTTTGAACGACGGGATTTTGTGTTCGCTCCCGGTGAATTTAGTATCCGCGGGGGAATTGTTGATCTATTCAGTTTCGCCCACGAATTCCCCTTTCGCATAGAACTCGATGGCGACATCATCGAAAGCATCCGCACATTTGATGTCAACGACCAGCTATCGCTCAAAGAAATTGCCCATTTTTCGCTTCTTCCCAATATTCAAGATCAACGCGATGAAGAAACCACCATTTCCATTACCGACTACTTTGATCCTAAAACGCTGGTTGTTTCGTTTGATCTAAGCTTTCAAATTGAAGAACTGGGCAAAGCATGGGAAAAAGCCCTCCAAATACATCAAGAAGCCGTTGATTTTGGCAGAGAAGTCGTTCCCAAACACCCCAAACACATTTGGAATACGCCAAAAGGCTTGATGACGGCCCTTCAGCCGTTTACACAAATTCATAATAGTGGCGCTCGACCCACCGGAAAAATCGAAATTATTGAGTTCTTGCAACAGCCTCAACCACTGTTCAAAAGGAATTTTACGATGCTTACCGAATGGATGCAATCCAACAAAGCCGAAGGGTTATCAACGCTGGTTTTTAGTGAAAATAGCCGTCAGATTGAACGATTGATTGCAATTCTCGCCGATACGCAGTCCCAAGTAACCTTTGATCCGGTATATCAGGGTTTGTCGTCCGGTTTTGTTGATCGCGACGTAAAAATCGCCTTTACCACCGAGCATCAGCTGTTTGATAAATACTATCGGCCGCGGGGACGACAAAAATATTCGTCTCAAACATCGCTCACGATAAGAGAACTGAAACATTTAAAGCCGGGGGATTTTGTGACCCACATCGATCATGGCATCGGCAGGTTTGCGGGACTTGAGAAAATGGATGTTCACGGGGTGAAGCAGGAAGTGGTGCGGATCGTTTATAAAGACAACGACCTACTTTATGTCTCGGTAAACAGTCTGCACAAAATAAGTAAATACACCGGAAAGGACGGTACACCCCCAAGCATGCACAAGTTGGGGAGTCCGCAATGGGATAAGCAGAAGAAGGCTACCAAAAAGAAAGTTAAGGACATAGCGCGGGAGTTGATTGCGTTGTATGCCAAGCGAAAAGCGCAGCAGGGGTTTGCGTTTGGGCCCGACAATTATATGCAGATGGAGTTGGAGGCGAGTTTCTTTTACGAGGATACGCCGGACCAAGCCAAAGCAGTGGAGGATACAAAACGCGATATGGAATCTCCCCAGCCGATGGACCGTTTGGTTTGCGGTGATGTGGGTTTTGGAAAGACGGAGGTGGCGATGCGTGCGGCGTTTAAAGCCGTTTGCGATAGTAAACAGGTCGCGGTTTTGGTGCCAACAACGATTTTGGCTCAGCAGCATTATCGTTCTTTTTCGAAGCGATTTGCGGGCTTCCCGATTACCGTGGATTATATCAATCGATTTAAATCGGCCAAGGAACAAAAGGCCACATTGGATAAAGTGAAAGCGGGGAAGGTGGATGTGCTCATAGGGACGCATCGTATCTTGGGGAAAGACATCGAGTTCAAAGATTTGGGGCTGATGATTATCGATGAAGAGCAAAAATTTGGGGTGGCTGCCAAAGAGAAATTGAAGGAATTTAAGGTGAATGTGGATGCATTGACACTCACGGCGACGCCCATTCCGCGGACTTTGCACTTCAGTTTGATGGGTGCTCGAGATTTGTCGATTATCAATACCCCGCCACCCAACCGTCAGCCCGTGCATACCGAATTACACATGTTCAACAAGGACTTAATTGCCGAGGCTGTACAGCAAGAAATGGAACGGGGCGGACAGATTTTCTTCGTTCACAGCCGCGTGAAGGACATTCATGAGATGGCTAGGATTATTGGAGATCTGGTGCCTGGATGCAGGGTTTCTGTGGCTCACGGTCAGATGGAAGGACATGAACTGGAGGATGTGATGGTGAAATTTATTGAGGGGGAGTTTGATGTTTTGGTAGCAACAACCATTATCGAGAGTGGGTTGGATATTCCCAATGCCAATACAATTATTATCAATAACGCGCATATGTTTGGTCTGAGTGATTTGCATCAAATGCGGGGTAGGGTGGGTAGAAGCAATACGAAGGCGTTTTGTTATTTGCTATCGCCTCCGGTTTCTGTTTTGAGTGAGGATGCTCGAAAAAGGTTGCGCACGTTGGAGGAATATAGTGAATTGGGCAGTGGGTTTCAGGTTGCGATGCGGGATTTGGATATCCGCGGTGCGGGGAATTTGTTGGGCGGAGAGCAGTCGGGCTTCATCAGCGAGATGGGGTTTGATATGTATCATAAGATTTTGGATGAAGCGGTGCGGGAATTGAAAAATGAGGAGTTTGATGCTTTGTTCGATCAACCCGAAGATATCAGCAGCCGCGACTGTCAGATCGACACCCAATTCGAAATGCTCATCCCATCCGAATACGTCACCCAGACCGCCGAGAGATTGGCTTTGTACAGCGAACTATCGAACATCAATACTGAACTGGAATTGCAGCGATTTGCGAATAACCTAAAGGATAGATTTGGGAAAATTCCAAATACAGTGGCGGCATTGTTGGATACCGTTCGATTGAAATGGGCGGGCAAACAACTAGGAATGGAAAAGATTGCTTTGGGTAACGGAGGGATGCGATGCTATTTCCCTGGCGATGCCAATGCGGCGGTATATCACAGCGACAGTTTTGTGGCCATTATGGGTTTTGTTGCCAGTAACCCAAACAAGTTCAGCGTAAAGCAAACGGATAAGGCTTTGATTGTTAGTGTTAAGGGAATCGAAACGGTGTTTGAGGCACTTCACGTATTGGGGGAGTGGGACTTGCATCGAACAACAGAAATATAAAAATATCAGTATGAATTACGCCAGAATAACATTTGTTTTGTTAATTATTGGACTATCAAAATGGCTGCCATCGTACAGTCAAACACAGGTTATGACGAAAGGGGAATTTGCACACAATCCAGCATTGAAATATCATCCGCTAAAGCAGGATTGTCCCGGCACACCAATTTCTAATGGCCGTTACTACAATCCGGATTACCCGTTTTTATTGACGTTCAAAGATGTGCGGAAATGGAAAAAGCAGACCAATCCGAATTTGGAATTTAAGAAGACCGATACATTTCAGTTGCCCATTTCTAATGAGTTGGATTGGATTAAAGACGATTCGATTGATGGGGTTGCGTGGTTAGGTCATGCCACCTTTATGATTCGCGTGGGTGGGAAGACACTAATCACCGATCCGGTATTTGGCAATGCTTCCCGGGTGTTAAAACGATTTTCTACGTTACCGGTGGGACCAACGGAATTGCCCCAAATTGACTATGTGCTGTTGAGTCACGATCACCGGGATCACATGGATTATAACAGTATGCGTTTGCTCTCCAAATTGAATCCCGATGCGCAGTATTTGTGCGGGCTTTCTACGGCGCCTTTACTGAAACGATTCAATCGCAATGGTAAGATTCAGGAGGCGGGATGGTATCAGCAGTATCAGTTGGATGATCAAACAATCAAGATTACTTATTTGCCGACAAGGCATTGGTGTCGGCGATGGATTACAGATACCAATAGGCATTTGTGGGGGGCGTTTGTAATTGAAATAGGGGGCAAGGTGATTTATTTTGGTGGGGATTCAGGCTATGGAAAACACTACCTTGAAATGCGCGAATTGTTTCCGCATATCGATATTGCGATTTTAGGAATCGGTGCGTATCAGCCGGAATGGTTTATGGAGTCCAATCACTCCTCACCTGCTAAGGCTTATCAGTCCTTTTTGGATTTGGGCGCAACTTACATGGTGCCGATGCACTACGGGACATTTGATTTGAGCGATGAACCCATCGGTGAGCCCGGTGAACGATTGCTTTCGATAGCCACTGAAAATAAAATGACCCAGCGGGTATTGTTACCGGCACTGGGTCAGAATATTTTTGGGATGATGTATTAAACTATAATTTTCTAATTCCGGTCTCTTCGATGATGATTGCCTTGGCTTTATACAAAACGCCAACGGTTTGCTTAAACGCTTTTTTACTCATTCCCAATTTCGATTGAATGAGATTCGCATCAGATTTGTCGTGCAGTGCTAAAAATCCCCCCGCAGCGGTGATCGCCTCCAATACTGTATCAGACAGTGTGCCCACTTTCTTATGTCCCATTGGGGTAAGTGATACATCCACATGTCCATTCTCTCTAACCAATCGAACGTAACCCTTTAATTGGTCGCCCATTTCAATTCTTTGAAAGACTTCGTTTTTGTAAATAATTCCCTGGTGTTTTTGGTTGATAATGACTCTAAACCCAATTTCCGTTTCTTCAAAACACAATAAATCAACGGCAGTGTTGTAAAGTATGTTGACATCCGTTTTTTCGAGCCATTTGGAAATTTTTGTACTGGCTAACAATCGGTCAGTTACTTCGTCGCGATACAAATAAGCCACCGTATGCTCTCCCTCCACCAATTTGCGATGTTGTTCTTTAAACGGTACGAAAAGGTCTTTCTCCAAACCCCAATCCAAGAATGCCCCAATGCCTGTTGCTGAAACCACTTCTAGGCAAGCAAACTGCCCGATTTCAATCATTGGAACCACTGTGGTTGCCGTTAAGCGATCTTCGGAATCTCTGAAAATAAAAACATTAATGACATCCCCTTCAATGGCTTCTGACGGACAAAATTTGTTGGGTAGTAATACTTCTACTCCCATTTCATCAACCAAATACCAACCTTGTGGGGTATCGTGATGAAAGGTCAAATCAAGGAATAGGCCAGTCTGAATCATATCGTTTTGCAAAAGTCGGGGTAAACTTTCACATTCGCACGATAATAGACGTTTATCTCAGCAGTGTGACGCTACCAGAAAAGTGTTGTAGTTCGTTTTCTGGGTTTTTGAAGGTAGCATCGTAGATATAAACACCGCCCTGACAAAGTTCTCCGTTCACAAAGCCATCCCACAATGTAGATTGGTCTTTGGCTTCAAATATTTGTTGTCCGTATCGGTTGTAGATGATGAGTTTGTAATTGCTAACCGTGAGGGGAGAGTAAAGTCCAAAGTAATCGTTTGTCCCATCTGAATTTTTGGGTGTAAATGCCGTTGGGAACCAATACAATGGAATCGATTTTACTTTGATGCTCTTGGTCATCGTATCAGCACAGCTATATTGGTTGTCGGCAATCAGCGTGATGTTGTAGTTTCCGTACATTTTATAAATATGCTGTGGATCTCTCACCATATCATAATAGCCATCGCCAAAATCCCAAGACCATTTCGTATCGATTTTGGAATTGTTCATAAAGGCTACGTTTTCTGTCATCAATGGGATGTAAGGGTTGTATTTGAAGTCTGCAATGGCCCGGGGATAAACTCTCAAGTTTTGTGCATTTGTATCGCGACAGCCATAACTATTGGTCACAATCAAGTTGACTTTATAAGTTCCGGAGTCGGGGTAGAGGATACTTTCATTTCTCTGACCTGATTTTCTGCCGTTGCCGAAATCCCAATTGTATGCGCCAATGGTTCCAATACCAGCGGTTGATGCGTTTGCGAATGGGAACATCAAATCTTCACAATCGGGTTTAACCATAAAGTAGGCGTAGGGTTTATTTGCAATGAAAAGTGTGCGGATTATGGTGTCTTTACAGAGGTTGCTGTTGTAAACGATGTATGTGACTGTAGGATATCCTGCCGAACCATAAAAGTGTGTCGGACTCTTTCCCGCCGTTGTTGTACCATCCCCAAACCACCAATATTCTTTGGCAAGGAATCCACTGCCTGGTGCGGTAAGGGATGTAAATTTAACGATTTCGTTTTCGCAGGTATCTTCCACAACGTAGTTGGCTTGCGGTGCGCCTAGGATGCTTACATTTTTGAGGGTAGTGTCCTCACAACCATTGGCAGCGCGCACTATCAATTGGACTTTATAATTTCCTGCTGGTGAGAAATGGCCAACTGTTGAATCGCCACTTCCTTTGTTGCCATTGCCATAATTCCAACGCCATTGAACGAGGGTATCGTCAACTACGGTTGATTTATCTGTGAAAAGCACAGAATCTTTTTCACAAACACCATAGGATGCAAAATTTGCGATAGGGCAGGGTGTAGTATCGCTTAAGGTCCAAATACCCGAGAATTTCTGTCCAGTATGAATAAGAAGTGTATTTCTTGATGCAATAACTCTCGACTGCACGGGGTAACTCCATTTGTTGGATGCGGCTATCCAATTAATGGCTCCCATGTTTGATTCTTGAATGGTGTTGGTTCCCGTGTTGTGTTCTGAGCCTCGGTATGAGAATCCTAAGCTGATTTCCGGTTTTGTAGTGTAGCCTCCATCGTTTAGTATCCAAAAGCGATCCAGCATCCTGCGTGCGTTTTCCGTCCCGAATTCATTCTTGACATTGTTCACGCCTGTTGGCATCGGACGGTTGTTGGGCAGCGAGGCTGTTGGTGTTGGATAGGTTGCGATGGTTACAAAGGCACTGTCTTTGGTTTGCAGGCCTACGTTTTTGACATTGTAATCAAAGGGGATATCGGCACCGGTTACAGTTTGGAATGGCACGGTGTATAGAGGGCCGGCTCCAGCATCGCGAATATTCCACTGAACATATCCATAACCAATGGATGGGAACGACTCGGAGACAATTCCGCCTGTAGTTTTGGTGATTGCCGTTTCGGATCTATTGTTAATGATTAAGGTTCTGCCGTTTAGTTGCAGTTGTTTTGAAAATAGGTTGAGTTTTCCAATTCCGCCTCCTGAATGACCTCCACCCACAAGTATGTTCACTTGCATGGTTGGATTTGCGCTACATAAAAGGTCGAGGGCTGGAAATGCAGTTACTGCGGTTCCCATGAATAATTGCGCGGCTCCGTTTAGGGTAACCCGGCCATTGTTATTCATGAAGATGGCTCCTGCGGAGTTGTTGATCCAGTTTCCGGTATAGAACAGATTGACATCGCCGTTGAAAATCAACCGGGATGTGCCTTGGGCTTTGTAGTTTCCTTTGGTGCCTGATATAACAATAAAACTTCCCGAGTTGGCTACCACATGGGCGCCATTATGAACCCAGCCCTGACCATAAAGGAGGGAAGAGGCTAATAATGCTAGGGATAGCAGTAACTTTTTCATCGTTTCTGTTTAGAGCGGATTATTTCTTGTTCTGCAATTCGGTGATGGCTTTTAGCAAAGCTTCATTTTGTTTCTTCAACAATTCGATTTGCGCTTGTTGTTCTTGGATGGCCTTAACCATGGGAACCACAAATTCGCTATATCTCAAACCGTAAAGGTCTGTTTCTGATTTCGCTTTGTCAACACCTGAGAAGTCGTATCCGATTTCCTTCGCCGCTTTTTCGACATCCTGAGCTACAAATCCTGAAAATCTTACACCTGTATTTGGGTTGTTTTCTGTGGTAATGTTTTCGTTTGCAACCGTAGGAGTAACAGGTTGGTCTGCACTAACTGGTTGTAAAGCTTTGTTTAATTTATCGAAATCAAAATTGTAGGTAACTGGCTGAAGCTTTAAAATGAAATCTAAACCTGGTACATTTTGTTGGATGTTGGTTTTGTAGCGACCATCTGATAGGTTGGTCCACGCTGCAAATCCCCCAATGGAAGTAACAAAGTTATTTCCAATACGCACTTGGTTACTGGCGGTTGTTATGGCTTGATATCCCACTGCGGTAGCATTTGTATTTGCACCACCAGTCCAGTCTGGTCCGGCCTGGAATCCAATGGCAGTATTGTTACCACCACTTGCTACTCTGGCAAGCGCTTGATAGCCTATTCCTGTATTGTTGTTTGCAGTAGATAAATCATTTAACACATCATAACCCACAGCTGTGTTATTTCCGGCTGTTGTAGAACTGGGCATTGCGGCGTATCCTATGGCGGTATTCAATTGCCCTGTGGTATTGTTGTCTAATGATTGATATCCTAGAGCTGTATTGTATGACCCACTGCTAGTTCTATACATAGATTGGTAACCAACTGCGGTATTTCTACCAGTATTGCCATTTGTATTGTTAAAAGCTCTCAGCGCTTGAGCGCCTACGGCAACGTTAAATTCTAAAGCAGTAGCTGAAAGTAAAGATTCAAATCCTAGCGCTACGTTAAAGCTTCCGGTAGTGTTTGCATTTAACGACAAATCGCCGATGGCTGTATTTTGACTTCCAGAAGTCAAAGAAGCAGAGGCAGGTGCTCCAATGGCAATGTTGTTTATTCCTGAGGTATTTGCAGTTAACGACCTGAATCCAACGGCAGTATTGTTACTTGCCGTGGTGCTGGTGGCCAAGGTTTGGAAACCGATAGCTGTGTTATTTGCTCCTGTTGTATTTGCCAATAAGGCATCCGAACCCACTGCCGAGTTGTTCGAACTTGTAGTTGTTGCGGCTAGCGCACGATTGCCCATTGCTACATTGTCGGACCCAGTGGTTGCGGCCTTTAAAGCATTGAATCCATTGGCCAAATTTCTATTTCCTGTGGTGTTGGCGGCTAGTGCTTCCGAGCCGTTTGCAGTATTGTTATTGCCTGTGGTATTTTTGGATAGGGCGTTGTAGCCGACCGCAGTATTATCATTTGCTGTATTTACGTTTAGTGCATTCGCGCCAACGCCAGTGTTGTTATTTGCAGTAGTGCCTGAGTTTAATGATCTTGAACCCACGGCAGTGTTGTTGGCTCCCGTTGCATTTGATTCTAATGCAACAAACCCCAACGCTGTGTTGTTGGATCCTGAAGTATTTGAAAACAATGCCTTTGAACCCACCGCCGAGTTGAATGATGCTTGGCCAGCCGCAGCTGCGGTTCCATTGTTAAACAATGCAGAATCACCAACAGCAACCAAGTTCCCTCTTATGGTGTTGTTGTATAATGTTGCAATACCAATGGCAACGTTGGAATAACCGGTTGTATTTTTATATAATGCGGAATATCCCATCGCAGTGTTGTTATTGCCTTTGGTGGTCGTGTTCAGTGCAGCATAAGCCCCCATTGCGGTATTGAAATTGGAGGCATAGCTACTGTATAATGCTTGATAGCCACTGGCTGTGTTCCATGAACCTGATGTGTTTACGCCCATAGAATACATTCCCGTAGCGGTGTTGCCAATTCCACTACTGTTATAGTACATCGAATAAAAACCATAGGCACTATTATAGTAGCCGTTTCCGTTATAAAGCATTGCGCCGTACCCAATCGCACAGTTATAATTGCCCGTTTGGTTGTAACTCATAGCATACATGCCAATTGCTATGTTGTAATAAGAGTTATAGGATTGTTTCATGGCCTCATAACCGATTGCGATATTGCCATAGTTAAATTGTCCCGTTTCCAAGACACGTTGACCTAATCCTACGTTATAGCTACCTGATCGATTGCCAAACATGACCTTTGGGCCAATTGCTATGTTTTCAACTCCTTGGGTGCTTCCCGCTGCACCAATTCCATTGGAGGATAACGCATATTGACCGATTGCGATAATGTCGCCCTTGTTGTTGGAGGCCTGTTCCATTGCGCCTAGTCCAATAGCCACGTTCTGTGCACCATTCGATGTTTTATTGGCGTTTGTACCTAATGATATGTTGTCGTTGCTTGGGCTGATCTCACCCGCCCATTTGTTATTTACTCTAAATCTAAGGGCCTTGTTGTCTTGCGTCCCCAGGAAATGCTTGGTATCGTCTATGCCTTTGTTACCCATGATTCTCCAGCTCCATAGTGTGTCGGTCTTGTTCAAGAAGTTGGTTGCAATTGTGGTGGCTGCAATGATTTGCCCTTCTGCATTTACCGTAACCACTGGAATAGAGTCCATAGCTCCATATTTTCTGGCCGTTACGCCAGTTGGTTTTAAATCAACGGATCCTTTTCCTTGAATATATCCACCGGTAAAACCTTTTCCAAAAGTGATTGATCTCATCACCGGCATCCATTTGGTGTTTTCATAATACCATAAACCCACAGTATCGTCGGTTTGATATACCAATAATCCATTGGCAGGCGATGCAATTAAACTCTTTTGTGCTTTGGACAACCTTGGAATAAGCAAACCTTTATTGCTTGTTGCAATATCCAACATGGCTGAAGGGTCTGGGTTGGCACCCGTTTCGTTAATACCCACGTTTTGGGCATTTGCAGAGAATTGCGTTCCGAGAGTTAAAATAAAAACTAAAGCAATTTGTTTGAGTAAGCGTTTATTCATGGGTGTAAATTAAGGTGCTAATATACATTTTTTTTATAAAGAACAAGTAGTTTTGTGTATTATCGTTGTCTATATCTGCTATTTGGGATAAAGTATTTTTATCGCAAATGACTCGAGTGAAAAGGTGGTGATTTTTGGTTGAAACAAATAAAGTCACTCAGAAGGCATCTACAGAATTACTATTATTGGTTTTTTAACTTCCATCACTTTAATTTGTGTGCAATATGAAAAAGAACTTTTTTAATCTGGGAAATATAACCCTTGGAATCGTGGCAAGTATCGCCTTGATTTCGATGGCCGGCTGCGGTGATGATCCATTACCGGCTCCTGCACCTTCAAAAACTGAGTTGATTTGTAAAGGCAAATGGGAAATCGCTTCCTTGCCTATCGAACCGGCCCTTGATTTGGGTGGTGGCTTGAAATTGAAAGACTATACCCAAATGATGCAGGATTGTGAAAAAGACAATTTTTATGCATTTAAGGCCGATAACACATTTACATTGGATGAAGGTTTGTTGAAATGCAACCCAGCAGATGCTCAAACAAAGCCCGGTGTATGGAGCTTGAGTGCTGATGGGAAGACCTTTACTTTGGATGGCGAAAAAGCGACCTTGATTTTGATTGATGACAATAACTTGCAGTTCAGAAGAGATAGTTTCTTGCAGAACAGCAGTCTGACAATGAATTTCCGCAAAAGACCTTAATCGTTTCTTTGGATTCGATTGATAAAAAGCGGGGCGCGAGAGTGCCCCGCTTTTTCTTATAGTATTTGGCACTTTAAATCAAAACGCCTATCTTTGCACTGCAAATAACCACACCATTTTCACTCTTAATTCGTTATTTGCATGTCAACCCAAAACAATTCCAAAATCGCCCTAGAAGGACTCACATTTGATGACGTTCTTGTTGTTCCACGTTACTCTGAGGTTTTGCCTCGCGACGTAAATACATCGGTTCAACTGACCCGCAATCTGCGCCTCAATATTCCTATCATGTCGGCTGCAATGGATACCGTTACCGAATGCGGGATGGCCATCGCAATCGCTCGTGAAGGGGGGATTGGTATCATTCATAAAAACATGACAATCGCCCGTCAGGCTGAGGAAGTGAAAAAGGTAAAGCGCTCCGAAAGTGGGATGATTATGGAACCGGTGACATTGGCTGCCGATGCCGTATTGCGCGAAGCAGTGAATTTGATGCGGGATCACAAAATTGGTGGAATTCCTGTGGTAAACGATAATAATCAATTGGTGGGGATTATTACCAACCGCGATTTGCGTTTCGAAAAGGATTTGGATAAGAAAGTGAGTGATGTGATGACCCGTGAGAATTTGATTACGGCGGCGTTAGGTACCGACCTGAAAGGGGCTCAGGAGATTTTAGAGAAATACAAAATTGAAAAATTGCCAATCGTTGATGGCGACAATAAATTGGTTGGGTTGATTACTTTCAAAGATATTCAGAAGGTAAAAAACCATCCCAAAGCCTGTAAAGATGCTCACGGTCGTTTGGTTGTGGGTGCCGCGGTAGGTGTTACCGCCGATACTTTAGAACGTGTTAGCGCTTTGGTTGCTGTTGGAGTGGATGTCATTGCGATTGATACAGCCCATGGACATTCCAAAGGAGTGCTCGATGAAGTTAGACGTGTAAAAACGGCTTTCCCTCAGCTTCAAATCATTGCGGGTAACGTTGCAACGGGTGCGGCTGCGAAGGCCTTGGCCGAAGCAGGTGCGGATGCTGTGAAAGTAGGTGTTGGACCAGGTAGTATTTGTACCACTCGTATTATCGCAGGTATTGGTATGCCTCAATTGACAGCCTTAATGGAAGCAGCGCAAGCCCTTGAAGGTACAGGCGTTCCTGTGATTGCTGATGGCGGAATTCGCTATAGCGGTGATATCGTGAAAGCACTGGTTGCGGGTGCAAATGTCATTATGGCCGGCGGATTGTTTGCCGGAACTGAAGAAGCACCGGGTGAAACGACCTTCTTTGAAGGACGTAAAGTGAAAGGATATCGCGGAATGGGTAGCATCGAAGCCATGAAAGACGGGTCTAAGGATCGCTACTTCCAAGATGCCGAAGACGAGGTGGCTAAGTTGGTGCCCGAAGGCATCGTGGGTTCTGTGGCATACAAAGGACAGGTATCTGAGGTGTTGTATCAATTGGTTGGAGGTATTCGTGCAGGGATGGGCTATTGTGGTTCGGCTACAATTGATGAATTACAGACGTCGATGTTTGTTCGCATCACCAATGCGGGTATGCGCGAGAGTCACCCTCATGATGTATCGATTACTCGCGAAGCGCCAAATTATAGTCGTTAATATTATTAAATCGGGGAAGTTCGACTTCCGGATACAATTGCATTATTGCTTCGGCTGAGATATCTATCTTTGCCTCTGTATGCGTAAAGTAAATTCTTTTTATGACGTAAAGTTGGCCCTCGGTTTGGGTTTCCTTTTGATTTTGGCCGGTTGTGGGTCGATGGGTGCCAAAAAACATTGGTGCAAGGAAGACGCGGCACTTGTATCGGGCTCCAATCAGCAAACGGTGAAGCCATTTCGGGTGGCGTTTTACAATCTAGAGAATTTGTTTGATACGGTAGATGGTCCAAACGACGATGCGGAGTTTTTGCCCAATTCGGCAAACGCATGGAACGGAGATCGCTATAATAGTAAGTTGCGCAATATGGCGAAGGTTATTGATAGCATCGCACCATCGATTTTGGGAATGGTAGAATTAGAGAATGCTTTTGTTTTGGAGGATTTGCGTGCCAATAGTTCGGTGATGAAAGGTAAGTTTGAGATTGCCCATCGGGAATCTCCAGATTTAAGGGGAATTGATGTTGCCCTGATGTATAACGCCGAATTATTTAGAATTTCTGGAATTTATATGACCCCGATTACTTTGCCCGATGGTTATGCAACGCGGAGTATCATGCGGGTTCATTTGGTTGAAAAGGGTACGGGTGATTCTTTGGCCGTATTTATTAACCATTGGCCAAGTCGGCGCGGGGGCGCTGCCAGTGCGGCAAGCCGCATGGTCGCCGCCACCGCCCTTGCACAAACGCTGCAAAACAATCCAACCATTCCGGCCAATTTTCTGATCATGGGCGACTTTAACGATGATCCAGAAGATCCATCCATCACAGAAGGACTTCAAGCGGGTGATGCCTTTCATTCCATTGTGAATTTGGCGTTTTTGGCCCGACAAGCGGATAGCACCATAGGTACAATCGCTTGGCACACCGGATGGAATATGTTTGATCAAATCATGATTAGTAGACCCTTGTACTATGCCAATTTGCATAGCCATGAATCGGCAGGAAGCGGATCGGAGAAAACACCAAGTCATCTCCATTTCTATGAAAATAAGCTTTGGGGTTCTCCTCAGATTAACGTCTACAAACGTCCTTGGATGTTACAACACGATGGCAATAAATACGACGGTTGGCCCCTGCGTACCTTCGCTGGTAAAAAATACATGAATGGATTTTCAGATCACTTGCCGGTATACACCGACCTAGTGCTCATGCATCGTCATTAAATTACTTCAAGCAAGCCTTCACGAACTTCACAAACAATGGATGCGGAGTAGCAACCGTGCTCTTGAGTTCGGGGTGAAACTGCACGCCGACAAAGAATGGATGTGTAGGGATCTCTACGATTTCAGCCAGTCCAGTTTGAGGATTGGTTCCTGTAATGCGCATGCCAGCCGACTCAATTTGTTTCTTGTATTTGTCGTTGAATTCGTAGCGGTGACGGTGTCTTTCGCTAATCATCGACTTGCCATAGGCTTTATAGGATTTGGAATCTTTTTCCAATTTGCAATCGTAAGCGCCCAATCGCATCGTACCCCCTTTTTGCGTTTGCTCCTTTTGTTCTTCCATTAGGTCGATCACAGGGTAGGGCGTATTGGGGTCCATCTCGGTGCTAAATGCGCCAGTCAATCCGCAAATATTTCTTGCAAATTCAATCACAGCGCACTGCATTCCTAAACAGATGCCAAAGAATGGTATGTTGTTTTCGCGGACGTATCGAATGGCTTCCAATTTTCCTTCAATGCCACGATGGCCAAAGCCTGGAGCGACCAAAACGCCATCGTAACCCGACAATTTCTTAGCGGCATTTTCCAAAGTCAGCAGTTCTGAATTGACATAGGTCAATTTGACTTTGCACTCATTGCTTGCGCCGGCATGGATAAATGCTTCGTTTATTGATTTATAGGCATCGGGCAACTCGACATATTTACCTACCAATGCAATATTGATTTCGCTTTTGGGATGCTCCAATTTGAAAAGGAAGTCGCGCCATTGGTCGAGGTTGGGTTCTGTTTTGGTACTCAATTTCAATTTGCCCAAAACTACTTTGTCGAGCTTTTCCTTTAACATCGCCAACGGTGCTTCGTAGATGGTTTTTAGGTCCATCGCTTCGATAACAGCATTGGGTTGAACGTTACAGAACAAAGCCAATTTTCTGCGGATTTCTGCGGTGATGGGTCTTTCGCAACGACAAACCAAGATATCGGGTTGTACGCCCAATTCTAGCAATTGTTTAACGCTATGCTGCGTCGGTTTGGTTTTTAATTCGCCGGCGGCACTCAAATAGGGGATTAATGTTAGGTGCACTACCAATGCGTTTTCATGGCCTTCTTCCCAAAGGAGCTGACGCATACTTTCAACGTAGGGCAGGGATTCGATGTCGCCCACGGTACCACCAATTTCTGTAATAACGATATCGAACTCACCATTTTCCGCAAGGATTTTCATCCGGCGTTTGATTTCGTCTGTGATATGAGGAATAACCTGAACTGTTTTTCCTAGGTAGTCGCCGCGACGTTCATTTTCGATTACGGTTTGATATACTCGTCCTGTTGTTACGTTGTTGGCTTGAGAACCGGGGACGTTCAAAAATCGTTCGTAGTGGCCTAAGTCCAAATCGGTTTCAGCGCCATCTTCGGTAACATAACATTCACCATGCTCGTAGGGGTTGAGGGTTCCGGGATCGACATTGATATACGGATCGAACTTTTGGATTGTGGTGCGAAATCCACGTGCTTGCAAAAGTTTGGCTAGAGATGCGGCTACGATTCCTTTACCCAAGGATGATGTTACGCCCCCCGTAACAAAGATGTATTTGGCTTTTTTCATGTTGATTTCCCCTAAAGGGAATGTGATGTTACGGGATACAAAAATAACATAAGATTAATGTCTGAATGGGAAAGTAATTCGGGAGTTTTCAACAAAGAAGCGGGGCCTCGTCACAGACGAGGCCCCGCTTCTTTGAATCTCCAAAAAAAATCCTTGGAATTATTTTACATCCACCAATTCGGTGTCGAAAATCAAAGTGGCATTTGGAGGAATTACCCCACCCGCACCTTGCTTTCCATAACCCAATTTAGATGGGATGATCAATTTGTATTTTGCACCCACGCTCATCAAGGCAATGCCTTCGTCCCAACCGGGGATTACTTGACCTACGCCCAATTTGAAATCGATTGGCTGACCTCTCTTGTAAGAGTTGTCGAACTCAGTGCCATCGTCCAACTTTCCGCTGTAGTGAACACTTACGTTTTTACCAGAAACGGCTTGAACGCCTGTTCCCGCTTGCTCAACAACATACCACAATCCTGAGGCAGTTTGTTTGGCTGTAGGGTAGTTGGTTTTTACCCAATTTTCAAATCCTTCAGTGAGAGATTTGATGGCCGCTTCGGCTTTAGCTATATCGTCTGCTTGCATTTTCTTGAAAGTCGCATCATCGGATTTGAAAGATTTCGCTTCTTTTCCTTTACGGATGATGGTAAGTTTTTCGATTTTATCGTCTTGTGCGATGGCGTTTACTACGTCCATTCCACTCACAACATGACCAAAAACGGTGTGTTTATCGTCGAGCCATCCTGTGGCTGTATGGGTGATGAAAAACTGTGAACCGTTGGTGCCGGCTCCGGCGTTAGCCATCGACAAAATTCCTGGGCCAGAGTGACGCAAACTCTTTACGAATTCGTCGGCAAACTGATATCCTGGTCCACCGCTTCCGTTTCCTAGTGGGTCGCCACCTTGAATCATGAAATTGGCGATTACTCGGTGGAATTTCAAACCATCATAATAGGGGGTACCTGCGGGTTTTGCGGTGTTAGAAATTGTGCCTTCGGCCAATCCAACAAAATTGCAAACCGTTAGAGGGGTTTCTTTGAAATTCAACTGTAGCAAAATGGTGCCTTTGTTGGTGGTCATTTGTGCGTACAGGCCATCTGCCAACTGGGGCTGACCGTCTTGTTCTAAATTCTCGTTATCCATGTTGTAATTAATTGCTGAGCTGTTGCCCCAAGCCATCTGACTGAAGCTGCTAACCGCCAATGCGGCGAGGGTAGTGAGTGTATTTCTCATTGGTGTAAAATTATTTCTCGGGTTTTCTTTGGCAATTTCTGTACCACAATTTCGTAACTGTGGTTTATGAGTGATTCAACGAACGGCATGGACAATCCTTCAAAAGTAATATCGTTCCAGTGGACTTTACTCATGTGGAAAGCCCCTTTGATTTGGGGATGCTCTGCCCGCAGTTCTAAGGCTTTTTCAGGGTCGCATTTTAGGGCAATAGACTGAAATAATTCAATGTCGCCAAGGCAAAACATCTTACCCGCAACTTTCCATACGATGGTAGTTTCGTTGAACGGGAATTCGGCCGTTACCATGGCTTTGGATTCACAAATTTGTTGCACCCAGTCAAAATGTTGCATGTTGTGGGAAAAATGCTGACCACAAATCTAATACTCCCCTTTAATTTTGAAAAAATTAATTACATGCGTCGTTTAATCTATTGTCTCACTTTGGTTGTTTGTGGTTGGATTCCGGCCACTGTGTATTCTCAGCCCCAAAAAGAAAAGAATTACCCCTTGGTTAGAAAGGTGCTGGCATCGGCCTTGGAGGTAAGAAATGGTGTCGCCTACGCCCCTATGAAAGCCAATTCCCAGATGGAGGGGTCTTCGCCATTCACAGGCATCGCCATCGTATTGTGGCCTGATAATCGGATCAATACGGAGCAAGGGTATTTGAATGGGTATAAAAATGGCACTTACAAGGAGCTAACCGAAAAAGGGATTTTTGTGGCCGAAGAGACCTGGGAAAGTGGTAAGAAAAATGGCTATTTTAAATACGCCGATGAAAAAACTGGGGTCGTTGTAGTGGAAGGTAGTTTTAAAAACGACAGTTTAGATGGTGAAGTGAAAGGGTATTATATGAACGGTTTGCCGATGTACATCAAACATTACCGTGAAGGCATTAGGCAAGGTTCGGCTATTTCTTATTTTGATAATGGAAAGGTGGAGCAGATTGCCAATTTTGATAACGATATGCCCGATGGAGCTGTGATTTCTTATTATCCCGATTCGATTTTGCGATACGTTAAGGAATACAAAAAAGGAATGCCACATGGTAGATACTATTTGTTTCATCGCAATGGTTGCGCGGCCAATGAAGACTATTATAAGGATGGCAAGCACGATAGTATTTCTCGTGTATACGATGCGGTGACATGCAATTTGATTGCCGAATCTAGATGGAAGACGGGCAAGCGAAATGGGGCGTTTATCGAATACAATGCTTTTGGCGATACGCTTCGCATCGAAACGTTTAAAGAAGATCAGCGTGATGGTCGATTCATGGAAATGAAAGACGCTTGGGATGATGCCATCAAGAAGATGAAGTTGCAGGTAGAATCGAAAGGGATGTTCGAAGAGGGTGTGAGGCAAGGTCCATGGGTTCACGGTCAGGTAAGTCATTACCAGCAAAGAAGTGGGTCGTATTTGGATGGCGAAATGGTGGGTCGATGGATTTTTATGGATAACAATGGCGAGCCTTTGGTGGAGCAGGTGTACGACGATAAGGGTGAGGTGTTGAAGGAGAAGTATTTCAAAGCAAAAAAGCGTTGATGGGGCAGGGGGATTTGGAAAAGACAAGCAATATTGAGCCCTTTGTTTTGGGTCTAACAGGGTTGTCGGGCGCGGGAAAAACGTTTTTTGTTGATGCCCTTAGAGCTCGGTTGGGCGATGCGGTCACGGTTGTTGGCTTTGATGATTATTACAAGCCACTAGAAATGCAACATGTAGATGAGTTTGGTGAGGCCAATTACGATTTGCCATCTGCCTTGTTTTCGGAGCGATTTCATGAGGATTTGATGAGTTTAATTGCTTATCGACCTGTGTTGATCAAGAAGTATCAGTTTGAAAACTACGACGCTCCCGATCGTACGGAAATCGTAAGTCCGGCACCAATTTTATTGGTTGAGGGTTTGTTTGTGATGGATTATATTGCGGTGGATTCGTTGCTGGATTACCGGATTTTTATTGAATGTGATTTGGAGTTGTGTTTTCAGCGACGCAAAGACAGGGATGTCAGGGAGAGGGGGATTCCGCTAAAGCGAAGTTTGCATCAATGGGAGTACCATGTGATGCCTGCATTTAACAATCATATTTTGCCACACAAGAATCGTTGTGATTTGGTAATTGAGAACAATGGGCCAGCGGATGAAAACGTGAATGCGATTATCGAGCACATCAGAAGTCATGCCCATCCATCGGTACTGTCGGCAATTGGAGGGGTGATTTCCTGAGGTTACAAGGTGATAATTTCTGATCCGCGAAGCTGCGTGTCGTAAATAGCGTAGGTGGCGGGGCCAAAAATGCCCGCAATTTCGCCCGGGTTTATTAAAAGCGCATTGCCAAATTTTTGTTTGAGTGATTTATGGGAATGTCCAAAGCAAACCAAATCGTACCAGCCGGTTTTGATCATCGTTTTTGCATAAAAGTGGTAGTGCGAAACACCAATTTTTACCCCATCGATTTCTAATAAACAGTCTTCATCGCCTATGTATTCGCCATAAAGTTTAATTGTGGGGAACTGGGCTGCTATTTGGGTGAGCTTAAATCGGTCGCCATCGTTGTTGCCCCAAACTGCGTGAATTTCTAGGCCGCTCTGTCCGAGTTGTTTCATCACAAAGGGTGCGCAGAAATCGCCGCAATAGATTAATTTATTGATGCCTCGGTCTTTGATTTGGTTGATGGCCAATTCGAGATTCTTAAGGTTATCGTGTATGTCCGAAAAAATGGCTATTTCCATGGTTGTGGGTTAAAAAATTGATTCGAAGGTACAAAAGGCCTTTAACTTTGTAATATATATTATGGCAATCATTATCACAGAAGAGTGTATTAACTGCGGGGCTTGCGAGCCTGAATGTCCTAACAATGCGATTTACGAAGCCGGTGTTGAGTGGGCTCTTGCCGATGGTACGGGTGTTACGGGAGAGTTTTTGTTGGCCGACGGTAGATTGGTAAATGCGGATGAGAAATTCGCGCCAGTAAGTCAGGAAGTGTATTTTATTGTGCCCGATAAATGTACCGAGTGCACGGGTTTCCATGAGGAGCCCCAATGTGCTGCGGTTTGTCCGGTAGACTGTTGCGTTCCGGATCCTGATCACGAGGAAGACGTGGCTTTGTTGTTGGATCGAAAAGAGCGATTGCACTTATAAATATGGTAAAGCGAATCTGTCTACAGTCGTGGGTTCCGTTGCGCGCTTCGAGCAGTTCGAAGAGTGAGATGGTGAGTTCGATGTTGTTTGGGGAGGTTTGCAGTGTGGTGGGAAGTGATGGCGAGTGGTTGCAGGTAAGGACGGATTTTGATGGATATGTGGGGTGGATTCCTGAAATGTATTTGAGGGATTTTTCTTCGTTTGGAAAAACGGATTGGGTTATAGTTTCGGAATTGGGGAGTTATTTTTTGGGCGATGAAGGGGATAAGATCCTATTGTCGCCTGGATGCCGCGTCCCGGATTCAGGTCAGATTGTCATTGACAGTGGGGCTTATTATTACCGCGGCGGTAAATTTTTGGTGGCCGGAGCCGCGGCAGCGGCGGAGGCTTTCCTAAATACCCCCTATTTGTGGGGCGGTCGTTCCATTTGGGGCATCGATTGTAGTGGCCTGGTGCAGGCCGTTGGACAGATGTTGCGCATAAATATGCCCCGCGATGCCTATCAACAAGCCCTTTGCGGGGTTCATGTGATGTGGGATCAGCGCAAGCCAGGCGACCTAGCCTATTTTGCCAATGCCGAGGGGAAAGTGACCCATGTAGGAATTCTTTTAGACGATGATAGAATCGTTCATGCCTATGGTAAAGTTCGGATCGATCAGTTAACCGCCAATGGCATCGTGAATGAACAAACAGGTTTGCTGACGCATAAATTGTTCGATATCAAAACTTGGTCCCAAATAGTGTAAACTTGCCATCCAAGCCTTTATGGTAAACCTAGATAATTATAAACAATTAAAAATGTCGAAGTATAAGATTCATACCATACATTTAGGTAGGTATGTTTTTCTAAGATTTTTGCTATTAATGTTTTTGGGTTTGTCGTTTACAGCAGTTGCTGAAGGTCAGACATCGTACGTAAAACCCAAGTCTGCGGTCCCTGGATACACCATGTACGTGGAAATTACTACCCCTGCCGATTTGCAATTTGTGGCTAGTAACCTCCCCAATTTTGTGCAGGTTCAGCGGATTCGGGTATCTGCCGACATCGATATTGCGCGAGTTGCGACGGTCTTGGGAAAGCTAGATAATTTGGAAGAGGCCGTGTTACAGCGATATCAAGGTGTTCTTTCCGATGAAGATTTAAGTCAGTTGGAATGGTTACATAGTCTGGTGCTTTATGTCCCCGACGGGAAAGAGGATGCTCTGTTGATGAACAAAAATTGGTCGTTGATTCCCGGTGTGACCTTAGTGTTTCAGACGGTACCTGATGATTATTCGTTTTTTAAAGATTGGAAGGCCTGTAAACGCATAAGTTTAATTGCGCCGTACAATCAGAAGGAGGCGAGCTTGGCCATCGATGCGGTGGTGGATTATTTGCCCAATACCGAAGAACTGGGGATATCGTTGGATCGGTTGTATCATCTGCCCGTTGGGGTTAAGTCGTTGACGAAGTTGCATCGTTTGAATATCATCGACAATGCATCGTGGGTGATGGAAAAAGACGTGACATTACTCGGCGATATGTCGATTCAGGTGGGGTATTACGAAAAGAGCATCGTAATGACAAAGCGCAATGGGGCAACGGAGGAGCAGAGTAGAATCCATCCGATTTCCTTGCATTATATGACTTCGGACCCAACGTTATTGAGTGCGGAACAGAAATTTATCAGTGACTTTTTTCCGGTTGTTGCATCTTCGGAGGAAGGGGAAATTGTGGATCCATCGGCAGAAAAGTATAACGATTTTGCACTTTCAATCCCTTTGACACCTTTGCAGGGTAAGTCGCAGTTTCCAAAGCCCATCACCGAGCCGTTGCTTAGTGATTTTTCAGAAGGATGGTTCGAATTTTCGGGGAATAACAGTGAAGATCGATTGTTTGCAGCCGATCAATCGTTGGTTGTTATGGTGCCAAAAGGCGGGATGGTTACAGCGGATGGTAAAGATTGGCTGGGGTCCTATCGCTTGAGAATCAAGGTCATGAACGACGTTCAACGACAGATGGCCTATGCGCCTTTGCTTACGCTTGATAGTGGCGGCAGGAAATATACGTTGGCTTCTTCTATGGTTTTAGACATCGAGGCGTTTTCGGGCAAACAGGTGTTAAAGGTGAAAGATGGCTATTTTATTGAGGTGAGATTCGTTTGTGCGCCAGATTACAATGCTCGTTTTTATGCATGGGATGCAACAAGGAATCGTTGGAAGAATCATTATGATTACGATTATGATTTTACGGACGACAATATTGCGGCTATAGATTTTTATCAGTTTTATGCGGGAAGAAAAACAGCTACAGTTCAGACTTCGGTAAATTTGGCTGGTTTGGAGGAGCGGATTGGGACGCAGGGATATAATTACTTGTTAAATCCGGAGGAAAGCAAGCAAGCGCTGGCTAAGTTTTCGGAATTTCAAGTGGCTAGGGTTGGTGAGAAAGCCGCCAATGAAAGCCAAACCCTATTGCGTCGTGGTAGGGGTGTGATTGGGGTGAGAAAGTTTCAAGGCAAGGAAGCGACAGAAAAAGGGGTGTTTGAAATGGTTCTGTATGATAAAACGGAGCTGTTGTTTCCTGAGTTGAAGCCGTTGAGGGATTATCCCCTGGCTTTTCGCACAAATTGGGATAAGAAAGAGGTGATGGACTTGTTTTTTAGGGCACATAAGTTTTGGGATTTTTCACTCTATCAAAGTGGAAATCAAGTAAATATTTTGCTACGAAGTTCAGAGGGGTTGTATCAAATCGAATTGTTACAGCCGAAAACGCGCTGGTCAGACAATCCGAAGAAGGCAAGTCGTGAGCAGGTGAAATTTGAAAAGCTGATCAGACAAGTATTGGCTTTGCATTTGCAAAAAGACCACGCTTTTCAAGTGTATCAAGGTCAGCAATTTCAAAAACAATTTCAGCAAACCGCGGTTTTGGCATTGGAAACGGGGGCATTACCTAAGGGTATCGTTAGGAATTCATTTAAGATTAGGAGTTTGGGACGATTCGCTTGGGCATCGCCGATGGCTCCCGATTCGGTCATGGCATTAAATGTGGTTGTGTCGGATCAAGGTCAGGCACCTATAGATGTTGCTCAGTTTGTTGTGGGCTATAAAAAACCCGATGCGGTTCAGGTATACTCTGTTCCAACAGGAGCAATCACACCCGTAATGCAGACCCGAGAATTTTTATTGCAATTGGATCCTGCTAGGGTCGCTTTTTTTGCCGCGAAAGATACCGAGGGGAGGTTTTACGCATTAACAGGCGATGCATTCAGAAAGCTAGAAATCAAAAATAATAGTCTGATGTATTTGCCATTGCAATTGGCTAGTGAGCAGTTGTATAACGATGAATCGTTGCGTACTTTGTTGAATTTGCCTAAAAAGAAAACCACGCCATGAGTTACGATTTGATCTTATTGGCTTTGGCCCTGTATTTTTTTATGCTGCTTTTTGTGGGGTATGTGACGGGGAAAAAAGCGAATGACAATGGTTATTTTGTTGGCAATAAGCAGAGTATTTGGTGGATGGTGGCGCTGGGAATGCTGAGCGATAGTATGAGTGGCGTTTCCTTTATTTCTGTCCCTGGAGCGGTGAATGTTGCCCATTGGAGTTATATGCAAGTTGTATTTGGCTATGTAGCCGGTTACTTCGTGATAGCCTATGTTTTGTTGCCTTTGTATTACAAGCAAAATTTGACGTCTATCTATTCCTATTTGGGTACGAGATTGGGTTTGGAGCATCAAAGGGTGGGGGCATCGTTTTTTGTCTTGTCGCGATTGCTGGGTAGCGCGGCTCGTTTATTTTTAACGGTAGCGGTGTTACAAACCTATTTGTTTGGGCCCATGGGCGTTCCCTTCTTTGTTTCGGTTATTGTGATCATTCTTTTGATTTTGGCCTACACGATGAAAGGCGGCATTAAAACGCTCGTTGTGACAGATGCCTTGCAGAGCGTATTTCTGATTGGCGGTGTTTTGGTTTGCGTCTTTGCCTTGGCCGATGGATTGGAGTGGTTCGATTTTTGGCAGAAGGGTGGCGACTCACCCTGGCATCGAATCATGTCGACTGAAATGAGTGATGTTTTTGTTTGGGATGGCAATAGCAAACTCAATTTTTGGAAGCAATTTTTGGGTGGCGCGGCGATGTGTATTGCGATGACAGGTTTGGATCAGAATATGATGCAAAAGAATCTGAGTTGTAAATCACTTGGGGATGCCCAGAAAAACATGGTGACCACGGGATTGGTTGTGATGGTTGTGAATGTGTTTTTCTTGAGTTTGGGTGTGATGTTACATGCCTATTTGCAGAAGTATCAAATCGCCATACCTACGTTGAATGGAAAGCCTTCCACCGATGGTATTTTTCCTATGTTGGCGTTAAATGGACATTTGAATTTGTTTGGAGAGCCCTGGTTGGTTCCTTTTGCCTTTATGTTGGGGTTGAGTGCGGCTACGTTTAGCAGTGCGGATAGTGTTTTAACCACGTTGACAACCAGCGTTTACCACGACTTTTTGGGATTTGGCGATACGGATGATACGCATTCAGATGGGTACAAGCGAAAAATAAGGCAGCGCTTGCATTTTGGATTTGCCGTTGCGCTGTTCTTTTGTATTCTGCTGTTTTACTGGTTGAATGAAAGTTCTTTGATCGATACTGTTTTGATGGTAGCGACATATACTTATGGTCCGCTGTTGGGTTTGTTTGTGGTGGGGATATTTACCCGCTGGAATCCTCGTGGGGCGTGGGTTGTGATTTGGAGTTTGATCTCTCCGATTATTACATATCTCTTGAAATTGAGCGATGCATCGGGCGTTTGGGCTACTGGCCGGGATGTGGGCAAATTCAATGGATTGGAAAAAGTGTGGTACAATGTAAATCCTACCAAAACTCCCTGGTTTGGGGATTATGTGATAGGTTACGAGAGTTTGATAGGCAACGCCTTAATCATGATTGTTGGGATGGGCATCATCCATTACGTCCAACAATGGAAATCTAAATAATTGCCGGGTTAATTCCTCTTAATCTTGAAATCCCTTGCCACTCAAAATCTTTGGGATGTACTTTTCAATTCTCGCTATTCTGGTGGCTGATTGTTTTGCATCGGAGAAGTGAAGCTTATAGCCTCTTTGACGTCCGGGTGTGAGTTTCTCAAATGCGCTTTTCAATTCTGGCAATTCTTCAAATTTCAACACTAACTCCTGACAAAGATCGAGTTGCGAGGGGTCTGGTTTTGGGATTTTTACACCTGAATTCTCAATCTCAATGGCTTCTTGGATATACTGATTGATGATGCTCGATTGCTGGATGACTTGTTCGGGGCTTGTGAATTTTAGCAGTCGCATCGTTTGAGAATTTTCTCCCGCTTTTTGTAGTAGTTGATTCGTATCGGTAAGCAAAACACCCTTGAAAAAACTCAATGAACAGAATTCTTTGAAGGCCCCAATCACCAGGATGTTTTTATTGCCTGAGTTGCTGTAACATGGGAATCCCCATTTGATTTCCTCCTTTAGTCCGCTATTAAGCATTATTTCTCTGAGGAGATGCAAAGCCTCGCTCCATGTATGAACTTTGCATTGTGGTGTATCGAAGTATTTGCAACGACCACAGCCGGAGATTAAAAATTGATCAACCGTTGAAATTTTCATTGCCATTGTTTGATTATTTGGTTTTGAATCGGATATAAAGGTCTTCCACTTTTTTTCTGGCCCAGGGCGTTTTTCTTAGGAATTTCAAGCTCGATTGAACGCTGGGGTTTTCGTAAAAGCAATTAATCCGAACGCGATCGGCCAATCCTTCCCATCCGTATTTCTCTTGTAACTCGATGATGATTCGCTCAAGGGTGATGCCGTGTAAGGGGTCGTTTGACATGGGATTAAAAAAAAGGAACCGCAAACTTAATTCAAGTTTGCGGTTCCTTGGTGAGTAGTTAATGAAATCAGATATCGAATCGGTCTAAATTCATCACTTTGTGCCAAGCGGCAACAAAATCCTTGACAAATTTTGATTCGGCAGATTTGTATCCATACACTTCGGCGATGGCCCTTAGCTCAGAATTTGAGCCCATGATTAGGTCGGCGCGCGTTCCAGTCCACAAGGTTTCACCTGTTGCACGATGTTTACCAACGAATTCGTCTTGTTTGTCCGATACAGCTGACCAAGTGGTGTTGATGTCCATTAGGTTGACGTAGAAATCGTTCGTAAGGGCTTCTGGACGCTTGGTGAATACACCGTGATTTGAATTGTCGTAATTGGTATTCAAAACACGCATTCCACCCAATAATACTGCCATTTCTGGGGCAGTTAAGTTCAATAATTGCGCTTGGTCTATCATCAATTCTTCAGACGTACCCAATCTGTGGTTGCTGTTGTAGTTTCTGAAAGCATCCGCATGGGGTTCCAATACAGAGAAGGAAGCGACATCGGTTTCTTTTTCGCTTGCATCGCCTCTACCTGGGGTAAATGGCACGGCGATAGAATGTCCTGCGTTTTTTGCAGCCATTTCAACGCCTACACATCCGCACAAAACGATAGTATCGGCAAGAGAAATGCCTTTGCCGTTGGTTTGGCTGGTATTGAACGATTTTTGGATGTTTTCGAGGGTGTCGATCACGTGTCCCAATTGACTCGGATTATTCACCTTCCAGTATTTTTGAGGTGCCAATCGAACTCTAGCGCCATTGGCTCCACCGCGTTTGTCTGATCCACGGAATGTTGAAGCCGAAGCCCAAGCCGTTGAAACCAATTGAGATACGGTTAATCCAGAAGCTTCGATGGTTGATTTAATTCCGTTGATATCCGCGGAGTCCAATGCGGTGTAATTCGTTTTTGAAATAGGGTCTTGCCAAATCAATACTTCCGCTGGAACATCTGATCCCAAATAACGGTCTCTTGGTCCCATATCGCGGTGTGTTAATTTGAACCAAGCACGAGCGAAAGCATCGGCAAATTCTTCAGGGTTTTCCAAGAAACGACGAGAAATTTTCTCATACGATGGATCTAAACGCAAAGCCAAATCGGTTGTTAGCATAAACGGAGCATGTTTCTTTGCTGCGTCGTGCGCATCTGGCACTAAGCCTTCACCTGCATTGCCTTTGGGTTTCCATTGTTGCGCTCCTGCTGGGCTTTTTGTGAGTTCCCATTCGTAGCCAAATAAGTTCTCAAAGTAATTGTTGCTCCACTGTGTTGGTGTAGTTGTCCAAGCACCTTCCAAGCCGCTGGTGATGGTGTCGCCTGCGTTTCCAGTTCCAAAAGTGTTTTTCCAGCCCATGCCTTGCATTGCGATATCAGCTCCGGCAGGTTCTGGTCCTACGTATTTACTAGGGTCTGCAGCACCATGTGTTTTACCGAAAGTATGTCCGCCAGCAATCAAAGCTACCGTTTCGATATCGTCCATTGCCATTCTAGCAAAGGTTTCGCGAATGTCTCTTGCTGAAGCGATCGGGTCGGGGTTGCCGTTAGGGCCTTCTGGATTTACGTAAATCAATCCCATTTGAACTGCAGCCAAAGGGTTTTCCAATTCGCGGTCACCCACGTAGCGCTTGTCTTCTAGCCATTTGCGCTCTGAACCCCAGTATACTTCTTCTGCTTCCCAGACATCGGCGCGACCGCCAGCGAAACCAAAGGTTTTGAATCCCATGGAATCAAGGGCGACATTTCCTGCCAATATCATCAAATCGGCCCAAGAGATTTTTTGACCGTATTTCTGTTTGATGGGCCAAAGCAACAAGCGAGCCTTGTCTAAATTGGTATTGTCGGGCCAGCTATTTAATGGTGCAAATCGTTGCATTCCAGCTCCTGCACCACCGCGACCGTCCGATGTACGATAGGTTCCAGCACTGTGCCAAGCCATACGGATGAAAAAAGGACCGTAATGACCGTAATCAGCAGGCCACCAATCCTGAGATGTTGTCATTAACTCTGTAATGTCCTGCTTGAGTGCGTTTAGGTCTAAACTGTTGAATTCCTCGGCATAATTGAAGTCGTTGCCTAAGGGGTTTGACAGGGTAGAGTGTTGACGTAAAGCGTTTAAATTCAATTGGTTTGGCCACCAATCTTGGTTGCTTGTTCCGGCGCCTGCTACTTTAGGGCCTTGTCCATGGTTGAAGGGGCATTTTGCCACCCCGGTAGGATTTTCGTTATGATGTGAATCTGACATATGCTATATTTAAATTATAACACAAAGTTCACGATTTTGTTCGTGATTACTGATTCTGAAAATGTAAACTTTGTGAAATTTTCTTGTAAAATTCCTCGGATAGAATTACATGTATCCCAACGTTTTTAGCATGCTCTTGTAACTCTGCTCTTTAGAGAACAATCGGAAGTGATGGTCGCCGTTTTCATCGCGATCAATAATCACGTGTTTTGGCGCTGGGGTAAGACAGTGTTGAATCCCACCATAACCTCCAATGCTTTCCTGGTATGCGCCCGTGTTGAAGAATCCTAAGTACAATGGATCTGCTGGGTCGTATTTCGGAAGATAAATCGCGTTCACGTGCTGCTCGGAGTTGTAGTAATCGTCGCTATCGCAAGTGATTCCGCCCAACAATACGCGCTCTTGCTCCTCGTTCCAACGGTTAATGGGAAGCATAATGAATTTCTTGTTGATTGCCCAAGCATCGGGGAGGGTAGTCATAAAGCTTGAATCGATCATATTCCATTTTTCACGATCGTTTTGTGATTTTTGATCGAGGACAGAATAGATATTTCCTCCAGCTTCGCCCACCGTGAATGATCCAAATTCTGTGAAGATGTGTGGTTCAGGGATGTTGTTCTCAGTACATACTTGCTTGATCTGACTCACGATTTCCGTGGCCATGTATTCGTAATCGTAATCAAATGTAAGTGAGTTTTTAATCGGGAAGCCACCGCCAATATTCAAGGTGTCGAGGTCAGGGCATTCCTGTTTGAGTTCGCAATACACCTTTAAACACTTGTGCAATTCATTCCAATAGTAAGCGGTGTCATAAATGCCAGTATTGATAAAGAAGTGGAGCATTTTCAACTTCACATTTTTATTCTTTTTTACTTTGGTTCTGTAAAAGTTGACCAAGTCTTTGTATCCGATGCCTAATCGCGAAGTGTAAAATTCGAATTTGGGTTCTTCTTCCGCGGCAATTCGTATTCCAACTGTAACGGGTTTGTCGGTGTATTGGGTAAGTAAGTCAATCTCATTGCTGTTATCCATGACAGGAATTACGTTTGTCCAATCGTTATTGATCAGATTTGCAATGTTTTCGATGTAGTTTTCCTTCTTGAAGCCGTTACAAACGATGAACTTGTCTTTGCTGATTTTCCCTTGTTCGAATAGGTTTTCAAGGATGTTGATGTCAAAGGCCGACGATGTTTCGATGTGTACATTGTTCTTAAGTACTTCGTCGATCACATGCGAGAAGTGATTGCTTTTAGTGCAGTAGCAATAGAAGTATTTGCCTTGATAGTCGGCTTTTGCAATGGCAACATTGAACCAGGTTCTTGCCTTTTGGATATTCTCCGATATCTTGGGTAAGTAGGTGAATTTCAATGGTGTTCCGTATTGTTCGATAAGGTCCATCATTGGAATTCCGTGGAATTCTAAATTGTCGTTACTGTCTAACTTGAACTCTTCTGTGGGGAAGTAAAATGTTTGGTTGATTAGGTCGACGTATTTGTTTTTCACTTGCTTTTTGTATTTAGTTTATAAAATGATTGCAAAAGTAAGTGAGTTGGATTGATTTTTTTTAATTAATGTAAATGAGTTGGAATTTTCGCAAAAGATCGTTTTTGATTTTGTAAATTCGCGCTACCAAAAGAAAAATCACATCATCATGAGCAAAATCAGTGTCATCGGAGCAGGAAACGTAGGCGCAAGCTGTGCGGAGTACATTGCAATCAAAAATTTCGCAGCAGAAGTTGTGCTGTTAGACATCAAGGAAAACTTCGCCGAGGGAAAAGCCTTGGATTTGATGCAGACTGCGGCCCTTAACGGGTTTGATACGCGCATTTCCGGAAGTACAAATGATTATTCTAAGACTGCGGGAAGTGATGTGGTTGTAATTACCAGTGGTATCCCACGTAAGCCAGGAATGACGCGTGAGGAGTTGATCGGCATCAATGCGGGCATTGTTAAAATGGTGATGGAGAATTGTTTAGCGCACTCGCCAAATGCAGTGTTTGTAATCGTGAGTAATCCTATGGATACAATGACATACTTGGCTAAGTCAAATGCAGGTGTATCGAAGCATAAGATTATTGGTATGGGTGGCGCACTTGACTCTGCTAGATTTAAGTATTATTTGTCGACTGCGTTGGGTTGCCCAGCATCTGATGTAGATGGTATGGTGATTGGTGGTCATGGCGATACTACTATGATTCCTTTAACTCGTTTGGCATCGTACAAAGGTGTTCCAGTGAGTCAAATGTTGTCGTCTGATGTGTTAGCGAAAGTTAAAGCCGATACGATGGTTGGTGGTGCTACATTGACAGGTATGTTAGGAACTAGTGCTTGGTATGCTCCTGGAGCTGCGGTTAGCGTCTTGGTTCAGAGCCTTGTTTGTGATCAGAAGAAGATGATGGCATGCTGCGTTTCTTTGGATGGCGAATACGGTCAGTCTGATATTTGTATTGGTGTTCCGGTAATCCTAGGTAAGGACGGTTGGGAGAGAATTATTGAATTGGAATTGAATGATGAGGAGAAGGCTGAATTTGAGAAGAGTGCTGCAGCAGTTCGCAGTATGAATTCAGCGTTATAAATTAGAAACGCTCGAATATTAGTATTCGTATAGATTAGCAACAAAAAGGGCCGAAAGGCCCTTTTTGTTTTATACAATATTTTGGTGTTGTTGCTTATTCTTCGCCGCGAAGTGGCGCTGTGATTGTGAAGGCGTATTCCATGACCTGCTTTTCGAAATCGCCATATTCGCGTTTTCTGCGTGGTAAAACCAATGCCGCTGTTTTGTGTACCGCATCCAATTTATGGGTGACAAATCCTTGTGCACCGCCCCAACTAAAGTCAGGGACAAATTGCCTTGGGAAGCCCGCTCCGAATAAATTGCATCCAACGCCAACCACTGTTCCCGTGTTGAACATCGTATTGATCCCGCACTTGCTATGATCGCCCATGATTAATCCGCAGAATTGCTGTCCGCTTTTTTCAAAACGACCGCTACTATAATTCCACACTTTTACCTCATCGTATGTGTTTTTGAGGTTCGAGGCGTTTGTGTCGGCTCCAATGTTGCACCATTCACCCAAGACGGCATTGCCAAGAAATCCATCGTGGCCTTTGTTGCTGTATCCCCAAAAAACAACGTTTGAAATCTCGCCGCCGGCAACGCAATAGGGGCCAAGGGTGGTTGATGAATATACTTTGGTACCCATTTTAAGTACGGCACCTTCGCACATCGCAAAAGGTCCGCGAACGAGGCTGCCTTCCATGATTTCGGCATTCTTGCCTATGTAAATGGGCCCGTCGTTACTATTGAGCGTAGCGCATTCCACTTTCGCACCTTCTTCGATGAAAATCGGGTGGATGCCAAACGCGCGGTTGCTGCTAGAGAAGCTGCTCGATGATCTGCCGCCGGTAATTCTAGCAAAATCCTGAATAATTTCTTTGCCGTTTAATGCGAAGATGTGGTAAGGTCTATCTATCGAATCAAATGAGTCCGTGTAATTGATGGTATTGCTGATTTCGCTCGACTCAGTTGTGATGCAAGAAACGATGATTTCGTTGTTGTGCGATAAGGCTTCTCCGGGCTTGAGTCCTTTTGCCTGAGAAACGAGCATTGGGTTGGGAATTATCGCTCCGTGAATCTGAATAATTGCGGATGGAATCCCAGTTGCGTTAAGTTGGTTGAATCTACTTTGCGGGTGATTTAGGTGTTCGCGGGTAAGGAATCCGGTATGTTCTTGTTCGATGCTTAAATCGCGCATCCATTTTTCTGCAATGGTTAGGATGCCACAGCGTAAATCTGCCGCTGGCCTGGTGATGGTTAGCGGATAGAGGTTCTCTATTTGCGAGGGTTCAACAAACTGCAGAAGGGTTGTCATGTCGCAAATTTACACGAAAAACAAAAAAGCCAACCCTTCGGGTTGGCTTTTTTAAGTCTATCGACGAAACGACAAGAATTATTTCTTGTTGTAACGCTTCATGAACTTGTCGATACGTCCTGCCGTGTCGATCAAATTCTGTTTACCTGTGTAAAAAGGATGTGATTGTGAAGAAATTTCCAATTTGTACAATGGGTATTCGTTGCCGTCTTCCCATTTGATGGATTCTTTTGTGTTTACGCAACTGTGTACGATAAAGCTATGGTCGCAGCTCATGTCTTTGAAAACAACTTTGCGGTAGGTCGATGGATGAATATCGGGTTTCATTGGATTTATTACTTTTTAAGGGGTGCAAATATAACAAAATTATTTAGCAAAAACAACTTATTCTCCAAGTCCTGGAATATTTGCTGGCGGACGACGGTCATCGCCCATTGCTCGCTTGCTACAGTCTAATATACTTAGGTCAAACCCATCTGGCATTTCCAACGCATCCGAAGAGATCCCAGTGGATTTATCGTCGAGTGCTGCCTTGATGAAATAGGCAAATATCGGTAAACTCATATTGGCGCCTTGACCAATGAGCGTTCCGCGAATCCTCACCGTTGGATCATCTGCACCAACCCATGTAGCACAAACAAGGTTTTTCGTCAGACCCATAAACCAACCATCGGCTGATCCTTGCGTAGTTCCGGTCTTTCCTGCGATATGTCCTTCAACCGCATATTTGCCGCCACGAATACGACTTCCAGTTCCGCCATTTACCACATTTTCTAGCATACGGAACATCATGTAAGCCTTTTCCGCGCTCAATACCTGGTCGGTCTTAGGCTGATTGAAGTCCTCTAAAATGTTGCCATTTTTATCTTCGATGCGCAACAAGAAGGTCGGTTCAACCCACAATCCATTGTTCGCAAAGGCAGAATAGGCACTTGCCATTTCAAACGGTGATAATTCCATGGTGCCCAAACAAATTGATGGTACTTTAGGAATTCGGTTGGCTTCAATACCCACGCGTTCCGCAAATTTTACTACGATATCCGGCGCATCATCGCCTAGGCTTTTCATGACCTGCGCGGTGATCAAATTATCTGATTGTGCCAAACCCCTCGACATCGTCCAAACCCCACCCGATTTTCCATCGGCATTGCGCGGACTCCATTCCTGTCCACCAGAGAAAAATGTGGTCCTTTCCCTTGGGAATTCCGTGCAAGGCGTCATCTGGTTTATGTCGATGGCTGTAGCATATACTATCGGCTTGAACGTAGATCCCACCTGACGGCGAGCGCGACGGTTCACGTGATCGTATTTAAAGTGTTTGTGGTTGATTCCACCTACCCATGCTTTCACATGACCCGATTCGGGTTGTACGGCGATAAATCCGGCCATCAATACTTTTTTGATGTAGGCCATGCTATCGTAGGGCGACATCATCGTATCGACATCTCCATGCCAGGAGAAGACGGTCATTTTGATGGGTTTTTTTAATTCCTGAATGATTTTGGCAGAATCATCACCCATTTCTTCGGCCAGGCCTTTGTATCGTTCGGTGCGCTTTAAGGCGCTTTCGATGAATCCTGGAATCACGGCGCGTGTTGTTACATACCGCCAAGGTTTTTCTTTGCCCCAGCTTTTGGTGAATTGCGATTGCAGTTCAGGCATGTGCTGCTGCACGGCTTTTTCTGCGTATTGCTGCAACTTGGGGTTTAATGTAGTGTAGATTTTCAATCCGCTACGGTATAGGTCGATGCCTCTTTCCTTACACCATGGCTTAAGGTATTCGCCCAAATAGAATTTGAAATACTGGGCCATTCCATCCATTTCGGCGCTGCGATAATTGATTTTTATAGGTTTGGCTTTCAGTAACTCTAGACTATCGTCGGTCAAGAAATTATACTTGTTCATTTGCTCCAAGACGGTGTTTCGCCTGGATAATGATTTGTCTGGATTGAATTTGGGATTATAGCGATGGTTTGCCTTGAGCATACCAATCAAAACGGCAGCTTCCTCGATGTGGAGGTCTTTCGGTTTTTTGTTGAAGAACTCTTTTGATGCCGACTCGATACCGAAGGAAATGCCTGAAAAGGGGACGGTATTGAGGTACATCGTGATGATTTCATTTTTGGTATATCGACGTTCTAGTTCAACTGCGATGACCCATTCTTTAAATTTTTGCATCACCATCCCAATTTTTGTGGAGGGTTTTTGGAAGCGATAAAACAGGTTTTCCGATAACTGCTGGGTGAGTGTTGATGCCCCGCCGTCTTGTCCGAGCGCTACTACAGCCCTTATTGTGCCTCGAATGTCGATGCCGGAATGACCGCGAAATCTCACATCCTCCGTTGCTTCCAGCGCATTGAAAACGCAAGGTGCGATGTCTTTATGGGCGGTGTTGATGCGATTCTCAAGATAAAAACTGCCCATTAACGTGCCGTCATCGCCCAAAATTTCTGAGCTCAGCGCATTTTTTGGGTTTTCTAAATCCTCTACATCCGGCATTTCGCCGAAGAGGCCAAAACTGACCAAAATGAATACTAAAAAAACAGCGATGGTTCCACCAATGAGGAATTGCCAAAAGCGTTTGATCAACGTGAATTTAAACCCTGGAGCAGCCATGAATCAATTGCGAATATACGCAGAATTCAGCCTTATTGTTTCGCGGAAAACTGACGATATCCGTTTAAATCCATCGACTTTGAAAGTTCAACGAAGTTTCCTTCGGTGATGGGCATAGCATTGTATTCAAAGAGGCCTTTTGCTGCAAAATCGGCGGTGGCTTTATTGATGAAACTGGTGTAGTCGTTCACTACTGGATTGGTGCTAAATTGAGAAACGCGGATCACGTAATTACTGCCAATGAGTAGGGGCGAGGCTATGGCAAGGTTCTCAAAGGAGAATTGCTTTTTGTTGAAATCGCTGATGGCCGCGCGAATCATATTGGCGTTGGTGCCTTTGGCAAATACAAAAATAACGTCGAGGGGTTCCTTGGGTGACGCCGGTTTGAATTTGGCTCCTGCGGTAGCGCCGGTTGCCGCGGTGTTCCCCCCATTGACCTCTGACTCAAGTTTTAGGCGTTGTTGGGCTTCAATGATGTCCCTCGCCCTCAATGAAATATCGCTCGACGGATAATCTAGGACCAATTGCTCCAATAGAGAAATTCCCTTTGGGATATCGCCCTTTTTAATAAAACAAAGTGATTGTAAATAATCGAATTTGGCTTGAATATAATTGCCGGCAAAGTTTCTATCGGACGCCTGTTTGATGGCCAGTGCTTCCGTGTAATCACCGCGGGTATAGGCAGTCACCATTTTCTCGAATAAACTATCGATGGCTTGGTTGCCAGAGGCGTTTTGTGCCAATTCGCTAAGTGAGCCACCTGTTTCGAGCATGCGGACGTAAACGCTTTTGCCAAATTGGGTATATAACTGTGCTTTCCATTCGTCGGCCTGAGTATAATCGCCCGATTGCTTATTCAGTTTTACCAATTCATACAATGCCTGAGGTGTATTTTCCGAGTTAGGGAACCTGCGAACGAGTTCGGTGAACAACCGGATGGCCTCGGGATACTCAATAAGACGATCTTGGTAAATTTTTGCGGCTTCAAAGAGTGAGAGTGCAACCGCGGATTGATTTTTTGTTTGCGCATCGGCCGTTAGAGGTAATTCAGCATAGTATTTTTTCTCATTTGCCGAAATATTGGCGGGAATGGCAGTTGTATCGATCGATGTTTTTTCTTGATTACCCTTGGTGTTCGATGCGTTGCTGCTGCTATCTTGGCCTTGTCCAGGATTTTGGCTCACATTTCCATTGCCGTTGTCTGATTGAACTTTCTTTCCGTTGTACTTCCAGTAATCCCGGTTTTCTCTCGTGCCCCAAGCTTTTACAAACTCCTGTTGTCCTTTGGTCCGATTGGCTGGGTTATAGAAAGGGAAGGAAGAGTTTGTTCCCGAAGCGCCCATGTTATCCATCGGATTGCCCATGCCGCCGCCCGCATTCATGCCACCGGGTCCACCCATGCCTGGATTCTGAAATCCTGAATTCGCCTTTTGTTGATTTGCGATATTCTGCGCCTTTAATGCAGCTTCCTGCGCTTTTTTCTCTCTTTCAATGGCTTCCGCAATTTTCTTGGAGCGCCAATCTGGGTCTTTCGCCATCCGCAGCAAACTATCGTTGTTAGAAATCGTTAGGACTTCTTTCAGCAAATCACTTAATATGTCGTTTCGTTGCACTATCGCTTCAAAATCAGGATGAGATTTGTCTATGATATTGTTTGCCGAATCGTAGTATTTGGCGGCTTGCTCGTAGCTGTGGTTAATGAAATAATAATTTCCTAACGACAGGTAGGCATTGGTTTTATGCTCGTTGTTTTGAGTAAGTTGGATGGCTTGGTTGAATCGTTTTACGGCCATGGGGACATTCTGCGCCTTCAATTCATTTTCACCCATACTAATATATATAGTACCGAGATAGTCGGCATTTTTATCGTCCTTTAACATTTTCCCAAGAACCTTATTGGCTTTGGCGTAGTTCTCCTGTTTGGACGATAAAATATTCACTTGCGACATCCGGGCGTGGAATGCGAGCTCGTAGGGTGGGTTGAGTTTGCTAATTTTGCTATATTGGATTTCGGCTTTATCGTATTCTTTTGATGTGATATAGCAATGGCCCAGCGCAAAGTGCAGACGATATTTGTCCATCCGGGTTTGTTTGCCTAACAACGCGATTTCTAACGGCGCTGTGGCTTGAGAGTATTTACCCAAGGCAAATTGCATCGCTCCAAGCAAATAATTGGCTTCGGTGGTTAAGGTGTTGGGGAATTCAGGGTTTTTGAGCGCGTTTTGAACTAAGATTTCGGCATCAACGTATTGACCTTTGACGTAGAAACTGCGGGCAATCCAGAGTTGGGCAGAGAATTGAATTTTGGGATCGGTAAAGTGCGACTGAACAAATTCGAATAAGTCAATGGCTGCGCTAATTTCTCCTTTCATGAAATAGGCTTTGCCATTTAATAGGTAAGCATCGTCTACCCATTTGCTTCGCGGGTGCTTGTCGATCATGGTGGAAGCCTTTTTAATGACTTCGTCCATGGCTGCTTGGTTTTCTTTTAGGATATCAATGCTACCATAGTTTATAAGTGAAATGGGTTTTCTGAAATCGTCTTTATAACCTTCTCGGGTTGTTTCAACGGTTTCTAGCCATTTCTGTTCGGCATTAAAGAAGGTGTTATAGTGCGCAAGGGTATTGTGCCACTCTTTGTAAGCCCAAGACTCTTGGTTGCTGCACGACGATAAGAGGGTCGCGAACAAGAGCAAGATGTATAATTGATTTTTTGAGCCTAGGCGCATTCTTTGTGTTGGTTAAAACGCTATTTTTGAGTTTTTATTGATTCAATCCCGATAAAAATGTCCAAAACCTCACGTAGACGCAAAATTATCGCCAATCTTCGAAACAAACATCGTTTTGTATTGATAAACGAAACAACTTTTGCGGAAGTTTTTTCAGTTCGATTGACGCCCATCAATGTTTTGATGGTTTTTAGCAGCTTATTGTTGGCATTTACGGTGATAGTTTTGTTGTTATTGGCCTACACGCCGTTGCGCGGAATTGTTCCAAATGCAGTGACGAAAGAATCTCGCAAAGAGATATTGCAGTTAAATCAAAGAATCGAGGATTTGTCAAGATCTTTGGAGGTTCAGAGAAGTAAACAAGACGTGTTAAATATAATTCTGGAAGGGAAGGAAGATCAATTTGATTCTACATCGGCTCGTCCGAAATAGGTGTCGGCTTACTTTGAAAAGCTCTCACGAATCGTTATATTTGTAAGGAATCAAAAAAAAGAATTACAATCATGGCAATTTTCAACAATAACACCGCAAAAAACGAAAAGGCTGTTCAGTCTCAGGGGATTCTTAATATCATTGGGCAAGGGACCCGGATTACGGGCGACTTGGTATCGAATGGTGACTTTAGGGTTGACGGTGCCATTGAAGGACATGTAAAAGTAGGTCAGCGTTTGGTGATAGGTGGGACCGGTAAAATTCTTGGCAATATCGAAGCGGATTCCGCAACGGTTGCAGGACATATTAAAGGCAACATCACAGTAAAGAATATATTGGAGTTGAAGCCATCGGCAAAAATTGATGGAGATATTGTTACAAATAAAATGGTGATTGAGTCAGGTGCACAATTCAATGGTCGTTGTACAATGAATGTTGTGGTAAGTGTTTCGGCGGGTGGAGTAGTGGCATCCGCGCCTGTGGCGTCAAAATAATATTGCTATTTGTAGTACATGCAAGATTTTGCGAAGTATACAGGTATCGCATTTCAGATGATAGGTACAATTCTTCTGATTACTTATTTGGGTTATTTATTAGATCAGTGGTTGTTGTTGGCATTCCCTGTGGGTATCTTGTTGGGTGTATTGCTTGGGGTAGGGAGCAGTTTGTACTTAATTTTGAAGAAATTTTAACAGTGAAAACATATAGCGTTAGGCTTTGGGTATTGGGGTGTTTGCTGGGACTTGTAACCGGTGTTGTTGATTATTTCAATGCAAAAATCGTTGTCCCCGCCGATGTTTACTGGGGTTTGGTGTTCTTGGTGTCGCTGTTTTGGGCGTTGAGATACTATGTAGATAGAAGCCAAGTCGCAAATCCAAATCAGTGGATTCGTCGTGCCATGATTTCAAGTATGATTCGGTTGATGGGCGTGCTAACCTTTTTACTGATATCCGTTTTGAGGCAGGGAAAGGCCAATGTAGTTTTCGTTATCGCCTTTGGCTTGTATTTTATTTTATTTTTGTCGTTTGAAATGTCTGAAAAGCGTATTAACTTGCGCCCCGATTCGAACGATGGGCCCAGCAAAGAAAATGCCTGATTTTATTACACTTTTCAACTCTTCCTTGGTAAGGAAAATGGTCGCCATTGTTATTTTGTCGACGTTTTCTATTGTTTCTGCTTTTTCAAGCCATGCAAATGACGCAGGTGTTGAAACACATGTAAATTCTGAAGCCGGACATTCTACAGCGCACAATGATCATGCGAAACCTGAAAAATACGATCCAGGTAAAATGATCATCGACCACATTGCGGATGCACACGATTGGCATTTGTGGGGAGAAGGGCATGATGCAGTTTCAATTTCATTGCCTGTTATCATATATACAAAATCTCAAGGTCTTGTCAATTTTAGTTCCGCCCGATTTGAGCATGGACATGCTGCGTATGAAGGTTTTGAATTGAATGAGAAGGGCGTGATTGTGTGGGCGGACAAAGCCAATACAGAGGTAATCTACGATATTAGTATCACCAAGAATGTTTTAGCCATGATGTTGGCGGTATTGACATTGATGTGGATTGCCATTGGGATGGCGAGGTCTTATGCTAAAAGGGCAGGTAAGGCACCAAAGGGATTCCACAATTTAGTTGAACCGTTGATATTGTTTATTCGTGACGACGTTGCCAAGGCATCGATTGGTCATAAGGCGGATAAATATTTGCCATTGTTGTTGAGTGTATTCTTTTTCATTTTCGTGAATAATTTGTTTGGGTTGATTCCGATTTTCCCAGGCGGTGCAAACGTTACGGGAAACATTGCTGTCACTATGGTATTGGCGTTGGTCATTTTCCTTACAGTAAACCTAAACGGTAACAAATATTATTGGAAGCATATTTTCTTGCCTGATGTACCGGTTTGGATGTATGTGATTATCATTCCAATTGAAGTTCTTGGTGTTGTATTAAAGCCATTCGTATTGATGTTGCGTTTGTTCGCGAACATTACTGCGGGTCACATTATTATTCTTGGATTTTTTAGTTTGATATTCATCTTTGGTTCTATGAGTCAGGGATTGGGATATGCTGTGAGTCCATTAAGTGTTGCCTTTACCGTATTTATGGGTATGTTGGAATTGCTAGTCGCATTTTTACAGGCCTTCGTATTCACATTGCTCAGCGCCATCTATATTGGAATGGCGGTGGAGGAACATCATCATTAAAAACAAGTAAAACCTAATATAAAACAACCAAATAATTATGAGTCTCATGAACACTCTCCTTCAAGCAGCCGTAGACAATTCAGCCGCTGCGTACAGTAAAATGGGTGCCGCTATTGGCGCTGGTTTGTCAGCTATTGGTGCCGGTATCGGTATCGGTCGTATCGGTGGTAGCGCTATGGAATCTATCGCCCGCCAACCAGAATCAGTAGGTGATATCCGTGCAAACATGATTGTAGCTGCAGCTCTTATCGAGGGTGCAGTATTTTTCGCGATCGTTGTTTGTTTGTTGATTCTGTTTTTGTAAAAAACCCACGGGATTGGGCCTGTCGGCCCAATCCCTTTATTTAAAAAACGTAAAGAAATGCAGTTAGTAACACCTGCCATAGGATTGGTATTTTGGATGCTTGTAACATTTTCGTTGTTACTTTTTATCCTGAAGAAATTCGCTTGGAAACCCATTTTAGAATCTATTCGTAACCGCGAACAGACCATTGAAGATTCGCTCTCATTGGCTGAAAAGACTAAGTCAGAAATGATTCGTCTTCAAGGTGAGAATGAGTCTTTGTTAGCAGAGGCACGCAAAGAGCGTGATTTGTTGTTGAAAGAAGCGCGTGAAATGCGCGACAAAATCGTTGGAGATGCAAAAGCAACTGCCGATGAAGAGGCGAAGAAATTGATGAATCGTGCCCAGGACGAAATCGAAAAGCAGAAATCTGCTGCGATTGCCGAAATCAAGCGCGAAGTATCTGTTTTGTCTATTCAAATTGCAGAGAAATTGATGCATCAACAATTGGAAAACAACGCTGCACAACAAACGATCATCGAAAATCAATTGTCACAACTAAACTAAGCCAAACGGTATGTCAGATTTTAAAATCGCCTCTCGTTATGCCACCGCCTTATTTACAAAGGCGATGGAGGAAAAAGCGATTGACGCTGTGATGGCTGATATTTTGGTGATTCAACAGGCTTGTGAGGAAAGTGATGATTTAATCGTTTTCTTGAACAGTCCGATGTTGAAAAAGGCGGTGAAGAAAGATGGGCTCGCAAAAATCTTTGTTTCTTGCTCTGATTTATCCAAACAATTGTTGAATTTGATGGCCGAAAAGAATCGCGAGGCATTTATTCCTTCGATGACCGAGGCCTTCGTTAGATTGTACAATGTGCAAATGGGAATTACTACAGCTGTTGTTACTTCGGCTGTGCAATTAACCGATGCGGCTCTTGATGCAGTCAAAAAATATGTCGCCCAAACTTCGGGTGCCAATAATGTAATATTAACTCAAAGTATTGACCCCACTGTAATAGGTGGATTGAATATCGTGTTTGACGGGAAGATTTATGATGCTACCCTATCAAACCAAATTTTAAAATTGAAAAAAGACCTTCAAATCGCATAAAAAACTGTTATGTCAAATATTAGACCCGACGAAATTTCCAGCATTTTAAAGGACCAGATTACTGGTTTTAACACTGCTGCGAGTTTAGAAGAAGTAGGAACCGTACTCCAAGTGGGTGACGGTATCGCCCGTATCTATGGCCTTTTGGGCGTACAATACGGAGAACTTGTAGAATTTGCCAACGGTGTTCGCGCAGTGGCTCTTAACCTTGAACAGGACAACGTAGGTGCTGTATTGATGGGTAGTAGTGGAGACATTAAAGAGGGCGACAAGGTGAAACGTACAGGTAAAATTGCATCGATCAATGCTGGACATGGCGTATTAGGTCGTGTTATCAACGCGTTGGGTCAGCCTGTAGATGGTAAAGGACCAATCACTGGTGAGCTGTTTGAAATGCCATTGGAGCGTAAAGCCCCAGGTGTTTTGTATCGCGAACCTGTAACTGAGCCTTTGCAAACAGGTATCAAGGCTATCGATGCCATGATTCCAATTGGAAGAGGTCAGCGTGAGTTGATCATTGGTGACCGTCAGACTGGTAAAACTGCCATCGCTTTGGATACCATTATCAACCAAAAGGAGTTCTACGAAAAAGGAAATCCAGTATATTGTATTTATGTTGCTTGTGGACAGAAAGAGTCTACTGTTAAGCAAGTTGTAAAATCATTGGAAGAGAGTGGCGCAATGGCATACACTGTTGTTGTAACTGCAGCCGCTTCTAACCCAGCGCCTTTGCAATTCTTTGCTCCTATGGCAGGATGTGCAATTGGTGAATATTTCCGCGACTTGGGATTGCCAGCATTGGTAATCTACGACGATTTGTCGAAACAGGCCGTAGCATATCGTGAAGTTTCTTTATTGCTTCGTCGTCCGCCAGGACGTGAGGCTTACCCTGGAGATGTATTTTACTTGCATAGCCGTTTGCTAGAGCGCGCTTGTAAATTGAACTCTTCGGATCATATTACTTGCAACATGAACGATTTGCCGGACAGCTTGAAAGGTAAAGTAAAAGGTGGAGGATCACTAACAGCCTTGCCAATTATCGAAACTCAGGCCGGTGACGTATCAGCATATATTCCTACCAACGTAATTTCTATTACAGATGGTCAGATTTTCTTGGAATCTAACTTATTCAACTCAGGTATTCGTCCCGCAATTAACGTAGGTATTTCTGTATCTCGTGTGGGTGGTAACGCTCAGATCAAGTCAATGAAAAAAGTGGCTGGTACTTTGAAATTGGACCAAGCGCAGTATCGTGAATTGGAAGCCTTTGCAAAATTTGGTTCTGATTTGGATGCAGCAACTAAGTCTGTATTGGAAAAAGGTTCTCGTAACGTAGAAATTTTGAAGCAGCCTCAATATAGCCCAGTATCTGTAGAGAAGCAAGTCGCAATCATTCACCTTGGTACTTCAAACTTGATGAGAAGTATTCCTGTGAACAAGATTCGTGAGTTCGAAGCAGCTTATTTGGAGTATTTGGATGCCAAGCATAAAGATACTTTGGAATCATTGCGCAAAGGTGTGATCGACGATGCAGTTAAGGCTGTATTGAACGCAGCTTGTGCTGAAATTTCCAAGAGTTATACAGCGTAATTAATTACCATGGCTAACCAGAAAGAGATTCGGGCGAGGATTTCGTCTACCATCAGTACACAGCAGATCACGAAAGCGATGAAGTTGGTGAGTGCAACAAAGTTGCGCAAAGCCAGCGAAGCCATCATTCGTATGCGTCCATATGCCCAGAAATTACAGGGTATCATGGGCAATTTGCAAGAAAGTACTGATGATGCTCAATTGGCTGGATACTTTGAAAATCGTGAAGCGAAACGAGTATTATTATTGGTAATAACCAGTGATCGTGGATTGTGTGGTGCCTTCAATGCCAATGTGGTTAAACGTGTTCGTCAGTTGTTGGATACAGATTACGCCGCAGCTCACCAAGCTGGTAATGTGACTTTGATGTGTATGGGTAAAAAGGGTGGAGAAGCCCTTAAGCGTTACGGATATTCTGTTAATATGGATATGGTGAACCTTACTCAAAACTTAGATTCACAGAAGGCTTTTGCTGCAATGCAAAGTGTTATCGATTCATATCTTGCTGATCAATACGATCGTGTGGAAGTGGTATATAATAAATTCAAAAACGCAGCGACGCAAATTTTGGTGAACGAGCAATTGTTACCTGTTGTTCCTGCTGCCAATTTGGAGAAGTCGTCTACATCAAATGATTATCTTTTTGAGCCAGATCAAATTGCCATTTTACAGGATTTGATCCCTCGTAGTTTGAATACATTGTTCTATCGTTCGATGTTGGATTCATTGGCATCTGAGCATGGTGCTCGTATGGTTGCCATGGATAAAGCGACGGAGAATGCCGGTGATTTGTTGCGTGCCCTTCGATTGGCATACAACCAAGCCCGTCAGGCTGCCATTACCCGTGAAATCTCTGAGATTGTGGGTGGTGTTGCTGCTTTGGAAGGATAAGAATTCTAATCTGAAATATATTTTAAGGGCAGCCATTTGGCTGCCCTTTTTTATTAGTCTTCCCTCGTTACTTGAATGTACTTGTGTGTGGCTTTGATTTTTGCAATCAACTGTTCCAGGTGAAGCAAATCGTAAATCATTACTTCAATTTTTCCGCCAAATGTGCCATCGTCGTTGCTGGAAATATTGATGCTCTTCATGTTTACCTCCATGTCTTTTGATATGATATCGGTAATTCGGCTTACAATGCCCACATCATCAATGCCTCTTACTGCAATTGCTGTCTCAAACGCTTTTTGATATCCGTCGCCTCGCCATTCTGCGGGGATAATTCTGTAGCCGTATTGCGACATTAATCTTGTTGCACTGGGGCAGGTAGTTCTGTGGATCATAACGCCTTCCCCCACGGTGATAAACCCAAAAATAGAATCCCCTGGTACAGGATGGCAACATTGTGCAAGGGTATAAGACGATTCATAAGCATCGCCAATTACTATTTGTTCTGATTTCGACTTAGGCTTTTTGCTGAGGGATGGGGAATTGATAATTTCACTGGGCTCAACAGGTGTTTCAATGGACTTTTTCTTGATGATTTGAATAAGCAAATCTTTGTTTAATCGTATTTTTCCATCTGCAACAGTATAAAAGAACTCGGCACTCACCGTGAATTTGAAATGGTGCATGAGTTTTTTGATATTGCTATCGGTAAGGTCTAGTTTGTGCTTTCGAAACAGACGTTCTAGGAGCAATTTCCCTTGTTTTGCACTTTGCGCTCTTTCGGCCTTTAGCGCCTCCCTGATTTTTGATTTTGCTCTGGCCGTTTTTACAATATCCAACCAATCGCCTTGTATTCGTATTTTGCTCGTCGTTAGAATTTCGACGATGTCTCCATTCTTCAATACGGTTTGAAGCGCAACCAATTTGTTGTTGACCTTCGCTCCTAGGGTTCTAATTCCAATTTCTGTATGAATTGCAAAGGCAAAATCTAAGGCGGTTGCTCCTGTAGGTAATGACTTTACATCTCCTTTGGGTGTGAAAATGTATATCTCTTCACCCAACAAGCTGGTTCTGAATTCGCTAACCAAATCCAAAGCACTTAAATCACTATTGGATAAGGTTTCTTTGACGGTGTCCAACCAGTTTTCAAAGGCGACGTCCTGAGGGGTGGGTAGTTTATTCTTGCTTCCGGCTTTGTATTTCCAGTGAGCGGCTAGACCACGTTCGGCAATATCGTCCATTCTTTTTGATCGAATCTGCACCTCAACCCAACGTCCTTTTGGGCCCAATACGGTTGTGTGAAGCGCACTATAACCATTGCTTTTGGGATGACTCAGCCAATCGCGAAGTCGGTTTGTATGTGAACGATATTTATCGGTAATGATGCTATAAATCTTCCAACAATCAGCCTTTTCTAGGTTGATAGGGGAGTCAACAATCACGCGAATCGCAAAGGCATCAAAGACTTCTTCAAACGGAATGTGCTGCTTGCCCATTTTTTGAGAAATGCTAAAAATGCTCTTCGGTCTACCTTTGATTTCTAGGATGTTAAGCCCCGATTTATCGAGTTCCTCTTTGATTGGGTCGATGAATTCTTTGATATATCTCTGCCTGGTGTTCTTGGTTTCCGCAAGTTTCGACGATATGTCTTTGTAGGTTGCAGGGTCTGTGAATTTTAGAGCCAAGTCCTCCATCTCCGTTTTTACCGCATTCAAACCCAATCGGTGGGCGAGTGGTGAATAAATAAACAGAGTTTCAGAAGCGATTTTTAACTTGGTATTTTCCGATACCGACCCCAAGGTTCTCATGTTATGCAAACGATCGCACAGTTTGATGAGTATCACCTTTAGGTCATCGCCCAGTGTGAGCAACATCTTCTTGAAATTCTCCGCTTGTATGCTCTGATCCTTGTCAACCGTTTCAAAAACTGTAGAGATTTTGGTAAGCCCATCGATGATATTGGCAACGTCTTTTCCAAAACGATGTTCGATGTCTTCCAGGGTTGTATCGGTGTCCTCCACCACGTCGTGCAGCAAGGCACACACGACCGAAGTTGCGCCCAAGCCTAGTTCGGAGACGGCAATCTCAGCGACTTCAAGCGGATGGAAAATATAAGGCTCGCCACTTTTACGCACAGTACCTTCATGGGCTCTGGCGGCCATATCGAACGCATCTCTAACCATCCGGGTTTTTTCCGGATCGAGATTTTTACCAAGGCTACGCAATAAATGTTTGTACCGCTTTAGTAAATCCGAGCGGTAGGCTTCATAAACCGGGCCTTGGAGCAACGCCATTATTGATTGAGGGCTGCGAAGTGCTTAAAGAATTGAGGAATGGTTTCTATGCCTTTGAAATAGTTGAAGATTCCGTAATGCTCATTGGGTGAATGTATTGCATCAGAATCCAATCCAAATCCCATCAAAACAGTTTTGGTTTGCAATTCCTTTTCAAACAAAGCCACAATTGGAATACTTCCGCCACCTCTTGTAGGGATTGGGTCGATACCAAAGGTTTCTTTCATCGCAAGTGCCGCTGCTTTGTAGGGTATAGAGTCCGTTGGTGTAACAACAGGCTCTCCACCGTGGTGAGGCGTTACCTTTACGGTTACTCCGGCAGGTGCAATGCTCTCAAAGTGTTTCTGGAACATCTGTGTGATTTCATCGCTGATTTGATTGGGAACCAAACGCATCGAAATCTTTGCAAACGCTTTGCTCGGCAACACGGTTTTTGCGCCTTCGCCGATATATCCACCCCAAATTCCATTGACATCAAGGGTAGGGCGGATGCCTGTGCGTTCGATGGTTGAAAATCCTTTTTCGCCCAGAACATCGTTCACGGCTAGGTGTTTTTTATATTCTTCAATATCGAAAGGAATCTTCGACATAGCCTCGCGGTCTGAGGCCGAAACTTCTAATACTTTATCGTAGAAACCGGGGATGGTGATATGACGATTTTCATCGTGCATGCTAGCAATCATAGTGCACAAAGCATTGATTGGGTTTGCCACTGCACCCCCGTAAACACCAGAGTGTAAATCGATTCTTGGGCCAGTTACTTCTACTTCAACATAACTCAAACCACGCAATCCCACGTCGATGCTTGGAATGTCGGTAGCAATCAAAGCAGTATCGGAAATCAAAATGACATCGGCTTTTAATTTATCTCTGTGCGTTTTGCAATAGGTTCCCAAGTTATTTGATCCTACTTCTTCTTCGCCTTCGATCATGAATTTGATATTACAAGCCAAAGAATTGGTCTGCATCATGGTTTCAAATGCCTTTACATGCATGAAAACCTGTCCTTTATCGTCGCAAGCACCACGCGCATAAATCTTACCATCTCTAACTGTAGGCTCAAAAGGAGGCGTATCCCATAACTCATCGGGAACACTCGGTTGCACGTCGTAATGTCCGTAAACCAAAACAGTTGGCAATGAAGCGTCGATGATTTTTTCACCGTAAACAATGGGGTAACCCGCGGTTTCTTCAAGGACAACATTGTCGGCCCCTACTTTTTTCAAGTGGTCGGCGACAGTTTCTGCACATTTTCTTACATCGCCGGCATAAGCTGGGTCGGCACTGATGCTAGGAATGCGCAAAAGATCAAACAATTCATTGAGGAAGCGGTCTTGGTTTTCTTGAATATACTGATTGACTGACATACCCGCAATTTACATTGCATTTTCCGCACCTGCCACATGGGTTTGATGAAAATTTTCATTTAAATGGGTCTTTGATTTCACTACCTTTGTATTCTCAAATTATGGACACTCTTGCGGCCAATGCCAAGGCGATTTCGGTAGAAACATTTAAACAACAAGTGTTGATGTGGGAGTATATTATTACTGCCATCATTTTCTTAGCGTCCTATTTTGTTTTGAAGCGCTACAAGAAAAATCAGTTGTTCGCTCAAAGCGAAAACAAAAAGTACAATACAGGAAGTTAAGCGGAAGCGTGGTTTACACGTTTACTGTTTTGATATCCCCTTCAACCACTAGTCTGCCTAGGGTTTTTGCTTTTACCTCTTCAATTGTTACGCCAGGAGCCAATTCCTTTAGCTCGAAGCCTCTTTCGGTGATATCGAACACGCCCAATTCGGTAACTACTTTCTTTACGCAGCCCAAACCTGTGATTGGCAATGAACATTGAGATAACAACTTGCTTTCGCCGGCTTTGTTAGTGTGTTGCATCGCCACGATAATATTCTTTGCCGACGCCACTAGATCCATTGCACCGCCCATGCCTTTTACCATTTTGCCTGGGATTTTCCAATTGGCGATATCTCCGTTGTCACTCACTTCCATGGCGCCCAAAACGGTTAGGTCGACTTTCCCCGCTCTAATCATTCCGAAGCTCGTTGCGCTATCAAAAATACTAGCCCCTTTCACCATCGTTACGGTTTGCTTTCCTGCATTGATTAGGTCGGCATCTTCCTCCCCTTCAAATGGAAAAGCGCCCATACCGAGCAGGCCATTTTCTGACTGTAGAACCACTTCCATGCCTTCGGGGATATAGTTGGCTACCAAAGTTGGGATACCAATACCCAGATTGACATAATATCCATCGCGCAATTCTTGTGCGATTCTCTTTGCGATTCCGAATTTGTCTAGCATGGTTTACAAAAATACAAATTTTCTCAGGGAGTTGGTTTGAAATTCGCGGGTTTTAGAACGGCAATCCACGCAGTATTGCGGGGTCGGCCCACTGCTTGGCCATGTCGTACATTGCCTTGGCTCTGTCTTTTTGTCCTACCGAGATGTATAATTCAATCAACATCAATACAGCCTGAGAATTCGGGTTGAGTGATCTAGCCGTTTCATACTCTTTCATGGCAGCGCTAAGATTGTTTTCGCGGTAATAGCAGTTGCCCAAATTGAAATGTAGTAGTTCGCTTTTAGGCTGATGCTTGATTGCGGCTAAGATCATTTCTTTGGCTTGACCAATCCGTCCTGCTCTCACCAACGCATTTGTATATTCAGCGGTAAAATCAGTGTTCCAAGGCATCGCATCGCAACTTTTTTCGTAATGGGTTAGCGCTTTCTGAACTTGGCTGGGTATGTTAAGGTCGTATGCCTTTGCAATTCGGTATTGAGTCCAAGCATCGGTTAACAGTTCGTTTCTCTGTTCTTCAGTAATACCGGTTTCCCAAAGTTCAATGATGGATGCGTGCTCTCTTAAGTTATAATGATACTGTATCTTGGTTGCCAATTCTACACTGGGGTCGTTGTAAAACGCTTTTGCCTTCTCCATATACAGCATTTTTGAATCGAACTTTTCGAAGTAGGACACATAGGCATTGAACAATTCACTTTGGCTTGGATTGTTACTATTAACGGAATGTAAACCTATGATTTCTCCCGCGGTATTGCTCTTTGATTTTCCGTTGATTTGAAGGTTGTATTTTGTCTTTGTCCTTGAAATGAAGTGGTCGTGAATACTCACATGGGGAATATCTCTTGTGTCGCTGCTGGGCATGTGACAGCCAACGCAGGTTTGGGTTCCACGCATCGATGCACTCAGGCTGCATCCCTCATGTTTGCTCTTCTTCGTTTTGGGTTGGTGGCAGCTTTTACAAGTATTGTTGAATAACTCTTGGTTGGTTTTTTTGACGCTAACATGGGGGTTATGGCAATTGATACAAGTGAAATTGATATTTGCATTGTATTTGGTGAGATCGCCTTTGTTACTCCCTTTAAAGCAGGCACTCATTTGAAATCTTTCGGCATGACCAGCCATTACAAAGGCCTTATCTCCTTTTTGACTTGGCATGTAAACGGTAAAAATGGAGTCGAGGTGCATCCCTGGTCTAAAATCAGTGAACTTTTTACCGGGTTTCAACACGTTGTTTCCTTGTAGGTGGCATCGCTGACAGATATCGACCTGCAGTTTCCAAGGCAAACGTTTGGGGTTAACGATGGAATAATCGGCTTGCTTGTTTGTGTTATAAATGATGCCATTCGATTTTTCCTGTACATGTAAAGACCCTGGACCATGACATCGTTCGCAGTCGATGCCGAGCGGGAGTTTGTTGAAAATATTGACGGACCCCTCTTTTGTTTGTGGCATGCCGGTATGACAACTCATGCATTCGATGTCGATTTTCCGATTAAAATGCGTATTAAAATCCTCATATCCCGGCGGCAGATCCCAAATTCCTTTTTGGGTGTAAAATGTAAGCGGTGCTTGAAATAGATGTTGGCCGTCCATCCAGAAGTGACTGTTGGTGTGCTGGCCGCTTCCAATAATATGTGAAATTTGTTCGATGCGATTATGAATGGTATCTCGTCCACACAATTTGAATTCCTGAATATGCAGTCGTTCGTTTTTCCAAAAAGGGTAGTAGTAGAGGTCGGTTTTTTTATCGTAAACGGGTTTTACATTATTAAAATCCGCTTTTGAGTATTTTCTTTCAGCCAGGTGGAAACTCTGACCCATCCCAGTTTCGATGAAGGTGGCGTGTTTATCCGAATGGCAGCCTTTACATGCGGTTATCCCCACGTAATGTGCCGAATCTCCTAGGTTCCTAAAGGGTTGTGTAGGTTTAGTGTCTGAGGAATTTAGAACGCCGTTACAGCCCCAAATACCTGATAAAGCCCACGTTAAAAGGCAAAAGAAAATGCTGCCAATTAAGTATTTTGGCTTCAAGATGTAGTTATTGATTATTCGCCAAATTGCGATTTCCAGTCCATGACACCGCCAATTAGGTTGCGCACATTGGAGTAACCTTGTGAGGTAAGGAACATTTTTGCGGTATTACTTCTTGCGCCAGACCTGCAGTGCACTATGATTTCTTGGTCTTTCCAATCTTCGATTTCGTATAATCTTCCTGGCAAATCGCCCAATGGAATGAGTGTGCCATTTAGGTTGAACTCGTCAAATTCGTATTGCTCACGAACGTCAATGAGGTTTATAGATTCTTGATTGTCTAAACGTTTTTTTAATTCAATGACTGAAATATCGGTGCTCATGATTTAACGAAGTGTGCGAAAGAGATTTGATTATTTGGTGCGATGCATCGCAAGATATAATGACCTGGTTTGAGGTCTCCCACGAAAATACGATTGTTGAATTGAGATTTGATTTGGAGTTTTCCAGTGACATCCCAAATTTCACATTCGGTGTTTTCTGGCAATGTTCCATTGATGAAAATATAGTCGCGGCAAGGGTTGGGGTAAATACTAACTTGAGTCGGCTGAATAGTCTTGGTTGAGAAAGCGTATTCAGCCCGATTTCCATACAGCATGCGAATCATTGGTGTTCCTTTGGCTTCGGTTCCAGCGTATTCCCAACTACCAAGCAAATTGCTGTATAGGTGCGGATTTGTCTGGTCTTTTCCTAAGTATCTGTAGTTATTGTCGTATCCAATATTTAAAACATAAGGCATTTGCTGAATCCAGCCCACGTAATACTTTCCGGCGGGTAACATCAATACAGAATCAAAAAAGATATAGGCGAAACCGTTGATGCTATCCTTGTAAATTGGACGATTTATGGCGAACTCGTAAATCATTTTGTCCTGGTTGTCGGGTCTTCCAACGGGGCTCAAAGATTGCCAAATGCGTAATTTGAAACTTCTTGCTGAAACATCGGTGAGACTTTGGTTAAAATAAATCGCCAATCCTCTGAGTGAGTCAGATTTAAGTGTGTTAAACTCCATTGCGAACTGACCTTTTAAGTTACCCAAATAGGCGTAATCAAGGCCAAATCCACCCTCAGCACTTCCATCATCGTAGGCGTACCATGGCATTACGGTGCGCGATGTCTGGATCATATTATTGTTGGTGATACTATTGTATGCCGCAGGCGTGCCATCATTGCTTTGGGGGTCGATGCTATAGGTGTAATCCAATCTAGGTTGGGTGCTTGCGAATGTATCGTAAGCCAATGACTCGTAATTTTCAGTGGTGTCTCTACCGCCGGCCAAATTTCTGCTACTCGCGATAAAAGGTTTATAATAAATTTTGGTTTGATACTGGTTGTAAATACTCAATTGAAATCTAGTTTGAACTGCATTGGCATTGAGGTTTCTTACGAGCATGCTTGGGCCTTTTCCTCTGCCATCTTGAATATTTGACTTGTAATGTGGATAAGGAATGTTGTTGTAATCTTTAAATAACCCATCTGACACCGATGCGATTCCTACGTCTTGAATTGACTTTTCTCCGGACTTTCGATTTTTCTCGATGCGGATATAGTCGATGTGCCAATGATTTAAGTTTCCAGTCGCTTTGGTGAAATTCACAAATCGGAACTGGAAATCGGGAGATAGGTATTGGTATTGAGCAATTGGGACGAAAAATTCTTGAAAACCACCGACGAAACCACCGCAAATCGCCCATTGCTTGATCCAATTGTTATTGATGTCTTTAAAATAAAGCATCAACGTATCATCAATTTCAGGGGCGTCGCCAAGTCCTTGACGTTGCACAAAAAAGCTGATATAAATGGAATCTTCGGGTTTGTAGTTGACCGTTGTTGCTCCAACTCTGCGAAACTGTAGGTTTATGGGTTGTGATGTAAGACTGTCCGCAAATACCATCATTCTTTTATCCAGCGTATGGTAGGGTTTGCCTTTTGCATTTAGGTGGTCAAATGTGGCAACACCATAATTTGGGGCTTTCACGGGGAAAGAGTTGTTTACCCATACAAGATTGTCTGTCCAAGTCTTTAACGATGGGTAGCCGGCAGGTTGCACAAAATCCTCAAAAAAGGGCAGGGAAAGGGTATCTGTAATTTTTGAGCTAATTTGGTCGGTTGCACTATTTTGAACGGAAGCGACGGGTCGATTGCCAATGGGTAAAAAACGCAGGTATGATTGCGCCGAAAGCTCGGAAATCGCAAGGATACACAACGATAATATTACTTTTCTTACCCGCATTTTAAATTTTATTAAACCTAGTTCTGTCCTTAATAGATCGAACTAAATTAATTATTGTGCTAAATTAACGAAATTTGTATTGATTTATTGTAAAAAAAAGTCACTTTATTGCATTAAATCGCCTACTCTTCCTCGGGATTTGGTATCTCCGTAGTCGTTGAAGTTGAGTCACTTGTGGGCGTTAGTTCGGTGTCGACAACAATTAGGTCTACAGTGGTGCCTTTTAGTACTTTCTGACCTGCTTCAATTGCTCGTCCGCCAACTTGCTGACCGACAACTAAATTGTTGCCATATTCGGCATATTCATACGTTACTTTTCCTAGGATTAAGCCCGCATTTTTTAATAGTGCTTTGGCTAGATTGAAACTGCAGTCGGTAAGCTTGGGCATCGAAATCCTAGGTCTGCTCATAGCGTTTACAGTAACGTAAACCATCCTTCCAGATTTTACGTCTTCATTTGCCAATGGTGTTTGCTCCACAATAACACCCGGCTTCATTTTGTCTAAGTAAACGGTGTCGATGATTTTCATCCGCAGTTCCAATTCACTCAGTTTTGCTTCTGCTTCGAAGGGTTTTGAGCCAAGAACATCAGGCACAATTATTTTGTCGCCGTGCCGCGTATAAGCATCAAGTCCAAAGTAACTTAACGTAAGAATTATGGCAATGAAAAGGCCACCCAGTCCGATATTATACATCCAGTTTTTCACGCCGTTCTATTTTCTCCAAATTTCAATATTTCTCTGATGAATTCAAAAGGTTTGTAGCCGTTGATTGCTGCTTGGTGATAAATACATGTTGCAGGGGTCATTCCTGGAAGGGAGTTGACTTCGATGATAATGGTTTCAACGTTGCCATTTTCGAATATTCTCACAAACGCATCGATTCGGCAGTAGCCGGTAACATTGAGTGCGACCGCAACTTGCTGTAGCGTTTTTCTCACCTCGCCGCTAATTCTAATTTGTTCTTGAGGGGTGTTTGAGAATCTTGATGGGGTTAAGTTTTGTCCTTGGCCGGCGAGAAATTTCTCTTCCAGACTAAGTATTTCGCTTTCCGCTAGAGATTCTGAGGGTTCGAATATTTCGTATGATATCTGTCCGTTTTTATCATACGATGTTAGCATGCCTCCTGTGACTTCAAGGAATTTGGATGCGCCAGCTCTATCAATAAATTGTTCGATCAGTAGGTCTGATTTCTGCGGCATCTCGTCGTTGATTTTCACGTTAAGTGCCTCGCAAAGCGCGGCACTTAACGCCACATCCTCCCGAAAAATTGCCTCCATGAACAAATGTAATTCCTCGGCAGATTTGATTTTTCTCACTGCAGCACTGCAACCGTCGTCCGCGGGTTTTGCAATCAATGGAAGGCCATATTTCGATGAAATCTCCTTGCATAAATCCAAACCTCTCAATTGCCACTCTGACTTATTTACCAATTGATGTTCGGCTACCAAAAATCCCAAATCCCTCAGTTTCTTGTTGGTTTCGTATTTGTTTATGGTAACCGATGATGCCTCACTCTCGCTGCCATTGAAATAAAGGCCCAAGCGTGTTAAGTCTGCCTGAATCGTTCCGTCTTCCCCCGGTCTACCATGCAACGCAATAAATACCCCCTCGCACAAATTTGGCAATTCCGAAACAACGACTTCCTTCGGGATAAAAGTGGGGGAGGTTCTCAATAAAGATTTCGTCAACGCACGACTAGCCTCTTGAATTTCCATTAACACGGGGTTCGATGAATAATGTAAAATCTTATCGCGAATGTCATCGGCATTGTCCTTCAACATCATATTGATGGGCAAATGAAACAACCGATAAGAATGACTATCACCAGTTAAAAACAAAGGGATAGGCTCAAATTCCTCGCTGCTGCTCAATTTTTCGTAAATGTTACGCCCACTCTCCATCGAAATATGTCGTTCAAAACTATATCCACCCATCACCACTGCAATTTTCTTTTTGATAGTAGCAGATCCATGGCTGTTATCTAACAATTCCTGACTCCGCTGCAATAGACTTTCGAATTTCTGTCCTTTGGGGTGACTTTGAATTCTGGCCCTCAAGGAATTGAAATAAATCAAGGTCAAAAAAGCACTTGGACTCAATCCGATTTCTGCTGCTTGGTGAAAAAAGAACGATGACGGCATCATTCCACTGGTCGTATTAGGGTCGTTCAAGAAAATTTCCCCACTATCATCGATGAAACCATCAATTCTCGCATACACTTCAAATCCAAAATGGTCATAAAGCTGACAGCAAGAGAGCCGGATGTCCTCAATGAGCTCGGCCGATACTTCAATCGGGGTGACCTTATTGCTCAGGCCGGGTAAATATTTACTGCGATAATCAAATAGGTCGCTATTTTTTCTAATTTCTGTTGGCGGTAAAGCAAAGGGAATGCCTGCCTCATCTGCCACTACGATGCAACTAAATTCTTTGCCTTCAATCAATGATTCAATCAGCACAATTGATTCACTATCTACCGATTGTAATTCGATGCTTTCCTTTGTTTGAAGCTGATTTTCGATGTACTCCATCAAAGCGTCTGGCAAATGGAAAGTTTGGCCATCGGCGATAAGCGGCAATCCCAATCCACTGCGCAGGTCGGTGAGTTGTTTGATGTAAATGATTTTGGCATCGGAATCCATATTCTGCCATTCCTTTTGATGCAACGACAGGTGGAAAAAAGCTAGGTTAATGGCATCGCAAAAAGCATCGAAATTGGCATGTTTTAATAGGCTGACACCCAAAGAGGAGCCTTGGTGTGCGGGCTTAATGACGAACTTTTCTCCAAATTCGATATTAAATTGCACAAACAACGATTTTCTTTCGTTTTCTGATGCGCGGAACCATGATTCCTTTTCTAGCGTATTGAATTCGTTGACATAAAGGCCTGCAGTAGTTTGAAAGTCTTTTTGAACTGCTTTGTTTATTCCAAGTGCCGAGGGTAAAATACCAGAGCCAGAGTAGGGGATTCCGTACCATTCCAATAGCCCTTGGATGCTTCCATCTTCACCGTGGGTGCCATGCAATGCAAGGAAAGCGAAATCAAAGTAGGACGGAAATTCATGCGCTTCGATCGGATTCCCAATTTCTTTTAAGAGTTTGAGTTGCTCGATTCTGTTATTCTCCAAATTTTCCAAGCTCTCGGCATACACCTGGAAGCCATGCGGTAATTCAGGTAGGCAATTAATTCGTTGCGTTTCTAAGTGTAAAAATGTAGGCGGATAAAAATCGCGGATACTGCCCTTGTAAACGTGTTCCCAGTTCAGAAGACAAAAATTTCCGAACGAGTCAACAAAAATAGGAATGGCTTCAAAGAGTTCCTTGTTGAGGTTATCGTAGACAGTTCTACCACCTGCAAAAGAAACTTCTCGCTCTCGCGATTGTCCGCCAAAAAAGATACCGACCTTGATTTTCTGCATACGCTAATTCCTACAAATTTAATGTGAGTTGCTCATCAGTTAACTTCAGTTCTGCACAAAACACAAATGTGTTTTTCTCTTTGGGCATTATTGCAAATAAAGTGGGGTTTACCGCTTTGATTTCGTTATTTTGCAGCATGAAGGCAGAAATCTTTTTAGCCAATGACGTTTCGGCATTTGCAAGTACGAAATTACCAGCCCATATCGCCGAATTTTGGAAACAAAAACCCGCTGAGAATCACTTTCATTATTACGGTCCTGAGGGATGTTTTATTGGAGTTGTTAGCAAAGGCAAGAGCAATGCTTCGGAATGGGAGGTGCTAAGAAAGGCTGCCAATAAGAGTTTTTTGTTGTTGTCGAAAGACATCGAAAAGGTAGTAGTGAAAAATGTCAATTGCGATGCAGCAAAAGGGGTGGCATTTTTTGAAGGTTTGTTGTTGTCTGATTATCAGTTTGATAAATATTTAAAGAAAAAATCTCGTGACACTTCAATTGAATATTCATTAAAGGGTAAGGGCGAGGATAGGCAGGATGAGGTGAAAGTCATTGTTGCAGCGGTAAATTCGGCTCGTGACTTGGTAAACGAACCGGTGAATGCGCTTAATGCTCAAGGTTTGGCTGATGCCTTTGTAAAAATGGGTGATGCGGCAGGCTTTAAAGTGGAAGTTTTTGGGGAAGCCCAAATAGAAAGTCTTAAAATGGGTGGATTGCTCGCGGTGAATAAGGGAAGTCAAGAGCCACCAACATTTTCTGTTCTAGAGTACAAGCCTAAAAAAGCAGTGAATAACCAGCCTATCGTTCTGGTGGGCAAAGGTGTTGTGTTTGATACGGGTGGGTTGAGTTTAAAGCCAACGCCCAATTCAATGGATATGATGAAGTGCGATATGGGTGGTGCGGCGGTTGTTGCCGGCGTATTTGAGGCGGTGGCGAAATTGAAATGGCCGTTATGGATTATCGGATTGGTGCCTTCTACCGACAATCGTCCGGGTGAAAATGCGACATGTCCGGGTGATGTGATAACCATGTTCGACGGAACCACGGTTGAGGTGCTCAATACTGATGCAGAAGGTCGTTTGATTCTGGGCGACGCATTGTCGTTCGCGAAGAAATTTGACCCTCAGTTGGTTATCGATTATGCAACACTAACGGGTGCGGCGGCACGTGCTTTCGGCTCTTATGGTTCGGCATTGATGTCGCAAGCTCCAGATTCAGTGGTTAAGTCGTTGAAAAAAGCTGGCGATGCAGTGTTTGAGAGAGTGGCGGAAATGCCATTGTGGGAAGAGTATTATGAAGAGATAAAAGGAGGTATTGCGGATATTAAAAATTTAGGAAAAGGCGAGGGTGGTGCTCAAAGTGCAGCGATGTTCTTAAGGCATTTTACGCAGTATCCATGGGTTCACATCGATATCGCGGGAACTGCATTTTCAACTTCTCCAAGTCATTATATCCCAAAAGGTGGCACAGGTGTTGGCGTTCGCTTAACTTTGGAGTTTCTTAGACAGCAGATCAATGGATAATTTTAAACCCGTTATTGGAATAACCCAGGGAGATCCCTCAGGTGTTGGGATGGAGCTCATCATCAAGGTTTTTTCCGATGAAAATATTTTCAAATATTGCACACCCGTTTTATATGCAAACCCCAAAACCTTCGTGGCTTGGAAAAAGCATATGGAATTGCAAGAGCCCATGTATACGTTGATTTCAACGGCGGCAGAGGCAAAACCGGGGAAATTGAATTTGGTTGTTAGTAGCGATGCTGTTTTTGAATTAACCATAGGGAAATCGTCTGATGCTTCCGGTTTGGAAGCGTTGAAATCTCTAGATAAAGCCATTTCGGATGTCAATCATTTACAGGCTTTGGTTACCGCACCCATCGATAAATCTACTGTTGCGCCCCATTCGGCAGACTTTACAGGTCATACCGGCTATTTGGCGGAGGCCTTCGGAAAAACCAATTATGCCATGATTTTGGCTAGCGAGGATCTACGCGTTGCTTTGGTGACCGAACATATTGCAATTACCGAAGTGGGTAAACATCTAACCCAGGATAAAATCGAACAGAAAATCGAAGTTGTATACGAATCTTTAAGAAACGATTTCAATGTCCTTAAGCCGCGCATTGCTGTTTTGGGGTTGAATCCTCACGCGGGCGACAATGGCTTGTTGGGCAAAGAGGAGTCGACGTTGATCGTGCCTGCGATTCAAACGCATTTCAAACGCGGAAAACTCGTTTATGGTCCTTATTCTGCGGATAGCTTTTTTGGCGGTGGGAACTACAAAAACTTCGATGCGGTGATTGCGATGTATCATGATCAAGGATTAATTCCTTTCAAGACATTGGCATTTATGGATGGCGTTAACGTAACGGCGGGGTTGCCTATCGTTCGTACTAGCCCAGACCATGGAACTGCCTATGACATCGCTGGAACTGGCGTTGCAGATACTTCAAGCTTCAGAGCTGCGGTTTACGATGCAATTCACTTGGTGAGAAATAGGAATCAGTTTGCTGAGGATTTTGCCAATCCATTGGACTACGTAGACATGCGCCGGGAACGATTCCGGATTGATTTTTAAATTAACGACTACTTCGAATTACTCCGGGGAGCTAATTCCGGTGGGGTTTCATGAAGGATCTGGAAGCGATAGAGTATTTTGCTGAAACCAGAACGTTTTTGCTGTGCTATCGAAGTTGATTTCGTTGCGTGAGCCAGTTGCCAACAAACGACATAACCTCCATGGCAGTGGTTTCGTCTAAATTGAAATATTCTGAGACATCGCAAGTGTTACAATGTTGCAGCAAATGATTTAAGCCAGGGAATTCTCGGTAAGTAACACCTACGCCAGTTTGGTTCATTTTCTCTACCAATTTTGCAGTGCCAATGGCATCGATTTGCTGATCTTTTGATCCTTGAATCATCAGAATATCACAATTTTTTAGTTCAGTGAATTCTACTTCGGGATCCGATTGAAGGAAATAGCTGGTCCAAGGATTTGTAGCTAATCCAATATAAGTTTGGGCCAAAAAACTAAGGGATGATTTCGCCCCAACGGCTTTGGCCGAACCTTTCGATTGATTAATCTGATATTTGTAGGCGAGCTGAAGATTTTTGTCGTTTTTGTGTTCTGCGATGTAAGTTTTTAGAAGAGCTTCGTATTCTGCTGTGCTGGCTTCGCTTTTTTGCACCATGAATGCTAGATAAATCATTTCGCGATGCAAATCACTCAGCCCTGAAATCAAACCACTGTCTAATTTCAATGCTCTCCAATTTATTTGATTTTGAAAAACGGAAGTCTCAATGCCGCTGGATGTCATTCCGGCTAGAGAAATAACCCCTGAAATGTCGGTTTGTGCATTGGCTAGTTTCACCGCGACGTTAGCGCCTTCACTATGTCCCAAAACGAAAATTCGCATGGTGTCCACCATCGGTTGTGTGTAAAGAAATCTAATGGCGGCTTGGGCGTCGCTCACGTAAGATGCGGTGGTGGTGGATTCCAAGAATTTTGGATCGCCATTTGAACTGCCTACGCCGCGATCATCAACCCGCAACACAACAAAGCCCAATTTTGTGAGGAAATCGGCCCAAACAGCAAAGGGTTTGTGGTCGCCGAGGGTTTCATCGCGGTCCTGCGGACCGCTACCCGACAATAACAAAATGGCCGGTAATTTGAATGTTGGGTCAGCTGGATTGGGCGTTTTTCTTGCCAAATGATAAATGCTCTGGGCAATCGCATCAATTTTTATCGAATTCGTATCTGGGTAGGTTAAGGTGCCGCCGAATTTCAATTTGCCGCTAGGATGACTAAAATCGACCGTTTTTGAGGTATAAGTATAGGGTGGTTTTGGAGTTTGGGGTTTTTCGGAATTCAATGTCTCGCTATAGCGCAATGTTAATGGAAGGGATTTTCCGCCTTGATTCCATTGCCCAACCAGCAAGCCCTCTGCATTTCTTTTTCCTTGAAACGAAGCCGGCAAAGACAGGCGCCAGGTGATTTCTTCGCCATTGATTTCGGTTTCATCAATTTTGAAATTCTTTAAGCGCTGCATCGGTACGTCCAATGTGGATCGGTAGACTTTGATATCGCCAATTTGACTTGGAGGATTAATATGAAAAATCAAAGTGAGCTGCATTCCGGAAACGCTCAAATCCCCTTTCCAATAGCCGTCCCAAGGCTTAGTATTTTGGGCGTTTGAAATACGCGGAAACATCAAACAGAATAAAATCAAAATTGATTTAATGACCGGATGAGTTTTTGAAATGGGTAAGAAATTCATTGTAAAATTCTGTTTGGTTCAAGGATATGGAAGATGACTCAAATGTTAAAATCTGCGTATTCTAAAATATTTACAAAGATACGAAACTTAGAATCCCATTGAAAAACTCGCCTTGACGCCGGCATTTCGGTGTGAGTTTGGCTCTAAATAAGTCATCCGCCAAATGAAGTCGATTCGGATGCATTTGAAAATATTTTCAACGCCCAAGCCCATTTCCCAGTAAGGCTCATGACCGAAAGTCTTAAATTGAGTGATGGGTACTGCCTCTCCAGTGCTAAATTGGTCCCAAGTTTTTGGTATCAGATTCTTGTTTTCGTCTCTTAAGGTGCCATAAATCACTTTGCTCGACACCACCTCTCTCAGTTTGAAATGATTTATCAATGGAATTCGATTGAATATGTATCCATTGAAATGGTGTTCAACGCCCAATTGTAAGCTTTGGTCTGATACAAATTCAAAAATGCGCATTTGATTATATGCCCTGCTGCTGTACATGAAACTCTGATTCCCCACATAAACCGTAAGCAGGGGATAGGGGAGTTGGCCGAAAACCTTTGCATACTCAGCGTAGGCAATCGTTCTGCCCATTACACTCCATGATTTATCGTATAGGTATGTCGCTTGGAGTTTTGTGTAATTGTATTGAGAGCCTAGAAATCCTTTTAACCCTTGCTGAATATAGATTTCTGCACGTGGACCATCGGCGTGAAATGTCATCCTGTCCTGATCAGTTCTAACAAAATAACTGCGGGGTTCATAGATGAATCGAACAGAAACATAGCCATTGGTTAATTTATTGGAGATGCTGTTGTTTGATGTATCCGGATAGTTAGGGTAGTATGCGAAATGATAATTTTTTACAAAAGGGAATTCGTATTGAGCGCGCGACAACGAACCTGAAATGCGGACGCCAGAGCGGATATCGGTACCCAAACTGATCTTACTTTGCTTTACCAAGGTGATGTTGTTCGAGCCAAATAAGTTGAACGCAGTAAATAGGCTCTGGCTATATAAGTCGTTGTCGGTTAGTCCGATAAGTTCTGTGTCGAAACGATGCGAAAGCGTCAGTTTGGTCCAATTACTTTTCTTAAGAAAGATGTCAACCGTTGTCCCATATTTGTATCGCTGGTCTTTGAATCCATAGGCTAGGAATCCGGTAGCGACCCAGTTTTTTGAAATCGCGGGTGTAGTTCGATAGCCAATTCGCAGTCGGGGTCCTTCATATAAATTCCAGCTTGCCAAAGTATAGTACGGTCCAAAATCCATCAAGCCAATCCGTTGATATCCATCCACTAGGAAGTTGACAAGATCCACGTAGGTTTTAACGCGGGGCAAATTGTTAAGTGTGTCTATTCTCGATGCGATTTTTGCTTCTTCTTGGGATTGTTGAATGTGTGCATGGGCTGTCCAAAAGGTGTCGGTTTTACTGTTGGCATCGGGCAACATGACCAATCGGTTTTCAAAAAACTTCTTGGGGAATTCCATGTTGTACTTCATGTTTTTACATGTCAGCACATTGGTAGCAACCATCCCCGCAGCTTGCTCTGAAAGTTCTCCAATATCAAGCATCACCCTTGCTTTGGTGCAGAAATAGGCAGTGGCGTAACCCTTTGAATTGTTAACTCTTCTAGTGTCGGTAGTATCAATGATTGGCGCAATAAAATCCTCAATTTTTGTGGCTTCGTATTCTTGGGAAAATTTGAGTTTTTCTACATAATTCAGGTTGGCAGTCCCAGTGATTTCGACGCTTAATCGAACAATTGCGCCAGAGGTGTCTTCGATCCACATAAAGCCAGAAAAAGCCAAATCTCTGGGGTTTTTGGGTGTGACTTTGATTTGGAATAACCGCCTTGGGCCTAGCTTGTCGACGTTTACAAGTTTGTAATCGTAAACCAATTCCGCGCCAGGACTTATGGGTGTTGGGATGCCTTTGTCTAAGACAACCATGCTCTCATCGTATATGTTGTAACCGGTAAAGGTGTTACCCATCATTTGGCCGATGAAGGATCCATCGGTGACGCCAATTCCTCGAATTCGAGAAGCTTTTACTACCTCTTTGGTAAATCGTGGGTTGCGTTGAAAGCTGAAATCGCTTAGGACTTCTGAGAATAGCACTGGCAGAATACTCTTGTTTGAATCTCCTGTTAGAAAGCTGATTGTATCGAAGTAACCGCCAACGTCTTTGGCAAGTTTGGTTTTTTGCAGATTTTTAGAAATGTTGTTTATGGCAACGGTGGTTTTTGAAAACACTTCGCATTGGTAGGAGGGGATTTTGGAGGGGCTGTTTTTCGTCCGATTTTTTTGTGCCAAATCGACCCATTTCATTGCTGGGTTGATGCCCAATTTTATGGTTACACCTTCGGTTTTTTCAAAAGTGCGCTGCAAATAAATTTGCATTGGCGCATGTGTCACCGTGTCGATTACAAATTGATACGTCGCAAATCCCAAATAAACAATCTCTACCGTATCTGAGGGCCAGGGGCCGTCGCCTAAATCGAATTCACCTTCAAAATTTGTCCCAACACCAAATTCCGTGTTTTTGTAGAACAAATTTGCGTAAGCCATGGGTTCGTGGGTTTCTCCGTCCCAAAGCATGCCGTAAATGTGACTTACTCTTTTGGCGCTAGGCGTTGATTGTGCTTGTATTTGATTGGCGTGGCCAAAGATTGAGATTAGGACAACGCACCAAAAGATATGAAGCAAACGAGGTGAAAATAAAAATTCCCTGCAGGGTCTCGTTTGGCTTGTCATAAAAAAACAAATTTAGGTTATAAAAGGGTATTTAGTCCTCGGATTTACACGCATTGATTTAGAGGAAATAAAAAACCCCTGAAAATCAGGGGTTTTTGAAGGAGTAGCGAAAGGGGGACTTGAACCCCCGACCTCAGGGTTATGAATCCTGCGCTCTAACCACCTGAGCTACCTCGCCATTGGGGGTGCAAAAATAGTGAGTTGCAGTGAAATTTGCAATTGACTTTGAAAAATGTATGAATCAATTGCTATTCAGGACGCTTTCTACCTGCTGCAATACAACAGAAGGGTGCAAAGTATCCATACAGCTAGTGCCATCTACGCAGCTGCCGCGATAAAAACACTTGCATTCTTTTGGTGGCTGAACGATGGCTCCTTTGTTGAATAAATCGAATTCGTGGGGGTTGAAAATGTTGTTCATCAAAACGATTTTCTTGCCCAATCCCAATGTGAGGTGCATGCCCATCGTAACTTGCGTTACAACTAAATCGCACTGGTCAATCAGATTGATAAATTGTTGTAATGGGAAGTTGCCCAAATAGGTCGCGCCGCTACCAGCTTGAATCGCCAAGTTTCTGTCGTGTTCTTGAGAGCCTCCCAATAATAACGGGGTATAACCGGCCGCTGCAATGAATTTTGCCAACTCGATCCAATTTTCAATGCTCCACAAACGGGTAGTCCAACGGTCGCCACAGCCTGTATTTAGACCGATGATGGGTTTGCTTTTATCCAAGTCCCAAACGAAGCCTTTGCTCGCATGATTGTCTAACAAATAGGGTTCGCCTTCATATTTGAGTCCGCATATTTCAAAAATTTCCGTGCAATAGTTTTTTGTGTTCGCTTTGCTCACATCATCAAACATACCCGTATCAAATTTGTGCTGGGCAAGCTCGTTTACCGGTTGTGTGGCGCCATCTTTCAAAATGAAGCCGTATTTTTCTTTCGCAGTAACCATTTTCAACAAAGCCGAGGCCTCTTTTTCTTTGTCGAGGTTGATCGCGATGTCCCAATCCGTGTTGGTGACAAACAATTGCGCTTCGATGCCTAATTTATACACTTCATGGATTTCACCTTTGGGCAAAATGTCAGGAAAAAGTGTGATCCAAGTAAATTTGGCATGCGGAAATAATTTTTTATATCGGGTAATTAGGGGTGTTGTTCGAATCACGTCCCCCATGGCGCCCAATTTTATGATAAGAATTTTCTTCTCGATGGGGGTGTAGGCGGGGCAGTTTTCACAGTGAAAGCCTTGTTCTTTATGGGGTTTACAAGGTATGTGACCCAGGAAGTGAAGACAGTCTGCATTGAATTTCATGGGGCGAAAATAGTATTTTCATTTCTAACCCTTGTCATTGCAACGATTCAGGCACAAAAGTTGTCTAAATTTGACAAAGGAAATTAAGCGTGCTTAGAATTCTGAAACGTTGGTTAGTATTGGTTATTTTGTCGGTTGCGTCAATCGCGCAGGCCACTCACCTTGTAGGGGGTTTTTTGACGTATCGTTATTTGGGTTCCAACGGAAGTAATAGTCAATATCGGGTTAATATTTACACTTATCGGGATTGTTCGCCATTGGACGGTGGGGTGAAGTTTGATAATGAGGTGGGTTTGTGTGTTTACAACGACAATAAATCTCTTTACACATCGTACAAAGCAAAGTTGATTTCGGAGAAAAGTGTCAATCCGGTGGGCAATACGAGTTGTCCAGAGGTCGCAAAAGCTTGTTTGAAGCAGGGAGTTTATGAGGTGAATATTACGCTGCCTAACTCTACAACGGGTTATCATTTGAAATGGGAGCGATGTTGCCGGAATACGCAGACCAATTTAATCGACGATAACGGTTCGCCTTTTCAGGGTCAGACCTATTACGGATATATTCCTCCTACTGCGATTCAGAATAGTTCCCCTTCGTTTTTGGATATGCCGGTGCCTTTTATCTGTGCGGGCGATACAACAACGATTCGGAATCGGGTAATCGACTTAGATGGGGATTCGCTGAGTTATCGCTTGGTAACGCCCTGGCAGGGTGGTCAGGCCAACTGGGTTGATGTGCTGAATTGTCCCGATCCGATGGCGATTTTTGATACGGTTCAGTACGTGGCGGGTTTTAATTCAAAGAAGCCCTTTGGCACTGGCGGATATGCTTTTGTGGATGCTTTTAACGGATTAACGACCTACATGGCGCCGAGTCCGGGTAGATATGCGGTGGCAATTGAGGTCACTGAGTGGAGGAACGGCATCGCAATTTCATGGGTTCGTTTGGATTTGCAGATCATGGTAATTTCTTGTGGGGTGAACAATAAGCCTCGTCTGAGTTATGAGGGGGGAAGTTCAAATTGGTATGTGGAAGCGGGTGAAACGATATGTAGGAAGGTTACGGCAACGGACTTAAAAGACACGGGGGATATTCTCACGTTGAAAGCTTATGGCGATATTTTATCGGGCACCAACGGCTTCAAAGGAACCAAAGCTACGATGTCGCCCAGCACCAACAGCGCTCGTAAAAAGGTTGAATCTACTTTTTGTTGGACGCCGGATTGCAATACGAATGCGAAGGTGCCTTACAGGGTGACATTTGAGGTGTATGACAATGGCTGTCCGTCGAAATTTGTGAATGAAAACGTGTTGATTTATGTGAAGCCATTTGTTCCGGTTGAAACGGTGAAAGGCTCGGTGAATTTATGTCAGAACACAATGAATCAGTTGTATGAGGTCAATAAATACGATGCTTCACGTTTGTATAAATGGTCTGTAACGGGTGGGGTAATTAGCGGTTCGGATACGGGCCGTTATGTGAAGGTGAATTGGGGTTCGGCGGCTTCGGGTAAGATTACGATTGGGGTGAAGAATAAGTTTGGCTGTAGTGCGGATATTTCATTGAATGTGAATTTGATAGCGGCGCCGGCGAAGCCGGTGCTCGCAGGTCCCGATACTGTTTGTGTAAATCAAACATCAACTTTCACAACGCCCAATCTGCTACCCAAATACACCGTCTCTGCAGTGGGAGGGTCTCTGTTAACGGCTGCCGTTAGCGGAACATCGTATCAAATCAAAATATTGTGGAATAAGCCAGGGAAAGGCTCGGTTATCGTTTATGGGACCAATTCTGTGGGCTGTAATAGCGCCATTGATACCTTTAATGTATTTGTGAGTTCACCCGCCGGTAGTGGAATAATAGGTCCGGTGAGTGTTTGTCCGAACAACAGAGGGATTTTGTATTCATTGGATAAAAAGTATTACAAGGCAACCTACAGTTGGAAGGCCACGGGCGCAACCGCATCGAAAAATATTAGCGATACTCTGTTTTCCGTGGATTGGGGTGGATTGGGGACAGGGACGTTGCAGGTCATCGTAACAGATCGCTTTGGTTGTATTGATACGGCAAATCTATCGGTAAAGAAAAACCATTCTCTTGCGGGTCAGGCACCTACGGGTCCCGGTAATTTGTGCGAATTGGCCGTGGGCGTTGCCTATGATGTGAAACCTGTAAAAGGCGAAACTTATGCATGGAGCGTTTCGGGCGGACTTGTATCGGGTGGGTCTGTGGGTACAGCGATAAAAGTAAATTGGGGTGCGGCAGGCTCTGCTTGGGTAGGTGTGACCTCAACAGCATACGACTCGGTGAGTAAACTGCCTTGTTTGTCGCCCTTGATGAAGTTGCCTGTGGTATTAAACGGTGCACCCAAATTGTCGCCCTTGAATGATATCACCTATTGTCAGACCAAAACAGCTTTGGATTACTGGACGGGCAAGAATACGGGCGTTAAAAAATACGAATATGATTTTTCTGGTTTGAAGGTTACGCCTACTGTTTCTGCGGATTCTTCGCAGTGGTTGTTGACATTGAGTTTGGATACATTTGGCAATTTTGCAGCGAAAATCCGTGCGATTTCACAGACGGGATGTCCGGGACCTTGGGTAACTGCGATCATTACCATCAACCCCAAGCCAAAAACCCAACTGATTTCGGGTTCTGCGGCGGTTTGTGTGCCAAATATTACGGGCTATAGTTACGGAATTACGGGATTGCCTAACAGCACTTTTGCATGGTGGGTTAGTGGTGGCAGTTTTGTTTCTGCGCCATCGACAACATCGAATAGTGTGAATGTTGATTGGACATTGAGTGCACAACCTGGGTTTGTGCAGGTGATTGAGAGGAGCGAGAACGGTTGTGCTGGGGATACGTTGCGAATGGAGGTTTTTGTGGACAATAGTAGCCTGGATTTGCGATGGGTGAGTATTGCGCCACCGCCCAGTTCTGATGGGACGATGAATTTGCGATTTGAGTTGATGAATGCCCCGCGGAACGTGGGTAGTTTGGATATTGAGCGCCGCCCTGCGGGCGGCGCCACCTTTATTAAAGTAGGAAGCGCAGCAACCAATGATACTTTCTACAGGGATAATACCATCGCTCCGGATGCTTCGGCATATGAGTATCGCATCGCGACAAAAAACCTTTGCGGACAGACCTTGTACAGCGCGCCACATACCTCCGTTTTGCTCAATGGGGTCAAAACCGGTCCCTTTACCATGAACATCACCTTCTCGGGGTATTTTGGATTCCCAGGCGGTATCGCTAGGTACGAATTGTATCGTTCATTGCCAGGCAGCAGCGGGTTTCAGTTGTATCAGAACTATACTTCGCCAACGACAGATAATTTCAATAACGGACAGGATAACTATCAGCAGATTTTCCGAATCAAAGCCTACGAACAGGGTGGGAATCGGGTGAGTTGGAGCAACGATATCGTCATTAATTTTGAGCCCGTTGTCTTTATTCCTGACGCCTTTACGCCCAATAACAATGGTAGAAATGAAGTCTTTTTGCCCTATACTGGTGGATTGAAAACGTATTTGATGTCGATTTACGATCGTTGGGGAGAGAAAATTTTCGAAACCAGTAGCACCACTGAAGGGTGGGACGGAACTGTGGGTGGGAAAACAGCCATGGAAGGTGTTTACGTTTATCGCTTGCAATATTCGGATTTCAAAAACAAAGAATACAGCAACGTGGGGACACTTCATTTGATTCGTTAATGGGTTGCATTCAATCAAATACGTGCCTGGCGGGCTTGCGGTTTAGTGATTAAACAAAAAATCGAATCGATGAAGTGCATAAAATTCCTTGTGAAAACGAAACGAAATCAACAGAATTGATATATAATTGAAGTAATTTAGTACTAAGAAAAAAACGAAAAATTAATAACTATGAGTAGTCCATTTTTATCAGACAAAGCTTTCGATGGTGCCCGCGTGGCGTCTTACGATGGCGAAATGACAGTGAGCGGTACGGTAAACAAAACCATCACCTTGTTCTTGATGATGATCATTCCAGCGGCCATTTTGTGGCTAAAGTTTGATGTTCAAGGCGGTGAAGGCGCAGAAGGATTGTCGTATGCGTTCAACAACGGTTTATCCGGTTACATGTGGGGCGGTTTGATTGTAGGCTTTATTGCTAGCTTGGTGATGATGTTCAAGCAGGCTTGGGCTCCTTATTTGGCTCCTGTTTATGCAGCGGCTGAAGGGTTGTTCTTGGGTGCTGTTTCTTTGGTTTTTAACACAATGTACGATGGCATCGTGATGAATGCAATTGGTATCACCTTGTTGATTTTTGTGGGAATGTTATTGGCTTACCGTTCTGGTTTGTTGCGCGCAACGCCGATGTTCACTAAAGTAATCATGTTCGCCACCATGGGTGTCGGTCTGTTCTATTTGATCACCATGGTAATGGGTATGTTTGGCGTGGAGAGTTTCTATTACGGAAGCAGTCCTTTGTCAATTGGTATCTCTGCCTTGATTGCTGGTATTGCCGCTTTCAATTTGATCATGGATTTTGATTTCATCGAAAAACAATCTGCTGCGGGTGCTCCAAAGTACATGGAGTGGTTTGCAGGTGTTGCGTTGTTGATGACCTTGGTTTGGTTGTATCTTGAGATTTTGCGCTTGTTGGCAAAATTGCAAAATCGCGATTAATAACTTTTAATCGTCTTCGTACTCCAGTTCCAATTTGGCACTTTGGAGTTCGCTTAAGGCGTGTAATTCTTTGGCGGCCTTGGCGTGTTCAATTCCTAGATTGAACCACGCCAAGGCCGCCTCCTTTTCCCCCTGGGCTATCAATAACTTGCCCAAATGATAATATGTGGCCACATAGCTCGGTTGGTTATCGGTTAGCCACAAGTAAGCTTCCTTCGCCGCCTCTACATCGCCCTGTTTTTGCAACTCCTGCGCCAATGCGTATCGCAAAAAAGAATCGTTTGGACTATCCTGAAGAAATTGGCGTATTTGGTCTATCCTCGACATCTCTATTAATGGGTATTAGAATTTGTATTGCAGCGCCAGTGTTTTTGATGGGGTAGGGCTAATGCGCAAGCCAATGTTCTCGTTGATGTTGAACTTGAAAAAATGGGCATCCACCGTAGCGTCGATTATCTGGAAGATATAAACCCCCGCCAGACATAAAATGGCAATGTCGCGCCGACTTCTCTGTTGATCTCTATCGGCAATGAGTTGCGCATTTGGGGTTTTGCCCGCCCCGAAAATGCCCGAGATACTATCGTTCAGCACTCTCATCTCACCGCGAAATTGACCGATGGCCCAAACGCTTGCTCCCAATCCGGCATAAACAAATGGGACTTTCCAGTATTTCTGGTTATAAATTTGTCCGCTGCCCGGCAATGCAATCGCCATGATGGTCGCTTTTTTGGGCGAATGAGGCCTTTTGACTTGAGTGTCGGCCACCAAATGGGATTGATACAAAGGTGATGAGTAGTTTTGGTTTGCAACTTTTCCATCACTTAAATTGAAAGGGTATGGATTAGCTAGTGCAACTCGGCCTGAATAGCTAATAACAGCCGGAGTTGAAATATCGGTCAAATCAATTGGCTGATAAGCAAATTGAGAGATTGCAAAATTTGGAAGCAGAAATAACAAGGACGCAAGCATCAGCCCAAAAAAATGATGTATGGCTTTTGAAAGCCCGCCTCGCCTTGATTTCATTAGGATTGAATTAGTCCCAAAATACGATTTAAATCGTCTTTGCTCTTATAGGAAATGATGATTTTGCCTTTTCCACGTCCTGCGGTCTTAAGGTGAACTGCAGCCCTGAGTTTTTCATAGAAGGCAGCTGTAATGCGATCAATTTCTGGATCCCAATCGGTTCCTCCCATTGAAACATTGATGGAATTGCCATTCTTCTTGGCTTTAACAAGGCCTTCGACATCTCTAACGCTTAAATCATTGGTGATGATTTGCTGGTAGAGTTCCATTTGATCCACAGCATCGTCCATATTAATCATGGCTCGCGCGTGGCCCATCGATACCAAACCTTGTTTGATGCCCAATTGAATGGATTCGGGGAGTTTAAGCAATCGCAAGTAGTTGTTTACAGTGGTTCTGTCTTTTCCTACGCGCTCGCCCAACTCTTCTTGCTTTAGATTGCATTCTTCTAACAAGCGTTTGTAACTCATTGCCACCTCAATGGCATTCAAATCACTGCGTTGGATGTTTTCAATCAATGCCATTTCTAGCATTTCTTGATCGTTGGCAACCCTTACGTAGGCTGGGATTTGCGTCATCCCGGCAAGAACACTTGCCCTGGTTCTGCGTTCGCCAGAAATCAACTGGTAGCGATCAAAGCCCATTTTCCGAACGGTGATGGGTTGAATTACGCCGTGAACTTTTATGCTTTCCGAAAGTTCCGCTAGTTGTTCAGGATTGAATTCGGTACGGGGCTGAAAGGGGTTCGCCTCTACATTAGAAATCGGAATAAGAGAAACCGAACCTGCCAAAGCACTTCCACCACCGCTGGTGATATCGGTATCTGCGTTTTCTAATAGGGCGCTCAAACCACGACCCAAGCCTGCTTTTTTCTTTATAGTGTTCATGCCAATTCCGCTTCTGCTTTGATGTGACCGTTTTTGATTAAAACTTCTTTGGCCAAGTTTAAATAGTTGATAGAGCCTCTGCTATCCGCATCGTGGTGAATCACCGGTACGCCAAAGCTTGGCGCTTCTCCCAACTTCGTGGTTCTTTGGATGATGCAATCAAATACGATGTCTTGGAAATGCGTTTTCACATCCTCCACCACTTGGTTACACAAACGCAAACGACCATCGTACATCGTTAATAATATCCCTTCGATTTCAAGGTGCTTGTTCAAGTGATTCTGAACGATTTTAATTGTATTCAATAGTTTACCCAATCCCTCCAACGCGAAATACTCGCACTGAACAGGAATGATGACGCTGTTTGCCGCACACAAGGCATTCGTGGTGATCAATCCCAATGAGGGTGAGCAATCGACAATGATGAAGTCGTAGTTGCCTTGGATCGACTTTAATACCCCTTGCATGATGCGTTCACGATTTGGCATGTCCAATAACTCGATTTCGGCTCCTACTAGGTCGATGTTGGATGGCAATAGGTCCAAAAATGGGGTATTAGTGGCCAGGATGACATCTTGCGGGTGGATTTCTTGTACCAAACACTCATACAAACCCAAGCGAATGTTCTTGGGGTCAAAGCCTACACCAGAAGAGGAGTTTGCCTGGGGATCTGCATCAACCAGCAACGTTTTGTACTCTAGTACAGCTAAGCTAGCCGCTAGATTGATTGCGGTGGTGGTTTTTCCAACCCCTCCCTTTTGGTTTGCGATGGCGATGATTTTTCCCATTGTATGTTGTTTTACGTTGTGTGTTTTAAATTGTCAATGATATGTTAATTCAAATTCCGCCCAGTCTCGCACATTCATTTGGGTAATCCATACATTTGCTGAGACGATTGCGACAACCTATGTTTAGAATTAATGACCCACTTACTATTTTGACGGACAACAAAGTTATCTCCAAGCGGGGTGAATTTCGTTCGATGGGTCTTTGCCTTTTATTCACAGTTTTGGGAATTCTTGGTTGTGAAAATGTTGATAAAAAATCTCCTTTCATGGTGTTTCATTACAATGAAGATGAATCTGTCACCACGTTGGATCCAGCTTATGTAAAATCGCAGTCGGAAATTTGGATTGTTTCTCAGATTTTTAATGGGCTTGTCGACCTAAACCCCCAATTGCAGGTCGTTCCAGCGCTTTCGGATCATTGGGAAATTTCAGAGGATAAAAAAATATATACTTTTCATTTGCGCCGCGATGCGCAGTTTTGTTTTCCGGATTATGGTGGAAAAGTAACCCATCGAAGGGTCAATTCGCACGATGTTGCCTTTAGCTTGTCGCGCATCGCCGATCCCAAATCTGCCTCCCCTGGTGCTTGGATTTTTGCCGATAAAATTGATAGTAATTTGAGTCAAGTATTTGTCCCGTTGAATGATACGGTTTTTCAAATTCACTTGCTTAGACCGGTTGCATCGCTATTGAGTTTATTGGCCACCAATTATGGGTTTATTGTCCCGTTTGAATATAAAAACACTGAAAAGTCGGTTTTGGCCAGAAATCCTATCGGAACAGGTCCATTTTATCTCAAGCGATGGGAGGAGCAAATCAAATTGGTGCTTCGAAAAAACGATATCTACCACGAAAAAGACAGCGCTGGAATTTCCTTGCCTTATTTGGACGCTATCAATGTTTCATTTGTAAAAAATAAGCAAACGGCGTTCATGCAGTTTTTGGCGGGGTCATATGATTTTTTCAATGGTTTGGAATCGTCGTTTAAGGATGAATTGCTCACCACCGATGCTCAGTTGAAGCCCAAATACAATGAGCGGTTAAAGACCCTGATTACACCTTTCTTAAATACAGAATACATTGGATGCTATTTAGGCAATCAGCCGGGGCAGGTCAATTATTTGCAGGATGTACACCTCAGAAAAGCGCTTGAATTATCTGTCGATAAAAAAGCCATCGTTCAATTCTTTCGCAACGGCCTAGGAACGCCCGGGGAATATGGTTTTGTTCCCCCGCAATTGAATCCCAATCAGAATAGAGTATTAACTGATTCGATTACTCATCGTAAGCAGAATGCCAAAGCGGAGTTTGCTTTAAGTGAGTATTCCAAAATGAAGGTGAAGCCTGTCATTACACTATCAACCACCGCGGATTACTTGGATATGATGGTCTATTTGCAAGAGGCTTGGAGTAGGATTGGCATCAATATTAAAGTAGATATTCAAACGGGTGGGATGTTGAGGCAGCTGCGCAATGAGGGCAAGTTGATGCTGTTTCGCGGTTCTTGGATTGCGGATTATCCTGATGCGGAGAACTATTTGGCCTGTTTTTATCAGAAATTTTTATCGCCCAATGGACCCAATTATACGCATTTTGTAGATGCCGATTTTGATGCGCTATACGATGCGATTGAATCAGGTGGGAGTAAGGATCGCTTAGACGACATTTTTCGTGCAAACCTTCGGTTGATGAGTCAGGTTCCGGTGATTCCGTTGTATTACGATAAGAGTATTCGACTCATGCATCCATGGGTAAAAGGGTTGGGGAATGACGTGACGAATCGATTGCCGTTAAAGCGGGTGAAAATCGAGAAGTAATTTGTTAGGTTGGGCGATAAGAGCCTTGCTTGGTTGGGCTGATCAGAACTTTGCTGAGTGGGACTGATTAAAAGCTTGCTTTCACAAAAGCATCCAATTCTGGGTTGGATTTTTGCGCTTCAGACAATTCCTCTTTGCTGCCTTCCCACCATTTCTGGCCTTGATGCATGAATACAATATGTTCACCAATGTCTTTCACGGTTTTCATGTCGTGGCTATTGATGATTGTAGTGATGCCAAATTCCTTAGTAATATCGTGAAGTAAATTATCAATCACACGAGATGTGAGGGGGTCTAGTCCTGAATTGGGTTCATCGCAAAATAAATACTTGATAGGCAGGGCGATGGCTCTTGCGATGCCGACACGTTTTTTCATCCCGCCAGAAATTTCGGACGGTACCTTTTGGTTGGCATTATGAAGGTTGACTTTAGACAGACAGAGATTTACGCGTTCCATTCTCTCTTCTTTGCTCATTTCGCTGAACATCAACAAAGGGAATTCAACGTTCTGTTCTACTGTTAAGGAATCAAACAAGGCAGTTCCTTGGAACAACATGCCGATCTCTCTTCTGAGGGCTTGTTGCTTATCGTATTCTAGGTTATGATAGTCTTGCTCCTCAAATAGTACTTGTCCGCTCGTTGGTGTTTCTAGTCCCACCATCGTTTTCACCAATACACTTTTACCGCCGCCGCTGGCACCAATTACCAAATTTGCAACACCTGAATAGAAATTGGCATTGATGTTTTGTAAGACATGTTTGTCTTCGTAAAACTTATTGAGATCTATCAGCTGGATCATATTAGAGCAATAATTTGGCGATAATTAAGTCGAAGGCCAAAATGGCGACACAAATTCGGGTTACGGCCTTGGTTCCAGCTTCCCCAACTTCTAATGCGCCTCCTTTGGTGTAATAACCTTGGAATGCACTCATACTTGTGATGATGAATGAAAAAATATAGCCCTTTACCATCAATACATTGACGTAATGCGGTACAAAAGAACTTCGTATGCCGGTAACATATTGATCCAACGTCAAAATTCCAGTGAGTTTTGCTGCGATAAGTCCGCCAACCATCAACAAAAACACACTTACCAAAATCAAGCAAGGAATCATAATTACTCCAGCGAGGATTTTTGGCAATGATACAAATCCAATTGAATTGATGCCCATGACTTCATACGCATCGATTTGCTCACTCACCCGCATGTTCCCAATTTCCGATGCGATGTTGGCTCCAATTTTTCCAGCCAATACCAAACAAGTGATGGTAGGCGCGATTTCTAAAATGGAGCTACTTCCAACCACCGAACCCACGATTTCCATGGGGAATAAACTCGGTGGTAGTATTCCTGAATCAGAAGCCAACTGACTGGCAGTTTGAACCGTAGTTACGGCGCCGGTGATTAGGGCAATCAAGATCACAACGACCAAGGATTCAATCCCCATTAAATTCATTTCACGGGTAAGCATCGACCAAAAGACGCGACCTCTTTCGGGACGTTTAAAAACGTATTTCATGAAAATGATGTATCGACCGATTTCTGAGAAGAGATTCATAGTTTGATGTCGTGAAATTACTGAAGCAATGTGGAATGCCGTTCTTGTTTTTCGAAATTTCTATGAAATTTTACTCCACACCGTTCGATGGGGTATTTTCTTGAGCTCGTTTCGGATGGGTTCGCTTTCCGGTTTTGCCAATAATTCATCCGCCCCCAACCATTCTTGGGCTTCTACTCGACTTGCAATTAAGATGGATTCATCATGGCGTATATCGGCCAGTTTTAATTCCAGCACCCCACTTTGCTTGGTTCCATCGAGTTCTCCCGGTCCGCGCAATTCTAAATCTACTTTCGCGATCTCAAAACCGTCGTTGGTTCTTACCATGGTAGATATACGTTTATATCCGTTTTCGCTTAATCCGGGTTTGGTAATCAGCACGCAATAACTCTGTTCATTACCACGTCCTACGCGTCCTCTGAGCTGATGCAGCTGGGCCAAGCCAAATCGTTCCGCGTTTTCAATCACCATTACCGACGCGTTGGGTACATTCACACCCACTTCAATCACCGTTGTTGCAATCAAAATGTCGGTTTGATGATTTTTAAATAAGTTCATCGCCGATTCTTTTTCTTTTGCTTTGAGTTTTCCGTGAACGATACTGTATTTGAATTGAGGCGGGGGGAGGTATTCGTTGACCATATCAAATCCACTCATCAAACTGTTTAAATCCAACTTGTCGCTGTCCTCGATGAGCGGAAAAACATAATAAACTTGCCTTCCCTTGGCGATTTCGGTTCTCAGAAACTCCATAATCGCAGGTCGCATCGATTCTTGTCGGTGTACCGTAATAATGGGTTTTCTACCCACCGGCATTTCATCAATCACACTCACATCGAGGTCGCCATAAACCGTCATCGCCAAAGTTCTCGGAATCGGGGTGGCTGTCATGACTAAAATATGGGGTAGCACTTGCCCTTTCTTCCATAGTTTTGCGCGCTGTGCCACACCAAAACGATGTTGTTCATCGATGATAACCATGCCGAGTTGTTTGTAGTTAACGTCTTGTTCGATGAGGGCATGGGTGCCGACAAGGATATGGATTTTGCCTTCTTGGAGATCTGAAATTAGGGCTTCGCGTTTTTTCTTGGTCGTTGAGCCGGTAAGTATTTCGATGCGAAGTCCCAGTTTTTCAACCCATTCTTGGAGTGAAAAGTAGTGTTGTGTGGCCAGGATCTCTGTGGGTGCCATCATACAAGCTTGATAGCCATTGTCGATCGCGAGCAACATCGTAAGCATCGCCACCATCGTTTTTCCCGAGCCCACATCGCCTTGCAGTAAACGATTGCATTGAAGGCCAGTTTTGAGATCGTTTCGAATTTCTTTGAGTACTCTTTTTTGGGCGCCGGTGAGTTCAAAGGGGAGGTGATTGTTATAAAACTCGTTGAAATAATGTCCAACCGAATCAAAAATCAAACCTTTATAGGTCCGATTCCTGAAGCCTTTGAGCATTAGATGTCGCAGTTGGAGATAGAATAGTTCTTCAAATTTGAGTCGACGTTTTGCTTCTTCCAGCCTCGTCAAATTTTGTGGAAAGTGAAGTTCTTTGATGGCTTCTTTCCGGCCGATAAACTTATATTTATGGAGTATGGACTGTGGGAGGTTTTCGGGGATATCGTAACCGGGGTTGTTGACCGCATTTTGGGCGGCGGTGACCAGGAATTTGTTTTCGAGTTTTTTTCTTCTCAGGCCTTCGGTGAGGGGGTAAACGGGGACGAGTGCGAGTGCTTGGCTGGGGTTTGGGGTATTTACGACATCAAGTTCGGGGTGGGCGATGGAAATTTTGCCTTTGAAGTTGTTGATTTTTCCATAGACGCGATAGGTTTCGCCGGGTTTTAGGAATCGTTCGATGTAGTTGATGCCTTTAAACCAGACGAGTTCCAATTCAGCGGTGCCATCGGAGAGAATGGCTACGAAGCGCCGGCCTTGGCCGGCGCCCGCGATGCCCATCGGACGAATTCGGCCTTGCAGCTGAACCCACACGTCATCGCCCCTAAGAGAAGTAATTGTGTAAGTTTGTGAGCGGTCTTCGTGGCGGAACGGGTAATGACTTAATAAATCGCCGAGGGTAAAGATGCCGAGCTCTTTCTTTAAGGCTTCGGCCCGTTGCGGACCAACACCTTTTAAATACTCAATTCCCGTATCTAACCAATGGGGCATTTCGCGAAGATAAGTTATCTTCGCAGCATGCTTCAAGGAAAAACAGCTCTGATTACAGGTGCCTCACGTGGAATTGGCAAAGGCATCGCCGAAATTTTCGCTAAAAACGGTTGCAATATTGCATTTACCTATGCGTCTTCCGTAGAGAAAGCGATGGCTTTTGAACAAGAATTGACAAGCCTTTATGGCGTGAAAGTTAAAGGATATCAGTCGGATGCGGCCAATTTTAATCAAAGTATGGCACTGGCTGAGACCGTGATTGCGGATTTTGGAAAGATCGATTGCTTGATCAATAATGCCGGAATTACACGTGATACATTGATGTTGAGAATGACAGAAGAGCAGTGGGACGATGTAATAAATACCAACTTGAAGTCGGCTTTTAACCTTACAAAAGCATTTTTGAAGCATTTTTTGGGAAATCGCGCGGGCAGTATCATCAATATGACCTCGGTTGTTGGGGTGATGGGCAATGCGGGTCAGGCCAATTATGCAGCATCAAAAGCGGGAATGATTGGATTTACCAAGAGTATCGCCAAGGAATTGGGAAGTAGAAATGTGCGTTGCAACGCGGTGGCCCCAGGGTTTATCGAAACAGAAATGACGCATGCACTAGATGAGAATGTTCGCAAACAGTGGGCTGATTCGATTCCATTGAAGCGCGGTGGATCACCGGAGGATGTTGCCAATGTGTGCTTGTTTTTGGCGAGTGATATGAGTGGATACGTAACCGGGCAAACACTTTCTGTTTGTGGCGGTATGTTGATGTAATTGTAAGTTAGATTCAGAGTTCATGCCTTTAGATCAGCCAGAAGAAGTTTACCCGTACGAGAAGAATATGGGATTTTTTGACCATATCGATGAGTTGCGAAAGCGCTTGTTTCGTGTGGCTGTTGTTGTGCTGATTGGTACCATACTCGGATTTATTTATGTAGAGGAACTCTTTGAAATTATTGTACTGAGTCCATTTAATCCTGATTTTTTTGGATATCGCTTTTTTTGCAACGCGGGTCATTTTTTGATGAATTCAGATGCCCTTTGTTGGACGCCTCCGCCGCTGGTGATGCAAAGTCAGCAGATTCAAGGTCAGTTCGTTAGTGCCTTTAAAATATCATTTGTACTAGGATTTGTGGTCGCTTTTCCGTATATTATATATCAAATTTGGAGCTTTATTCGCCCCGCGTTAAGTCAGAAAGAGATTCAGAAAACCCGACGTAGTTTGGGTGTTGTATCGCTACTATTTTTTACCGGATTGTTTTTTGCGTATTTCTTTTTGGTGCCATTGGCTTCCAACTTTTTATTGGGTTATTCTTTGAGCCCAAAGATTCAAAATATCATTACGATATCCAGCGTTACGGGCTTTGTGACCTTCATGAGCTTGGCCACGGGGTTGGTATTTGAGTTGCCGGTGTTGATTTATATATTGGCTAGATTGGGAATTGTGAGTTCGTCATTTTTGAAAAAGCATTGGCGATATGCGGTAGTAATTATCTTTTTGATTGCGGGGGTTGCAACGCCATCGCCCGATATGTTTAGTCAGTTGTTGCTTGGAACTCCGTTGCTAGGATTGTATTTGGTGGGGATTCAAGTGGCCAAAAGAGTAGAAAAAAATCGAGAAAATGAACAATAAAACTATTGCTTTGGGATCGGATCATGCAGGATTCGAATTGAAAAATGATTTGATCGTATACCTTGTTGAAAAAGGGTATGAATTGGCCGATATGGGTCCGGATTCTGCGGACAGCGTGGATTATCCCGATTATGCTCATAAAGTGGCAACAGCGGTTACGGATGGAAGTGCGTGCTGTGGCATTTTGATATGTGGCAGTGGAAACGGGGTTTGTATCACGGCCAATAAGCATACTGGTGTGAGAGCAGCGTTGTGTTGGGAACCGGAAATTAGTGCGTTGGCGAAACAGCATAATAATGCCAATGTGATTTGTTTACCGGCTCGTTTTATTAGTCAGGAAAAGGCATTTGCAATTGTGGATGCGTATTTGAATATGGAATTTGAGGGTGGTAGACACGCCGCTAGAGTCGATAAAATCGAAAATTGTTAATGAAACCGAAGGAGCAACATGTAAGTGTTTCACATCCTGGATATTCCGATGAGTATTACAGTGAGGATGGCGCATCGGCTGGTTTGAATGAGAGTACTGTTGAGGGAATTGGGGCGGAACTTCGGTCCACCCATGATACCACTCTGGCCGCGAATTTGGAGGCGGTGAAAATGTTGGGTCTCAAATTGCCAACCGATCCTCGGTGGGTGAATGTGGCCGAGAAAACCATCGAAGAAATCCTGACCGATCATGCTTTTTGTGAGCAGAAGGCTGCAACGATGGGGGTGACGTTGATCGTTAAATTCTCAGATCACGAGCGATTGGTAGACGAAGTCACACCGTTGGTAGCGGAAGAATGGGGGCATTTCAGAAAAGTGCTCAAGGAACTGAAAAAACGAGGTCTGCAATTGGGCCGTCAGCGCAAAGACGAATACGTAGGTGCTTTGCATCAACAAATGAGAAAAGGCGGTTCTAGAGAGCAATCAATGATGGAATATTTGTTGGTTTCGGCTATGGTTGAGGCCCGCTCTTGCGAAAGATTTAGACTATTGAGTTTGTATTGCGCCGACGAATATTTGCGGAAGTTTTATTACGAGTTCATGGTCTCTGAGGCGGGTCATTATCGCATGTTTATTGATTTGGCAAAGCACTATTTGCCTGCCGATCAGGTGAAACAGCGGTGGGAAGAAATGCTAATTACGGAAGCTGAGATTATGTCGAAATTGGAACTCCGCGGCGACCGGGTGCATTAACCCAATCCCACGTCGAGTGCCATCATTAGCACAAACCCAAACATCAAACCTAGCGTTGCTTTGTCGGTATGTCCTTCGCGCTGACTTTCAGGAATTACTTCTTCAACCACAACGTAAATCATAGCTCCAGCGGCAAATGCCAATAGATAAGGAAGCAAGGGAGTTGCAATCATAACCAAGCCCACGCCTAGCATTGCGGCCAGGGGTTCTACGGCGCCAGATAGTTGACCCCACATGAATGATTTTCTGCGGGATAGGCCAAATCGTCTTAGGGGCAGGGCAACGGCGAGACCTTCGGGGAAATCTTGGATTCCTATGCCAATTGCCAACGCGATGGCAGCGGGAAGATCGGCTCCGGGGATTCCTTCCGCCACAGCGCCAAATGCAACACCTACCGCAAGTCCTTCAGGGATGTTGTGCAGGGTGATGGCTAAAACGAGCAATATCGTACGATTCCAGTTGGTCTTGACCCCTTCTACTTCTTCGATGGGGCTGCTTAAGTGCAAGTGAGGGAGGTATTGGTCTAAGGCGAAGAGGAAGAATGCTCCGGCCAAAAATCCAATGCCTACGGGAAGCCAAGCCATGTTGCCATATCCTTGGTTTTCTGCCATACCAATGGCGGGATTAAGCAAACTCCAAAAGCTGGCGGCTAACATCACTCCGCCGGTAAAGCCCATTAGGACGTCCATGTTGGCACGGCGTACATCTTTGATGAAGAAGACCATAGAAGCACCCAATGCAGTAATGAACCACGTGAACAGAGCGCCCACAAGCCCCTGCATCATCGGGCTCAATCCCGTAAAGAAGTGTATTAGGAAATCCATCATCAATAGTAGTATTCGTTACTCGTTTGAAAATTGCCTGTATTGAAATAGTAACGGAAAGTGAATTGCAAATTGCTGCCGTTGTATTGGAGCGGGAATGACTTGTTATAGAATTCGCCTGAAGAGACTTTTAAGTTGATTTCGGTGCCGAAAGTATGGTAATAGGTGACCCCGTATTCTGTGCGTTTTCCTTTGTTTGATGTGCGTCCCATCAATAAACCACCGTAAACCATGGGGTAGAATTTGCTCCCACCGGTTTCAATCACTCGAACTTGTTGTTTGTCTGAGTTATACAGAGTTTCTCCGCTTTTTCGAAAACTATAATTTAATACACCCCCAATTTCTTCACAGAAAAAATTTGAACTGCTGGGCGATGGATGCTGTCTAAACGAGAATCCCAGTGGAACTTGAACGGAAGCATACGTTTGTTTGATTTTGTTGTCGATAGCAACTGTATCGTTCATGAGGCGATATCCACGGGTTGTTAAATTGATTCCAGTCACCAAGGAAACGTTGCGATGCAGATCATAACTTGCCAATCCCGAAATAGCGATGCCCATTTTATTCCTCGGTGTGATGTTGGAGATAAAAGTATCTTTGGTGTCGAATTTGGAAATATTGCCGCCCAATTTGAATCCAACATGCCATTTGGTTAATCTATTCTCGTCGTCGATCTGACCAATTGCTTGGCTATTAATGAAAATCAAGGCGATAATTAGGATATATTTCTTCATTGTTTCTCAACAAAGATAATAAACCTCACCACTCAACACCACGCGTATATCGAACCGATGTAAATTTGTATCGAAATGATTTGGCAGAAACGCGCATTACTTGCTTTGCACACGGCACTTGAAGATTTTGAACACAATGAAAGTTGGGGCTTTGCGATTGAACAAGCTAAGTACCATAACCGCTGGTTTGAAGAGGCACAGGTCCATCAAAGTTTGTCGCAGTGGCGGGAGAGTTTAAGCCCTGAAAAGGTTGACTCTTGGTTGTCGAATTATTTGTTGCCTGAAAATATAGGCACGCAGCGTTTGGGTATCATTATGGCCGGAAATGTCCCATTGGTGGGGTTTCACGATGTGATTGTGGGTGTGATTTCTGGGTTTTATGTCTTCGCCAAAACGTCGTCCGACGATACTCTACTTCCAAAGATGTGGCTTACAGAAGCGGCCAAAATTGATCCGATTTGGAGTGAGCGCGTAGAAGTGGTTGAGCAGTTGCGGAATTTGGATGTCGCCATTGCCACCGGCAGTAATAATACAGCGAAGTATTTCGCATCGTTTTTTAAGTCGATTCCACATTTGATTCGCAACAATCGCAACAGCGTTGCGGTGCTCACAGGCGAGGAAACTCAGGAGGATTTTATTGCGTTGGGTCATGATGTCTTCGATTATTTTGGCTTGGGTTGCAGGAACGTCACCCATTTGATGCTGCCTGTAGGATATGATTTTACGCCTTTGTTTCAATGCTGGGATGAGCATTTTGATTGGATTCGCAATCACAATAAATACGCAAATAACTATGAATACCATAGGGCGTTGTTGCTGATGAATTTGGACCCTCACATTGATACGGGGTATTTGATTGCCAAGGAGAAGCCGGAATTATATGCTCCGGTTGGGATGCTCAACTATTCCTTTTACGATTCGGTTGATGGTGTTGCTCAGAAATTGGTGGAGTGGGGGGATTCGCTGCAGTGCACGGTTTCGCATCTGTCGCTGACCAATGCAATGAATTTTGGTAGTACCCAATGCACGCAACTTTATGATTTTGCCGATGGGGTGGATACCCTACAGTGGTTGATTGGAAATCGTAAGCCCTAATTATAGGATCGGGAGCAGCAATGTCTCAATCGCGGGTAATAGCAGTTCCGGGTTCGGTAACAAAGGGTTGAACTCTGTAATTTCCAGGCATTGCGTGCGTGGATCACTCACCAAAGCTTCCAGTAATTTTTGCGCTTGCTCCAATTTCAAACCACCGTCTACGGGAGTTCCCGTTGCTTTCGCGATGTCGGTGTCTAAACTATCGACATCAAAGCTGACATACAAATAGTTGCAATGGCTCAAGGTATCAAAAATCTTTTCGATGCAGGCTTCGATGCCATTTTCGTTGATTTCTGAAGGTTTGATCCAGGCGATTTCAGATTCTTCCACCAAATGGGCTTCTTGACGTTCAAAATCACGGACATCCACAAAAATTAAATTTCCTGGGGGCAGTCCAGCATTGCCTTTGATCAATTTAATCCGATCCCAAAGTTGGATTGTGGCATCGTCCAGCGTGCGCACAGATTGAGATATATTGTCGTTGTTGAGCAACGTGTTAATCGTCATCCCATGGCTATTGCCGGAGGGGGTTGTGTACGGCGAATGCAAGTCGAAATGCGCATCAATCCAAATCACGCCCACTTCATCTATCGGAACGCATTGTGCTAGACCACTAACACCACCAATTCCATTGCTGTGGTCGGCCGTAAGCAATAAACAGCGATATCCGTCTTTGAGTTGCTTGGCCACAGAGGATGCAAAGTTTTGTTGGTGTTCAATGAGCGCCATTCCATTTTTAAAAAACGGAGTTGACTGCTCTGAGTTAGGTATTTCGTTTGATTTGATTTCAATCACGGGGATCTCGTCAAATGCTTCGGAGTTGGATGATTCTATATGTTGTAAAATGGATTTTGGCCCATGACTAGCGCCCATTTTTCCAGCCCCAAGTTCCCATTCTGACGTGATAATACAGCGTTTTTTTTCTTTCATATTCTGCCCTTAGAGGTTGCTTAACTCGCAATATAATACAATTCTATAAATTCAATTAATTTCTACTTCCTCTGCCAAACCCAATACGCACCAATTGTATCAACCAGCCGAAACTGGAAAAGAAAGTACTTGTCTGTCAAGTAGTTGCATTTGGTTATTAATCGCGCAGATTCTTTTGGTTGGCCATCTTTGATCCAAACACGCTTGCCCCATTGTTTTGGATAGGATTGGTTAACAGTCCTGTTTTGAACGAAGGTGTCTTTCATCCAATACCCATTAATATCAGCGGGTTGCATTTTTCCGTGATAGTAAAGTGCGAAGGATTTGAATCCATGTGTCTCCACCAATTTGTTGATTTGGGTTTCTTTGTGAACGGTATGGATTAATTCGTCTTGGGTGATCTTTGATACAACCGGCAGAAGGAAATAGTAAACCGCTAATCCGATTCCTCCGAAGGCTAAAATTAGTTTTCCTGGGTGCAATTGCTCTTGGAAAAAATTCTTGATGGTTAGGGGTAGAAAAACTGAAACGGCGATGGCCCCCGGAATAAACAATGAGATTTTTTGTAGCCAAAGCATTGGCTGCGGGTTTAGAAGTTGTTGAATTGAAAAACTATCTAAATTTTTGGCCAAAACGGTTAATTTTTCCGGATTGACAATGGCTAGTGGTAAGATCCACAAAAGGGCTGTCCAAATTACACCAATTAGCAATAACAGAGATTTCTGCAGGATGAAATTGTTGCCGCGGTTTGTATGGATTCTATAGGTATGATAGGCGGCAAAGTAGGTGAGTGGGAACCAACATAAGCTGCTGTAATGGATGATTTTGGTTGTGACGATGCTAAACAGTATCAAAACGAACCAAAACAAGATTCGCATAACGGTATGCCAACTTTCCAATTCAAAGTCTTCCTCTCCACGCTGTCCCAAATAAGGAATCGCCAATGCAATTGCCGGGAAGCAGAGTAACAGCAAAACAATCGCATGGTAAAACCACGGTTGATTGTGCCAGGCAATTTGTCCTTTCACCAGTTCCAATTGATAGGCGATAAATGAATCTAAGAATTGGGGGCCCAAATTGTGATACAGTGGGTAGACCCAGATGGCAACCACAGCCACCATCGCACCAATTAAAATGAAAAGGCGAGGAGATAAAATGTCTTGCCAGCGACCCCGAAAGGCCGTCATCACGAAGGCAACGGCACCCATTATGATCAGGGCGGTCTGGCCTTTGGTGAGAATGGCAAGGCCTATAAATATACCGGATAATAAATAGTGTCCGTGGGGTCGATGTCCTTCAACATCGCAACGAGTAATACGGTACCAGTGCCAGATTGAAAGTAATATCAATAAATTAAAAACCGGATCAATGATGCCAGATTTGTAATAAATCAACGGAGCAAAGGTGATAGTGATCGTTAATGCCCAAAAAATGCCTAATGTTCGTCGACCTAAATAACTGCCGATGTGGTAGGCCACATTTGCTGTGATGATTCCGGCGATGGCGTTGGGTAGTCGATAGACCCAGGTGTGGTCGCCAAATAGGTTGACAAAAAACGCTTGAATCCAAATAAATAGGGGTGGTTTTTCCCAAAACGGTTCAAAGGCAATTTGGACGTATTTGTAGTTTTGGCTGACAACCATTTCGCGGGCGGATTCGGCGAAGTTGAGTTCATCCCAATCGAACAAATGAACGAGTCCCAATCCTGGCAAAAAAAGGATAATGGCAAGAGCGGTAATGATGAGGTGGACGTGAAATTTAGACATCATAACCTAGTTTCTTAGAATATTGGTAACTCAGTTGGAGGAATAAAATGGCGATGGTTCCGCCGGCGCAAACATCAAACAGAAAATGCTGTCCTAAATAGATTCTTGAATATCCGATGCCTGCGGCGAAGAGGGCACAAGTGATGCCCCAAACCTTAGAATTTTGTAAATTTTTGATAGAAATTGCGATTAAACCCATGCAGAAAAATGCCACGGCGGTATGTCCGCTTGGAAACGACTGCCAATGGTGAATTTCAAGATTTTCGATGTGCCTTAATTGGAAAAATTTGGCTTCAATTGGACGAGGTGCGTTGAACCAGGTCTTGACTAGGGCCACAAAAATTGATTGAATTCCAAACCCAATTCCAAATACGAGTCCACGTTTTGGATTAAAGTAAAAACCAGTCAAAATTGCCAAAATAATCAATAGCCACTCCGCCAACCACGAAAAGTGGATAAAAAAATTATCTGTGGTATGATTGCAAAAATGATGAATCCAATTGGATGCAGAATCGTTTAATCCCAAGCCTACAGAGACCCAACCCGAAAGCAAGAGGATGAATGAGGTTAAGAAAAATCTGCTTTGGGCCATGATTGACGCAAAGATAATTACTTCATCATGCTGAAACATTTTGAATTTAACACTAAATTGTTTTTTTTGCGACATTACCCTTTATTAAAAAAAGTAATTATGGCCTCAACTTCAACCTCACGAACCAAATTGGAACTAGAATACGCATTGCGTTCCTCCCCTAATATTTTATATCAGTATATTTCTAATCCTTCCGGTTTACAGAATTGGTTCGCCGATCATGTTGGAGTGAAAAATGGTGAAAATTACAAATTTAAGTGGGACGATGGCACCGAGATGGATGCATTATTGGTAAAAGCTGTGCAGAGTAAATACGTACGCTTTAAAATTTTAGATGCAGCGGATTCTGACGAATTTTTAGAATTTAGAATTCAGCAAGATGCTATCACCTTGGATATCGATTTGATCATTACCGAATTTGTAAATTCAGGAGATGAGGAGAGTGCTGCCTCTATTTGGGATGCCGCTGTCGATAGCTTGCGCTTTACGATTGGGGCGTAATTTTCTCTTAGCGTTGCAGCTCAGAAATAGCCAAAAAAGCGAGTAAACCGCAACCTTGTTCTAGTGCATCTTCGTCCACATCAAAACTGGGGTGATGTACGCTAAAAGTGGTTTTCTTCGCTTCATTTCTCGTTCCCAATCGATAAAAACAGCTAGGGACTTCTTGGGTAAAGTATGAAAAATCTTCGGCAGCCATCCAAATGCCTAATGGTTCCACATTCTGTTCCCCCAAAAATGACTTTGCCTCCGATTGAAGTCGCTCCGTAAGGTCTTCGTTATTCTTCAAAAACGGATATCCACGTTTTATATCAAAATCAATCGTACCTCCCATGCCTTCCACCAATCCTTTTGCTAGGGTTAGCATTTTTTGATGGGCTTCCGCACGCCAGTTTTCGTCGAGGGTTCTAAAAGTGCCTTCTATAATAACTTCGTTGGGAATTACATTGGTTGCACCTTGAGCAATGACTTTTCCAAAGCTTAATACGGATGGGATGGCTGGGTTTGCGGCGCGCGAAACGATTTGCTGTAATGCAACGATTAAATGCGCGCTGATTAACACCGGGTCTATGTTAAAGTGTGGCATCGCACCATGTCCGCCTTTGCCCGTTACTTTGATATAAATTTCATCGGTACTCGCCATATACAATCCAGGACGAAATCCAGTTTTACCCGTTTCGATGCCGGGCATCACGTGTTGGCCTATCATGACATCCACTTTTGGATTCTCAAGCACGCCCTCGGCAATCATAAGCGATGCGCCGCCGGGAAGTCTTTCTTCGCCCGGTTGGAAAACAAGTTTTATCGAACCTTCAAATTCGTCTTTCAGTTCTGTTAAAATTCTTGCGGCACCCAATAAGCTAGTTGTATGGACATCGTGACCACAAGCGTGCATCACACCTTCCTTTTTGCTGCGATAGGGCCTACCATCGTTCACTTCCACAATGGGAAGCGCATCCATATCCGCTCTGAGTCCGACAACTTTTTTCGATGGATTTTTTCCTTCGATAACGGCTACCACGCCCGTATTTGCCAATCTCTGCGTTTTTAGCCCTAGAGAATGCAATTCTTTTTCTACTAAAGCGGCAGTTTCGTGTTCTTGAAACGATAGCTCCGGATTTTGGTGGATATGTCGGCGAATGTCGACCAACGTCGGTAAAATAGAGGCTGCGCGGTCTTGGATATGTTTCTTTACGTCCATGATTGGAATTGTTGTATCAGATGAAGTACTTTGCAAATCTAATCGTTTCTCCAATATTCAATTCACATGATTACTCAAAACTCAATCGAACAACTGCTAAATGTGGTGAACATCGAGGATGTAGTGGGTGATTTTGTGTCGCTCAAACGCTCTGGCCCCCGATATAAGGGCTGTTGTCCGTTCCACGACGAGAAGACTCCGAGTTTTGTAGTATCTCCATCTATCGGGATTTACAAGTGCTTTGGCTGTCAGAAAGGCGGCAATGCCATCCAGTTTATGATGGATATTGATAATTTGAATTTTGTGGAAGCGGCAAAAAGTCTTGCGAAGCGATTTGGAGTGGAATTGGAGGAGACTCATGTTGAGAATAAGGATGCGCATCAAGAAGCCCAACGACAGCGGGAGTCCGTTCAGGCTGCGGTAGATTTTGCCCAAGGTTTTTTTGTGGCTCAGTTGTTTGATGGCGATGAGGGGAAGTCGATTGGTTTGCCCTATTTCAAGGAGCGTGGCTTTACCGTTGAGACGATAAAAAAATGGGGACTAGGCTATAGTCCTGAGTCGTGGGAAGCTTTGGCGGGTCATTCCAAGGTCAAAGGGTTTAATGCGGAAGTAATGGTTTTGGCGGGGTTGTTGAAACTGCGCGATAACGGAACGCATTACGATTTGTTTAGGCATCGCGTGATGTTCTCTATCTATTCGGTGACAGGAAAGGTAATTGCTTTTGCTGGACGGAAGATGAGTAGCACGGACCCATCGCCGAAATACGTCAACTCGCCCGAAACCGACCTATATAAAAAGAGCGATGTTTTATTTGGCTTGTTTCAGGCTAAGAATTCGATAAAAAAGGCCGACAAGGTCTATATGACCGAAGGTTATACCGATGTGATTACTTTGAGTCAGGCCGGCATCGAAAACGTTGTTGCGAGTTCAGGTACCGCGTTAACGCCAGGGCAGATTAAGTTGCTCAAGCGCTTCACGGATAACGTGACGGTGGTTTACGATGGCGATGCGGCGGGGATGAAGGCATCGTTGCGAGGGATAGACCTACTGCTTCAAGATGGCCTGAATGTACGTGTGGTGTCGTTGCCGGAGGGCCAGGATCCAGATTCGTTTTGTCAGAAATTAGGCGGGGACGATTTCCAGGCGTATTTGAATGAAAACGAGGAGACGTTCATCCACTTTAAGGCCAAGTTATTAATTGATGAAAGTAAGCACGATCCCCTGAAGAAGTCGGATGCGATACGTGAGATATTAAAAAGTGTTTCGTTGATATCCGATGGGCTAAAGCGCTCTGCCTTAACTAGGGATTTATCGCAGATATGCGAAATGGAGGAGTCGGTGTTGGTTCAGGAGCTTGGGAAGTTATTGCGACAGCAGAAGGCGAAAGAGGAGCAAGCATTTGTAAGTCAGATTGCATCGATCACTCACGAGATGGGGGTGGGGATGATTGCGCCGGCGAAGCCGGCGCTAACAGACCATCACCAAGAAATGGCGGTTTTTCGACTTTTACTATTACACGGCAATGAAGCCCTGGATGCAGAACAGACCGTGTTTCATCATTTGGTGGAGAAGGTTTTGAACGATCCTGATCTGGTGTTTGAAGATGAACTTGCCATTCGATTGATTGCGGAAGCAGCGCAACTCGAGGCTTGGCCCGAAAAAGAACATTTCATCCATCACATGGATAGTGATATTGCGGCTTGGGCTGCTGGGATTTTAGCTGGCGGACATACGCTGAGTAAGGCATTTGAAGATAATTATATTGATGTGTCTCTTCCGGAATCAACGGTAAAAGAGCAAGTGAAAAATGTAATTCTGCATCTCAAACGGAAAAAATTCGACAAAAATCTTAATCTAGCCCTATCCATGTTGGAAAATCCTGAGGTATCCCCAGAAGAAATGATGGAAATACTCGATTATATCAAGGCGATAAACATCAAAAAGAAGGAAATTGCCAACGATTTAGGGAATTCGATCAGTTGGATTTGAAGTTAAGTAATTGTAATTCAGTATTTTAATTTTTTGGCACGCCGTTTGCATACTGGCCGGTATGTTTAAAAACAAATTAGTCATTCCAACATTCGTATTGCTTTTTCTTACCGTTGCGGCGATTGGAAAAACGGCTTTTGGAACCGACAAAGTAATTCCCGTGGCTGAAGTGAAAGCGTCAGACACCGCGGTAGTTACCGTAAACGATACTTTGTACTTTGATTCATTAGAACTTTCTTTAAAGCGCATCCCCAACGCACAGCCTATGTATTCTGTTGCCAAAAAGGCAATCGGCAAGTGGGCTAAGTTGTTTATCGCAGTAAAAATTGTAGAGAGTGGTAATGATGGCGATAACTCTATCTATGCTCGTCGTGACAATAACCTCACGGGTATGCGTCAACCCCGCGTTCGTAAAACTATGTCGTTGGGTGCTACCAAAAACAAATACGCTCGTTATGCCAGTTGGTATGATTGCATGGTTGATTTTGGAATGTACTTGGATGGAATGGAAAGAGGCTTCATCAAAAAGCACCACCGTCCAGTTAGAAACAGCCAAGAGATGGTTAAATATCTTTATGGCAAGTACAATTCTCACCCCGTGTGGCGCAAACGTACCTTGTACGTATTGAAGAATTTCAAGTGGAAGTAATTACTTCTGATGCTTGTATCGCAGGCAGTATAAACTAAATCCTAGTGCGATAAAAAAGGCGGAGCCGCTGAGTCCAAATATTCCGACATAGTTCCAGCTCATTCCTTTGATAAAGTAGTTCGCGGTTAATCCGCCAACGATAATTCCCAATTCTAAAAACATAAATAACATCGCCAAGGCACGTCCTCGGTGATGGTTGTCTGCCGTGTCGCTCGCCCAAGCAAATAAACTCGGGGCGTTAAATCCTTGTCCGATGCCATATAGAATGGCTGAACTTGCAAACCAAATGAGGCCGGGTAATTCACAAGCCGCACAATCTGTTTGATGAAGGTGGTTAAGGCGAATCGACATGTAAACGAGGATCGACATCGACAAAACTTGTGCAGCAGTTCCGATGGCGGTGCTCCAGGCGCGTCCTAAAGCATCGCTAACGCGTCCGCTAATCAGTCGAAACAACAGCGAAACCCCAATGTAGATGCTCAAGAACAAACCTTTGTTGGTGTAACCCATTTCCAAAGTGAAATCGGCCATCACGGTAAGGATTGAACCCAAGGAAATACAGACCAAAAACATGATAAAACTGGGTCGCCACGCCGGAAAATAGAACAGGTTACGGATGTTAAATACAAATTCTTTTCGATTCGATTTTGTGCGCGTTTCAGGCAAACTCATGAAGAGCAACCAAGCCAAAGAGGCCAATGCAGCGCTGGTGTAATAGAGAATGTCGACGCCAAAATGCAATGCAATCACGGCACCCAGAGCATAGCCAATGGTGGTTCCGAGATTATTGAACATTCCTTGCCAGCCCATGGCGCGACCTCGGTGTGATTCGGCAACTACGTCGGCAGTGAAGGCGGTAAATCCCGTTGGGGTGAAACCTGTGGAGAATCCATGAATGGCGCGGACAATCAAGAATCCCATGGCGGTGGTCACCATTGGGTAAAAGCAACCCGCGATGATACAAAATAAGCATCCACCAATCATCGCCCATCTACGGCCTAAGTTATCGGTGATCCAACCACTAAAAGGACGTGCAATCAGTGCGCTAAATGAAAACGCTGGGATGATCCAACCTACGTACGCTGCGCCGCCTTTGGATCGGAGTTCTTGCGCTAACTCGGGGAGAATGATGTTAAATGAGAGGAAGAAACTCATCGCGCCCAAGCACATAATCCAAAACACCCTTGGGTATTTGTAGGGTAGGGCTGTTTGGAGAGAACTCATTTACTGGAATAGTTGGCAACCAATGGCATAATGCGTCCTTTTCCAAAGGCTTTGGTGCTGACACGCAAAATGGGTGGGGCCTGATAACGCTTGTATTCACTTCCGTTTATTAGGTCTACAATTTTGTGCACGGTGGTTTGATCGTATCCCATCGTAATGAGTTCATCAACCCCTTTGTGCTCTTCGATGTAGTGTTTTAACAATTCATCCAAGACATCGTAATCGGGTAGGGAGTCTGCATCTTTTTGACCGGGTCTCAATTCTGCCGATGGCGCTTTGGTGATGATGTGATTTGGAATGATTTCTTGATTTCGATTGATATATCGAGCCAACGCGTAGACTTGATTCTTATATACATCGCCAAGCGGACTCAACGCACCGCATAAATCGCCATATAAAGTACTGTATCCCACGCTCAGTTCACTTTTGTTGCTTGTATTCAGAAGGATGTAGCCCAGTTTGTTGGAGATGGCCATCAGAAGAACCGCTCTCGACCTAGCTTGGAGATTTTCTTCGGCTAAATTGAATGGCTTCCCTTGAAATACAGGTTGAAGCGCATCGAGATAGGTATCGTAAATGTTCTTAATGGGAATCGTTATTGCATCGTTACCGAGATTTTTGCTTAACAATTCTGCATCCGAGACGCTGTGATCGCTGCTAAACATGGAAGGCATAAGCACGGGATGGACGTTTTCTGCCCCTAGTGCTGCCGAGGCCAAGGCTTGAACCACTGCACTGTCGATTCCGCCTGAAGACCCTAAGATTGCCTGCTTGAATCCCATTTTATTGAAATAATCACCGATGCCAAAAACCAGTGATTTATACAACTGCGCGGTATCGTCGGTATCCAGAGGCACGGAATTACCCATGGCGAATTTTCCGTTTTCGAAACTGGCATAGCTCACGTTTTCTTCAAAGCTTGGAGCTTGTAGAACTACTTCGCCGTTGCCGTTGATTGCCCGACTTGAGCCATCGAACATGAGTTCGGTATGGGTACCTACTTGGTTTACGTAAAGGACTGGAAGGTCGAATCGCGATGCTTGTCCGCCAAATACCCGATTTCTTAGCGATTGCTTGCCCAAGTTAAACGGCGATGCGGCTGGATTGATGATAAGTTCGGCGCCTAAGTCTTTTAATGCTTGACCTGGGCTTACCAAATATTCAAAGTCGTTGTAGACATCCCACAAATCTTCACAAATGGCAATGCCAATCTTTACTCCTTTGTATTCTACGATTTGCGATGAGGATTCGGGTTCGAAATACCGACTTTCATTAAAGACATCGTAGGTAGGGAGTAGTGTTTTGGCAACGGTATGTTGGATTCTGCCGTTGTACATCACGCAAGCCACATTTTGCAATTTTCGGCCTTTGTTGGGATTGCGAATCACACCACCAACGATTGCGGCTATGCCCTCGCAAGCTCGGGCAACCGCCTCCAATGCATGTTCACATTTCTCAATGAAATAAGGGTAGTCTAGAAGATCATCGGGCATGTAACCACATACCGACAGTTCAGAAAAGACCACTAGGTCTACTTTGTCTTGTTTGGCTTGGAAAATGACATCGGCCATTTTTGCCGTATTCGACTCAAAATCGCCAATGGTAAAGTTGAGTTGGGCCAGTGCGATTTTTAACCCCGACATGGTTTATTTAGAATAGGATACCTGCTTGGATGGCAAGTAAATTAGATTTTCCCGTAATCGTTGGGTCTTTGAAGAAGTTGTTGATTGCATTGTCGAATCGCAAACCCGCAGTAAACATGGTATTTCCTGTCAATTTGTATTCTACACCCACGCCCATAATTACTGGGAAACGGAAAGATGCGATGTTGTCTTGGAATGCATATTCCTTTTCACCTTTGGCACTTCCTGCTACCGTTGTTCCTGTGAATTGGTAAACGTCATCGTCGATGTTGTTTGGATCGTGTGATGTGATTCCTTTATTCGCTGGGTAAATCGCGTTGCCATCAACAATTGTAGTTGAAAGCTTGCTTTTCATCATAAAAGAAGGCGCCAAACCAAATTGGAAGTAGTATTTCATGTTTCCAATTTCATCCGTTTTCATTTTTACGCTTAAAGGGATTTGTAAGTATTGGGTATTGTATTTGAAATTCACTTTTCCCGCTGCATATTTCAATGTATCGAATTTGCCCGTTGAGCCGGTTTGAGGAACTACATTCTTTAATTCGGTATTACTTTTTGCCAATACCGGAATCGTAGAAACCGATAATTCCGTCGCCAACCAATAGTTTGTGCTTTTGAACATGGCGAAATCGGCGGTAACTCCGTAAGAGAATCCGAGTCCTAGGCCGTCGTTCGACATCGAACCTTTTTGGATGTTGATCCAGCTAAAATTGGGGCTAACACGCAAACCCATCTTTACGTTGGGGGCGGTTTGAGCAGTTAAATTTGCAAAACCTGCAAATAGCAAGGTAGCAGCTATGGCAAAAGAAGTGTTTCTTTGTAGTTTCATACGTTTCATGCAAAAAAACAACAATCATACCATTAAATGCAGTTGGATTTATCCCCTTTTTGTGGTGATTCTAATTTCTTGTACACCGAAGAGGCAAGCAGCGCCGGTAAAATTGGAATATTCGGACTTTGCGATGGAGTTAGATGGTCTGCGTACCAAGGGTTGTGGCGCTTCCGATGTTGTTGCATTACGCAATAAATATGGTCGATTTTTCTCCCTTTGGATGTATGAAGTGATGGATTTTGGTCGATTTGGCCCCATTTCCGACACCGCAAGAGCGCAGTATCTGCAATATTGGTTGCTACAGAATACTCCAGTTTTTAATGCGGTAAAATCTCATTACCAGAAAAATACCCAGTGGAAATCGGATCTTGAGCAGGCTTGGGGCAATTTGCAACAAGAAATTCCCTCAACACCGCAAGCCAACGTCTATGGTTACCTTTCTCAATTCAGCAATTACAACACGTTTGTCGATACGTTTATCAATCCTAAATCGGATCACCAAGAAGTGATTTTGGCTTTTAGCAAAGAAATGTTCCTGAACGATACTTTTCCACCGTATGCGCTGCTGGAAATGCCTCCGTTTTTTAATCGATACAATGGCAGCGACCAAGTGGCCTCTCAACTAATGTGGAATTATCTGAAAATGCGTTTTGAACCGACGCATAAGCGGAGTAACATGTTGGAAGAAATGATGTTTCAAGGGAAGTTGTGGTATAGTTTAATGGCTTTGTTTCCTGACCGGAATCCATGGGAATTGTTGGGGTACGACGAAAAGGAATGGAAGTGGATGATGAAGGAAGAAGGTCAGATCTGGAAGCATTTTTTGGATAACAAGTTGCTTTTTAGCACCAAATTCAACGACTACAAACGATATTTTGCTTTTGGCAATAAAACCTTTGGTGGTGGCGTGCCTGAAGACTGTCCGCCGTTGATAGGCAATTTCATTGGCATGCGCATCGCACAGACATTTGCTGCGAAAAACGATGCCAACCTCGATCAAATCTGGCGAAATGTAAATGCCAATCAGTTTTTACAAGCCTCTACTTATAATCCAATCAAATAAAAATCATTATGAATCAGGAATTAATGTCATACATGGCGGCTCGACTCAAAGAGAATCAGTTTATACAGTTTATTGGGTTGGAGTTAACCGATATCGATACGCATTTTGCGGCGATGGAATTGAATATCAAACCGCATCATATGCAGCATACCGGTTTTACCCATGGCGGAGTGACGGCTACGATTTGCGATGTGACCACGGGAATTGCAGCATATACGGCGATTTTTGGAAATGGAAACACCGCGAAAAACGTTGTCACGGTGGATTTGAAGGTGTCGTATGTGAATCCCTCGGTTTCAAGTAAAATTCGTTCTACAGGTAAGGTGACCAAAGCGGGACAGAATTTGATGTTTTGTGAAGGTCAAGTGTTTGACGTGTTTGAGGATGGTTCGGAGAAATTGGTCGCTACGGCAGTTTCTATCATGGCTGTGATTGATGCGCCATTAAAATCAACGATCGTTTAAAATTGCATTAATATCGCATTGGAATGTCGGTAGAATATAGAAAAGTACTTTACGCAAATTATCACACCACGCAGAGTGGTAGGGCATCGTTGACATCGGCTGAGTCGTTGTTTTTGCGCGAGAAGAGGCAGTTTGAGCTCGAGATTTTGCCGCTTTTGCATTCTGTTTCCAAATCGGCCCGAATTTTTGATATGGGTTGTGGCAGTGGCAGTTTGTTAAAGGGTTTAAAGGAAGCGGGCTATACCAATTTGATAGGGATGGATTTGAGTGAGGAGCAAGTGAATATGGCTCATGAGTTTGGCGTTTCAGAAGTGGTATTAGGCGATGCGATGCAGTTTTTCCGCGGTTCAGAGGAGCAGTTTGATATCATCACAGGCATGGATATCATTGAACATTTCACCAAAGACGAGTTGGTGGAGTTGTTGCAGTTGATCCAAAGCAAGTTGAAAAAGGGCGGCATGGCGATTTTTAGGACACCCAATATGGATGCACCAATTGCTACTGCCTTTGCGATAGGAGATTTCACCCACGAAAATTATTTGAATGCCAGTTCCGCCGAGCAAGTGATGCTGTCGTGCGGTTTTGTTGATGTGAATGTGAAGCCCAGTTTTATGCGTGTGAATGGGTTTTTGAAAGAGGGACTTCGTAGCGTTTTGTACCGAATTATGAGCTTGCGTTTGAAGCTTCAATTGTTTGCAACGGCGCGTAGCACCCAGAAGGTGTTGTTTACCCCGAATTTATTAATCGTTGGCGTTAAGTCGAATTAAAGTTTTTATCGAATGGAAAGTAATGTAAAAAAAATTGCTTGTGTTACAGGTGCAAGCAGCGGGATTGGATACGCTACGGCGAAGGAATTGGCGACATTGGGATATGATATTATCGCAGTTGCCAGAAGGATGGATCGATTGAAAGAATTGGAGGAAGATCTCAATCAAAATCCTGAGACCTCGGATTGCAGGGTGTTTTTGGCCGAATTGGATGTCCGCAATAAGATGGATGTGCAGGCGTTTTACGATGCTTTGCCTGAGGATTGGAAAGCCATTGATGTATTGGTGAACAACGCGGGTTTGGCAAAAGGCCTTTCCAAGTTTTACGATGGCGATACCGACCATTGGGACCAAATGATTGACACGAATATCAAAGGCTTGTTATATGTGAGTAGGACCTTGACACCCGGAATGATATCGCGTAGAAAAGGACATATCATCAATATTGGGTCGATTGCGGGCAAGGAAGTCTATGATAACGGCAATGTTTACTGCGGGACAAAGTTCGCGGTAGATGCGATTACCAAAAGTATGCGTTTGGAATTGGCGGTGCACGATGTCAAGGTGACCGGCATTCACCCCGGTGCGGTTGAAACAGAGTTTAGTATTGTACGATTTGATGGCGACGCGGATAGGGCGAAAACGGTTTACAAGGGCTATGAAAATTTGGTAGCAGAGGATATCGCTGAGGCCATTGGTTTTGTGGTGACGCGAAAGCCGCACGTAAACGTCAATGATATGGTCGTGATGCCAATGGCACAAGCCGTTGCGGGTGTGATCATAAGGAAAGATACCTAAAATCGCACAGTAAAATCGCAGCGTAAATTCAATAATAAACTCAGGCCATGAGCAACAAGAACAAAAATAAGTCGGGGGTTGTCTACAGTACCAATCCGAATTATAGCTACGAAGAAGACGCATCGGAACAAGAAACTTTGGGTGCATCGCAACAGAAATTGTATGTGCGTCGCGAAGTCAGAAATGGCAAGCCATGCGTTGTGATCAAGGAATTCGTGGGCAGTTCAGATGATTTGAAAGCCTTGGAGCGCGCCCTAAAATCGCATTGTGGGGTAGGGGGAAGTGCCAAAGATGGCGATATTATCATTCAAGGCGATTTTCACGCCAAGGTGAAGTCTTACTTGGAAGGCAAAGGGTATAAAACCAAAGGGTAATAGTTCTCGGCGTGTAGATTTCCGGACCGCTCGGTTTAATGTGCCCCGGTGTATTTAACAGATGTTATTTCTCTGATTTTAGCAATTCGGCAAAGTACTTTTTGAATTTTTCCACCTTTTCGCTCACCACATAAACACAGTATTGATTTTCTGGGTTGTTGGCATAGTAATCTTGGTGGTAGTCTTCCGCGGGCCAGTAATTGGTCAACGGTAGAATTTCTGTTACCACTTTGCCATCGTCTGCCCACAAGCCACTCTCTTCCACGGCTGTTTTACTGGCCCGCGCGATGCGTTCCTGTTCTTCGTTCATGTAGTAAATGCCACTGCGATATTGGGTTCCAACATCATTGCCCTGTCTGTTCAGCGTGGTAGGATTGTGTACGCGCCAAAAAACTTCCAATATTTGGGGGTAGGACGTTACGGTTTTATCGAAGTAAATCTTAGCGACTTCGGCGTGGCCTGTATTTCCGTTGCAAACTTCTTTATAGGTTGGGTTTTTTACCGTTCCGTTGGAGTAGCCGGATTCAACATTTGCGATGCCTATCATTCTGCGATATACGGCGTCCATGCACCAGAAACAGCCACCGGCAATTACACAAGAGTCGAGATTTTGAGGTTCTACGTGAGTCATTTCGTTAGAGGGATTTTTTGTTTGATGAGATTTCTTAGGTACTTGAGTGCATCCAATTAAAGGGATAGCACAAAGGATGGGTATGATGAAATCAATTGGCTTCATGAAGTTTGGTGTTGATGACGGCAACGGCGACGCCAACCAATATACCAGTAACAACATCTGAGGGATAATGTTTTCCTGCTTCGATTCTTAATATGGCAGTGGTTAGCGCGAGTCCACCAGCGGAATATGCGGCGGCTTTGCCCCAGGTCGACATGTTCGGTTGATTCAATGCCATCAGAATTGCGGTAGTTGCGGCGGTTGCTGTGATTGCACTGTGTCCGCTGAAAAAACTAAAATGGTCGTCGGTTTTTGATGATACAAACCCTGGTGTTTGAGTGTACGGGCGATTTCTGAGGGCCAGCATTTTTACCGTTTGCGTAATATTTGCCGTAATCCATACATTTTGAACCGCAAGCTGAATATACTGTGTTTGCTGATTTTTGGGCAATGCAAAAGTGACCATGCCTGCGGCCAGTGCTGTTCCCAGTGCCATGCCATCCGAAATGTGCGCAGTTCTGCCATTGTAGGAAGTCCTTGCAGCATTGTCGATCAGTCCCACTTTCCATGTATTTCCCCCTGTTCTAACTTGATTTAAATGGTCGTTGTATAAAAGATTAACCCCAGTGTGAACGATACTTTCAGCAAAAATCACCTTGTTCAAGGTGGGTTGAGGGATGAGAAATTGCGCGTTGGTTTTCTGTCCGGCATAGAAAATAATGCACAATTTTACAAGTGTCAAAACAACACTTTTCGACATAGTTGAATTTATTAATTCTTTGTAATTCAATGAATTGATTTTTTTGTTTTGCAGAAATTGATTCATTTTACTTGTGCGTAAGTTCATTTACAAAGAATTCTTTTGAATGGGCGATATCCGTCGTTACAATAAGTACCTTTGCAAACTCAAAGTTATTTCATTTATAGCATGAATAATATCGAAATCATTGCGTCGATTAAAAATCACGCCCAAACCGTATTCGAAAATCTAACCACAGACGAACTCGTAGC
>Ga0078894_10000015_pt1 | contig 104192 bp, 106 predicted proteins | sample LauGreSu1BDMLBSD_2_FD_67506 | JGI IMG/M metagenome (GOLD analysis project Ga0078894, IMG submission 67506) | Freshwater lake microbial communities from Lake Michigan, USA - Su13.BD.MLB.SD (version 4) (version 4) | ecosystem: Environmental > Aquatic > Freshwater > Lake | place: Lake Michigan...
CCGCAGATTCCATCTCCTTTGCCGCAGACCCCTTCTCCATACAAACCAGTGGCAGGAGTTCCACGTGGTTTCGTACCATTCTCAGGGGCAGGGCGACGCTTAGGAGCAAAACCGTGAAAAAGTGACATAGCTACGCTAGTGTATCAGTTTTGTACGACGTATCTAAAGCAGGAGTTTAGATATCTACCCAATGCAAGCCCGTCATATCTTCCGTGCAATGTCTGCCGTCTCTCGTCTCCGCGTTCAATATGCATCTGATCTGCACTTGGAGTTCGGTGACAGCTCTTTCCAGCATATCCTGAAGCCGGTGGCACCGGTGCTTGTGCTTGCGGGTGATATTGGGCGCCCTGATATGGATAACTATGGGAATCTCCTGAAGTACTGCAGCGATAACTGGGATGATGTGTTTGTGGTGGCGGGTAATCATGAGTTCTACAATACGCATCCTGATAAGAAGTGGAAGTGGAAGACCCCTGATACCATGCAGAAGCGCCTGGATCTCTGTGATGCTGCGGCTTCTAGGTCACCCAATGTACACTTCTTGAATCGTCGCACGGTGATGCGTGATGGTGTCGCATTCATGGGCTGTACTCTCTGGACAGATCTCTCTGGCCATGAGGCGGGTTCTGCTGAAGCTTTGAATGACTTCCAGATGATTGCATTGGAGGATGGCCGCGCACTGACACCAGCTGCTGTTACGGGTCTCCACAAGACAGATTATGCGTGGCTCTCCCGTGAGATTCAGGGATCTGAGGAGCAGGGGATTCCTGCGGTAGTCATCACGCATCATCTTCCTTCCCATGCTCTCATCTCTCCACGCTTTGCTGGTTCGCCGATGAATCCATTCTTCGCATCACACTGTGACGCCCTGATTCGGTCACCCGTACGTGCATGGATTGCTGGTCACACACATGTAGGAATGAACCATTATGTGAAGCATCGCGACCAGTCGTTGACACAGTGCGCCGTAAATCCACGGGGTTATCCTGGAGAGGCGGGAACCGGTTACTCATCACAGATGTTTATGGACATCTCAACAGAGTCTGGATCTGGTGGTGACACACGGGATCCACTTCTCGTAGCAGCGGCAGAGGGGCGCAAGTCGCATGGAGGATTTGTAAAGTACGAGTCTGACTCAAGTGTGGAGCTCGTCTAGAGAAGAGCTGTATGAGGTGCAATGACAGGCAGGATCTGTGAGCGCACCTGTGACTCAAAGGCACGGAGAGCAGAGGCAAAATTGGCAGATGGTTGAAAGGCAATCTTCCGCTTACTCTGAATGAGATACATAACCTGTATAAGTGGCCGCCCCGTCAACACCATGAGAAAGAAAGCACATGCTGTTGTTGAACGCTGCATTCCTGCGTGACAGTGAATCAGGATCTTCCGCCCTAGGTTATATTCGCGTAGTATCTTGAAGGCAATTTCGGGTGCCCATGCCTCCATATTTTGTATCTCCGCTGGCTGTAGGTTGTCATCTACGGCTATGCGATACTGATGTGGCACCGATGCGTGAAATGGAATCTCTTTAGAACAGTTGAAGACGGCTGTGATGCCGTGTTCCGCTAACCAGTGAGGATTATTTGCCACTTCCCACCGACTGATCCAAACACCGGGTATGATCTCATCCGCATCTTCATCGCGACGACGCCGTTCTGGTTCCATCTCTTGTATCATAGGCGGAAAACGCTGCTCTGTAATAACTCTAGGAGAGCAGTGATTGTCAGCTGATCCATTTCGGATCCAGAGAGATCTAGTAGTGGCTCTGGCAGAGGTGCAGGCGCAAGTTCCTGATAGGATGTAGTTGGGATGATTGGTATGCCATATGTAGGCCCAAGTACCATTGCCGCTATAAACTGAGAGGTGGTCTGGGGCTGTTGTTGTTGCCGTTGCTGATGCAACGGTGCTGCAAGGCGCAGGCGTTCGGGGCGTGGGTCTGGAAAGCTGGTAGCATTAAAGAGGGCTCTAACATCACGGTAAATCCATTCTGTACTGTACCAATGAGGCCGGATCTGCACGTGTAGGTTGATATAGAGTGTATAGTCACGTACCAGACGGAGCCAGGACCTATGTTGGGGCGTAGGTGGTTTAATAGCGAGCCATCGTCGGATTGCCACCGGTGAATATTGTTCTGCCGGATCATGTGCATCATCCAGTAGCTGCATCATGGTATCGTAGACGACATCGGTATTTTCAGGTGTGAGATCCTTAAAATACTCCATTGTGGCATGCTGTGCTAAAACGGCGCTGTTCTCTTCATGGAATCGCTTTATGCTGAAGCGCGCTGCCCAGAATGCAGCAAAAAGAGTGGGTGGACAGGATCCGCGACGGGTAAAGTCGGCGGCAATCTGCTGGGAGATGGAGATAAGCTGGCCGAATGTTAGTGCGGCATTTGTCCATGGATTCGTTGGGCTTCTGGGTGTTGGCAGCATCTCATCGGCCATACAGATGTTTGACATGAAGTTCTGAATGATATCACGGCGATGAAACCGATAGACATGACCAGCTTTGGTATCTGTCAGATAGATTGCATCGCGATCTGGCACTGGTTCCATATCAATGAGATCTACGCTGCATTGTGGCTTCTTTGACCACATACGATGCCGCCACCTCATAATGGTCCACCGTGCTAGCCAGCGCTCACGCTGCATCTTATAGAACAGAGACCATACCTCCTCTTGATATGTCGTGGGGTACACACAACCTGGGAATGTGTTGAGAGACATATCAGCAATCTTATTAATTTTGGTAATCCATTTGGTAAGACTCATGTCTGTATACGTCCACCGCATAAGATACCAGGGGGTATCTCGTGGTAAAAAATGCAGATAACGAATGGTGCCTGGTTTTGGTGGCTGCAGATCAAAGGAAAAGACCAACGGTGATTCCTCCTGCTCTTCTTGCTCTTCCCGTATAGAAGACGGTGTCAAAAGTGGGCGTCTACGTCGCGCCATTACTCAGCGTCGGGATTATTCTCTTTAAACGGACAACGAACACATATACGCTCTCCTTCATGTGTAATGTAACGGAAGGTACCCGTGCGGTCCACGGAGCCATCTTCGCGAAAGGTTGCATGTGTGCCGGTGGGATCCACCCAGTAGATCTCCTCATTCCAGCTGACAGGCTCATATCGCGGCAGTGCTCGGATATGCGGGTCACTATTAAGACGGGTGAGCGGACAGGGTGTAGATCGTTCATGAATCTGACACGGGAGTGTGGGACAGAGTCGCATACGGGGACATCGCCGCCATAGCCCGTCACCGTGCATCTCCCACCAGGGGCAGCATTCATGCTCATCTGAATCATGAGGAGCCCAGAGTACAGGAATGGGCTGTGGTGCGCCTGTGCCCAGACACCGACGAAGTACCTCCTGTGTGGGGAGACCCAATGACCGTGCAACTTCTGCCAGAAAGAGACGATCTTGTTGAATTACGGTATCCTCCAGGTCACGCATAAGACCACGAGGAAGCCGTAGAGTGCGGCTGATAGATAGGGACGATGACATTTCGTACTAGGGTGCAGTGGTGACCTGCCACCAATCACTTTTTGCTACCTCACTATTCATCGTCTGTCTCTGTATCACCAGGCATCTGACAGATCTGTGGATTTGTGCGGAGTTTCCCTGGATTCAGGCCGATCATGACACCATGGATATCGGGATAGACATCGGGGCCACATGCATTCAGGATACCCCACCAGATCCAGCCCGCAGTCACACCCAGACCAATGCCCATGAGTGTGCCGAAGAGTGTCTCACACGATGTCTTGTAACGCGGTATCAGCATAAAGAGGAACAGAGCCATAACGGCGAACATGCTGATGAGGCCCACGCCCTTGCGCTGCTGCACGGCCAGCGACTCCACCGATGCATTCTTGGGCTTCACTGTGTAGAGCTTTGCAGCATTCACAACAATATAGGTGAGGAAGAAGGCACTCAGCGTCATCCACATACTGGGAACGGCATAGTGCCCATCCCCCGCTACAGGAAGAACCGAACATGCCTCCAGGAATGCTGTGCCGGGCATATAGCCGAGATTAAAAGTCTTCGTCATCAGATACTGGAATGTGATAGTGAGTATCGCAACCAGGACACCACCGATGGCAATCAGAATCCATGAAAGTCGTCCTGCTGCAATACCAATCACAAACAGTGTTATCACAAGTGTGTTTGGAAGTAGGCGTAATACGCCGCCGAATAATTCTGTGACAGTTGTCATCCCCCTACTGAGTGCAAACATAGAGTGGGGCGCCATTGTTGATACGGTCGCGGAGCAGTGGGATTCCCCAGATATTTGTCAGCTTTCGGTCTGATGCAAAGCCCACCGCGATACAGATGAAATAGCCTAGGAGAAGACCGATGATCGTGCCACCAATGGCCCCCATTGCAGACTCGCATCCTGACATATAGCGGAACAGGAATGCCAGTAGTACAACCATGAAGGAGATGATGGTTGTGGTTGTCATGGTGGAGGCACTGAGCACACCGGCATTGATCTCCTCCTTGTAGAGCTGTCGGAGTCCTACACCCCAGCCGGCCAGGAAACTCACAGTTACCATGAAGATGGAGGGTGCCAGAGGATGCCAGAGCATCTCGGGTGATTCGGTGCCGCGCAGAAGACGGTTCCAGGTTTTGCCGACGTAGCCGGTATTGCACATATCCAGTGATGTGGTGACCTTGGCCATATCGGGCATGTAGGCGGCTAGCAGACGACCGATTGTGCCTGTGAGCAGTTGAGTACCGGCCATGGAGGCTGCGAGGATAGCAACGGAATAATTGGCAAGGAGGATCGCAAGGATAACGAGGCCAGTAATCAGTGACTCTGGCAGAATCTGCAGATTGTACATGATCGTGGCCGATATATAATCAGTGTATACCGGCATTTCCTCTATTTGGCAGTGCTGTTTTGTTTGGGGGTATGAAGGTCACAGTGCGATAGATGTTTATGATTATTATCAGACAGTTTTATTATGATGCATCCACAACACATGGTGGTGCGTGGAGAATGTTCCATACAGTACTGAATAATAGATGTAGTTGGTGGGGTGATATGCGATGTAGTTACCTCAATGCACCCACACTGGAGGGTTCCTTCATAGATACCCATACTAAAGGTGATAGGCTATATGCTGCTTAAGTAGGTAGTAATAACAAGATGGGTATCCCAAGTTTCTATAGACATCTCTGTCGGAAGTTTCCAAAGCTGATTACACAGGGGTCTGGCCCGCGGCCTGAATGGCTCTGCCTGGATTTCAACTGTGCAATGTACTATGTGCTCCGCAAGATGCCACCTGTTGGCTCAAGTGTTGCGTCATGGGAGCGGGATTTCTGCAAGGAGATTGCGGCTTATATGGAGGAGTTGGTTGTGACAGCACAGCCACTCAAGGGTGTGTACGTGAGTTGTGATGGAGTGGTGTGTGCAGCGAAGCGGAAGCAACAAAGGTTGCGGCGTTTCAAGGGGCCATGGGCTGCTGCACAGGAGGCGGCAGTGCGTGCTGCTGCGGGAGGACCTGCTATCTGTGAGGAGCGACAGAGCGGATGGGATCAAAATGCACTGACACCTGGTTCTGCATTCATGGATCAGCTTGGTGGTGTGCTGACTTCTGCCGGAGCACGCCTAGGAAAGCGCACAGGCCTTGCTGTTGAAGTGAGCACTACTGCGGAGGGTGGTGAGGGAGAGCATAAATTACTTAGGAGGATGCGTGAGGTGCGCCCTGCCAGCTGCACTATCTATGGGCTAGATGCTGATCTGATTCTGTTGGCAATGCTACTAGGTGCAGAGACGGGTGCCGATGTGCGGCTGCTGCGAGAGGCACAGGAGTTTGAGGGAAATGCCGGTGGGTTTCGCACGCTAGAGACCGGAACACTGGCATCCGTATTAGTGGGAGGCGATGGCCGTCGGATTCGTGATTATGTGGCATGCATGTCACTCCTTGGCAATGATTTCTTGCCGCGATCTCTGACAATCACTGTGCGTGATGATGGTATCCCCCGCTTAATCGCCACACTGGAGACTGTCTGGGCAAAGGGGCTACATGTTGTGGATAGCGAGGGATTTCTGTCTAGGGCGGGTCTACTTGCAGTTCTAGAAGGATGGGCTGGGTCACAGGAGGAGGATATGCGGATTGCTGTTCAGAATGCTGCAAAGATTGCTGGGCGGCCCGCGGGTATTGGGGTTTCGCCTGCAGAAACGGCAATGCGTGAGTGGAATGCACAGCCAGCACGATGGAACTCAATGGGCCTCCTAATGGGCTCACACGGAGCTCTTCGTAAGGACTGGCAGAATATCTATCGCTCTGTCTGGCGGGCTGGCTCTGCAGAAGACTATATCAAGGGTCTCGCATGGACCTGGGATTATTATGCGGGGCGTACTGTTGACCAGGGATGGTATTTCCGTGAGCACCTGCCTCCTCTTTGGTCTGATGTCGTGACTGCACTCCGCGCGTCAGGAGATGATGTGATCGCGGGGCCACCTGTTGTGAATACAACCCCCCTTCCCGACTGGTTGCACTTGTTGTCTGTGCTGCCACGGGAGTCTGTACGTAGGCTATTGCCCCCTGCACGTCAACAGTATATGGATCGCTCTCCATGGTACTGGCCGTCTTCCTGGTCTCTCTTTGATATTGGGCGGACACAGATGTGGGAGTGTGAGCCTGTGATTCCTGTTATCCCTGAGCGGATTCTGAGAGGATGGTGTCTTTAAGCAAAGTTGAGCCGCTTGTTTGAAGTCGCTGCTGATCATATAATGCCTGCAACTGTTGCCGTTGAGTATGTATCTGCCTCCTGGTGCAAGCGCTGCCATGAGCTGAAGCCGATCATGACTACTATCTGTGCCGTTTCAGGGGTAAAGCCAACTGTGATTGATTATGATGCACTAGAGGAGGATGATCCTGTTCGTGCTACTGTGACATCCTTGCCAATGATCCGCATGCGCATTAATGACGGTGACTGGATTCTTTACACGGCTGCACAGCTAGAAGACTGGAAGGCAAAGATTGCAGAAGAAGCAGTGACATACGGTGATCTAGATTTCTGAGTAGAGAGAAGAGACAATGGACGCATCAGGCGCACAACAGAGGCTGCAAGGCGCATTGCAGACAAAGCGCTCTCTTTTGTTCTATACACTGACTGCAACCGTGCCACTGATTGTGATTACACTTGTGCTTCTCTTCACAAAGCTACACGGTACATGGATGATGATGCTGAGTGTGCTTGGGCTTATCACGGGCCTCACAGGGCTGGGTCGGCTTCTCTTCGAACTGACACTAGATGTGGCCGGCTATCCCGATTACAAGTTGCCGATCTGGTCCGTCTTCTACCTAATTGTCTATCTGATTAGCGGCTTCGCATTCCTGTTTTTTGCGATGCACAGTGGCGCACCCGGTCGCTTCATACAGGGTTTTGCATCTAGTCCACGTGAGGGATATCTTGATTCACTCTATCTGAGCCTCTGCAACTATATCGGGTCATCGCCTGATTCCTCCATTCGCCTGTCGTCACAGATTGCACGCTTTCTGTCAGTAGGACAGGGGGTCCTAAGTATGTTTATCAATGTCGTGATCATCACAAAGTTTGTGAATTCCTTTTAGAGGGTGTCATGAAACCAGAACAGATTCCAATGGTCTGTATATCATTGGAGCGACGTAAAGACCGATGGGGGCGATTTCAGCTGCTTGCAAAAGCAGCGGGAGTTCATGTAGAACATCTACCGGCTATAGATGCACAGACATTCGGTGCGGCTCCACACAAACATTCCGCGATATCCCTGACAACTGCTCATAATGTCTACTATGGTCGGCGCCGTTCGCATTATGAGATTGATAAGGCCGGTGCGATTGGCTGCAGTCTGTCGCATTTTGCCGCATGGGCCAAGCTGCGTGCCTCGGGCGCGCCGGCTATTGTTGTATTTGAAGATGATGCCGTTATTCCAAAGGACTTTAATGCACGATTTGCAAAAATAGTGGCAGAACTACCAGATGAGTGGGATGTTGTGACATTCACAAATACACGATTCTCCAATAACAGGCGCGGATGCACACCTCTGCAAAACGGCACACAATGGGAGACCTGTACTAGCCTTATGGGTGCATTTGGTTATATGGTATCGCGCCGTGGTGCGGAACGACTTCTTGCACGTGCATACCCAATTGAACTACATGTAGATGCATATCTAGCATTTATGTCACGCCTGGGGTATATTCAGATGATGTGGCATCCATTTTTGGAGGTAGAACATAGTGATCAGGGTAGTGATATAAATCATGGCTCTTTTGGGATCCTGAATATTCCTACTGATATGGAACAGGCGGGGGTTATGGTACTGGATGCAAAGTCTATAGTCGGGATAATGGCAATGTCGGCCGTGGTGGGTGGACTGATCGCAATGGCATGGCGCCCCGGAAAATAAGGCGGAAAAAAACGCGAACTAGATTCAATGGGTGCATCTAGTTCTCGTATCTGGTCAGACATCTGTGAACTGGAATCGGATTCTCTGAGGGCGCAGATGATTCGTCGCGTCATGCAATCATCAGAACATGTGATGGCGGCACAACAGGTGGGTCTCTATGGTGGTATCACGGGTTGGCTGTCTGCCTATTCTATGGGGCTGCAGACACCCTTTCCGTGGCAGAAACGGGGTGGTACTGCAGAACCACGGTTATCCATGTACACAACGCCAGTAGAACCACCAAAACCAACAGTCCATTTTGCGACCTCTTCTGCACTAACCGTGACACCCGCCTCCCGCGCACTTGATGAGTTCCATGAAGCACTTGAGGTGCTGGGGATCCGTGAAGACGAAGGTCTCACGGTGGATCTCATCAAGGCGGCGTACAAGCGGCGTTCTCTCCGAGTACACCCCGACAAGCCAGGGGGATCTAAAGAGGCATTTGATGAACTTCAGAAAGCCTATTTGTATGTCGTGAAGATCCTGAAACGAATCAATCCAGAGGTCTCCGCTGCAGACAAAGAGCGTCAGACAGCACCGGTCACCATGGAACGTGCTACGGCTGCACGGGCTGACCTCGCAGATGTAGCACCGGTGCAGCTCTCAGCCAAAAAGCTGGATATGAGCATGTTCAACAAGCTGTTTGATGAGAATCGTATGTCGGATCCAAATCGTGATGGTGGGTATGGTGACTGGTTGAAGTCACAGGAGGGCGATGATTCGGTTGCATCGGACCCACGCCTTAAGGGGAAATTCAACAACAACACATTTGAGACAGTGTTTCGTGAGCGGGCACTCAAGCAGACAGCTGGTACATCTATTGTAAAGCGGATGGAACCGGATGCATTGCTGCCGACATATGGTACGGAACTGGGTGGTCAGGCTGGTAATTTTACAGCGGCATTTGGTGCGGATGTGCAGTTTACGGACTTGAAGGAGGCATACACAACGGGTTCAACTGTCTACCATGAGGTGGCCGATGTTGCAATCAAAGAGCGATCTGCCCGATCTATAAAAGAGGCACAGCGTATCCGCCAGGAGGAGATGGCGCGGGTGGATCCCGACGAGAAGGCACGAATTGCAGCGGCGGCGGCGGCCCTTGAGGAGAAGGAACGGCAGCGGAAGTTGCGCCTGGCACAGCAGGATACAGCAAGTGAGAGTTGGGCAGAACAGATGCGGAAGCGACTATTCGTGATGAATGGGTAATAGGCAGTGTGAAGTAGAAAATAGAGATATATGGCCTACATGCTATGTAAATTCCCTTGTCAAAGTAGGGGTACTATGATTTCACCATGGGTGTTGACTATTGGACTTATTGTGTTAGCGCTAGGCGCTGCTTGGGGTGTACGGAACCAGATAAATGGGCTTGTAGGTTCCGGGCCTGCACTGATGGGTGCACCCACACTCTGGTGGTATGTGGATGACAGCCAGGCGAACAGTCGCCAGTGGCTTGACTGGGGGAATCGTGCTACAACAGAGCCAAATGAGCCATATCTAAAACTATGTCTGCGTCGTGCTAGGGAACTATGGGGTACTGACTTTGAGATCAAGCCCATCATTGGGCGTGTAGCGGCACTGGCTGCACTTGGTGACAAAAACAACAAAAACCCAGAGGGTGCCGATCGCTCTCCACCAGCACTCTGGATGCCCTGGTGCCGCGCTGCATTCCTGAACCGCAAGGGTGGTCTCTGGATGGATGGCTCTGTGCTACCCGTGGGGACAGGCGTACGTCTCCGTGAGCGACTGCTGGAGAAGCCTGTACTGACGTTTGGTGTAGATCCCGATGAGGGTCTGTCTGGTGTAGAAGGTACACAGGCACCGGCAGCGGGGCGCTCTGCAGGATGGGCACTGATGCCCGGTCACCCCGTATGGTCAGGGCTGGAACGTGATATTGGTTCTCTGATTGCCGAGGGGGATCAGTCATGGTCAGCACCGACTGCGCGGAGGTCACTGCGATGGTTGTGGGACAAACATTGCAGTGGTGTTACCACTGTGGACAGGACTGCGGAGGTGTCACGAGATCGCTATGGGAGACGGTTGGAGTTAGATGTGCTGTTGGGTCAATCCGAATGGGCGGATGGGTCGCGCGATGGGGGGATCTGGGTTCCTTTCCCTGACGGGCGAGATGGGTTGGAACGCGCTTCACGATGGCAGTGGTTTACACGGCTGTCTGAAGAACAGATACGTGATTCAGAGTTTGTTTGGGCGCGATGGGCTACTCGTGTGTAATGAGTCAATCGCGTTTAGTGAGGGGGCACCCGTGAGGGAGGGCACCCGTGAGGGCGGGCACCCGTGAGGGCGACTCGTGTGTAACGAGTCAATCGCTTTTAGTTAGGAGACCCCTTAGGACCAATCAACAAGCTTCCCTTCTTTTTTAGCAACTGATTTGCCAGCGTTTTCTTCTTTTAGGACCCAGCCGTGTGACATAGCTTCAATGCGAAGTCCATGCGGGCGCAGCAGTTGACGGAATAGTGCACACGGATTTCGTTGAGTTCTAGCAATAGTCTCATTAAGGATTTTTTGGTGACTCGGGCGGATAAATGGGCGGAACACTTCAAACATACATGCGGAGACGTCATTCCATTTTGACCACCCCACCTCCACAGTCATGACCTTACCGGTCACGACAAAAAAGGCCCCCCCGACCTTGGTCAAGGGGGGCACAACAACAAACTGTGCCATACCTCTATTATAAAACCATTCTTTTAGATTACTTACATTTTGACGCAATGAAACTTACTCCCGCTGCAACCAGGCCACCCATGAGAAGTGCACCTCCGCCAGTGGGTATGCTTAGTGCTAGTAATACAGAACCAGCAACAATCATACCGATGCCAATCAAGAAAATAGTTAGCTGCTTACGGTTCATCGTACTGCCTAGTTTGTAATGAACCCCACTGGGCAACTTTATACGGATTCTGCAGCCGCCTCTCTAGATCGGCTCAGTCGTACGCCTCTCTAGATCGGCTCAGTCGTACGCCTCTCTAGATCGGCTCAGCCAAGCACTCAGAACTAGCTCGCCCCGACAAGACAGCAATCAGATCCAGTGTCGTCATCCGATTCAGGATCTGAAAAATATGCCCCTCTGCGCAACACTGTAGCACATACTGCAAGTCTGCATTTAGGCCATCATTGTAGACCCGCACCACCATCTCCATCATAGCAATACAGTCCTCAAAACTGTAACCCTTGCTCCAGAGAGCCAGAACACATTCTGTAATAACACAGATATCGCGGCGTATCACGGCGCTTTGCAGACGGAGCAGCAGCTTTACAGGTGGCGCATTCACTAACAGCTGAATCTCATCCATAGTAACTTCGTGGCCATCATGCACAGATGAGCGCAATGCCTGACAGATAAGCGTGAATTGCCTCACATTTCCCAGACAGAGGCTGGACATTAGATCCAGTGCATCTGATGTGATACGAATAGCCGGTGCCTCACGTTTGATTAGCTCCTCAGCATAATCCGCGATGGCGACAGGCTTACACTGGAGCATAACACACCGACTCTGAATCGGCTCAATGAAGTGCTCAGGGCTCTGCGCAATGAAACAGAAACGCGTCTGATGAGCATGGAGTTCCAGGATACGTCGCAGTGCCTGTTGTGTGACAACAGGAAGATTATCCGCATCATCAATTAGCACCCATGCAGTAGTATCCGGTACAGGGCGCACACGACGGACGAACTCGGTGAGTCTCTGACGAATAGCAGCGATTCCGCGATCATCAGCACTGGAGAGGCGAAGCGTCATCACTGCCTGGTGTGTCGGGCTTGTGACACCCTGACTCGTGAGCTGTTCGGTGATCCAGGCATTTGCCAGCATTGTCTTGCCGACACCTGTGGGCCCCCACAGGATAATATGCGGCGGGTCCTTGAGGCGTGAACGTAGAAAGGTCGTGACTTGGGGTTGGCCGAGAACGGTGTCCATTGACCACTTTTGGTGGATCGGCCTTAGGTTGGCTCACTTTGGATCTGTAGATCGCGGCGCTTTGGGATTAGAAGTAGAGCGGCGTGATGTTGATTTGCGAGATGTTGATCTGTGGGAAGAAGCACGGCGGAAAGGGGAATATACTCTGCGTGTACTTCTGTGACCAGATGATGAAGATCGCATGGGGCCAACATTGGAGCCAGATGCAACACGCTCAGGGCGTTTGAAGAATCGCGGGTTTGACGATATACGGTTCTTTCCACTGGATGTGCGCAGAAGACGGATACCCGCTGCATAGATAGCATCCAAGAATCGTGATCGCATGTCACGCCAGTAGGTCAGGACATTCTTGATAGCACGCTTGCGTTTGGCATCTGTTTCAGCTGCAGCAAGGCCCTGAAGACGCTGAATATCATCAAACCAGGGAGTAATATTACCGGCACGAGCCTGAACTGTCTCCTCAGCAGTTGAGCCGCGTGGCACCGTAACATCAAAGAATGTAGGCTCCACATGTGGCATCACATCGTCGCCCTTGAAGAGAGGTGCCGCTTCTTCTGAGACTGGCAGTGTATAGATGACCTCTGTATATGTAGTGGCATGTTCGGGAAGCCCATGGCTGACATGAAAGACAACACGACGCTTGTTGTCACGGGTGATAAAGTCTGTCATAAGAATAAAATCGTTGTTTGCATTTGGATCGGGGCCGCTGAAATAACGCGATAGCTTCCCCCTGAATATGTTCAAGTAGTCGCTCACCATCAAGGGGCGATTTGGATTGGGCTCCATTCTACTTTCGGAGCCTAAAAAGAGCACCGCATGTATAGTACAATGTCGGGTCTATATGAATTGTTGGGGCTAGAGAAGGGGGCTAGTGAAGCAGAGATACGAAAGGCCTACAAGAAACAGGCACTTGCTAAACATCCTGACCGTGGTGGTGATAAGGAGGAATTTCAAAAGATGCATGCGGCATACGAGGTATTATCAGATCCTGGGAAGAAGGCACATTATGATGCAACGGGTCAGATGCCCGATAGTAATGGCGGCGGTGGAGGCCCAGGAGGAATGCCGGATCTATCGGAGATCTTTGGGCAGATGTTTGGCGGTGGTGGCCCATTTGGAGGCGGAGGGATGCCATTTGGGGGAGGAGGAGGAATGCCATTTGGACCAGGTGGATTCCCAATACCCGTTTTCATGGGCGGAGGTGGTCCAGGTGGGCCTCCCACAAAAGCTGCACGTGGCCCTAACAAGATTCATGAGATTGGTGTGAGTCTGCGAGATCTGTACGCAGGTAAGACTGTTACACTGAAGATGAAACGCGATGTCATCTGCAGTACATGTAATGGGAAGGGTGGTGAGAATACAGAGGCATGCGGTACCTGTCGTGGGTCTGGAATGCGCGTGCGCCGCCAACAGATGGGCCCCATGACGGCTATGACACAGGGGCCGTGCGATGATTGTCACGCAACGGGACAGAAAGTGCTGCGCAAGTGCGACGACTGCAGCGGGCGTCGTGTTGTGGAGAGGGAGTCCATTCTGGATGTTGTTATCAAGCCTGGTATGCAGGAAGGTGATCGCCTAGTGTTCCCTGGTCAGTGCTCAGAATCACCAATGTTTGAGGCACCAGGTGATGTGGTTCTGGTAATTCGTGCAGCGGCAGGTGACACAGATGGAGAGCAATGGGTTCGTAGAGAGGCTGATCTGGCAATGGAAGTGCAACTGACACTGCCAGAAGCGATGTTGGGTTGGGAGCGGACATATGTAGCGCATCCATCGGGGAAGCCATTGCATCTGGTGTGGATGGGCGAACCATTGCGAGATGGAGAGGTACTGCGAGTGCCGGGCTGGGGAATGCCAACTGCGTCTGGTAACCCACTCACGGGTAGTGGTCACGGTGATTTGCGTATTGTCTGTCGCATTACGGGTGGACAAGCGGCCTGGACCGAAGAGCAGAGAAAGGCCTTGTGTTCTGTGTGGCCGGAATGGCATCAGCCGGTAACTACGGAGGCATCTGTAATGATGACACGTGCTTAAGCTGTCTGTGCGCCCTTGAACTCACCGTAGAGGGGATTTACGGCACCCTCTGTCTGGAACTGGGGGTTCATGGCCGCATCGGCGCCCTTGGGGAGAGAGAGCTCATAGCCAAAAGGGGCCATGCCACCATGCTGCTTTCTACGGTGGGTGCGGCGGCGATGCGACTTGCGGCGCATAGAGTGTCTACGGCGCATAGAGCTGCGGTTGCGGCGCATGGAGCGACGACGACGGCCACCGGCCTGACGGGGCATCACGCTAGGGAGCTCAGCAAACGCCTTATCCAGAGGGGCTACCTCGGCCTGCACACGGGTCGCAGCATCCAGCAGGTAGTTATCACCGGTGGTGATGGTGGCCATGCCACCGCGCTGGGCGAATACATCGCGATTGTGGGGATAGGCCGCGCAGCTGCCACCACGCTGCTGCTGTCTACGCGAGTGGCGTCTACGACTTGCACGACGGCGGTTGCTCTTCTTGTGATGCTTAGCCATTCTATTTAGTGCTCTTCTTTTCCGGTGGCTCAATGGCTTTCACCGGTTCACCAGGGCGCTCACTTAGGATTACCGGACGCCCCTTGCGCGATAAACGCGCAGCGAGGCCACTCAGTGCATTTGATCGCGGCCCCTGGAGAAGCACCAGATGTGTTGCATCGCGCTGAATTCCAGAATCGCGCAGGAGCCCTGCTCTCTTTCCCTGACGGATCCAATCACAGGAGACCAGGCGGATAGGTACATCACGTTTTGCCGCCCATGTCTGAATAATCATGGATGATTCTGATTCGGCCGGCAGGATGATCTCATCGGGAACACCCCATGCCTCCACCATCGGGGCCAACACCTGATCCTCAAACTCTTCATAACGAATCTTGCTACGGGTTCCAAGAACTCCTAGCACGATGCGGTCATATGTGGGTCGTTGCAGTAGCGGAGAAAGCGACCGCATGGGCACAGCCTTTGACTTTAATTTCTCATTCTGTGTTTGTGTTTGGGTCTCTTTGCCTAGCCAACCAAGGAGTGACATCGTACTACTGCTGCTACAGCAGCAGTGGGCTGGCAAGTTTACATGCCAGCGCTAGAGATCTCCTTCTTCTTCATGTTAGCATGGGTGATATAGATGGAGTTCTCCGTCATGATGATGAAATCACCACCGGCCTTGAACAGCTTCTGCACAGGGCTCGTGTACTCCTCGGGGCTCTTTACCAGAATCTTCTCCTTAGTGTCCTTGTCCTCTCCCAGGAATGCCGTGCCCGCACGGGTCTCCTTATAATAATCCAAAAGAATGGGCTTATCGTGCTCAAGTGCAATCTTTGCTGCATGGGCCAACACCTTATCACCAGGGAGGTCAGTTGCAGCAGCGGAAGCTGCAGCAGGCTGGGAAGTGCTCATATTCTGTTGAGCGGGTCGGGTTGTTTTCTCAGACAGTAACCGCAGCGATACGCACGATATTCTTTGGACTTGCGCGCATTTTCTGGCGAATAATTGCCTCGGGGCCATTCAATACCGGAGCGGCCTTCTTGCGTACCGGCTGCTCCAGTTGCGGCTCATCACGCAACACCTCTGCTTCGTGCTTCTTGAATACCATATTAATAAATGCATATGCATCATTGAGCTGCTCAAGGCTCTGTGCCGAATTGATAATCACGGACCCCGTGCGAAAAGGGGCAATTGTCAGCTGGATACAGGAACCAACGGAGTATCCATTACCGTTCCCTGTGCACGGCGTAGGGCAGATACAGATGCCAGGTGGGGCAGATTTAGGACTACACTTGTTCCAGAAGAACTTCGTATTAACACCCTGATAGATTGTGGGCTCAAAGCTGCTCTGTAGCCCGTACTCCTCGACCAACACCTTATAGAGTTTGTCACGGCGCACTGCCTTGCCGATCTTGTAATCAGAGTTCATCATGAAGATCGTAAATGATTGGATTTTGGGTTGAGAGGACCAGATAGCACGGCATGGATCCGCGGTGTTTAGCTCAATCATACGCGTAACAGCCGCACGCCCCATCTCCTCAGAGGAGATGCCCGTGATCTGGAAACTACCATTCTTGAAGAGCTTGATGTTCGTCTCCTTGAATGTGCCATCAGGAAGTCGGAGACGGAATACTACTGAGGACTGATTGAAGAAGTGCTTCTTTTTCTTGTTCGTGGTATGCAGGATATCATCTGTACTCTGCCCCTTCTTCTCCGCACCATATTCAATCTTGATGATCCCCTCACCGATCCAGGCATAGGGTACGAAATAACAATGTGTGTAAAGGCGCGGGAGATTGGGCATCACACCAAGTTGACCGGTTGCGGTCATGGTGCTGACACGGAGAGGTGTGGGATCCATTGTACTTTAGGCCGGGTGGGCCTTTAGTACCCCCGTCACTTTTGCAGGGCAGATGCACATGTCTGCCAACCTTCAATAACGGCATCAATGTTAGGTTGGTTGCGACTACGTACAATGGTCTCTAACCATGGCCCCCATGTAGCCAGGCCAATTGTCTCCACTAGACCCATTGAATAGCAGAAGACCAGGACGTGACGCAACAAAATCCAAGGCGGTACACGCTGCAGGCCATCTTCCCACACAATATGTGCACGGTCGGGTGGTGCATTCAGCAGGCGTTGAAACCACGGAAGCCAACTGTTGGGGTTCTCACCCTGCTGGGCACGCTGCATGAAAGCACGCATATCACCGCGATTCAGAAGACATGCCAGAGGCGTAGGCAGTGGTGTCTTAACGCCCTCTTTATCCTGAATATCTTGAAGCAGCCCGCGGATCTGGGAACTGGTGAGATGCCCACAATAGAGTGCTAAAGCACGAGATCGGACTAGTGGCACAATACGACTGAGGGTGTTGCAAAGAAAGAGAAAGAGAGGCAGCGGTGTACCAGGCGTTAGGGGTGCATCCATAAGTGCGCGAAGTGTTAGTTGTGCGGGCTCTGTCATCGTTTCTACCTCATCAAAAATTACGATCTTGCGACTAACACCTGCCCAATGTGTACGTAGAAACTCGCGAATACGATCACGGACGGTCTCCATTGTACGCTCATCGCTTGCATTAAGATACATTGTGGCAGCAGGGAGAGGTACTTCAGGATACATATCGGCAGCGAAGGCGAGCGCCAGTGTAGTCTTTCCAGTACCTGGTGGGCCATGTAGAATCATATGTGGAGCAGTGTTGATACCAGCAGTCACAACACGTTGTAGAAATCTTTTTAGAGTATCCTGGCCAGTGATGTCCGTCAAATGTTTGGGCCTGTATTGTTCTGTCCATAGTGCAGCGTTCATCCCTTAGCGGGATGAAGGGGCGTGTGTTTAGACAGCAACCTGACCCAATGTGGATGCTTCAATCTAAACCTCAGTCGGGCGTGATAGAGTAATGGAGGTCACCAAGACAAAGCGTACGCGTGCAAAGAAGGTGGTAGCTGATGTCGCCGATACTGCTTCTGCACCTTCTGTGCTGAGTGCATTTGGTGCAACACCCGCCATCTTTATTGAGGAGATTGAGAAGCCTGCACCTGTACCGTCGCCCAAGAAGAAGTCCACCACACGCAAACCGACTGTTGTAGCAACGGTGACGCCTGATGGTATCCAGGGGTCTCTCGCTCCTGAGAAGGAGTTGCGCCCACTGATTGTGCATCTACCCATTCAGTCCAGTGATATTGATAGTGAGATGTTTGCACAGACACCTGTTGCACCAGTAGACAGCAATGGTCGGCTTCTCCCATATGAACCTGAGATGCAGGTGGCAGGGTTTAACCAGGAGCAGCCTCTCCTTATGTGTGACCCTATCCAGATGCACACTCCTGCACCGCCTGCAGCAGCCGCGCGCCCTACACTGCCACTCCACTATTCTGAGAAACTCATGGTGCATTTTCAGGATGCGAATCGTGAGCAGCGTATTCCAGATTCTACGGATGTGGCTTGTTTCTGGGACTGCCATCAGTTTCGTGGAAAGCCATGCGTGATCCCAACTGTAATTGAGGAGGGGATCTGGCGCGTGTATGGCAACTTCTGCAGCCCTGAGTGTGCGGCTGCCTATCTCTTTAATGAGCGCCTAGATCTCCATGTGCAGTGGGAGCGTTATGCGTTGCTGAATCGCCTCTATGCACAGGATGGAGAACCCAATCGCCTGGCACCGGCACGTACTGCATTGCAGATGTTCGGTGGTACTCTGGATATCTCGGATTACCGCAAGATTATGGCAGAGAAGCGTATGCGGATTGATGTTATGACCCCGCCGATGATCTCCATTATTCAGGTGATGGATACGAAGCCAATTGACTTCTATGACGCATCTATGAAGAACAATTTCATTCCCTGGGAGATGGATCGTATGAATCGTCCTGGTGCGCAGGGGCTTCGTCTACGTCGCAGCAAGCCGGTGGCAGAGAAGGAGTCCACACTGGAGTACTGTATGGGTATTGCTGTATAAAGGAGCCAATGGCGACGACGTAAAGGAGCCAAGGGTGACGACGTAAAGGAACCAAGGGCGACGACGTAAAGGAGCTAGGAGCGATGACATAAAAGTGACACAGCTACTGTGCTCAGTGGGTTCTGAGTACGATGGGTCGTTATGCATATTTCAACACTGGATTTGAGTACAAGTTCGGTTTTGCAATTCAAGACAGTTTCGATATCCAGTGGTATGGTGGTGAGAATCTTGGCTACTCTGAAGATGGGATGGGTGCACAACAGTGGTCAGCTGATGTTGACTTGGAAGGGATTCTGACAGAGCTAGATTATCGCCTGGAGGACTTTGATTTCACGGCCTTCTCAAAAGATCTTGCTGGAACATACAAGTTGCGCGATGCACTCCGCGATGTTCTGGATCTAAAGAATAGCCAGCGTGACTGGCGATACTTGTTGGGGGCACTACTCTATCATCAACTCCAATATGAACCGCAGCTCTCCTGCACCTATGAGCCGTAGGCGCGGCAAAGTTGACCCTTGACCCACCTGCTTTTGGCTATGGCACGATGTCTGCTCAACAACGCTATCGTACTCTAGCGCACTATATCAGCCGTGTCTATTCTGCAGAGGATGGGCTTCGCACTGACACTATGAAGACGGGTCTGGATGAGATCACCGCTGTACTGAACCCTCTTGATGGGCGTGGCTGGGCCACGGTGAAGGGTGATTCGGGGCGCCTGCTCAAGGTGTGGGAGGCCAAGGAGAATAATCCGGCCGCAGCGGTAGTGGCTGCACAGATCACGGACCTGCTAGGTGAGTTGTCTATGGAGGCACCTGGATCTGTTGCTGCACCCGCTCCAGTCCTGGTTGTACAGGATCACATCCAGCATGTCCATCCATTCGGCTATCATCGCACCCCGATTACAACGCGCCCTGTGCCGACTGATGAGGTGTCATCCATTGCTTCTTCAGAGTCAGAGTCGGTTGTTTCTTCTGACTCTGAGTCAGTTGCGTCTTCGGTGAAGCAGGTGACCATCATGGCTGCACACGCAGTTGCAGTAGATGCAGAGGATATTGAGGCGACAGATGATGAGGCCACTGTGAATCGCCTGGATGAACAGTCGGTGGCTGCTTCTGCTGCAGAGGATGAGGAGTCTGAGAAGGCTTCCATTGCATCTGGTCCCGAGGCAGAGGCAGAGGCAGAGGCTGAGGAGGATGACCATGCGTCTGGGTCAGAGGAGGAGATGCCCGTATCACCTAACCCTGATGCAGAGGATGATGAGGAGGCCAAGCAGGTGAAGATTGATGGGAAGATGTACTGGCTGGAGAAGGCCTCTCAGATCCTCTACGAGGTCGCCGATGGAGATGAAGTTGGTGATGAGGTTGGCAAGATGGTGGATGGAGCACCTGTCTTCAATATCTCAGAAGAGGAGGATATCGTGGAGCCCGCAGATGATGATGAGGAAGAGGAGGAGAGCGGCATGAACGTGGAGCAGGTGATGATCCGCGGGCGTGCCTACTGGCTGGAGGTTGACACCAAGAAGCTCTACGCTGTCGTCGGTGATGATGATCTCGGTGATGAGATTGGAGAGATGGTGAATGGCAAGCCTCGTTTCTATGCCAAGTAATAGAGAGATGGATCTTGGCCTCGGACTCTGCCAGCCCTCCACTGCCATTCTTTTGGTGGGTGTTGCCGGTACGCTCTATCATATGCTCGCCGGTGACTATCGTGGTATGTTATGGTGGATCATGGTCGGTGTATTCGGCACGGGTATCTTTCAGGCACTCTGCTATGGCGGCCTTGAACCCGTTGCATGGGTTCTTATGTCAATCCCTGTACTGATTGTATGCTTCTTTCTAGCGGTAGCACTCTTTGCTAGTCGCATGCGTATTGAGAATGTCCGTGAAGTGCCATGTGATCGCTGCCACAAACATCATCGCCACGGTGATCCATGCGAGCAACCCCGGCCCTGTAACAGTTGTGGTGATCGTAAAAAGAAAGAATGTGCCAGCTGCCGCCCTGCCTGCCCCTACTGCAATGGTGGTGGCTGCGGACGATGCCTAGAGAGATCTAACATGGATTAGATTAGAGTGCGATGATCTCATGGATTGCGATTATGGCATCGCTCCAAATATATTATGAGCGCTGTTTGCGCGCCACGCACCGTGTTCGCCGCGGGCTCATTCGTGTACTTAAACATCTTGGGGGGCACGACATGTTACTGTTGACAGATGGCCACTGGGTAGATGCACGCGTAGTAGTCCCCGAAGATAGTATTGCATGGGCCTACTGTTCAGAGAAGCATGTACTGACGGCAGCGGCGGCAGCCCCTGGTACACGCCTGTCTCGTTGGTCATGGCTCTCAGTAATGCATGATGGGCGGGATATATCAGAGTTCTTTGTGGGCCTACGCTTATCATCGGGGCATGACTTGTCGGTCGCTGCCCTGATGCGTCTATTTGCGCACCAAAAGGGATGGGTTCCACGGGGTGAACTTCACGTGACAGATCGTATGGGTGTTGATGAGGTGGTGCAACTCGATGCAACCGAAGAGGAAGAGGAGACAGTGGTGCTAGGTGCGGATGCTACAGAGATTGAGCGCCGTGTAGCTGGTGTGAACTACATACGCTGAGCTCCGTCTACATACGCTGGTCTGTGTGCGGCCTATACAGAATCCCATCTGTCGTCACCTCATCATGCAGTAGCTCTACATCCGCCGGGTCGTTATGTGTGGATGCATTCAGATTCCACAGCTTAATAATACAGAACCCCTTCTTTGGGCTGATCGTGACACCAACAATCTCATTTGCCGGTGTCTTGGTACAGCAACCCAGCATGGCCGCAGCCAGATAGCGATTGAACACCTCCAGGGCGTTCTTGCGCGTGATCTTCAGACAGTAGGAACCACCACGGATGTTCACCTTGTTCTCCCACAGTGGAGAGACCTCTCCCTTCATGATGCGCAGGAGCCCATTCTGTGTCTTATGGGGGCCCAGCTCGCGCAGGAACGCACCTAGAGCTTCCCAAGAGCTCACCGTCTGCAGTCGCTTGTAGCTCTCCGCCGTCCAGGATTTGTCCTCTGGCTCATGAAAGTAGATAGTCCACGATCCAGAGGGAATCGCATGGACCCGAACGGGGGCAGCCGGAGACGCCGCGGCCGTAGCGAAAGAGCGTGCCTGAGATGTCATCGTACTATTGCTTGTCATGGCGGTTTTAGGTTGTCACGGGCGCGGTACCCAGTCAACTTTTGTAGTTGCCGTCAATAGATGGAGTCACAGTTCGTTGTAGGTCAGCGGGTTGAGGTGCGATACAAGGGTCGCAGCACACGATTCTATCCAGGAGAGATTGGTGCAGTTAATCATGATGCATCTGGGCAGGCTATATATGATATTCGTTATGATGATGGTGATAGAGAGACGGGTGCCCTTGCAGAACATATACGTCCCATGATGGAGCCAATATTTACTGTCGGTCAGAGAGTTGAAGTGCGTTTTAGAGGTCGTGGTGTACGATTCTATGCAGCAACGATAAAGGCCATTAACGATACATCAGGTCAGATGCTATATAATGTAGAATATGATGATAATGAGAAAGAGTTAAATGTAATGCCTAAAAATATACGGCCAGTTGTACCACGCGTTGTAGTTGTTGATTCCCCACGGCGGCCCCGTAGCGTTAGTGGAGAAACACCGGAATCAGGGCAAGCACACGATCATGATGACCACTCTGTTATTGAGCATATACAACAGTATATGAGGGGAGGACCACAGAAGAGATCTTTGAATGTTGAGCGTTCCCCCAATAAGCGGAATCAGCTCATGACATTTGAGGAGGTGCAGCGTATTCTCACGAACATCTACAATCAAGAACATGCAATGCGCTCCACAACACTGGACATCATTTGTGCATATCTTCGCGGCCAGAAAGTTCTCTATGTTGAAGCCAAAACCTATTGTGAGATGTATCTCTATGCACTCATGTTACCGACAATCTCTATTACGGCTATCTGTTCCGTTCTCAGCATCTTACTCCAGGCAACACCGGTGGGTGCGCCGCTGGTCTCTTGCTTGGGTGCACTCAACTCGTTTCTATTGGCATTAATAACCTATCTGAAACTTGATGGTAAAGCAGAGGCACATCGCACCACCGCCTATGGGTACGAGAAGCTGCAGTCATTCTGTGAGTTTAGCTCTGGCAAGATTCTGTTGATGCCCACCGAAAAATCAGAGGAGGAGCATCAGACACATCTTGACTCAGTAGACGAGGTGATACATGAGATTGAGGCGAAGGTAAAGGAGATCAAGGAGACAAATCACTTCATTCTGCCTGAATATATCCGTTACTCGTACCCTACACTCTATTCAATGAATGTGTTTGCTGAAGTGAAAAAGCTCATGAATAAGGAGACTATAATGATAAATAAACTTAAGATTAATATAAATAAAATTATTGAACTTGAGAACTCAGGTCAAGATACAAGTACTCCTGATTATCAAAAACAGTATGAAGCTCTGCAAAAGGAGCAGAATGCTGCTCTTGAAGAGATTATTGGCTATCGTAACACCTATCTCGAGATTGATGAGAAATTTAATAAAGAGATTGAGGAGAATCGCAAGAAAGCACAGGCGCGTCGTGGCTGCTGCTGCACATGGCTCAAGACGTAACGTCGGCTCTGCCTTTATGCAGCGTCCGTTGACTTCTTTTTGCGCCATAAGTCACCGCCCGCTTTCATGTCGGCTCTGCCTTTATGCAGCGTCCGTTGACTTCTTTACAGCCGGTGCCAGTGCCAGCTTGATCTCACCCAGCCCCGCCACATTGTACTCCACGATAATAGGATAGTCATTCTTCAGGTATAGGCTGATATCTGAACAGAGGCTCGTGCACTTCGTGAACAGTACCAGATGCTTCAAGAAGAAGTTGCCCTGCACAATCTCCGTCGGTGATTTTGACTGTGCAAGCCCATTCTGTCCAATACTGAAGATCGTCTCCTGCTCTGCATAGTCGCCCTTACAGCGGAATACCAGCTCCTGCGAGGCTGACTGGATCTCCACGATCTCACCAAGCGTGTGCATATCACGGATGATCTTCTGGAAGTCCGTGGAGGGCATCGTGATGATGCTCGAGAACTGCACAGGAGGGATGGAGAACGTATTGACATCCAGCTCAATCAGATTGAGCGCGAAATGCGTGACCATCTGCTTCTCACCGTTCAGGATCTCAATGCCCAGCTTGGTGGTGTCCGACTTCTTCATGTAGAGCACGATGCTCTCATTGTTGGACATCGTCTTCACGAGCTTGAACAGATTGATCATGTTGATGCCGAGCACGTGCTTCTGTGGGCAGTAGAACTCATCAAAGCGATCGCCCTGGAGGCGGAGGTGCACCAGAATCGTGTGCGTGCCGTCCATTGCCATGATCTTCATGCCGGTACTGTCAAACTCCAGATTGGCATCCGTCAGGATATCCTTGATGGCTTCAATCAGCGTCCGGAAGGGTGCGGCCTTGACGGTGCGGATGCGGAAGAGCATGTCTGCGTTCGGGTCCATTCTACTGTTGGCTGGGTGGTTCGCGTTTAAGTTCGGGGCGCAGCTCACCTGCGGTGTTTGTGGGTTTTGCGGGCCTTGCGATTTTTGCGGGTTTGACGAGTCTTCTTCCCGGTCCAGAGCTTGTATCCCATATATGCAGCAACGGGTACCAGGCGTGTTCCTACCTCTACAAAAGAGCCCATCACAGAAGGACTAAATCCACCGTGCTGTTGCTTCTGGGTACGACGACCGCCTGTCTGCGTGATAGGGGCACGGATCATATTTCCAGACCCAACACCAATACCGACACCCGTGGGCTCTGCATATGTACCGACAAACTGTGCACCATCCTTGAAATAGGCGAGTGGCATGGATCCTCCACCGGTTTGCCTGCGGCTACCCCTATGCTGCTGCTTCTGTGTGCCGCGACGTGCCATCCTCTTAGTGCGTGCTGCGATTTTTGCCGGTGGGAGAGGCTGAGGCACCAGGCATCCATCTGTGTTGGTGGGTGTGGGGATGGTCGCACGATGGGGGACATCCCGGAGTTGGATGTTCTTTAAGTGCCCTGCTTCCATATCGGCTTCTATGAGGAATCCATCAAGGTTACTGAACCGCTTGTGGCGCCTCTGATTAAGAGACGCCCATGCATCAACCCGCAAAAAAGATCCGTGACCGACAATCACAAACTCCGTGGCACCCGTATCTGCTTGCACCTCTGACACGTGCTGCATGAAACGCTTGAAGTTGGGTTTCTGATACAAAATGCCAGCCGGTGTGTTCTCTGGTATATCACCATACTCCTTAAAGTGACTAAACAGAAGATACTCGCGATCTGGAAAGAGTGCAGCAATCGTCTCGCGGGCTCTCCGCAGATAGGAGGAACCCAGGAGCGCTGTCTCAGGATTGAGGCCCATATCACGAAGCTTTGCCTGGAGTCGTGGGCCATAGGAGCGAGCCATTGCCAGGCCGATCTGTGATAGTGCAGGGTCACGAATCTGTTGACTGGCATTTGTCTCTTCTTCTGTGGTAGCATTGTCACGCGCCAGGTTGCTACAGGAGCGCGAATGCCGCATCAAGAATATCTTCACGTGTACCATGTCCCTTACTTGTTGCATTTAATTTACAATGGTCATGGCTGGCACCAAAGTTGACCCCCATGACCCCTACCCTTACGGCCCAGTACGATGACGTCTACATACAAGAAGCTGACTCCCCGCGAGCATATCCTGCACCGCCCCGATTCCTACATCGGCTCGCGAGATGCGCACAAGGAGATGCGTTGGGTATGGTCGGCTACGGCTGGTCGCATGGAGTGGCGCGAGGTGATGTTCAATCCGGGTCTCTTCAAGATCTTTGATGAGCTCATCGTGAACGCTCTGGATCACGTGACGCGCCAGGCTGCAGTTGCAGAGGTGGCCAAGCGGGTGACGCGTGTGGTGGTGACTCTGACACCCACACAGTTCAACATCTACAATGACGGAGAGGGTATCCCTGTCACCCTCCATCAGGAGGAGAAGGTGATGACTCCTGAGCTCATCTTCGGTCATCTGCTCACGTCGTCCAACTACGATGATGATGAGGAGAAGATCGTGGGTGGTAAGAATGGATTCGGTGCCAAGCTGACGAACATCTACAGCAAGGTGTTCACGGTGCGCACCTGTGATGCTGACCGTAAGATTCTGTATGAGCAGAGTTTTACGGACAACATGTCGGTGGTCGGTAAGCCGACGATGAAGAAGGTGGCCGCTGCAGGCTGCAAGCCTTTTACGGAGGTGCGGTCAACGCCTGATGTGGGGCTCTTCTATGCAGGGTTGAATGAGATCCCATCCGATATGCTGGATGTTCTCCGCACACGTGTTGTGGATGCTGCTGCCCTGGCTGCTGCCAACGGCTGCCGTGTCTTTATGGCCGATTCGCTGGCCGAGGGCGCACAGGCTGCTGCGGTTCCCATCACGGCCTTTGAGCACTATGTCCGCCTCTTCACGGATGCAGATGTCCCCGTGTTCTATGAGCGCTGTGGCCCACGCTGGGAGATTGCTGCCGTACTGACCCGTCACATGCATGCGGATGGGCTGCCGGATGACCGACACATCTCCTTTGTGAACGGCATCTTCACTCGTCGCGGTGGCAAGCATCTGGATGCAGTGGCGCGTGTGACGTTGGAGAAGTTCTGTGAGGGGCCGGGCAAGAAGCTGGATCTGAAGCCGGCACAGCTCAAGGATGCACTGACATTCTTCGTCAATGCCACGATTGTCAACCCCAGCTTTGACAGTCAGACGAAGGAGACGCTGACCACGCCGGCCAGCAAGTTCGGTTCCACCTTTACCGTGTCAGAGGGCTTCGTCAAGCGTCTGGCGAAGGAGGGTGGTCTACTGGATGAGGCACAGGCGATTCTGGATGCCAAGCTGTCGCGCGAGGCGAAGAAGGTAGATGGGCGCAAGACGAGTACTGTGCGTGGTATTCCCAAGCTGGAGGATGCTCTGTGGGCCGGTACTCCCAAGTCGTCGGAGTGCACGCTAATCCTCACGGAGGGAGATTCAGCCGCCTCCACGGCAATCTCGGGTCTCAAGGTGGTGGGTCGTGAGCGCTTCGGTGTCTTTCCGCTCAAGGGTAAGGTGCTGAACGTCCGCGAGGCCAGCATGGAGAAGAAGACCGACAACGAGGAGTTCACGCGCATCAAGCGCATCCTCGGCCTGCAACATGGGCGCACTTACACGGACATCAAGCAGCTCCGTTATGGACGTGTCATGATCATGACGGATCAGGATGTGGATGGATCGCACATCAAGGGTCTGCTGATCAACATGTTCCATGCAGAGTGGCCGGAGCTGCTGCGGATGGGCTTCCTCTGCTGTCTGATGACGCCGCTGCTCAAGGCGACCAAGGGCGGCAAGACGCTGTGTTTCTACTCGGCATCGGACTACGAGAAGTGGCTGGAGAGTCCAGAGGCGAATGGGGGTCGCGGGTGGAATGTGAAGTATTACAAGGGATTGGGTACGTCTACGGCGGCAGAGGCCCGTGAGTACTTCACCAGCATGAATACGATTGACTTTGAGTGGGATGGTGCTGCAGATGAGCACATCAATCTGGCGTTTAACAAGAAGCAGGCGGATGATCGCAAGGAATGGCTGGCGACCTATGAGCGGGATCGTGTAATTGAGGTGACACCGGGTGGTTCCAAGGTGTCGTACACGCGGTTCGTGAACGATGAGCTCATCCACTTCTCGGTGGCGGACTGCCATCGCTCCATTCCGCACATGATGGATGGCCTGAAGCCATCTCAGCGCAAGATTCTGTGGGCCGCGCGGAAGCGTAATCTTGTGTCGGAGATCAAGGTTGCACAGCTGGCGGGCTATGTCTCGGAGACGGCGGCGTACCATCACGGTGAGGTGTCTCTGACAGAGGCGATTGTCGGTATGGCGCAGAACTTCGTTGGTGCAAACAATATCAACATGCTGTCTCCCAATGGACAGTTTGGCACGCGGCTCCAGGGTGGTAAGGATGCAGCTTCTGCCCGATACATCTTCACGGCACTGGAGCCAGTGCAGGGGTCTCTGATCCACAAGGCAGATGATGCAGCGCTCGCCTGGCTAGAGGATGATGGTCAGAAGGTGGAGCCGGAGTACTACATGCCGACTTTGCCGATGCTGCTAGTGAATGGCACGGAGGGTATCGGTACGGGCTACTCCACGTACATTGCCCCGTATAATCCACGTGACCTGGTTGCAGCACTCCGTGCGCGCCTGCGCAACGAGGTGGGTGATCTGACAGAGACGGCACTGGTGCCCTGGTGGGATGGCTTCCGTGGTGCCGTGACGATGTCGGCGGACAAGCGTCGCGTGCAGACACGCGGTATCTATGAGTTCCTGGATGACGACACACATCGCGTGAAGATTACGGAGCTGCCTGTGGGCATGTGGACGAAGAAGTACAAGGAGATGCTGGAGGAGATGTTGGGAGAGACGAGTGCGGCACCGGCAAAGAAGACGGTAGCAAAGAAGGCAGCGACGGCAACAGCTGCAACAGAGTCACTGAAGCGGATTAAGAAGGTGGTCGCCAGTGCCATTGGTGCAGGTGACGCTGCGTCTAGTCCTCGTGTCCTGAAGTCATACCAGGAGAACTACAACGATGTGGATGTGGAGTTCATTCTGCAGCTGGATCCGGACTACTACTATGAGGCTCGTACATTCCCTGCTGAGTTTGAGAAGCGGTTCAAGCTCGTGGCATCCGAGAGCCTGACAAACATGGTGGCGTTTGATGTGGATGGTCATGTCCACCACTTTGAGACGCCAGGTGAGATTCTGGAGATGTACTACATGCAGCGTCTGATCGGCTACATGAAGCGCAAGGCATCAGAGCTGGAGCGCATGGATGGTGAGATCACGGAGCTGGATGCACGTGTGCGGTTTGTGCGCGCTGTGGTGGAGGGCAAGCTCGTGGTGGCAAATGCGGATGATGATGCGCTGCTGGCGGGTCTACAGGGGCTTGCGCTGCCACCTCTGTCTGACAAGGATGCACCGAATGATCTGCGAGCGTACGAGTATCTGCTGCGTATGCGCGTGGATCGCTTGAAGGCGAAGGCAGTGGTGGAGTTGGAGGGTGAGCTGGCTGCTATCCGTGTTGTGCGTGCAGCACTGGATGCGAAGAGTGTTGAGCAGCTGTGGCTGGATGATCTGGCGGTCTTTGAGACGGCATATGGTCGCTTCGCGGGTGCCAAGGAAGCTGCACGGGTTTCTGCTGCAAATGCGGAGGGCGCGGTCACCGCAACTGGTAAGAAGAAGGTGGTGCGTAAGACGGCTGTGAAGGGGAAGTAAGCATTTACTTGTTACGTAGACTCTGACGTTTTTGGGACTTAGAGCGCATAGGAGATCGCCGTGTCAGACGCTTGTTTTTGCGGTTGCGACGACAGATACGGCGACCGCCGCCTTGGGGTACTGTACCTACCTTGCCATTTTGTTCATCATTGCTTGATGTTTTCTTAAATGTTAACATTTCACCTAACACTCCAAAAAACCCAGGCGTCTTATCCACTGGTGTCACTTCACCAGTAGATTGCACTCCTGTTACACCGTCTTGTTCATGTTCTTTTGATACCTCCCCACCCATTCTCTACTAAACGCAGGCATTTACTGGTGCTGGCGGCGTCTAGTGGTTGCATGCTTAGAAGCCGATGCGCTCTTACGCTTAGAACCCGATGAAACCTTGCGTGTTGCACGGTGGCCGGCGTTCAGGGACCGGAGAACCAGGTCGCGGGGACCGGTCAATATAAGCTGGATCTCATGGCGAACCCTGGGGTTACGCACAAAGTCAGGTTTCAGGCCCATATCATATGCACGCTGTGCAATCTGTCGGATGCGCATCACCTGCTTGCGATCACGGGTATCGTAGCGGATTACTCTGGTGATACCAGGCTGGTTGGGCGCACCGGCAATGAAGTTAGATAAACGCATAGGCGGCCCACGAAGAAAGTTCTCCATGTTCATGGTGGGGATGTTGCTCATGGTTCTACTGATGACGACCATTTTTGGCTCTGCGCACATAGGTCTTGCGGCGCTTGGAGCCGGTGAGACGACGGCGGGTTACGCGGCGACCGCCGCCACCAACCATAACCGGCAGGCTGTTAGCTCCAATAAAGGCTTCAATCTGGTTTGCAAGTTTACTTTTACTATTCGGCCCTACAGCTGTATTTTTATAAGCCTCAAGTATAGTTTTTTGTGATTTATTAGATATAGTGGCTAGTAAATTGTCGACAATCGCATAACCTGCAGTTAATATTGTACCGTCTGATATATCATTTCTTATAATATTAATTGTTCCAAGAGTACCTATTCGTGACATACTTAAATATGTCTGAATTGTAGCTTGTATATTTGGAAAGGGTATACCAGCATTACTAATATCTATTAATAGATTTGTAATATAAGTTTTCATATACGTTATTTTTTGTTGCGTATTATACAGTGGCGCACCCTGTGTAAGCACAACGGCTGTTTTTGAGCTTCCATAATAAGCCCCATACGATGTGTTAAATGCAGTTCTTGCAGCAGATACATCAGCATATTTCTCAATTTCTACTTTATTTTTAGATAAATCAACACGGGTTGTTGCAAGATCAAATCTATCTTTTGCTGCCATTACCTTCGTAAATGTAGTCGTGATGACATTATAATCCCTATATAATATATCGTATGCAGCTTTTGTAGTTGCAGTTGAAGGCAGCACTTGCCCCATTGATACATCTGCATGATCCTTTAATGAACCCCATTCAGTAACTATTACATTTACATCGCTGATATCTTGTTGCCGTTGTACAGTTGTCTGATATAGCTCCGTCTTTGTGTCAAGGCCTCTCCTTAGTAAATCGATATCATATAACTCTTCAATCTTTTGTTTTAATGATTCTAAGAATTTAATATCTGCAATAATTGGGACTTCTGCAGCTGTATATGTTGTCTTAATTGCATCTAACTTAGGTTTATTACTTAAATAATCTGCTTTAATACCTGCTTGAATTTCAGGTGTTGCATGAGTATACTGTATTTCAAAAGGTTCATTAATATCATTCCAGCTCTTATATAGTCCAGTCAATGAGGCAGTTAGACCTTTAAGTTCTTGTATTTTCTGATTAAGTTGTGGCATATGTGTACTATAAATACCACTAATATCACTTATATCATTAAAAAAACCACTAATATCAGATTGAGGTGTTATAGTTTCCTCAAATGTGCTTTTTCTCTCATACCGTTGATTTACTATAGAACTTACTCCATTAAAATCTGTACTAACCCTTGTAGAATCATATGATTTTATAGAAGCTGGTAACTCATCTGGATTCATGATATATGTCTTAACTTTTGCTATTGCTGCGTTAAATTTATCGACTGTTACAATTGCACCTGTTCTCTGCTTATTCATTTTTGTTTTTTTATCATCTCGTTGACGGGTTGCCTGACCATTATCATATACAATATATTGATTAAAGTAATCTTCTGTAGCAGAAATAAACATATTATGTGCTTCTGTTGCTTTTACTAATGCAGTACTATAGATATTTTCAAGGGCCTTGCGGGCCAACTTGTTACCTTCTTCCACTTTAAATAATTTACTTATATGTTCTTTTGCATCCTTAATATTCCCAAGTGTTGTTTTCAGTAGTATTTCATCATAAAACTCCTTACACAATGTCAATGCATCTTTAATTATTTTAGTATTCTCGTTATCAGGCAGAGCTGCCTGTGCAGTAATATATGGTTTAATTACTTGTTCCTTATTGAGAATCATACGATTAATATTCTCCAAAATTTCCAGATCTTTACTACCATATTTTGTTACATCTAGATAGTCATTATATATCATAAGAGGACTTTTAAATGTATATTCCTTATTATCAGCATCAAAAATAACAAATGATGTATTTGAGTGTGTAATACCGCATATATTATTTGTTGAATCTGTCAACATAGTCATTTCAACCTTAACCGACGGTTTTGTTGCTGCAGATTGTGCTGGTGCCCCGCCAATATCTTTTACAACAATGTCTAATATACCATTAATTCTTTCAAGTAGTTTAGCATAGGGATCTTCATCAAATCCCATATTACTTCCTGCAACACTTCCTGCAACACCGCCAGCATACGACCCTGATACGCTACTGCTCCCTGACATTCCTCTACAAAGTACCGCTGAAATCATGCAGGCACGCCAACCACATAGTAAACCGGACGAGACGTGGCCAACTGAATCAGCGCCCCACCATCACTTGCCGCAAATGTCTCACGTAATGCCACTGCTTGTATTGATAAGATCACAACAAACAGAAGTATGAGGCCCAGGAGCTGCATCTTTACAGAGGACCGGGTTTAAGTGTTTAAGAGTTTAAAAGAAGCGATCCAGAGTCGCCGACTTCGTGCCAGACATCGTCATCTTCACAGGGTGTGCCAGTGGTACCGGTAGCTGCTGGATGTCCCGCAGATAGGTCTTGTGCATAGACGCCTCCGCCAACACCTTCGGCACGCACCAGTCCGCCACCATCTGGTTGAGCTCCGCGATCTGCTCGGGGATGTTCGTCGGCTGATTCTTGCCGTACTGCAGATACATGGCGCGCATCACAATCATCAGATCATCCGCCGACTGTGGATCAACCAGAAACTCGCCATTGGAACGATCATAGACCTCGCGGCGCACCTTGTTCTGCACAATCTGCACATTCGCCGGACTGAAATAGGCACGATTCATCGGCGTGGCCTCCCAGTTACCACGAATGGCGTCATCGGCCTCCGACTGCACTGTCGTCTTGCGATAGTCAAAACCGGGCAGAGCAGCGGCAGAGCCAGATATAGAAGGGCGGTCCTGGAAACTTACACGACCGTTATTCATTGTCCTCTACCGTGTGCCCCGCATTTTTTGACTCTCTGTGTCCTCGCTGTCGCTGTCATATCCATCCCGCTCATCAATATGACTCTGCAGCAATGGGTCTGCATGCTTGTAGATGATCCACGTGCGATTGGGGTCACGCGGCACGATAGAGCTATCCAGATAGACATGGATTCTTGTATTCGCCTTGCTGTACTCGGAGCCGGCGTGCACAAGATCTCCACGGAACAGTACTGCATCTCCCGCCTTTAGTATCAGAGTGCGTCGCTGGATTACAGGACTACGCCGTGATATCCGTCGCACGAGGTGATGTGAACCCGGCCAAACATCCAGCTTCGTATCATCTTCCAGTGCTAGAAGAAAAATGAGGGGCACAGTATCATCATCTGTGTCAAGAAATGCATCATCTGGAATGTAGTCACAGTGGGCCGCCTGACGCTGGCATCCTGGACGCGATCGCAGCGCCACAACCCCTCCAACACGATGTTCGGGCCATCCCACAGCTAGTGTGCTTCGGAGGTTACGCACTGCCACAACGGGTATCGTGGCCTGGAGTCGCTTGCGATCATTTTGCGTCACTGTTGGGTTGTCGTTGAAAATCGGTCCACTGTTCGCATCCAGATACTTGGTGGCGATCTGTCGGAGACCCTGCACATCGCTCCACCATGCCGGCAATACTTGGTATCCATCGGTCTCCATCTTAGTGTAGTATTGGCAGCAGCCGTTTATGTCGTTGCCTAAAAATCATTCACAACTTCAAATACGCAATGTGGAATATGATCGGTGCCCTAATCGCCATTCAGATCAATCGGGGACTCTTTGATCGCGCGCGTCATGTAGTGCAGGCCCGGTATCCTACTATGCCTCGGATCTGGTCACCACGTAGAACTACTCAGTAAAGCACCTCATTCTTAGGAACCCATAATAGGGCAGAGTGATGATACTCTTCACATCAACACTCTTTGGAACAAATGCAGCACATGCATTCATACGAGGTGCATGGATCTATGCAGCAGCATTTGCAGCACTTACTGTAACATCCTGGTGGTATCATGGTACCGGCACATACGATAATGAGACTGCCTATATGATGGATCAGCTTGCTATTCTTATTGTCGTGCTCATCGGCACCTACTATGTGAGCAAACAGTCGTGGTCACAGATATTCCTACCAGTTATCGCATTTGTAGGAGTATGCGTGTTGTATGTACTTGGATTTCAACATGAGATAGTGCATCTAGTGAGTGCGGTGGGGCATCATTGTATCATGGCCGGTATCTAGAGACTATTTCGTGCCAGACCGGCATCTCGCTCGATCTTCGCGATCATCGCTTCATAGAGATTGTCCGTAACCTGACGGTTTGCAGTAGCCTCATATGGTAAACCCTTCTTTCGGAGAATGGCACGGAACCAGTGCACGCCGAACACATCCCGTCGCTTCAGCTCACTGACACAGAATGGTTCAACACCGTATTTTCCTCGCAGACAGGCATCAGGCAGGCCTGCACCTGGCCCGAATGAGTTCTTCACATCCCACCAGTTGAGTGGGAGGAATGCATGAGCCGGCAGCACATAGCGCTCCAGGCCAAGTGCAGCAATAGCCTTACGATACAGATTCATGTAATCAAACGGTGTCTTGAGTGCAAGTAGGCCCGTGGGGATATTACGGAGAATCCACGTGGTGAGCGGTGAACCGGGGCCAGGCACCTTGATAAAGCCCATGTCCACAATCTGTGGCTCCGCCATCTTGTATGCACCCTTCTGGATCGTGCGCTCGCTGCTGAAGACGTATGGTCTAGAGAGGAGCCAGGTGGGTATCTGTCGTGTCATGAAGATATCCAGATCTACCCAGGCACCGCCGTTCTTATGCAACATCGTGAAACGAAATAGATCACTGAATGGCAGATAGCTATAGGCATCATCGCGCTTACCGACATGAGAGCGACCCGCATACTGGAAGAGTGCCGTATCGGGAAGCACTTCACGTGCATCACGTACAATGATGCGACCCTCACCATATGCCTGGAACGGCACTTGTTTCACGAACTCATCCATCGGGTTATATGTATAGATCGTCACGGTATAGCCCATATTCACATAGGACTGGAGCGCGGCACGCTCCAAGCGCGACAGTGGTTTTCCTGTCCAAAACGTCTGCAGTAGCAGTGGTTTCGGACGCACAGCACGTCGTGTCATTCGCGTTCTTGGTTTCGGTGACGGAGTTGACATCTCCCTTCCTCTACAGAAGGAGGCGAACTTAGATGGCGAATGCCAGACCCGCCATACCGTTGATGAATTTGACCGAATTCAGTGTCTCCACATAGACCGTAAAATCATAGCTGTAGGGTGATGCTGGATCCAACTGTGTTGGGTTCACCTCCAGCTGTATTTCGCGCACCATGCTGGTGTTCAGCGAGCCAGATGGCTGTTCATGATCCGATGCATTAAGCGCAAACGGGATATGATAGAGCGGCCCCATGATATCATCGGGTTTGATAGAACCAGGATGCAGACCCGTGACACCGGATCCTGCCAGCGATGTGAAGGGTGTCTGCAGCTCAAAGTAGCCCACTGGTTTCTCTTCAAAGATCTCATTGCCGGCCATCAGTACACGGGCAGATCGCAGAATATGTTTGGCATTATAGTACTGGATGGCACGTCCAGAATTTGGCACACCGCCACCTGCTGCCAACGGCCAATACGGAGCCTGTGCTAAGCTCTTCCAATTGCTCAGGTTGATGTAGTCATTGCGTGCACCAATGGCATCAGACCGACGACCAAAGAAGATAATACGGTGCGCCAGTCCATGAATATCCATGTCCAGCTGCGCACGCCCACGGATACTCGGATAGCGGAATCGCTGTACCTGCATGACCAGATGACTCAATTCGCGTTCTGCAAAGATAATACGTTCTTTATCCGTCAGATAGATATAGTTGCCCTCTAAGTGAACATTTGTGGGGAATGTATCGCGGACCAGGTTGTCATCCACATCGGGTGGTGCCAGAAAGGAACGCAGGTTATAACACGGATATGCCGATGCCAGATAGGTATTCTGCAGTGTCAGATTGTCATAGGGAGGTGGTGCAACAGTTGGATCCACCTGAGTAGGCTTTGTATAATCCACATCTAGCTTTGTATCGGGGCGCATAGGTTCGGCATTGAGCTCCTCATCCATCAAACGGAAGAGGTCGGTGAGCGGTCGGAAATCAATCTGCACCTCTACCTCATGGAGTTGCAGTGACACCAGTGGCAGGGCAGCACCAATACTCTCTGTAAACCAGAGTGGCAGTGGGATACGGAGTTCGCGACCAACAATACTGGGGGCGACCTGGTTGCCTGACGGGTCAACGGACGCATGCGGATATTCACCCTTCTGAAATGGATAATTGGGCGACTTACCATAGACTCCCCACTCTGGCGAATGCATCTCGGGTACATCTCCCACCATGGAGCGCCACTTGAGATACTTATCATGTGACATATCTGCCGTTGCACGGATTGCTAACCATTCACCAGGGAATTCCTGCACTTTGCTGCCGCCAACAATGACTGCCACGTTCGCAATCATGAACGCACCAATCATGTGAATCCAACGAAAAGATGGGAGTGATCGCTGCAGCTGTTCATTCACCTTGCTGTATATCTCAGGTAGATGTAACACGAGTGTCAGGTCCGTCATGAGATCTGCATGACGCGGTATTTTGGCGCGCACCCGCACTGTCTTATCAGGGCGGAGCTCCTGTGGGCCATCTACCGGAATAGTGATAGATTCCTGACTGAAATGTGTGTATCGGCGGAACACTTTGTAAAAGTATGTCATCTCGGGGTTTCCACTCACAATCCGATTCTGATTACCATATGCAACCAGCGGCAGTTGTCCTCCACCCGGCATTCCTCTACAAAGTGTGATGGGAATCCGCCCTTAGGCAGACCGCTTAGTTCTTGTAATATGTCACCCACCAGTCGTCCGTCAGATAGGGTGGCAGGTTCTGTGATGCCGACACGAGATCCGTAGAGGGACCCTCGCGCATGATCTGATCAATCTGCTCATAGTTGAGCGCATAGCCGGTGTAGAGCAGCTTACTGATGAGACCCGTAGCGGAACCCACGACACGGAATGGTGAGTCCGGGGAGGACGCTGCATCAGAAAACGACTCTGCCTTGAACACGTATATCTCACCAAAGTTTTGCTTGGGTACAGAGTCCAATGTAATGCGATATGTAACATTACCGTTGATGTAGACATCCACATTCATGTTGCGTACTACGATGGCCAGGTGGAAGAACTTGCCCACTGGGATATTAGGGATCTCACAACGGGTGTCCCATGCACCCGCCTCATTCATATAGACCACCAGCGTGTTCTCATTGTTCTTGACGAAGACACCAGGGCACATAAGCGGCTTGTAGACGGGAGAGCCCTTGTGGAACACATGACGGAGCCCATCATTGTCACCCTGGAAGGTTGACTTGTTCAGGAATAGGAAGCAGGAATACGAGAACTCCAGGCCGCTGGGTGCATTCACAGAGGGATAGATGGTGATCGCACCTTTCTGGTTAGGATCCTGGGGAATCACCTGCGCACCATCGTAGAGTTTCGGAAGTAGCATCGTGGTGGATTCACTGTATGTTGAGATGGCATCAATAAGCCCCTTACCGGCCATCAGCACGGCATAGACAACAAATACAAGAATCAGTGTCTGCAGGATCTGGGCAGCTGCCGTTGTGCCCAGTGTAAAGTCGTAAGCGGACTTCAGGGCCTCCATTCTACTGAGTAATCGCATTTTGACCTGCCGTTACTCAGAAGTTGATTGTTTGATTGTGTAGATGTCTTGGGTTATTACATGCGAGTTGCCAGACGGTGCATCTTGTTATACTCGCCCGTCATATCGTGATAGACACTAGACCCTGTGATATCGGATTTGATATCTGCATATGCAGACCCGCACTCCTTCTTGAAGAAGCTCTGTGTGGGGCCGAAGATGGAGCTCTCACCGGGCAATGTGCCAGAAAAGGCGACATTGATGTTCAACCACTTGGCTACTGTGGTAAACACATCATGCTGTGTCTGTGTTGGGCCAAGCTGGTAGAGAGCATAGATCGCATCGGGTGTCAGCTGCTGATTCCACATCTGCACAGAGGCATAGCGTCCACCGAAACTGTGACGCCCACCCAACATCAGCTTGAGCTTACCACGGGGTACATCCACAACATTGTCTAGCACGCAGCTGCGGCTGAGCTTGCCATCCACATAAACATCCAGGACACGACCACTGCTGACAATGGTGATATTCACCCACCGCTGAAGAGGGATATCCTTCACATCGCAGGGCTTATCCACAGTGCTCTGGAACATAGACATGTTCATGTTCTCCTCCAGCATCTTCTGAAGGATCTGGAGATCCGTGACATCTGGCTCGGCCGATCCAGTAGGATTGGGGGTTGCCACTGCATCACCACCGTGCTTCACCGTGTGAGCGCGCACCATCATGTTATTCTGCATAGGCGTCAGGAGACCCACAAGTGGAGCATGCTGGCGGTGGTTCGTGGAATCTGGCGCAATCATGAAAACCGTCTTATAGCTATTCACGTTGTAATCCCAGTCATCCACATACATCCAGAAGCTGAAGGTGAAGTCTCCACCAGTGTAGATAGCGGGCATCTTCCCACGTACCTGAACCTCCTTTCGGGTGTCTACTTCACCCTTGATGAAACTGGTGTAAGCAGGATCATCGGTAGGATACAGATAGCTGTAGACAATGTAAAGCAACCAGATGAGAAACCCCAAGAATAAGGCCGTGCTCAGAATACTCTTATTCTGACTAACAAAGTCGGATGCCTGGTCCATCTTCTATGATCTCCGCGTATTTTCCCGCCAATCACCGATAAGGAAACTCCCATGTCTGTGATGGTTTCGCCTGCGGAGAGGATCCATTACAGTTGCCTGATGGGCAAAAGAGATTGGGTATACTTACGTTACTGATTGCCTTGAAGAAAGCAGGGCCAAGGTTGGGGCGCCCCTGCGAGTCTGAAGTATCACTGTAGTTTGCACTGATCTCATTCACAGTGAGACGCCGGGGCCATACCTGGATACTAGCAATCTGACCCATGATACCACCCTTTGCAAGTGTAATTGAAGAGGCTACATTTGGTGGAACATTGTTTAGAGCACGTGATGCCACAAGGGTACCATTTACATAGATATCCACAGAACGCCCCTCAAAGCCGATTGCAATCTGTGTCCAGCGCTGGAGAGGAACACCTGGTGTTGTGAAGGTCTCGGGTGTTGGTTTTGCAGTGGAATCACGCGTCTGTTGGAAGGTCCAGGAGAGTTCCTCCTTTGATGGGATGTAACCAAGGCTCCAGATACCAGCCCACTGCATGAGAGATGTGGCGGTAGCACGCATGTCGGGTACGGCATCAAACCGGACATAGAATGCCAGCGTATAACTGGATGTCATAGCAGCGCTAGCCGTTTTGCGATCCACAATAACAGGACTCTGGGGATTAAATAGATCAATTGGCCCTACGATATCAGCAATGGGGGCATCCTTCTTTTTCTGCATGAAAATATAGACTATAATACCGATCACCACGAGAAGACCAATCACAAAGAGTGCCGGCATCAGATAGGAGGAGCCTGGCTGATCAAATGTAGCCTTTGTCTCTGTGACGAAGGCACGGGCCTTACTTAGAAACCCCGTTGTCTGTGACTCCATTCTACTGGTTCTGTTGTGTTTTTACAGGAGTGCAGTCGCAGCGCTCGCTACCACTGCCTTCTTCTGTGAATCAGATGCATTGCCTTGAACAAGTGCATCAAGTGATCCAAAAAGACTGGTATCAGGACAGCTGTCACCACCAGATCCGGCACAGGGTTTCGGTGCCTTGCTCGTGTCAAACTTCGGGTTCGTGCACATCTGCACATAGTCATTGAGTGAGAGAGAGTCAGCCCAGAGTGTAAGATTTTGCACAGAGCCAAACATAGGGTTCGCACAGTAGCGGCCGAACCACTGGTTATCGTTCTTGGGCATGTAGGGTGTGCCCTTGAGCATGAGTGTGCTATAGAGGCGACAGTTCATATAGACCTCCAAGATCTTCCCGTTACATATGACACCAATAGTGAGCGGTGTATTCAGTGGCAGATCCTCAATAGTGAGACTCTCTAGCCAGAGTGCTTCGGAGTGATCCTCTTGCCCCTTCGTATGGACAAACACATGGAGATCATTCTTGTAGCGATCCAAGAAGAGACCTGGGTTCATGAGTGCTGGGAGACCATTCTGCTTGTAGGTGGGCTCCGTGTCAGGCAGATCTGATGGCTGGATACCGGCGTGACCAGAGGGGCCAGGTGTTGTCGCCGTGATGCCGCATGGGTTGGAGCCGCGGTGGAGCACATGGCGGAAGCGACCAATGCCAGGAGTGCGAGAATCCGTAATCACTATCTGCACGGATACACTGTAGTTGGCAGGGCGCTTCGTGGGTGAATCCTTGACCGGGACTATAAGGTTCTCTGCATTATCTTCCGTGGACTTCCAGAATACTTTGCCTGCACGGGCTGCAGCAGAGGGTCCGCCCATCGGATTGGCGGGAAGAAATGGATAGAAGTTGTCGGCGATGAGGACACCCACCGCAATGATAACGCCGATGATCAGAGCATAGATGAGATACTTGCCACCCCAGCCTTCACCACTGAAGACCTGGATGCCATTTAGGCGCTCTGACATTTTTATGCCAAAACTGCCAAACATACCCATTTTTGCACTATCTGATGCTGTTACGGTCGCCTGCATTCCTTACTTTGGCCCAGGATTTGCTGCTAGACAAGAATTGTGTTCGCTTCACTAAGCTGGACACGACCTGGTACACTGTCTTTTACGATATGACGTAGCGCAGTGTAGGTGATTGGGACACGTGATGCACTCTTCACGGCATTTGTGTACTGTTTGCAGAGATTTGCCCCGTAGCGAATTATCTTGTTGCGTTGTTTACGGTCACAGCCCACAGGTAAAACCGCCACAACATGGCAGGATGACTGGTCGGCAACATGGAACCAGATATCATTGGGCCCACCGAGGTCTATGACAGCGTGATTCTCATGTTGTGTTCTACCGATATAGAACGTAACAGGAGTTGGGAGGTTGGCTTGTTCGGTTTTCATCCTAAGGGTTGCCACACGCCAAAACAGGCTGGTTCAACTTTTGTATCACAAACCCTACTGTAGACGTTCATCAACGGTCTTCTTTCTATGACAGTGGGGGCATAATGCTAAAAGGTTGCTCTCATCATTGGAACCGCCCTTATAGAGTGCTAACTTGTGATCCACTTCATAGGTCTCATCCAGAAGTTTGCTGCAGTTGCCACACTTCCACCCCTGGCTCGCGGCTACCTTCTTCTTCATCAGCCCCGTGACATTCCGCTTCTCCTTTGTGCTGCCACTAGATCCACCGGCAGATCCAAGGCCTCCAAGAATACCAGGGGTGATCAGCAGATCTTTTGCAGCAGTCAGAGTATCCTTAAACTCTTCAGGGCGATCGCGGAGTTGCCACCAGAGATAGACGATTACAGCGACACCCGCAGCCATGCGAATATATCCACCCCATCCTGTCAGCCATTCCAATGCTGTACGCCCATATAGCTCATACAGAATCCATCCTACAATCAAAACACCCAGGACAATCTCTGATTCAAACATCCGTGCCTCTACTACAGTTACAGATCCTCGGTCTCACGTGATCGCGCCTTCATGGTAGAACGGAGCCCGCGTCGTGCCTTGCGTGTCATGCGTGCCTTTGTCCCCTTATTATCCGCCATGGCCGCCGCTGCATCTGCGATGGTACCCGTGCGCTCGGGAATCGGCAGCACATGCACTTTCTGCTTCTTGGCATCGGCAATCTCCTTGGTCACATTGAAGTCAATCCGCTTGTAGTAATCGCGTGTCTCCTTCTCAATACAGTCCTCCAACTTCTCGCGGAAATAGCAGACGAAACTGATGCGCTGATAACGCTCCTGGCTGCCGACAACACCGGTTGCAGCATCGCGGGTGCGGATATCGGGAATCGACTTGTTAAACTCCGCATCCTCCTTGGTTTCGTGTATTGGTGCATTGCTGTGCCACTCATGCACATCCATCGCCACAAAGTCGCCTGTGCGCAGATTAAAGGCCACTCCATAACGGGGGAAGATAGTCTCACCACCATGGTATCGCCCCCACTCAATCACAGACAGATTGCCGAATCCATCGCGATAGTCACCGGCATCCTTGTGGAGTGCCGTACGGAAGTTCATGTTTACCGTGAGAGTGCTGAAGGCAGTATCGGCGATCTGATACATCGGCTTCTGTGATACCGCCGCCAACTGCTTGCGATGTGCATCGGGTACGAGCTTCTTGAACTCTTTGTCAATAGCCTGAAGATATGGGACACCATGCAGATAGTGTTTGAGGCCACGGCGGGTGTAACCCGTCATACGGCATGGCTGTCCCAGGAAGGGTGTGCGCTCATAGTTGCCGATCACACCACTCGCCACCACATTGTTCACGCGCATCTTGGAGACCTTGCCATTCTGCATATAGCGCGTAGACCAGCCCGTTACCTCTACGGGCTTACGGCGGCTCCAATAGACACCCTTCAGATCAATCGGGCCCGCAGCGGCACCGCGATTACGACTTGGAATTGCCAGAAGGCGAAACGCATCCCAACCCACCTGCACCTGATCCTTTGTAAAGACACCCTTACGGAACTTGGCGATCAGTTTCCGCGCCGGTGCTCCCGCTGCTACATCATCGGGGTGTGACAGGCCGTATACATCTACATCCTCATCATACACCTTGATGTCACCCGTCACATCAAAGAACTTCCCCTCATTCTTTGCAAAATCGGCATCGGATGCCAATGCCCGTACTTCTACGACCTTGACCATCTGTTTCTCTATTTAAGGCGCAGATTTATGACTACATGTAATGGCACGTCATCGTTGTATAACGCTGTATTTCTCACGTACAACACGAAATGGGACACAGGCTGACACAGAACACGATGATAGTCTACGCATCTACAAAAATAGCGAAAACAATATTCGTATGATCTACACCGATCGCTCAGATGAGGCTGCTCCATATATTGATATAATGAATGTAAATTATCAACAGATGATGCTGTACTTGTATCGTCTTTTCTGGTTGCTAGCTATGGATTCGGATCCATTTCATTCCGTTCAGTTGTTTATCCCAGGGTACCCCACGGTACTGATGCCAGTGGCAACCATCCAGGCGAACATCAACCAGCTGATGGATCTGTTGGGCTCTACCTGTATTGCATGGCCAGCGATCGGCTCTCTCAGTCAATCAGCGCCGATACGAAACCCACAGCAGTCCGCCGATCGCAGCAGCAGCGAGAATACCAGCAGCAATGTGAGTTCCTCCACGAATGTAAGCGGCATTTAGCATTGCATCGGATATCTCGGCAGTGGGGCTCGCCGGTGGAATAGGGAGACCCCGTTTTGCCATCTCATTATAGTGCTCGTAGAACTCCGCCACAGTGAGCTGGGGTTTGCCAAGGCGCTCATTCACCTTGTTGTGTGCCATTACAGTCCATTCAATAAGCGATTTCCGATTATCCAGCCACGGCTCAATCGGAATTCCCTGCAACACTTCACGGAAATGATCGCGGCAGACGGGGCATGGTAACAGGTATGGCAGAGCGTTGAAATACTCTTTGGCGGCTTTCTTCTCAGAATATGATGGTTGATCTGGATAGCCCAGGGCTGTAATATGAATCGTTGCCCAGAAGATGGGGCCCCATACTTCGGGTGGGATATGCATTGTCCTCTGTTATCAGTGCGATAAAATTGCGGTTGTCCTCTTACCTAAACAACCCGACCGACCATCAATGTAAGGGGGTAACATGTCATCGGTATGTAGTAATTGTGGTCGCACAGGGCATTTCTTTCGTGAATGTTCAGAACCCATCACCTCATTGGGGATCATCGCATTTCGCCGTCATAAGGACATATCGGGGTCGCCATATGATTGGTTGCTTATCCGCCGCCGTGTCAGTATTGGGTTCATTGAGGTTATGCGTGGAAAATACGAGCCCCGTGATAAGATAGGGATTCAGCTACTGGTAGATCAGGCAACTATAGAGGAACGCAAACAGCTACTGACGCGCCAGTTCAGTGACCTATGGCGGGATCTCTGGAATGGACCCGTATCGCGGCGTTACCATGCAGAATATGAGCAGGCGCGGGCGAAGTTTGAAGTTATTCGTGCACGTGGAACTCTGGCAGAGACATGTGCTGCATCCAAAACTGAATGGACTGAGCCTGAATGGGGATTTCCCAAGGGTCGCCGTTCTAGTTCTGAGACAGAACTCACCTGTGCACTTCGGGAGACCTATGAAGAGGCTGGTGTACGTCGTCAGGATCTGCGCGTGATCCAACAATCTCCGCTACTAGAGGAGTATCGTGGTAGTAATGGGATCTCCTATCGGCATCGTTATTGGCTAGCAGAGGCACCTAGCGACCTCGGTGTAACACTGGATCCGCAGAATATTGATCAACGACGGGAGGTGAGTGCTGTTCGCTGGTGCTCTATGGCAGAGGCGCTTGCACTGATTCGCCCATATAATGTGGAGAAGAAGCGTGTTTTGGAACAGGCGGCGACTTGTGTTAGCAATCTGCCGTAAAAATACGGCGCCACCAACAGAGTATGAGTCAGGTCCAGGCGGATTATATGCAGATATATCGCGCAATGACGACGCCACGGCTGATATCAGAAGCATGGGATAATCGCGAAGTAGTAGACCCCAAGTTGCGTGATCGCATTGTGACAGTGATGATGGAGCGAGAGCGTAAGGGAGAGGGTGCCGCTGTATGGCCATCGGCTGCCGTTGCTGCACGTGAAGAGATGGCAGGTCTCTACCCGGACCCTGCTGACCCACAGTTTGCCGCGCGACTTTTTAGCAAGCGAGAGTTCTATGAGGCACGTGCTGTGGCAGCGGGTGTTGCAGAGGGTGACATTGATCCATGCACATCGGCAGCGGCAGAGAAGGTGTTTGAACTAACACCGGTTCAGCGGGTCGTATCACGATTTCTGCATCCACTGACACCATATCGGGGTATGTTACTATTCCACGGTGTGGGTGTCGGTAAGACATGTTCTGCCGTCACTATTGCAGAGCAGTTCTTGGAGTCCGCACCAAACATGAACGTAATTGTGCTGGTTCCACAGGCACTGAAGGAAAACTTTAAGAAGACGGTAATTGATCCTGATAAGCTGCGCTGGTCTCCTGAAGATAAACAGTGGAAGACACGCCAGTGCACGGGCACCTCCTATCTGGAGCGCCTGGGTCTTCTAGAGAATCCGGATATGAAGACGGTGCGCTACAAGCTGGAGGAGAGTCGGCGTTTGCGTTACACGGTAACCGGCTATCAGGCGTTTGCTAACTGGATTGAGAAGACGATGCGCAAGATGATTCCTGCTGGCCTTGTGGATCCTGTTCAGCGCCGCGAGGCAGAGAATGAGATTCTGCGTCGTCTGTTTTCGGATCGCCTGATCATTATTGACGAGGCACACAATCTGCGTGATGTCGGTTCTGACGAGGAGGAGGCTGCACCAGCACCAGCTGCAACAGAATCACCGGCAGGTGGTGCCGATGCGGCAGAAAATGCGGGTGGAAAGGCACTGAACCCCTATTTGAAGCGGATTGTACTGCATGCAGAGGGGCTACGCCTCGTACTTATGACAGCCACACCAATGTACAATGCACCACAGGAGGTGCTCCTACTGCTGAACTATCTGGCAATGAATGACACGAAGTCGGAGAAGTCGGCACTACGTGTAACGGACATATTTGAGAAGGATGGTACCCTACGCCCTGGAACCCCACAGACAATGGTAGAGCGTCTAGCCCGTCGTTATGTTAGCTATATGCGTGGTGAGAATCCATACACATTTCCACTGCGTATGAACCCACCGGATGTGGCACCGAATACAGTGGCGATCTGGCCTAACACATCGGCATCAAAGCGTCCTGTTGTCTTTGAGGATTCAGAGGCAGCGGCTACAAATGGTCTGCCACTCGTCTTTACAGAGCCAGTGCCTGGATCTATGCCGGATCTTCTAACACGGGATGCAATGCGCCGCTCTGCTGCAGCCGCAGCAGCTACAGAGGAGGGTGAGGGTGAAGGTAGCAAGAAGGAGCGCGATATGATGTTGGATCTCCGTATGCAGATTGGCAACATTAGTTATCCTGACAGCACATTTGGTGCCACTGGCCTCTCTAACTATTTTACAAGGGAGACAGTGACCGGTGGGCCGAATCGCCTGCGTGTCTATGCACCACGTATGCAGGAGGATGGCCCGTTCAATGTGGACAGTGTGTTCAGTGGTGAACAGTTACGTCTGCATGCACCCAAGATGCATCGTGCACTAGAGAGCATTAAGACGGCACAGGGCATCTCCTTCGTCTACAGCCGTTACATCAATGCCGGCGCAATTCCGTTTGCCATTGCACTGGAGCGTGCAGGTTTCCAGCGCCGTATGGCAACAGGTGCAATGGCACCATTGCTGATCAATGCACCACCCGTGGCACCTATCTGTGCGATCTGCGGAAAGCCAAATGGGCCGGGTCACGATGCAGGTGGGCCGGAGCCGCATCCATTCCGCCCTGCATGCTATGTGCTACTGACATCCGATGAGGAACTGAGTCCGCGCTTCAAGGATCTGGTAGATCAGGCGGCAACATGGGAGGATGACCCAGAGTGGGGGCCACTCGGCGGTAAGATTAAGGTGGTGGTGGGTTCGCAGGTGGCGTCAGAGGGCCTTGATTTGAAGTGTATCCGTGAGATGCATATTTTGGATGCCTGGTACCACTTGAATCGTACAGAGCAGATTATCGGTCGTGCGATCCGTTACTGTTCGCATACAGCACTACGTGCAGTGGAACGGCGTCGTGGCCTTCCACCCATGGCGATGAACAACTGTCTGATCTATCTGCATGCTCTGCGGCTACCTGATTTGGAGACTGCTGACATGTATGCATATCGTATTGCGATTGGCAAGGCGCTGACTATTGGTGGAATCCAGCGTCTCCTGAAGAAACATGCATGGGATTGTAATCTGGAACTGGAGGCGATCACATTCACGGGCCTACCTCTGCGCCGGCAGGTGGATTCACAGGGGCGTGATGTGGATTCACCGGGGCGCGATAAATATGAAGAGGGTGCTGCAGAGAGGTATTCCATCAATGACCGAGACTTTACAACCTATTGTGATTACCAGGCATGTGCACACCAGTGTGCAGTAACCATTGCGCGTACACCAGAGGCAGGTCTGAAGCTGGATCCTAGTACTTTTAGTGTGACCGATGCGCGTCGTCTGATTCTGACAAAACAGGTGTTTGTGCGCCGCCTGTTTGAGGATCAGATCATGGTGCCAGAGACAGTTGTGCAAGATATATTCTCGGATCTGCCATGGGAGATTGCATCAGAGGCGCTTATGGAACTAATTGATGGTCGTCGCTTCCGCCTGAAGCGACCGGATGGTGTAGAGGGATTCTTGGTGAAGAAAGCGGGGTATCTGGTATTCCAACCTGCACTAGTAACAGATACCGATATCCCTATTGCTCTGCGCTATAGTCGTGCATTTCAGCTACGCCGTCGCCTCATGCCACCTGCGGTACCGGTGTTTGCCGAGGATCTACCAACAATGGGGGCAGTTGTTTCTGCAGGGCCTCCTCGTGCAGCAACGGCACCCCAGTTACAGACACAACCAGGTGTTGTAGAGGCAGTTGAACCAGTTGCAGCGGTTATTGGGCCAACAAAGCAGACAGTTGCTGGTGCAGGTCCTGTTGTGATGTCACATGCAGCAGAGTCAGGTGCTGTACTCGAGCGCTGGGCAGAATGGGTCTCATTCTTGGAAGGTGGTGAACTCCCTGGTAAAATGGGGGCAGCCGCACGTCTATGGGTCTGGTTGCGTGATCGCTATGTAGCCACTATACCGGTCTTCCGCGAGGTTGCTCTGCGCTGGTGGTTTGACAAGACACTCACCTATCCCGAGCAGCGTGCAGCACTGGAGATTGCTACTGCATATGAGGGCACTGACCCTGTATTATCAGCACTCCGCCAAACACTGCGTGGAGATATCTTCCGCAGCAAACAGATCATTGCCTACCGCGCATTCAATCCAGAAACTGTGACAATGGAGCACTATTGTCGCCCGACAGCCGCTGGTGTCTTCACCCCTTGCCAATCCAATATTGCACAGTTGGTGGATAAGGCTCTTGGTAATAAACCAGTGGCAATTCAAGAGGAGACTGGTACATTACTCGGCTTCCTGGCGGCAAAGACCGGTCGTATTGTCTTCAAGACATTGGATACCACCAAGCCTATCACACATAGCACAACCGGTGCAGAGTGTGGTAATGTTTCTAATCTGGATGAACATCGCCCACGCGTTCGCCTCCTGCAGGAAGCTGCACGCAGTGATCCTTCCCTAATCGAACTGATGCTGCCTGATGATAAAGAGTCCCATCAGGAGGCTGAACGGCGTAAGCGTGAGGGGAAAGCACGGGAAACACCTCAGGAAGCTGAACTGCGTAAGCAACAGGAGAAGGAGAAGAAGGAGAATATGCAGATCACACATCTGTATGATCTGACCCATCAGCCGCTCTGTTTGTATCTGGAGTTCCTATCGCGACTGCTTGATGCACAGAAGATAGATGGGCGACGCTGGTTCCTGAGCGGGATGGAGGCACAGATGGCAGGGCTTAAGGGAAAGAAGTCGGCCGCGGGGAAGTAGGCGGTAGACAAAAGGTGAGCCCCGATTAGTGAATGGCAGCCAGTGTACGTACGATGTCACTCTTCAAGCCCGTCTATCTGGATCAACGTATTGCGCTGGCCCCTACAGAGTTCCGTAATGCAGCGGATGGACTAGATGATTTCCTAGTGAAGAAGATCCGTAAGAACCTGGAGGGACAGTGCTGTACGCACGGCTATGTGCGCCCCGGTTCCACACAGATCCTCGCGCGATCTATGGGGCAGGCCGAGCACGGGCGCTTTACGGGCGACTTCCTGTTTAACTGCAAGGTCAAGGTGATGTGCCTGTTGCCAACTGCTGATCAGATTGTGACGGGTCGCATCCTCAAGATGAATAAGCTGGGTGGCTATGCGCTCATTGTAGACGATGGGCAGCTGCGTGAGGCAATGCGTATTCTGCTACCACGTGATATGCATCGTGACAACTTGGAGTTTGATAATCTGCAGGTGGGTCAGGGTGTAAAGATCCGTTTGTTGAAGTCGCGCTTCCAGGCAAATGATGCCTTTATCCAGGCAGTGGGTACCTATGAGGGTGCAGAGCCTGCTGCCGATGCAAAGGGTGAGGAGGAGGCAAAGGCAGAGGCGGCGGATATGCTGAAGCCCGCTGTTGCTCCTACAGAGGCTGCTGCAGGCCCATCTCTAACTGTACAGGAGCAGCAAGAGGAAGACCAACAGGAGGAGCAGGAGGAAGAGGTGGGTGGAGAGTCAAAGGAGCCCTTCTGAGTTGCGTACCCGCAACACTTCAAATATGCGCACCCCGAACAAGATGTCAGACGCCATTGCGCTAGATCTGTTTATTCAGGATTTTGTTAAGACAAATAAACTCCTGAATAGTGGAACACCATGGGCAACTCTCGTGAGTCGCCGTCATGCAGATGATGGAGTCCGTCGTGTCTATGAATTCCAGAGTGAAGGTTCTGCACACTATGCTGTAGGGCAACTCTTACATCTCCCGGATAGTGACTGGTATCGGATTGAGTTGTGGCGCCCCATTCCAACAGTGGATGAACACCGATTTGATTGTCTACAGATGATGCAACAGACGACGCACACAACTCTGCAGGTTGACACTGAGGAGGGTAAGATTCTGGTGAAGCTCACTACGCGCAACCGTGGCCTTGTGAACATGGTATTTGTAATCCATGGATCTGGGGCAGGGCCATGGAGCCCTTTCACCGCCTAAGCGCTGCGGGCTCTGGATTAGAGTAGAGATAAAAATGCCTGGTCGCACATTCATCGTCACAGCTGCACAGGAGGCGAAGGCAGAGGCATGGCGCAAGGAGATCACAAAGACGTTTCCTGTGACGGGTCCAATCGGCGGCCACTTTACATACTGCTTCACCACCACTAGTATCGGCATTATTGTTAAACTTAAACACTACAAGGGTGAGGAGATTGATCTCACTGACTACGATGAGTTCTGAGTTCTGAATGGTGAATCAGAACCCCCGACAGCGCTAAGGAATGGATGCATCGGAATATGAGCGCCGCCGGTGTTTCAGCGAGTCACTGAAGGGGCTAAGTCGCGAGGCAGCAATTGAGATCGCACGTATTCTGCGCAAACACGAAGTCAAAGTCTCCGAAAATCGCAGTGGGATCTTTTTTGATATGAGCAAGATTGATCAGGAGGTGTTTGATGAAATCGTGGCATTCTATGATTTTATGCAGCGGAATGCAGCAGGCCTGGAAGCACGAGAGCCTAAGGATGCCATCACCTTAGTAGAGTAATGGAGGTATCATGGACAGACTTACATGCTGCAATTACTGCAAATGCCGATCGTGGAGCTCGTCTTCCTGAACCGGCAGGGGCACTGGCTTCCATTACGGCGATCCCTGACATTGAAGCAGATGTTGAATGGTTAGCGGGATTTACTGAGGATACTACATTCACGATATCGGATGCAGTGTCTTTTGTACTATGGGCTCTAGACCCCATGTATCGTGCAGCTGGCGGGGTCAGGGCAATGGAAATGGAGAAGGCGTCTGCACTTATTGATACATCGGAGACCGCCTGGAAGGCGCGCAATGGGCGTGTGCGTGGATGGGTGCGCAAGCATCTGGAGGAGGACCTGCGCCTGCGTGCGGGTGGAGGTGATCCCGCGACCGATTTCTGGTCACAGGTGCGCACAAAGAAGCGCGCCGCACTGCTTCTAGACTATGCATGTATCATGGCCGGTGTTCGTGTGGCAATCTGGTGGCCAGAGGATAAGGCAGTGACGGTGCTGCCCATCTCGGGCCTACCGGGCTCGGCACCTCTTGTACAGATCAATGGTAACACGGGGCATGCACTCGTGAGTTCGGCTGGTCACACGCTAGAGTCTGCGTCGTGGCCTGCTGTTTATATGGGAAAGGCGAATGAACAGATCAAATGGGTATCTCCGATGTCAACACCTGCAATCGGCTCACATACGACTGCCGAGATCCAGGAACAGTTGCGTGAGGTCCTTGGGCCTTCTGTCATGCCAACCGGTAACAGGGCTGCACTATGGGATCATCTATGGTGGGCGCGCTTGTCAGAAGCACTCACGTAAAGGTGACCCCCCGTTAAGTCGCCGCAAATGGTAGAGTACGATGGAACTACGACGCAGTGATTCTGATGGGTTGACCCGCCTTGCCTCCCTCTGGAAGACAACTCCAGGTGCGGAGTTTGAGGCGATGTTGACCGGTATGGAGCTGACATCATGGCAGGATGTCATTCAATATCTCCGGGGCTTGGGTATGCGGGAGATACCGCAGATCGTGAAGCTTAATATCTGTTTGTCAAACGACATTCGGATTACACTGGAAGGAGCCGGTGTAATTCAGGCATACTGTCGTGACAATCGCCTGGGCGACAAGCCGTTCAAGGCGATGCTCAAGGAGAACATTGAGGGCGCGGTGCCCGTGAACTTCTCCAACTATGCCGCGCGGGCCAAGCTCAAGCGGGAGATCCCTCTTGCAATGGACGATGCGCGTGTAAAGGAGGTGTTGAGTCGCTGGGATTCGCTGGGAAAGCACTTTCGCAGCATTCAGCGATTTGAGTTTGTGGCACCCGGTAAGATCCCCTTGCGATTTGATGTATCGATCGTGCGTGAGAATGCAGGGAAGCCGGCACGCACGTTTCAGGAGGCACGTGTGACATCTCTGCCGCCCCGTTACGAGGTAGAGGTGGAGCTTACTGCTGCACGGGAGGGCACCGAACCTGCACAGGCGATGAACCATATTGTGCGGGGTCTCGGGTGGCTTCTACAGGGGCGCCAGCGCTCTTATGTGCTTTCCAGCAATGCAGCGGCGGACTATGTGCGCGACTCGGTGTCGGCGATCTTTGACTTGCGTGGCCGGGGTGCCGGTGCTGGCGGCTCCAACCGTGCCAACGGGCGCAATCGAGTCGGCCCCACTACATTCCGCTACCCTGGTCCCCAGCCGGCGACGCTGGAGCGCCGTCACATGCAGGCACAGCCGGAGCCAGGTGTGCCCAATCTGCTGACAATGGCCGGTGGCTATAATGTTACGGATAAGGCGGATGGGTTGCGGTGTCTGCTCTTTGTGTCAGAGAATGGCAAGATCTTCCTGGTGGACGGCGGTGGGCGCGTCTATGCTACAGGGAAGCAGGCAGATGCCGGTCTATCGGGCCTAGTGCTGGATGGCGAGTGGATCCGTCGTGATCGCAAGGGTGCGACTGTCTCACACTTCTACGCATTTGATATCATGGCAGAGGGTGGAAGCCCTGCTATCGCTGCACAGCCATTCATGGTGGCAGGAGCAATGTTGGGTTCGGCGGCAGCAGCTGGGACACGTATGGCCGCGATGGCAGCAGCAATTGCTAAGCTGGAGTCTGCTAAGCAGACAGTGCGTGGAGTTCCTCCTTCACAGAATCTGCAGATCGGCATGAAGACATTCCGCACGGCAGAGGGTGCCAACATCTTCCGCGAGAGTGCATCCACTGTGCTGGAGGATGCGAAGTCGGCGCCTTATACCACGGATGGCCTGATCTTCACACCGAATGCGATGGGTCTACCTCTAGGTCGCGGTACCTGGTATGAGCAGCTCAAGTGGAAGCCTCCCCACGAGAACACGATTGATTTCCTGGTGGTGGTGGATCGTGAGCGTAATAAGGATGGCACTCCTACTGCTGTAGATGCGATCGGTACAAAGTATCGTGAGGATTCGGGGCAGACCGTGCGCTACAAGACGCTGCGTCTCTTTGTCGGCTCTAACAAGGACCAGGCGTTCGCGGATCCTCGTCGCACTGTCACCTCTGGTGAGCCACTTCCACTCTCTCTGGATGAGGGTGAGTGGCGCGAAGTGGAATTCCGCCCAACGGACCCACGTGATCCCATGGCTGCTATCTGCTATGTCGGTGTAGGCGAGGGTGCAGCAGATCCTGCACGTGCTACAACCGCCGCAGTTGCACTGGACACGGATACGGACTTCATCCGCTGCACACGTACGGGTGATATTATTCAGAGTGACATGATTGTTGAAATGGCCTATCATCCTGAGCGCTCACCTGGCTGGCGCTGGGAGCCCACACGTGTCCGTCATGATAAGACGGAGCGCTGGCTTGCACAGCAGGCGGGTCACGGGCGCAAGGGTGGCACGATGAATGCGGACTGGGTGGCAAACTCCATCTGGAATACGCTGCACAACCCCGTTACAGAGGAGATGGTTCGGTCAGGCAAGATGGTGCATTGTGCGGCACCTGCGTCAATCGTAGCCCAACCCTCGCTGCGTCGTGCACCGGCCCGCGACCTGATGAAGGCGCAGTGCATGCGCAATTTCCACGACTACGTAAAGAAGTCCATGTTATATGGGCCCACACTGAAGGGTGGCGTCAGCCTGTGTGATCTAGCCATGGGTCGTGGTGAGGATATTGCCAAGTGGATTGCCGGGCCGGTCTCCTTTGCATTCGGTTGTGATGTGGATGGTGCAAAGCTGAATGATCCTGTAGATGGTGCCTATCGCAGATTAATGGACAAGATGATTGCACTTGGTGGTCGCGAGGCGATCCCCCCTATGATCTTTGCACAGGCCGATGCTGCACGTCGCCTCACAACGGGTGATGCTGCGATGACAGAGGAGGATCGGGTTATTCTGCAACAGATGGCATCCAAGGCACCCTTTGATGTGGTGAGCTGTATGTTTGCCCTGCACTACATGTTCCGTGATGAGAATACTCTGGCGGGTTTCCTGATGAATCTTGCAGACACCGTGAAGGTCGGTGGCTATTTCATTGGGTGCGCAATGGATGGTGATGCAGTGGCACGGTTGTTCACTGGGGGCATGAACAGTGTCAGTGGACGCGATGGTGCAACCGATGCATGGTTGATGACGAAGCGCTATGGTTCGGGTATCGGATCTATTGTACCACCGTCTGCGGCGGGTCTGGGGCTAGCGGTGGATGTTGACTTTGTCAGTGTCGGAGAGTCACACACAGAGTATCTGATCTCCTGGCCATACATGCAGGCCCGTATGGCAGAGGTAGGCCTAGAGCTGGTGACACCGTCAGAGTGTGTGGAGATGGGTATTCCCGCTGGATCACAGATGTTTAGTGAGACGTGGGCTGGAGCAGATGGGGCTGGCGAGAACTATGCCATGACGGATGCTATTCGCAAGTTGTCGTTCCTGAATCGCTGGTGGGTATTCAAGCGTCGCAGCGATCTACGCCCCACACCCCCCCTAGAGGCGGTTCCTCCACCAGCAGCTCTTACGGAACAGATCCCATTGACAGAGGCAGTAGCTCCTGCAGCGGGTGGTGCACCTGCGATTGCATCAGCAGCAGCTCTCTCTGCAATTCCAGAGGGTACAGAAGTGGAGGCAGTAGCAGATGAGGACAAGATCCAGTTGGGTGAGGTGGAGGCAGAGGTCGCACCAGCACCAGCAGCCCCTGTCAACAAGACATTCCTTGTAACGCAGGAGAATAAGGAGGGCGACAAGCGCCTCGGCGATGAACTCTCCTCTTGGCCTTCCTACATGACACTCGGCACCCCAGTTGAGCTGACAGATATCAATGACCCCGCGGTTAAGTATCCTAGTGTGGAGGCGGCGATTGCATCGGCAAAGTATCGCGTTGCAGGAAAGCCTGAGATCGGTGTGCAGTTCTTCCGTGTGGAGGGTGCCATCCACCAGAAGTTTGAGCAGATGCGCAAGCAGTTGCGTGATACAGGTGCTCCCTCAGAGGCAACCACGAAGTCGTATTATGATGAGATGTCGGCCATGCGTGTGGCATCGGGGCCTGCTAAGATGAAGACATTCAATGCGATCTGGAATGCAGAGAGTTGGAATCAGGAGAAGATTCGCATCTACAAGGAGTACATCAAGCAGCGCTATAACAATGATCCAGAGTTTGCACTCATGATCAATGCCATTAAGGACATTCCTGGCAGTGAGATTCTGTTTGCGAATGGAAAGGAGCCAGTCAATGAACTCGGTGTCGGTGTTCTGATTGACGGTACGATCGTGGGTGGTGACAACAAGATCGGCAAGATCATGCACAAACTAGGTGATGCGGATTATGATACCTGGTCGCCATAGGCTCATAGATATAGACAGAATCTTTACCACGCTTACATAAAAACCGAAAGCCCTGACTCTCATACCAGCGAATGACACGAGGATCGTTCACGGGTGTGAGATGAAGTGCAGGGATCAGTCCAATTATTTTGTGGAGAAGCTGTGTTCCTAACCCAGTTCCTCTACATACAGAATCAACGGCAATATATTCTAAAAAGGAGTCGCGCGTCACGGTTGCTGCAAGAAGATGAGATCCGGCCCAGACACCAAGGCTTGCCTCGGGCCTTCTATGAAACCAAGCCGCTTCAAAGTTTGCATATTCGGATTTATCAAATGTCCGATGAATAAGTGACCTAACCGCGGTATAATCTGTAGGCTTAAGCGGAATTAAGCGAGTATCCAGATCAGTGAGCGGAATCATTTCCTATTACCTACATAGAAAATGATCTGGCTGGCTATTGTGGGACTCCTGGTGCTTTTGTTGGTATTAGTCTATATTTGGATGGATCGTTCTGGGTCACAGGCTGATACAGTTGTTGTTCGCGAGGGCGATTGGTGGGGCGGCTGGTGGGGGCCCTGGTGGCGCAGTGGTGGCTATGGTGGTTCATGGTCAAATGGTCGCCCTCACCGCGGTCGCCCGCATCATCACCCTGGTCCTCATCCTGGCCCTCATCCTAGACCTGGTCCTCATCCTGGCCCTCATCCTGGTGGACATATGCTAGGCCCTGGTGGCATGCATCGTGCTGGCTCAGGCCCTATGCTAGGCCCTGGTGGCACACGAAGACCCGGTGGTCACTAAGAGAGATCAGGAAAGGTATCGCGCAGGGTATCAACAAACAGCTTCTGCCAAGGCCTATACTCTGTATAGACAGCCTCCAGATCGGCCAGCTTATTATTCACTGTAATTGGCGCATCTAAATACTTCTGATACTTCTGTGGATCACGCCACACATTCACAGCAGTTTCAGCAGCCTTATCAATCGTAGGATAATCCAATACATTTATGAAGCTTGCAGGATTAAACATCTCTGTAATAGCTGCTGAATCTCCCCAATAGATAGGGACAGAATCTGCTAAAAATGCATTGCCTATCTTCTCTGTAATATACCCAGGTGCAATTCTATTTTCCATAGCAACAACATATCCAAAACCATATGCTTTAAACATTTCACCATTTTTAGCACGATCTGCTTGTGACAGTGAGAAAGGGTTATCATGTGTGGGGACAGATCTTCCAAAACTATAGCAGTTTTTTTCGCGGCGACGCATACCTAAAAATAGATGTTCACGCTCGGACACACGATTACTAAATGCAAATGCACAGCAGTAGTTCTTTTGTGTATGCAGAGAGGGGCGTTCAGTATGTCTATGTTCTGTTACAAGATGTGGGATGTAGAGATTATTTGGTATATTATGATGTGCAGTATTAATTTCAATAAGAGGAGCATATTCTGGGCGTGAACTTACACGGTATGCTTCACCTGACCACGTTAAATAAGGACATGTATAGTTCTGTGTTGGTTCCATTCTCTGAAAATGACTGCGAACTACAAGATCAAATGATTTATCCTGATCATATGTAATTACCGTATGTGGAAATGTGCGAGCTAGTAGAGGTTGGACAAGCCCGTAACCCCATGAACCCATTCCATCTGAACCAACATTGAGTGACATCTATGCTATACACACTAAAAAATGACCGCTTTATACCGCAGGTATGGCCAGTGTACGATGCCACTATCCATTACAGAGGGCGCCCTTGCATGGCAGCGTCTTGCAGAGATCAATAAGCACCCGCGCGATGAGCGCATTCTCTTTGAGGAGGAGTCACACACCTACACGATTGACGGTACTCGTGCTGGATGGACCTCCTGTACGGGGTTCCTTCATAATTTCTTCGGTCACTTTGACGCCGATGCCGTCATCGCTAAGATGATGTCATCGCCGAAATGGTTTGAGTCCAAGTACTTCGGCATGACTGCTGAGGAGATCAAGAAGCAATGGTCCGATAAGGGCAAGGCTTCTTCGGAGGCAGGAACACGGATGCACTTGGACATTGAGCACTTCTACAATGCCATGCCGGCTGGCGGCGATGACTACAGCTTTGATGCTGGAATGAAGGGGCTTGCTGTTGACCAGTGGATTCCTGCAGAGGGTGCTGAGTGGGATTATTTCTGTAACTATCAGCAAAAACATGGATCAAAGTTTGTACCCTTTCGTACTGAGTGGCTGGTGTTTGATGAGGAGCATAAGGTGGCAGGATCCATTGACATGGTCTATATGAAGCCAGATGGAACACTGGCGATCTACGACTGGAAGCGCATTGAGGAGCTTAAGGTGGAGAATAGGTTTCAGAGCGGCCTGGGGCCTGTCTCTCATCTGCCTGACACCAACTACTGGCATTACAGCCTGCAGTTGAATGTCTATCGCTACATCTTGCAGAAACACTATGGCTACACCGTATCGGAGCTGGCACTGGTGGTTCTGCATCCGAACAATAAATCATGGCGCGTGGCGAAGTTAAACATGCTAGATGATGAGGTGCTTGGCATGATGGAGTCACGTGCGCGGGCGCTGAGTGTACCTGAAAACGATGGATCCAAGCCAGTGGTGGTATTTGAGGAGGATAACTAGAGCTCTTTGACGGTCAGTGTTGGTACGGGTGCTTCCTCTGCTACTTTTGATTCACCTGCACCCTCCTCCACTTCAGGCACTGCTACTACTGCTGGTGCCTGCTGTTCGGCCTCTTTTGACTCACCGGCACCTTCCTCAACCTCAGGCACTGCTACTACTGCTGGTGCCTGCTGTTCGGCCTCTTTTGACTCACCGGCACCTTCCTCAACTACTGCAGCCACTGCTGGTTGCACCTCTGGTACGGCTGGCGCCTCTGGTACGGCTAACGCCTCTGGTACGGCTGGCGCCTCACCCCGTGCCTCTTTCTCAGCCATTGGAGCAGCGAGGTCCAAGAGTGTCAAGAACTCACCAGGCAGATCACGACTCATAAACACATAGACCTTGCCGCGCGTCACCAGCAGTTCACGAGGGCCCCAGAAGATCATATATATTGCCTGACCTGCCATGGCTGTCTTGCGGACAGGTGGCTGTATCCAACGCTTTACAAATAGTTCTCCATTTGGCTTCTTATCAACAAAGACCAGATTTGCCATCTTGATTGCCGCAATCACATAGAAGTCCTGAACACTCCATTGGAATGGACGATCGGGCGATGGGAGACCCAACTTAGTGCGCCACACCTTGAGGCCATCCTCCCATTTTTCAAGTGGCAGCCCTGTACCACTGGCAAACGCCAGACGCCCTGCATCCTCCAGATCAGCGGGAGGACTGGGTATCTGTAGGCCCTTCTCGCGCCAGCTCTCAGGTAGCTCTTCTGGTTCAGGGCCTGCCTCTGCTGCTGGTAATGGCACATCAGGCTCATCTTCAAGCCCCTCTAAGCGCATCATCTCTTCAGGGAATGTCATACCAGCCTGGCCAGTGAACCCCAAACGATCCAGGATGGATTTCGTTGTTTCTCCTTCTTTAGTTGATGTAAAGAGCTCATCACCAATACGCACGACACCACGAGGGGTGCGGATACTTGTGACTTTATTATTTAGAATCTCATCGCGCTTATTTGAATAACGGAGAAGCTCATCACTGAGGCGTGCCGTAAAAATGCGGATTGGATCTGTAGTAGCCTCGCGGATTGGTGCATGAATCATACACCCACGATCACCATTCCACCGACATGTACCGCTGCACTTCTCCTGAGGTAGTGTCAGACAGTCCTCACGTAGTAGAGGTAATGCCTTGCGTTCCTGTATTTCTGCGGGAAGTAACCACTCACGCACATACGGCTCTAACAGAATATCCATACGTTTTCGCTTCTCATAGAGTGGCAATGCCGTCTTTGCCAGGGCAGCCATCTCACGGCGTAGGATAGGCCCTTTCTGATCACGCAACAACCACCGTGACAGCGCCAGGCGCAGGTACTCATACGCCTCTGCCAATTGCTCCTCAACTGATGCGGTTGTCTCTTCGCGCACAGCCTGTGTCGTATAGGGTGCATTGGGGCTCTTTAGGATAAGTGCATCGCGTTCCCATGGGAACTGATCCAGTTGTTGCACAGGGAGGGTTTCTGCACCAACTGCCTCTGGTGCAACTGGTACCATAGACCCAGCGGCTGTCATGAAACCAACAATTTGAGCAGAAGCATCCATATGTGCCAGAAGCTTTGTGGGTGCCAGTGCAGGATACTGTGTTGATAGCATCTGGTAGAATCGCATGTAGGCATCCAGTGAGGCAGGTGGGATCATCTCGGCCTCAAATACGCGGGGGTAGATATCACCGAGTGCACCGTCATCCAAGCAGGGTACAAAGAAAGTAGGGCCATCGGCACCAGCTCCACCTGTCGCAACAAACAGCATACCTACCAAGCGGTTACTGCGATCGCGGACAATCGTTGTGGGAGAGTATCCCTCCATACGAGCACGGAGCTGTGAAAAACGGGGCAAGCCACTTGTATCCTTGTCAGGTGTCCAGACATGCACAGGTGGAGATCCACGTCCACAACCCTTGGAGGCCGAACGCCACTCACGGATCCATTTCTGCAGAGATGCACGAAGATGACGGGGCACCAGTTCTAGATCTGCAGATCGTTCACCAAAGAAACGCACAGCATCCTTCGTACCATTGTAGAGAACCAATGGTGTCCAGGACTCATCGCGCTTATCATGGAGAATAAATCCAACGGGTACATCACCAAATATGGAGGCAGGTGGAATTCCAAAAGAGGGACAGACAACGTCTACATGATCACCCGCCTGCTCCAGGGTGATGAGGAGAAGACCCCGTGGTGTAATAATACCAGGTTGTGCCAATAGATGTTCAAAATGACGCATCTTCTTTGGCCTTTTCTCATCAGCTAGATAACGAAGGAATGCAGTCCAAGCCTTGTAGAGTCGGATCACATGAGCGCGATTGCCATCCAGGCGATACCCATTATCGTTATCATTGGCAAACGACCCCAACGAATTTGTAAGCTCTGCTTCTGTCACAGTGGCTTTTGATGCAAACTCGTGAACAAGTGTGCCGTAATTGGCAGACTCAAATGCGCGAACCATACGACGCCCCATGATGTACTTCTGTGTCTGTTCTGCGGAATTGAAACCCAGGAAAGGTGCCAGGCCAGCATAGAGATTCATACCAGGTGCGCGCGGCCGACTGTCAACACCAAGACGTAAAAATAGTGTCACCCCATCGCGGAATGTAGTGCGAATACCGCGCGACTCCACAGAACGAAGGCTGTGCTGACCGAAGAATGAATCCAACAGTGGCGGTGTCAATGCAATCTTGCCAGCACCCAATGCCTTGTCATTGCCAAGGATATACTGTGTCTGCATACTGCTGAGAATGCGCTCATAATCAATAATACGCTCATCACCAAGGGCCCTTGCAGCAATGATAGCGGATGGTGGCGGCTCGGCTACATCTTCAGGGGCTGCAGCACTCTCACCTATAGCAGGGCTGACAGGTAGTTTATTTGGAGGTTTCTGAGTCTTCGTGGATTTTGGAAAACGTATCTCCAGATATTTCTCCAGAAGACGTGGAGTGGTATCACAGCATGGTAGTAGATAGCCATTGGGATGGCGTGTACGGGTGATTGTACCAATGAACTGCTGAAGCTTGCCAGAACTCTCCTTGGGGAGACGCACTATAACAGACTCACCAGGTTTTGGTGCATCTAGGGCGACATAGGGTGCCCCTCCACAGAAAGGGCATGTATTTGGGGGTTTTGAGAATCCACGACCCACCAAACCTTGGAATTCTGACCGCAGTAGGGGCAGATTGTCACGAACACACCAGAACTCAGCACACATCAAATAAGAGTACTCACCAGGGCGGGTTTTGTTCTCATAATTATATACAGTCCACATGGGCATACCAGACTCTGGGTCTGTAAGATAGTATTCATCAGGATACTTTTTCGTAGGGTCATAGTTGGTATAGTTAGGAAGATCGCTTGGCTTATGTGGTGGTAGATTAACAAAGCGAACACGACTTTCATAGCAGCGCTGGATGCGAGCATATTCTGACAGAGTCATGATGTTGGGCTGACGCTCATCTCCGCGCTGACACGACTTACTGTACGCCTTAAATGTGGTCTTCTCTGCTGGCTTCTTGCTGACAGTAAATCCGAACATAGTCATATCCTGCTCCTTCAGCTTCGCCATATAGAAGTCCACGGGTGCGCGGAGCAGTTCTGTGCCGGTGTAGCGCTCTCCGCGACATTCCTCCTCTACAGCGGCAATGGCCGCATCCATGTTGGGAGCAGCAATAGAAGTCTCTAGTGCTGCATCTGCTGCGGCCTTCTCTGCTTCCTCAATAATAAGAGCAGGGCCCATGGATGCCTCTTCTTCACCAGCACCGGCACCACCATAGTCACCCCCACCCATCCCTAGGTTCGCCATAAGATCTCCCATTGCATCAAAGTCACCAAAATCACCAACCCCTAGATCGGCCATTAGGCCTGCCATTGCCGGATCAATCTCCCCCAACTCAACAGTAGATTCTGCTGGTACACCCGCCGTCTCCTCCACCTTCTGTTCAAGGGTTGCATCTGCAATTCCTACAGAAGCAGCCACTGCCGCCATTGCCGGCGCTGGCGGGCGAATTGTTGTAGAGCTAGCACCCAATAGAACTCCCATCACACTGAGAATACGCTGTAGTTCCTCAAAAGAGGATGCATCTGCCACTTCAATGAAATAATCAGGATGACGACCAAACAGGACGATTTGCGCGCCTGTTGCATGCTTTGCCACTGCTAGACTACCCGCCGTAGCCGATGGTGCCACAGCTGCAGAACGACGCTCCCCCCATTTCTCCAACAACTCTGCTGCGCGGTCAGTAGAAACACCAAACCGCTCTTTTACAGCATTTATGATTACCGCTTGTGACCCATCCTCTTCAGCATCATCAATCTTTAATACAAGCTGCGTAATAAACGCGAACTGTTCCGATTCACTCTCATAGTTGCTCACTGCACGCCACTTGAATGCTGCTAAAGAGGTATCCGCTGCACCCGCTGGTGTGGTTGTGCGCTGTGTGATATCCAGGAAAGGAGTCATCGCACGCACACGCTCTTGGATACGCTGTGATGTCATCGGTACTGAGTTACGAGGGTCTGGATGTGTCCACTTGTATGTTGCATGGATATTCCGAAGCATAGGTACGATACCCTGTGCAAAACCTAACATAGGGACCACCTCTTGTAGGCGATGCTGTGCATCGGCTGCTACTGCAGCCACATATGTTGCTCCACGTTGTGGCACTTCCAGAGTAATATCACAGTTTCCATCCTCGAACATATAGAGCGTGAATGCTACACCGGTCTCTGTATGGTCAGATCCAAGTGGAATGATCGCAACAATCACAGCAGAATCACGAACAGGCGACTGTTTGGTGAGATATTGTGCAAAAATCCTGTCATTCTTGAGTATTGGACTGCCATCGGGGTTCAGGCCAAGTTTTAGGAGTGGCGGCCGACCCACAGATGACACGGGGAAATAACGAATGAATGGTACTGCCTTGTTTGCACGGAGACCAAAGAATGTCCGTTCTAGTGACTCAGGGCGGGCAGATGGAGGTGGCAGAATCCACTGAATCCGCACCATTGTCTGCATAGAAGCAGAACTACCACCTACACGATCTGTAAGTGATTTCTGTACAACCTGAGTGCGACCAGCCTTGTCCTCTGTATATAGGACAGCAGCAGCAAATGCATCACGCAGTACAGGTGTCTGTATTGTTGCATCAAGTACCTGACCAGGTGCGGATAACCAGGGGAAGTATAAGCGGTAGAATCCCCAGAAGAGTGATGCACTGAGTGTTTCAGGTTCAGCTGGCTGCAAGGCAGCAAGCGGGATAGCAATAACTTGCGGAATAGCCCCTGTCTGCATAATCTCAGGGGAGAGAGCTGTCTCCAGGATCAGTGACCCAATCACCGTCGGTGCAACTGGTTTCTGATTACCAGCATCATCAACAAGCTGCATATTCGGCACACGTGCCTCTTGTGGCATTGGGTCTGGTAGATCCACACTACCACCGGTTACGATTGCAGGCCAGTGAATTTCAATAGGGCGGACCCCTGATGCAGAGCGAACACCTAAGAATACACGCTCTGGTGCCCACCGGGGGTCACCCTTCTGCTGAATCCATATAAGACGCTTCAGATCAGTGACACTGATAAAGGGATAGACATCACGAATCGGCTGTGTGCCAATACCCACAAGCTCAACCTGGAAGTTGGCCCATGGCCCTTGGAGATCCTCCAAGAGTGGAATCGTGGTGACACTCATTATCCTCTACCTTACACCTAGGAGAATTACGCTTTATTTGTCTGCATCTGGATCCTTGGCCTTATCATATGTTGGCTGATCTGTAATGCGGATACCACAGTATTCAACAGGATGTGCAGAGAAATCCTGATACTGATATATCTGAATCTCCTCTGCACGTTGCAGCAGCCAGCCGAAGTTATTCCAGAAAAGCGGTGTATGTCCAACCTCATGTGTGCCAATATGTGCCATCTCATGGATAGCCACAAATGTGATGATGTTCTCATCCACAAGCTCTTCGCGTTCGTTGCGCTGACGGAGGCACATATAGACCTTCTCACCCTTATTTACACTGTAGCTGGTGTAAGAAGCATCGGGCGTGGACTCTGAAAATCGCGATGGATCTGCATCAAAGTTACGACTTATCTGCTTTACAATCGGCTTCTCAGGGTATGCCTGCTTCAGGTCGCGCATCAGGCGCAGGAGTTTGGCACGAGTGCGGGCCAGGCGATCGGCTGCCTCCTGTTTGTCGGGCAGATTACGTACGATATACTTGGACCCATCTATGGTACTAGTGACGTGTGCCATATCATGAGAACCAGACTTGTAGGCCATTGCTGCCATTCCTGCACCAAGTACACCAAGAATCAGTGCATAAGGGCTTGCAGCATTCATTGTTATCCTCTATTATATACAAACTAATAGGCTAATTTTTTGTATGTATGATCATGACTTAAATTAAATGGTAATATTGTTAAATTTTCTGCACCAATTGCAATGCCCATAACACGTTCATATATACCTGCAGCATGTCGCTCAGTTGCTAATGGTATTAAAAAAGAATATGTACTAATAACCCAAGGCATTATCTTTTCAAATAATGTTACTGGTATTATATACGTATTACATAATGGCACTTTTATATCAGAAGATATAGTTGTTGAAAAAAATGAATTATACGAATTAATAACTGTATTTAGTATATAATTCCCATTATATGCACTTTCTTTACAAAAATTAATAGTATTTGGCCACATTGCCATATACTTTGTTGTTGAGAGTTGTTCAATTTGCGATAATGATTCCATTGTAAATATCATATCATATTGACCAAATCCTATATAATCACAATCTTCATAGAGTTTATTAATATAAATATTATATATTGCAGTATTCTCACGTAATATATTATTATCAACTGTCTTATTTAATTGTGGTAGTTCCCATTCATTAATAATTGTATAACGATTTGGTGTGTATATCTTTTCAATGTTTGGATTAACTGCAATAAATACAAAATGTTTATCGAGTATTTCTTGTGGGATTTCGGCATAGCATTTATCAAAAATTTGCTTGTGAAATACTATAAATATTTTATACATTTATAGTATTTATCTATATTTATTTATCATAATATAACCTTATATTTACTCGAGAGGACGACGCTGGAGGTCGGGCTCGATGGTGCTCTGCTGCCAAGGGCCAACCTGGATCTGGGGATTGGCGGGCTCAGAGCGGAGCTGGAGATTGGAGTTGCGCAGGCTCTGACCGATCGTGTTGACACCGATCAGTGCACCGGCGGACAGGAAGTTCTTGCCCTGCAGGTCACCGGAACCCTGGGGGTTCACCTGGGCCCACTGACTGTTCACATCCTGGGGAAGAAGATCGGTCGCCATCAGCTGCTCACGGGGGTAGCAGCCGGCGGGCTTCTTGGCACCACCGGCCATGTTGTCAGAGGCACCGAAGCTGGCATAGTCGCTGAACGCCTCTGCAGTCTTGGTAGCCGCAGGGGCAGGGGCAGTGGCAGGGGCAGTGGCAGGGGCAGCAGGGGCAGTGGCACCACCCATCATTGCGGATGCTTTGTTTACATTCGTTAAATCAAGCTTACCCTTTGTACTAGAACCATTGGTAGAAAGAGGCACACCATTTGCACCAGGGGTAGACTTCTTACCATTGCCATTGGTGGCAAAGCCCTCCACGCCCATACCGGAAAGCATACCACGGAACTTAGGAGCATATGAGTATACAGCAAATACAACCACCGCCAGGACGATCAAGCCAATGATGAGGTTCTGATCAAACATCTGTTCTGTTGAGAAGCATGAAAATAGTTGGACACTAATTTACTAAGCTGACTTCTGAACCAGATTCTGACAGACTTCCCTCCTCATCTGTCAAATCATATTCACTAAAATGCGACTCGGCATCCTCCAAGTCACCAAATTGGCTGTAAAACCGGGATTCCTCTTTACGTGCCAGGCGAACAGCAATCTGGGCCTTGAGTCGGGCTTCGCGGACTCGCTCCTTGGCCATGAACTTGCGGGCCTCAAACTCACGGCTTCGGATACGAGTCGGCTGCGCTGCCGGAGGAGCTTCTTCAATCTCCTCAAAGTGGATCTCTCGGGTCTCACCACCTTCTGTCTCCTCTCCGTCAATTGTCTCGCTATCCCCAAACAGAGAGATGGTATCCTGTGCAGGTGTTTGTTCATAGGAGGCAATCTCCCAAATCGGGGTGATCGATGTTGCTGTCATGATCAGCCCATTCAGCTGCCAGATAGCAGTACCAGTACTATCCTCTTTACCGGGGCACTTCGGCATATCGCAGAAGAACTTCAGGGTTCCCTTCATATCTTGAATTGCCCAGGGGCTGAAGAGAGGCTCCAGCACATCGCGCCGGGGGGGCTTTGAGAACCAGTTGCCGTGACTGAGCATTTCACCCAATAGTGTATCTCGTTGCTGTACAGCCCAATCCGCCCATGCCTGTGAAATAGCCCATGTGCCCATGTCTGACCATGATACGGTGGGTGTCTGTACGGGTGGTTGAAGCGCCAGATAGTAACCAGCCGATGTGCGTTTGGGGGCTTGCAGTGACATCTTATAATGCCCTGCGGTCTGACCATGTTGAGAAAACCGCGACAACAAATAATGGAATCCAAGGAGGTGCGTGCACGAGCAGCATTACAGGAGCTCGGCCTTGAGATCGCTGATAAATGGGCATCGGGGTTTGAAAAACGCCCTACCCAGAAGCTTGTTCTCCAGAAGATTGTGGATCCTATTGTGCGCCATGTACTAAACTCCATTTTCCCATGGATTGTCGGTGTGGCTATACTGTTTCTGATTCTGCTGATCTGTACAGTAGTCACATGTGTCATTGTACTCCGTTCGGGCCCTACAGAGATTGTGCGCGGAACCATGGTGACATGAGAGTAGCCGCAGGATGCAGAGACACCGATGTCCTTGACACCACACCAACAGCCACCAGACCCAAAGGCGCGTCTAGCAACAGCTATCCGGGGATGGGTGCATATGGATAATATGGTGGAACGCTTCAATCAGCAGGCGGCAAATGCACGGGAGTTGCGTGATAAACATGAAGAAGATGCAATCCAGTTGATCAAAGATATGAAGCTGCAGAACTCCACCATTCAGATATCAGGGGCCTCACTGCAACTTGCAAATCGTAAGACACCTGGTGGACTGACGTGGGGCTATTTGGAACGGGAGATACCTGCATGGGCAACACGATCTGGTCTAACACCCATACAGGCGCAGAGCCTGATGAAATGGCTACAGGATCATCGGGGATCCAAAGAATCAGAATATCTTAAGAAGAATTTAAAGGAGCCCAGTGCCTAGTATATGAAGATGGAATCCGATATTGTGGCAATTGTAAAGGCATTTCGCGCGATCTGTCAGGATCTGGATGTTGCACCTGAGATGCCACTTGGCGCGCAGGTACAACAGATTCTGGAGTATGTTGATCTGCGTCGCATGCATACTGCTATGGACCTGATTCCTAAGACGCCCATACACTATCCTGAGGGCTGGTCTGATCGTGATGAACAGATATGGTTTGAGTGGCTGAATGATCGGTTTTCCATTGATGTTTGGCAGAAAGAGGTGATATATCGTGCTCTGGGATCCCATATGCCATTCTGGGATGATTGGATTTCAGATGAGCTTCAGGGGCTTCTACCATGGTGGGTTCAGAGATCGACCGCCATCGTAGATGAATATGATGCTACACCGCTTGCTGAGGAGTCTTCCAATGGTTACTCCAAGATTGATCCATATATTGCAGAACATGGTACGGCTAAACAACGTCGCGATGCAATGGCAGGGCGACACTAGTCAGACTCTCTGACCTTTCAGTTAGACCCGTTGGGCTCTAATTAGACCCGTAAGGGTAATCTAACTTTTCAGTTAGACCACTGCTTTGAAGACCAAGGGTTCACGCCGATGCTGTCAAGCTCCGACTTGAACTTATTCACCTCACGATCAAAAGCAATGTTTGAATGCTCCTCCATCTGCATACGCTCATCCAGTGCAGTCTCTGCGGGGCGCACACCGTAGCAGTTCACACCGAAACGCTGCTCTGCATTGGGAAAATAGCCACCATTTACACCGGGCACACCACACGACATGCGATCTTTCTCAGGCCCCTGCTGGAGCTTACGATACGTCTCCTCCTGTGTGGGATAGACCGCCAGCTGACCCTTTGCCCAGCCATAGTTGCACCAGTCAGCACCAGACTCATATGCCGCCTTCACCTGATCATACGTGGCCAGCTCTGCACCAAAAGCACGGCACAGAGGCTCTGCCTCGGCAAATGTATAGACATTGCGGCTCACATTAAAGACCTGCTTCTTACCGGGGCCAGCACCTAATGCTGCTTCCACATCGGACTCCAGATTCTTGAGGGCACCACCCAGGCTATCACTGATAGAGGAGCCATCGCCACCACCTGCAGCGGGCATCAGAGTGGCAGAGGGGCCACCAGGCACCTGTATCTCCACCTTCTCACCACGATCGTGGCTCCACTTGAGCTTATCCCAACCAATCTGGATGTAGTAACCAATGGTCTTGTAGTAGACAGCAAAGATCGCGATCAGTACAACAATCATCACAAGGCCAAGACCCCAGCCACTCAGAAGACTGCCCGCCACCTCTGAAGCAGAAGAGGAGGCCGATGATACTACAGATGCAGATGAAGAGTTGGAACCAAAAGACATATTCTTTGTGGCGGAACTGATGCGTGACCCGATATTAGAAGCAGCAGTACTTACCCGTGATCCGATATTCGCTGCTGCCGAACTCACTCGTGTACCGACATTGGTCGCGGCAGAAAACCGGGGTTGTGTAACGGCAGCCGCTGCGTTCATATCCTCTACATGTGGTCTCTTTATTTGTCGGACATCTCCAAGAAGAGCATATAAGTGTCAAGACCCGCAGCACCACCCAAGCCTGCCGTAGACACACGATCATCATCGTACTCGATCCATTCAGACCCCTCGCGTGCTCGCATGTAGTAGTGCCCACCGCGACTAGACCCCATGTGCTCAATCGTTGACATCACACGATAGTTGGCTGAACCCTGGATAGAGGACCAGGCGCGGTGATCCGTTAGTATGATCTTGTCAGGGTCGTAGGCGATACGTGCGCGGACCTTGGCACCCGTATTTGTGAACCGCTTGAGTGACAGGATCAGATGCCGCGGCATGCGGCTAATGGCATGCTCTAGTACAGCCGGGCCACGCTTGTTACAGCCATCACACGCATACTCGTCAATTGTCTCAGATGCCATTGCCGCCGCTAGGCATTCGGCTAGATTTGGTGCCGGTGCCCCTGCTTTCTCTGCATTGGGGATCGGCAGCTTCAGAACCCCCCATGGCTCATAGCGCGTGGACTTGTAGCCACAACCCTTGCAGGTGATGCGGGTCTGTGTCTGCCCATAGAACTGCTCCACTAGTGGAGAGTACTCCTTGCGGAAGAAAGAGGCCCATGACTCCAGACTCTTGATCAGCTCCTCTTGATCGGGAGTGATGGCCCGCCCTGACACATCCATGCGTACCTCGCGTGCCTGTTGTGTATGAAGGCCATCCAGAAGAATCTGAATTGCCTCCGCTGCGTCCGCTTGTGCTCCATAGCGGATCTCATCATTGAGTTCACTGCCCGCCTTAATGAATGCATGCATGAGGCCGGTGGGGCGCAGACAGTGATTCACTGTAGAGTCCTGAAACCCTTTCATCACACTTACAATCCCCTCCACCAGCTCATGCGCCTTCCTGTCAGGCTTCTCATGTGCGAGCCATGCATCTGTGCCGAAGTAGTCCTGAAACGGCTTCGTATGCCGTAGTGCCTGAATCGCCGAGTTCAGATAGCAGGTATTGCCAAGGTTTGCGAGGCCACGGCGTGATGTCATCTTGTTTGTCCTACACCCCCTGGTTTGTGCGGCCCAGGGGTCACTTTTTGCCGCTGGTGAAGTCAGAGTACATGCGTTTAAAGAGGGAGTAGTCACCATCCCAGATAAGATAGGCAATCGTGGCACCCAGGATAATATCTGCGGTGTAGTGACCACGTGTCAGTAACATCACTGCTGCATTTGCAACACCAAACCCTACAACTGCACCCAGTGGCATAATTCCATGTTTATAGAAATTCAGTGTCAGGAGTGTGATTAGTGCGGTGTGACCACTGAAAATCTTATCATAACAGCCGCCACCCTGGAAGATATTCCAGAAGCCATTCGTGGTCTCACATCGCTCATGTTTGGGCAGAATCGTGGTGACTGCCGTGAGGGCACGTATAGCGAGTACCAGCAGGAACATAAAGAGTGTTTCACGCATGACACGGGCTCCTGATGGGGCCACGAGTGCAATCCCAAACAGCATTAGGGGGATAACATTCACGATCCATGAATAATCGTAGAGATCTGGGAGATACTTGTGTGCAACGTCAAACACGGATGTCTGTGACTGATGCTCATAGTGCAGCTGCCCCATACGTTCTATGGCCCACTGACTTGTCATTAGCAGGAGCGCAACAATCAAAATAAACGCCGCACTAGACCACATCGTATTTCTCTATTTAGGGCCACCAAAGAAACTGCGAATATCCTTGATACCCATCGCCTCACGAGACGCAGTACGGAGCATATCACCGAACAGCAGATCATTTGCCACTGCCTCCCGTGCATCCACAGGATCCTTCTTCTTAGTAGCAGCAAGCATATGCTTGTTGAAGCCAGGCAACTGTTCTACGACTAGACCGAACACCTGTGAAACCGGCTTGGCAATCTGGTTCGTGATATAGAAGGCATAATCTGGCTTCAGGCTATTCTCTCGCATGAAGGAAGGAGTCTCTACACATTCGCCCTGGTTGTCAGGGCGCTTCTTCCCCTTTGGTTGCGCGAAGTAGACAAACGGAATGCGATCATTGGAGGAAGGCTTGTTGCCTGGATCACGCTTTCCGATACGATCGGCCAGTACCTTGTGTGCCGGTGGCGAACACTTGTATTCTGCACGCAGCGACTTGGTGATCGTCAAACGGCTCATAGGGAACTTGCCGTCCAGGAGATCGCGGGCCGCTTTGCGGACAAATGCCACTGCCGCCTGGATATCACGCTTCACCAGAATGTTCTCAATCGCACCGCCATACACATACTTCACGATCGGCGCATTGTCTCGGCGCTTCATCACAATCCCCATGGACTTACGATGATAGTCATCATCCTCCAGGCCACCCTCTGTCATGTCACCAACGTATCGCTTCTTGGATAACAGGCAGAAGCAGCGGAACATCTTGTCAAACTCGAAGTCATGCGGCGGCTTGAGTGCGCCAGAGATCTTCTTGCCGGCCTCTACTGCAAGCGCCTTGGCAGCCTCCTGTGCAGCGCGACCCGTCAACCGTTCACCCGTTGCAGGGTCCTTCGGCTGGAAACTGATAAACACTGAGTCTGTATCGCCATACACACAGACAGCATCACAACGGGGATCACCTGCTGCCGGCCCGTACGCCTGCTCAATACACGCCTTGGAGAAGAGCAGCTGCTGGCGACCATGTCCTGTCGTGGACGCAGCAATACACTTACGGCGGATCTTGGATGTGTTGGAACCCAGCTGTCCATACAGAGAGTTGGCAGTCAGCTTGTAGGCCAACTGCTGAGCATCCAGCAGTGCTGCACGGAACTCATCCGTCTCCTTCTCTGCGAGCTTGCGGGTGCGCTTGCGCTCTGACAGTAGCTTCATCAAGATCTTTGGCAGCGTGGACTTGGTATTATCCCGCGACTGTGCATATCGGCAGATACGACGCCCTGCAGGAATCAGATCGGGATGTTTCTTATGACTCTGTGCTGGATCCGGCTTCAGGATGTCGTAGTCCACCTCCAGATAGTCCCAGTCAGGTAGATTATCATAGCGATCGGAACCCTCCTTGAGCTTGACGAACTCGCCCTTCATGTTGTAGTCCTTCACCCAGACAAGGGAATCATGACTCAGATTCTCACTGATAATGGAGGAGGGATACAGCGAACTGAAGTCCAGAGCTGCAACCGGTGCATCATCCAGATAGATGCCAGAGAGCGGGTTCAGCACAATCGCCCCCTCATAGCCCTCATTGTCATCATCACGGATAATCTCTTCCACCGGCGCAATAGCAGAATCATCCACGGCCTCACGACGCGGCGGTGCTGGTAGCACGGGGATCAGCTGACCCTCCTTGCGGCATTCGTAGAACACCAGAGACTCGGACTTGATGCCCTGTCCTCGCGTGAAGATGTACTCCACCGGCACCCAGCAGACATTCGCCATAGCTACAGAGTTGTTGATCACCTCCAACTTCTGCAGTAACTCAATCACGAGATCACAATCCTGAATACAGTACTTGGCGACACGGGCACGATCTGCGGGCCCACCTGCATGCAGGCGGAAGATATCCTTGGGGCTGACATCATCCTTGGACTGCGACCAGCGCACGGGCGGCGGACCATGCTCCTGTAGTGCCTGTCCCCCATCGGGCATCCGTACGAAGAGTGCCTTCGGCTCCACACGAACCACCTCCAGCTTCTCGCCGATCACGTCGTTCTCCTCATCCATAATGACAACGTAGCGACCGACCGTCGTACCCTTGGTAGACTTTGTGGGAATCATCCAGATATCCGCCTCACCTTCTGCTGAAGGTGCAGGTGCAGGTGGCTTCGTAATAGCACCAGACATGTAGGTGGCCGTCACATTGTCTAGACTGTAGGAGTCCAGCTGTGCGTTACGGCGCACATAAGCAAGCAGATCCACATGCAACCGTCCCTCACCAGAGATAACATAGAAGGTGTTGTCACCCATGGCAGAGGAGCTGAGGAACTTCTCCTGGAGACGCACGGGCTTCTCGGTTACACGTGCAAACACCTGGAGTGCACGAGTGCAGTGGTTCACATTGGCACGATCCCACATGTATTTTTCATCAAAGCCGAAGATGTTGTAACCGACCATGATGTCAGGGTCAATCTCGGAAATTGACTTGCACCAGCCGCGAATCAGACCCGCCTCTGTCGCGCAGGAGTGCGTATGGACGGGGCACTCCGCGGTTGTTGGGAGACGTGTGCAAGATCCAAGGACGAAGATATCCTTGCGAATCGCCCGCCCACCAACATAGGTGACTGCACCAATCTGGATGATGGGGTCACCCTCAGGAGGAGGGAGTGCACGCGTCAGCAGCTCATCCACACGATCAATCGCATCCTCGGCATCTGTACGAATCGCAGAAGCAACAGATGACCAAGCATCTGCAACAGTGCGAAGCCCCAGTGCAACCTCGCGCATACCATTTTCACTCAGATAAACGCGGCTCAACGGCCCAGGAGATCCAGAGATAGCACTATTGATAGCAGTCTCCACGGCGGCCCAGTCGGTCAGTCCAGCTGCCACAATCTCACGCGCCGGCTTTCTCCAAGTCTTGATTGCCAGAGGGAAGTCACCATGACTGCTCGTGCACTCAATATCCCATGCCATGATTTTGAGGGGCGCAGATGTGAGCTGTACCATAGCATCTGCTGGGCCAACCTGCTGCCAATCTGCAACAGCCTGGACGTGTGCTGTAGTCTGCGATGTTTCCGCCTCGTCCCACTGATCTGCAGGCACAGTGGCCCACCCAGCGGGAGGCAGCTCTTGCAGGTGGAAGAAGCGGAGCATCGGATCAATATTTGACTCGAAGACGCGGAGTGTAACAGCACCCTTGGCACGCTGACGCACGATTGAGAGAGGTAGCGGTAACGGTGTGCAGGTCTCCTTATCAAGGCAGATATCGCGCAGGGTAGTCCAGATACGCTTGGATTTTGCCTGTACCTTGAGAAATGTGATGTCGGCACCACAGTTGAAGTCCCAGAACGACTTGTGTTGCTCAACAGACATGGTAACCTGTCCGCGCTCACGATCATGGAGACCGGCAACTAGGAAGCGCTGGTAGTGACCAATCTCTGCAGCGGTCCAATCCTCGGGCATCTCCACATAGAAGAATGGCTCAAATCCCGTCACACTCAAGCTGACGGATTGACCATTTGCGGTGGCACCGAAGAGGAGCACCTGATATGCACCTTTCACATCACTGGCAGTTGCGCCAATGATCTGAAATGTTAGTGCGTCGGAAGTTGTAAGAGCAGATGTCATTGCTAGTATTGGTTGAGGCGGGGTTTAACCGGGGGTCACTTTTTTAGCGCCGCATAGAGCGCCGCATAGAGCGATTGCTACTGCTGCGCCTGCGGGTTTTACGTGTGTCAGGAAGACCTGAGGAGCGACGTGTTACCGCGTAGGCACCCAGGAGAGCAACAGCAGGGGCAGCCTGACGTGCAGCCATCAGAAAAGCAGACCAGGGGTTTCCACCATGCTGCATGTGTGCGCCACCTGCTTGCATAGAAACAGGGGCTCCAGGGACCGCAGGCAGAGGGTTCTCAGACATCGTGGTACCTGAAACAACAGACTGCACAGGCACACGACGAGATCCATTGGAACTTGTGCGGCGGTCTGACTCTGATACATTGAACATAGAGTCACTAGCAGACATGGATACACGCTCCATTACAGTCGCCGGCTCCATTGGTTTGTTTGTGCTACTGGAAGTAGAAGAAAGCTGCTCAGAGCTAGAAGGTTTCTCAGAAGATCCACTACGTACAACATTTGACATCTCCTCCATATTACGAGGCTCATCTGCCTCTGTAATGTGCCCATCCTTGTCTACAAACAGAACAGTGGGTACTCCTGTCACGGGCTTCTTCTCATACAGCGGTGTCTCCTGATATGTAGATGCCTCCATGCTCACCAGATTGGAACGCTTTGACTTGAGGCCACATAGCTTCTTCCACAGAGGCATGTATGTGTGGCAGTGAGGGCAAGAAGTTGAGTAGACTAACACAATAGTGAGGGGGCCCTTACGAATCAGCGAATCAAGGCGCTGCGACTGAGAAGCCGATCGCATATGCATCACATTGCTGGATCTTCTGGACATAGATCTCCGCAAAGAGCTTGAACGCCTTGACCTAGATCTCAATGAGCTAGAACGATAACTAACCATCTTTCTCTACAGAGACCTGTGAAAATACGCCGCAGAAAGAAGAGAGATGGCAAACTCGTTCGGGAGTAGCAATACAGGGACAAATGTCATGACGCTTGTCAAGGGCTCTGGATTTGGTGTTGTTGCGCTGCTGATTCTGATTGCAGCCCTGATTGTGGTGGCCTACATCTATTGGCCGTCCAGTAGCCGTTGCCCCCGCAAGCTGACGCGGGAACTGGACGGTAGCCTTACAATGGAGACGGGTCAGAAGTTCCCCGATATGAATGAGTTCCAACAGTGGTGGCACTCATCCGGTATAAACGCGATGTGCCCGCTGCCCGTTCTGGGGGGGCCAAGCAACCGTGAGGTCTCCGTGATGGATCAGGAGGATAGCTGGGGTTCAGAACAGACATATGCCAAGACTCCAATCAATAAGGTGGATGACTATGAGTTCTCGCGTATCGTAGGCTATGAGCGCGATGGGCACATGGATATCCCCCGTCAGAACTGGAATCTGATTCTGGAGAAGCGCACGTTTGACTGGGCGGATCGGCCTCTGACATCCGATGAGCGCCGGAGCAAGTATGCCGGTCTCCACGAGGGTTTCACGGCGGCGGGTGATCTCAAGACGGTGCCTCTTGAGAAATCAGCAGTAGATACAGCTCGTGAGGCGGCTGCACGTTATGGTGAGAAGCGGCATCACGGGTCTGTAGAAGATTCTGACATTGACTGCAAGGTATCACGCGAGGCCAAGGAGGTGGCCGCCATGGTGGCAAAGGCATATGAGTCGGACCCGAACTTTGAGCCGGTTGTGACGAAGGTGGGTCCGAATCAGTGGGAGGTGACAGAGCTGAAGCCGAAGCGTCGTCATGAGGGTTGGGCCGATGAGTCCGTCGTAGATGAGCGCGTAGTAGATACTGACAACGATAAGGTGGATATTGAGTTCCGATATCGCGAGAAGAAGGTGACCGATGCAGCCATTGATCCATATTTTACAGGCCTCGGTGACCTTCCCTGGACATCAGAGCGCCATCAGAATCGTGACTCTTTCTATGGGCCGGTGCCTGGAATGGAGCGGATGTTTGGCCCGACCTTTGATCATAAGAAGTGGTATTAACGCAGACATTTCTTGATAAGCCCCTGGTTCTGTTCCATTAGCTGTTTGTAGCGAGTCATAGCAGATGGCTGTACAGCAGGTGGTGCAAAAAAGAAGGCATCCCAGGCAGCCCAGAGTTGCTGTTGCAGCTCTTTAAGTGCTGTTTTACAATCGGAATCCATTTATTGTATCAGGATATATCTCTTTAAACTACGATATTAAAGAGATATTTCAGCAGTCGTTGGTAAGGGGAGCAATGAGCCAAACATATTGGCTGTTACGTGATGATAAGCGTATCTTGGTAATTCACAAAATCCGTGACTCTGCAGTAGCGTGTTTTGAGAGCCTTGTCAAGAAACCGGCGGTATGGGAAGGATTTATTGAGATGATCAAATGTGTTACCAACGCATATGGTGTTGTCAGAAGCGAAGAGCGTGAAATGTTCAAGATGCGCGATCTAGATGGAATCTACACATGCTCTGTTGAAGAGCTGTTATCACAGCTGGAAACTGACAAATCATTCATTATGCCACCGATGCTCAGATTGGAAGAGTCTACGGCATGGGATCCTCCAGCTGAAGCAAATGAGCGCCTCGCAAATGAAATTCGTGAGCTGCTAAATGACGTATCAGGCGAATCAATATAATGATTGCGAGTATTCCTAGATAGATATTACCGATCATTCACTGCCCGTTGTAGAGAGGCTCATGTTTACATCCCAGGCTAAATACTCCCACTTCTGGTTATCTAGGATGCAGGCTAACGATCTAGAGGCACAACTGCTTGAGCCGATTGTGCCGATTGACAGTTGTTCTATGTGCCGCTGGTGTCTTATATATACGGGAATCTTCGGTGGGCTCCTTCTTGCAGTTATTCTGATTACTCTACACATGCAAGGGCTCTTGTAGCAAAGTTGACCTTGGCTGCCCCGCAGCAGTTCACCAGTACGATGAAGGTTCTCTTTAATGCAAGCTTTGGTGCCGGTTTCGCTTTCTCTGACGCCTTCAATGCCGAGTACAAGGCACGCACTGGTACTGCTCCTCGCACGTTTGAGCGTCTGCTTCCATCTGCAGAGTCAATCCGTGTAGATCCCATTGCTATTGCAATCGTAGAGGAGAAGGGTGCAGAGTGGGCCTCGGGCCTACATGCTGCAGTTGAGGTGCGTGAGATTCCGGATATCTTTGCGCACTACTGGTCTATCGATGAGTATGAGGGGGATGAATCTGTGCGTGTTGATGTGAACGAGGCACTGGCAGATATCCTGCATACGTTTATGGAGACTGGATCTCGTGACAGCCTGGAGAAGCAGTACAAGGCTATCATGGATGCAGAGCGTGCCATGCTTGGTGAACCCGCGCTAGTTCCAAAGGAAGAGAGCCGCGAGCCCCGCATCCTAAGGCAGCAGTCCTACATTGAGGGAAATGGCTACAGCTACTTTGACATTGGTCACGGACACGCGTGAAGAGCGTCTATCACAGGCTCTGACCAAGATCGGAGTTGCACACACAGTAGCACCACTGGATGTTGGTGACTTCATGATCCAGAATGCAGAGGGTGAGCCACTTTTGGTTGCTGAGCGGAAGAGTTTGGCGGATTTTGCTGCATCCAATGCCGATGGGCGCTACAGAGAGCAGCGGGCACGTCTGATGGCAGTGCGTGGATCCGGAGTTGCGGTGATTTATATCTTAGAGGGAACCTGGTCTGAGAATGACAATAAAGTATACGGGACACGAACAACACAATCACAGCTCAAGAGACTGACAACACGCCTAATTCTCCGTTATGGGATGCCAGTGCTCTTTGCAGATACACTGTTTGACACGGCACGATGGTGTCATGTGCTGCTGGCACAGCTAACAGATGATGCAACCGTGTTTCAGCCAGAGGATGGAATGGCTGCGGCTGCCACTGCGGCAATGGCTGGATTTACTGCATCGCTGACTACTGTGAAGAAGGGCAACAAGACTCCTGCAGGTACAGCACTGGCAATGCTCTCTGCTATCCCAGGTCTCGGTGGAAAACGTGTAGCGGGTCTTCTGGCCGAGAAGTCAATTGTGGAACTCTGTGGTATGTCTGCTGCAGAGATTGGTGAGATCAAAGCAGGTGGGAAGAAACTCGGTGTTTTGGGCGAGTCTATTTGGGCGGCTCTGCGGTCCCATGGCCCTTCTCCAGTGAATACTTCATAATGTCAATCTCTTGTGTCTGTGTTGTTACAATTGTCTGTGCAAGACGGGAGATAATCGGATCAGTGGACTCCTGCCGTTTTGTGGCCGTTACAAGAGCCATAGAATGATGGGGGATCATATCGTGCAAGAACTCACGATCAGTCACGAGCCATTGTTTTCTGTAGCCGAGGATAGCCACGGCACCTAGAGCAACTGTGAGAATCCATGCCCACCACGGCATCGGGTGCATGGCGCCCTCAATGGCAATCATACATGCACCCATAAAGAGACCGAGCCATCCCTGCGTAACAGAAAAATAGACATGATCCGGCTGGACCACCATCACATATGGCATGACAAACACATGGATAATCACCATGGCAAGAAACATGCTGAGATGGGGGAATGGGAATGGGAGGTGCAGGGTCATGCTCTCCTGAATGCAGTGATCTACTCTGGCCTGCGGCAATCTAAACATGGCTTCCACCTAACAAGGCAGAATGAGCACACCAGATCAGAAGATCTATAACCCCTGGAATCCCAACAACCGCGATATTCCTGTTGCTGAGATTACACGGATTGCTCGCTACCAGCCCAAACGCGTGGACCTTTTCCGCCAGGCGTGTGTGCATAAGTCGTTTGTGGCACGCGAACAGCATGATGGGCAGCTCATTGCACCGCGCCCGGATGATTGTATGCCGCTAAAGACAGCAGATAATGAACATCTAGAATACGTGGGCGATGGTATCCTGGATGCTATTGTCGGTGAGTATCTAGAGCGTCGCTATCCCGGAGAAGGCGAGGGTTTCTGGACAAGTCTGCGATCAGAGCTAGTCAATAACGAACATCTGGGTGTCCTTGCCGGTCGCATGGGAATGTCACCTTGGCTCATCATGTCGCGCCATATGGAGGAGGTGTGTGGTGGGCGCAACAATCGCCGTATGTTGGGGTCGATGTTGGAGGCCTGGATTGCCGCGATGTATCGGGATCGGGCAGCAGAGGACCCCAAGACAGCTTTCTGGTATGTACAGCAGTGGATGATTGAGGTGCTGGAGACATATGTAGATTTTGGTGAACTCATTGCGAACAACACCAACTACAAGGATCAGCTCCTGCGCTACTATCAGTCCACCTACCATCAGCCGCCGCGCTACAAGGAGGTGGCAACAGAGGGGCCGCTACACAATCGCACTTTTACGATGGGTGTCTTGTTGCCAGATGGAGATGTGCTGACGACGGCCACTGCACGTAATAAGAAGGATGCTGAGCAAGAGGCATCCCGGCTTGCACTGGTGAAACTGGGTCAGTTGACTGTGTGAGTTTCTGCTACTTCGTTAGAGGATGTCTAGCAATAGTGAGGAAGGGCCCATTGGTATGCGGCGCCCCGCCCCAGCGCAAATTGCAGGTGTGCAGGTGAAGCGTTCTACCGGTGGGTATGCGGCGCGGGCAGCTGCGGCAACAGATGCTATGACACGCCCTACAGTAGTGGTCCAGCGGCCAACAACAGCGGTGGCTCGTCCCGCAGTAGCAGCAGCCTCAGCAGCTCCACCGCGTCCTGTTGCTGCTACTGCAGGTGCAGGGCCAAAGAAGAAAGTATCGTTTGGCGCAGAAGAGGCGCCAGTACCACAGCTTGTTATTACGGAGGCAGAGGCTCCCGCTCCTCTTACTCTTGAACCGGTAGCTGCAGCCACTGCAGAGGAGACTGCTGCTGCTACTGCGATCGTTGCACGTATTAAGAAGGATAAAACGGATCGTGTATTACCTATAACGCGCCCTGCGCCAGCAGATGCGCCTGCAATTTCCGTTGACGAGTTCGCAACAGTAGAGATTGGTCAGCCCATCAAGGAGCGTCTCTCTGCAAAGGATCCTCTCAAGGCAGCACCTCCTATGAAGACAGATGGCACAGTACGCGGCCCCATCTATCGCCCTATTAACTCTGCATCCTTCCCTGATTTCATTATCCAGTCCTATATCCAGATGTCCCCCATTCTGCGTAAGGTACTGGAGGAGGGTCGTGCATTCCTTGACAAGCCCCAGAAGATCCGCAAGGATGCATGCAAACTCCGTGACCCCAACGATGTGCAGACATTCTACTATCAGGAGTTTGTGCGCGACTATCTTACAAAGGGCACTCCCTATCGCGGCCTGCTGGTCTACCATGGCCTCGGATCCGGTAAGACCTGTACATCCATTGCAGCGGCAGAGGCGCTGTACAACAGCCCCAAGAAGAAAATCTGGGTGCTCACACCTGCGACACTCTCCAACAACTATCGTCGTGAGTTGGGCAAATGTGGTTATTACCCTCTGCGCTCGCATAACCATTGGAGTTTCATGAAGGTGGATATGGCGAAGGCACTGGCACCGGCGCCATCCAAGGACAGAATGGCATATCTATGGCTCACGGAGTCGGTATTGGGTCTTCCTGCTGAGTCAGTGCAGCGTCAGGGCGGTGCATGGATCCCTGACCCTACGAAACCGAGCAACTGGATGGCACCCAAGGAGGAGGGTGCTGGGCCTGCAGCTGCAGGTGGTCGCTATCTGACAAGCGAGGAGCGTGAGCTGATTCGTACACAGCAGCGGGAGCATCTGAACTATCGGTTCAAGTTCATCCATTACAATGGTGTTACTCCCACCATATTGGCGACACTTGCGGCACAGGGTGTACGCGATGGCAAGTCCATCTTTGATGACTCTGTAATTGTGATTGATGAGATCCATAACTTAGTGCGTACAATCAACGGCACACAGATCGGCGGCAAGCCCATCTCACAGGTTATTGAGCGTGGCATCGAGCCCCGTGAGTTCAGCTGGTCAACACCACTGGGACGTGAGCGTCCTGGATTCCGTTATCCACGTGGCTACACACTCTATCGTCTCCTGCAGAACGCAGTGGGTGCTAAGATTGTTGCACTATCTGCAACACCGATGATCAACTACGCACAGGAGTTGGCCGTGCTGATGAACATGGTGGGTGGAGAGCAGCGTGTCTGTGAGATCTCGCTGAAGAAGTTGGATCGTTCTCCTGCTGCCATGCGCAAGCTTGAGACATGGGCCAAACAGCGTCCTGATATTGACTTCTATGCTATTGAAGAGTCACTAAAGGATCGTTCCTCAATTCTGACGGTTACACCGGTGCCGTTTGGCTTCATGAAGGTGGTAGACCCCGCAGGTGATTATGCCACACGTGGTTTCGTCCGTGTACCGGATCTCAAAGTCGGTGACCCCTCGCGGTCCCGTGAGCGCAATATGGATGTCTGGTGTGTTGGTCTCCTGAGAGATCTCGTCACAAATGGACTCTTACCAGAGTCTGTTGCAGAGGAGGCATCCGCAGCGACCTCTGCGGCGCGCGCGGCGGGTGTTGGTACACCTATCGCTACCGATGTGTTCCAGTGCAAGACATTCCCCATGTTACCAGAGGATTCCACTGAGTTCGTTGCGAACTTCGTGAATCGCACTACACTGGAGATCCAGCACAAGGAGATCCTGAAGTCTCGTGCCACGGGCCTCATCTCGTATTATCGTGGTGGATCCAAAGAGCTTATGCCGCGCTCCAAGTCGCACCTGATTGAGGTTCCCATGTCAGAATACATGTTTAAGGAATACACGAAGGCGCGTAAAGCGGAGCAGGACATGGAGGCACCTGCGGAGAAGCAAGAGGATGCGGGTGCAGGCGCAGGCCCTGCCAAGGCACGTCGTGGCATGACAATGGCCGAGATGGATCTTTATGCACAGGCAACCAAGACACAGCAGACGGGTTTCCTGGCACTGAGTCGTGCGGCCTGTAACTGGGTTTTCCCAGAGGAGGTGCCGCGCCCCTCCATGAATGCCAAGCAGCAGGCGAAGCTCCTGGGTCTTGATCAGGAGGCTCGTCTTGTTGCTGCAGATCTGGCTGTTGATGTAGATGGAGAGTTGGATGCAGCCCCTGCAGCTTCAAAGGGAGCTGGCGGTGGTGGTGGTCCAGCACCCGTACAAGATGCCGAAGCCGAACAGACAGATGCAGTACTCCCTGATGAGGCATCTGCAGAGCCTGTCATTGAGCCACTGGATGCGACACTCCAGGGAATTATTGGTACACTGATGTCTGGCCTGGAGGCAAAGGGCGATGAGTATCTGAATGTCAACCTGGCACAGTTCTCACCCAAGTATGCCGTAATCCTGGAGAAGATCCGTGCCTCACCTGGCCCTGCTCTCGTATACAGTCAGTTCAAGACACTTGAGGGTCTCGGTATCTTTGCCGCTGCACTCCGCGCAGCCCCAGAGAAGTTCCTGCCGCTTGATCTTGTGAAGACAGGTGGTGAATGGGAGATCCCCGCGGCACTGATGACACCTGATGTACTGGCACGCCCCCGTTATGTGCTCTACACAGGTGACCAGGATCTGGACAAGCGTCGTCTTCTTCTGCAGCTCTACAACGCGGATGTAGACAATCTTCCACCCCGCCTGGCTGCACAGTGCAAACAGCTTATGGGCGATGCCCCTGACAACCGCGATGGGCGCATCTGCAAGGTGTTCATGATTACCCAGTCTGGTGCAGAGGGTATCTCACTCTTCAATACCCGTCAGGTACACGTCATGGAGCCATACTGGAACAACGTGCGTCTCCAGCAGGTGATTGGACGTGCTATCCGTCTCTGTTCTCATATGAATCTGCCATGGGGCGATCGCAAGGTGGAGGTCTTCACATACATTACATCCTTTAGTGCTGAACAGAAGGCCAGTGGCAACCGTATCATTGCAACGGATCGTGGTATGACAACAGATCAGATGATTTTTGATATTGCCACGAAAAAGCAGAAGTTAGCGGATGGCCTCTTTGAGATTGCACAGACAGCCGCTGTTGACTGTCAGCTGCATTTCCATGAGCACAAGCGTGCTATGCTAGATGAGGAAATGGACATCTCGGAGCTGGATAGTGAAGGTGAAGAGGAGGCTGCGCCACCTGCTGGAGCAGTAAAGAGTCAGACAGTGGCACAGAGTGCTGATGTGGGCATCAAGTGTTTCGTTTACGAGCCTGGTAAGCGTCCTCTCTTCTTATATCACCCTGACTGGCATCGTGATATTAATGCAGCTGGTGGTGATCGTAAATAGTAGCGAATAATATAATATTATTTGATACAATTTATGATAGATATATTTATTTACTAATATCATCGTATAGTTTTGTAAACTCATTAATAAAATGAGTTGTATCACCTATATGTACAGTAGTATCTGATAATTCATGTTTTAATGTTCCATCTTCACGCGTATAGTAAGAATAAGGGTTAAAATATATATAATTATATAAGCTGCACATCTTTTCAATTGATGTATTTATTTTATTTGTATAGCGCACACGATCACTATCAGAACCTACAAATGGGAATTCGTGAGTAATAGGACCATATAGAGACTCATAATCTATCTGTTTTGTTGGTGGTATTATCCCAACAATAATAATTTTCTTAAACTGTGTAATATTATTTTTAATTGTATTAAAATATGGTATAACCAAATCATGAATAATCTCATCCTCATCACGCCCCATATTTATTTGTTTCTGCACATGACATCTGCAATCTACTTCCCCAAATGCTACACATATTATATCAGCATGTGTATGATTTTTTTTATTTAGTAGTACATTATCTCTACCAACACGATGCATTGTTATTGATACTGTATGACAATCTTTATGATCTATCAGTAAGCCTTTAAAACTGGATTGTGCATGACTATCACCATATAAATATAGCATTAACTATATTGTTATAATAAAATTAAGTGGCTGTAGTTGAACTAGTTGGTGCTACTTCCAGCTCTTGGCGTTTCTTTCGGGCATCCACTGCGGCGTTATAGATGACGTTCTGCTCTTTGGCGTCAATCGCGTCCCATTGTGCAATTGCGGCATTCTTCAGATCAACGGTGAGCTTTGACCAGACATTTGCATACCATTCTGCCTTCTCTGTGGGTGTATACATGTCGTTTACGAGCTTTGTGTAGTCAATGGTGCTGTCACCGAAGAGTCCAAATCCCTCTACCATGCCCGCTGGCCGCTGACTCCAAACAACGGCAAACCAGAGGAGTACCAGGCCGCCAGCAATCAGATAACTGTTCATCCCTACTTTATGAAGAGTTTAAGGTCCATTTATTCTGCATATCTGTCTGAATGTCTGTCTGACTCATGCGATAGTCAAATCCGCGGAACCACCCCATACCACCTGTCCATCCATTTGGTGCAGTCTCATCACAACCTGCGCGGAACTGCTCAAAGATCATTGGACCACGAGGGCCAACACATGGTATAGAAGCGTCCTGAGCTTGTATATTATTACCATTAATATAGATCTTGATACCATTCCAGTCATCATCCCATACAAGCGCAATATGGTACCACGTATTCAGCTTTATTGATATCGGTGTAAGATTTGCGGCGCCTGGCCACCCCTTACAACTAAACATAATCTGCGATCCACCATTTGCAAGATAGAGACCCATATCCTGTTTGCGATTAGAATAGTCCCAGCTCTCCTGTGGTGTTCCACTGCGTGGTGTTGGAGAACCTGCATCTTGTATAACATAGTTTCCACAAGGATCAAGTGTTGGTAGATAGCCAGCCGATGAGGGAAGATTATACATCATAAAGATACCTAGACCTGGTGTGTCTGGACCTGGTATGCCTGTAACCTGAGATACATAGATAGTAGTTGTAATAGAGCGGAATGCACGCCCACGAATACCCTGACTAGATGTTAATGTATTGAGTGCACACGAGATACCACCGGAGACAACCATTGCCTGCTTCCCTCCAACAGTACCAACTGTTAGACCGTTTGCATAGATATTTGATACAAGGCCAGTTGTCTCTCCAATTGTGCCTTTTGGTATAGTGCCGGTTGGATCTGTACCATCAGATACTGCAATCTCAAACATTGGGTTCTTTGTACTCTTGGGCAGTAATAGAAGCTGCGGTTGTATTGCAGTTAGCGCCGATCCATTGTAAGTATACATAAGACTAAAACCCCAATTTGGCAGGAAGCCATAAAATATAATACGAAGTGGAATGCGCATTCCCTCAGTATAAGTTCCACCACCCACAATTGTTGGTGTGTTAACTGTTGTAGTTATTGCTGGGTTTGATCCATATTCTACACGTGCCTGGAAGTTACTGGCAAGCACAAACTGATATGTACCATCACCATTTGCAGGAATCTGAATCTGTGTAACAAATACCTGCGCTTCATATTTATAATTGCCAGCCGGTGCCTGTGGCCCTGTGCTAACAAGAACTTGTGGGAATCCATTCTTCCAGTTGTAGCGGCCCAAGAAATGTGTTTGAGGCTGATCATTATTTGAACCACCAAAGATATATGTAGTTGGATTAATGTTAGGCGTGAAATAATAGCGATACATGTAGACACCGTTGAAGTTGCAGCCATACAGTGGATCTTGCAACTGAATACCGTACACATTATTAAGGTAGGTTTTCCTGTCTGTATATGGAGTTGATGATGAATCCGCTGACTGCTTATATCCCATAAGTGCTGTAAGAAGTTCGCCCCAGTTCTGGAACTGATTCCAGTTCTGAAAATTGTTCTTGATCGTATCTAACTGTATCATTGCACCGTTTGAACTATATCCCAAACTTAATGCTGCATTCTGAATACATGATGCACCCGTTTCATCGGTTGCATCTTTCACAAATGGACCAGGATCTGATGAGTTACCAGGACATCCAGAAAATGAAAACCCGTCATAACAGAGACTCAATGCCGCACGGCTGGCCAGTGATCCATCACCGCGGAGTGCCATGGATTTAATCGCATTAAAGCTATTGTTAACATTGGCTTGTGTGGACTGCCCATTGTACAAGATACCTGGGTCAACATAGATACCTGCTCCTGTAAGAGCATTGACAGCGGCTTGGATCTTCTGTACATCATTGCCATTTGCCTGCGTAATTGGTGTCTTTCCATCTGCAGCATTAAGGCCATATGAACCGGTTGCTAGCTGGCGACCCAGTGATCCGCCAGGACAGACACGCTCTCGCAGGAAACTCACACATGCCGGTGACAGTGCCCCATCAATGCAGAAATCAGGCTGTGCATAGGGAGGAATGGGGGGTGCACCTGGACCCTGTGATGGTGGTGGGCACATCTCGCCGCGGAGAGTCACCTGATCGGGTGGGCACTCGAACTGACGGGGGAAACCAACCGCACGCTGATTGGGGCCAGTTGTGACAAACGCAGCACCCCTGCCAGTATCATAATCTGTTGTACACCAGGCAACATTTGGGATAGAAAACGGCGTCGCCTGAAACTGCTGACACGACTGAATCGGTTTTGTCTGTTTAATCACCTCTGCTGCATAGGCGGCAGCCGGATCCCATATCCACTGACCGGTACCCACCGCCTTCTCAAGGATAGGCTGACTGGCCGCACCACGACGAGATCCATACGCACCAATAGAGGATTTTGTCATATCATCAGGAAACCACCAGCCGCACCCAACACGATCTTCAGTCTTACGCATCCCCTCGCCAGGATATGGAATATTTCGGCATGCCTGATCACGGTCCAATACCGTCTTATTAGACTCAAACTCTGAGAACAAGGGAGAACGGGTGGTCCAGCTACCGGCTGGCAGTTCAGGATCGGTTACAGCCAACGCTGCCTGAATCGTATCCTGTGACCCCACCTTTGCAGATACCGGGATAATACGATTCAGTTCACTGAGGTAGTATTGTTGCTGCCTGTCACCGAAGTCGCGTGACATCTCTATAATGGACCCGTAAACTTAGGTCATATCGTTGAACTTGGAGACCATCCCCAGTGTGAGCGGTGCCAACTGTGGGATATTCTGAATAGGGATCCATGTGTTAACATTGGGGAGAAGAGAGGGATTTTGAGCCCATGCCTTACAGCCTGCCTCCCCAGGGAACATTGTAAGTTGCCCATCTGATGTGCCAGCACAGACAATATCATTCAGGTTGTTATACATACATGCGGGGACAGATGTATCGGTGATACCCACACTGGCTGCTGCTGTCATCACAGCGCGTTTCATTTCATCTGTCATACCTGCACTGATAAATGTACCAGGTGCAAAACAGAAAGGGTCCATGGGGGTTGGTGCAGGGCAGTTTGTCTGATCAGACTGTATCTCTGAATCAGTTGGCATATCAATACCAATACAGTTCTTTATTGCTGTAGAACGTGTAGCATAATCTGCATTCGCATCAGCCCCTACCTGGAATATTCCATCATAGAAAGCGCGGATTTGTGGACCTGTCTTTAAGTTAGTATTTACATTATCTACCATTGTCTGTCTGATATTACCAGATGCATCAATCGGTGCCACGGCACCATTTGCATTACAACGACTATATGGGAGTGTGGCCATATCTACATTTAAGTTATCATATGCGGTTGTGTTACTTGTACGATACAGATAATCTAGACATGTCGCTGTAAATGGCGATGACTGTCTGAAGCAAGGGTTTGGTGGATCCAGGCCAAAGAAATCTTCCAATGCCTGTTTATAATCTGCAAATGGAACTGATTTTGCATTCATATCCACTCCATACATGGCAATATTTGTTCCATTATTGATAAATGTGGTGACATCATCTAATGTAATGTCTGACGTCTTTTTCCCTACACTCTGTGCTACGCGACTCACCAATGGTATATTTCCAGATGCATCTACTTTATTTGGATAGAGATTACCATCTGGAGTACCACCTGCCCCAACAAAAAGAGCGGTTAAACAACCAGTAGATGGGGTGAAGTTGTTACCACTCTGATCGTAACAGGGGTTAGCACCCATGAGTGTGGCGCCGATAGGCGTGTAGCTAAATGGACCCGTTGGGTACATTCCATTCAGTGTGGGAAATGGTGTATCACTTACTGTTGCGGCATGGATAACACCAAAGACAACTTTATTGGGTGCGGGGCCCATTGTACCAGACATTCGTGTACCATTTAGAATCTTTGCAGGTTTGATCATATTATCAAATTGAATATACATTAAATGTTGTGGAGTTGCACCAGGCCCTGTTGCAGTGAAATCATTACCTTGGCCCTGAGCAGTCTTCACAAAAACGGTCATATCAATTGGATTGGGATCAGTGTCATTCAACATCATCTTTGCAGAAACTACCATAGGCGCCATTGCCTCATCACGACGAATATACCACATTGTAGTTTTAGGGGGATAAATAGCATTATCTTTCATATTTTTAATTTTATTCCAAGTATCATCCATTCCAACTAAACTAAATGATTTCTTTACATTACTTGAATTAATATCACCTGTCTCTACAATACCGTCAAAGGGTGTAACTGCCTGTACACCAATATTGATTGGATAGCTGCGATTACCATTAAAATTACCAACCCATGCACACCAGACACGTGGGATGCCCGAGATACTGATTGTAATATTCTGACCTTCAACCAGACCAGGCATTGGGATCACCTGAGGATCCCATAAAGGACTTGCCTCATCTGTTGACATAGGCCAAGGGATTGTTAGTCCACTATCTGTCTTTATTACCATACTTACAACCTGTTCTACTCCATTAACATTCACAAGGGTACCGTGTCCACCAGGATGGCTCACGTAGAGCATGGGCACATCTGTTTTAAGATTAAGTGCCTGTAAATCTGGATTCAGATATGCGGTCTTATCACCAACAAACACGAGCCCCCCTGTGCCTGGGTTGCTTCCATGAGCAATTGCACACTGATTGCCTGTAGTAGGGGCACCGGTCTTCTGACACATGATAGATCCCTCTACAAAGCCACAATCCTCTCCAATGGTCGTGAAGTAGGCGGGGTCACAGGAGCCCACAGTTGGCTTGTAGACAGCCTTTGTGCCCTCAAGCGTTGATTTCTCATTTGCACGGATCATGTCGTCACTGGAGATATACATGCCACCACGATGTGGCATTCCTCGTGAATCCTTGCCGTCCTTGTGACAGAAGCCACATTCTGCATAGTCCGCCTGTGTTAGCAGAGTGCAGTCAATCTTCTTAATTGCCTCACAGCGATCAATCTTCTGCTGCAGAATACCCGTCTTCTCAAAATCAGAACCGATCTTATTGGATCCATCATCAAGCCCCTTGAAGAAGATATCGCCGATTAGCGTTGTGAGCGATCGTGACTTGGTTGTAGGAACCGGGATTGCATTCTGCAGAGCAGCATCCACTTTATCAGCCGGTAGCACATTCCGTGGATCCTGTGCTAGTGCCAGATCGTTATAGCGCTGTTCTCCCTCCCATTGCATCTGCTGCCGCTGCGTCTTAATAGAATCATTTGTGAGAGTCTGGAAGCCCTCCTCTGTTCGAGGCGACTGCAGCCACAACAGAACCACTGTTGCTACTACAAGCACTCCAATCAATAGCCATGTTTTCATGACACCCCTATTGATTAGAGACGTTTTCCCTATCTGTCATACGGGTCCTCCCTACCTGACATACGGGTCCTCCCTACCTGACATACGGGCCCCAAGCTCTTCTTCTACTCGTTATACGTTGTCCGGACGGATAGATGATGCAATATCAGGTTCGCGTGTAATGATACGAAGTGCGATCTGCACCTGGCGACTCAGATTTAGCACGCCTCCCTCCTGATAACTTGGTGGATAGAGAGCTAACTCTGCACCGAGTTCCACATCACCAACGGCCGATCCTGCAAATCTGTCAGGGGTACAGACACCTGATGTTGTAGGGTCCTGGAATCGTGTGCGGATAATAATCATATTTGCGTAACCACAGTCATTTGGACCCAGGCCAACCGTCACGGGAGTAGCAGAAGCATCTACTGTATAGGCGACTCCCAGAACCCCATGCCCCTCGGGGCGTTGCAGCCAATCAATCATAGTGGCACCAGCTGCCTCTACACTAGGAGTTGTTGACGTGAATGTGAGTCCATCAAACTTGATGCGATCCAGCTGACTAAATGCCCAGAGAGGAAACCACTCTTTTGTCTGAATAAAGATGTATTCATTATTGGAGGTATCATAACAACTGACATCTCCTGAGACATCTGTGCCAAATAGAATCCGCTCCACTATGGCGGAATCCGATAATGAAGAGAGAGGCTGATTCTCGGGTGTCAGCACCTGGAAATGGAGACTCTGCAGATTGCTAAGAGGTGCCGGTGCATAGACACGCTGTGCCTTCATAAACTTTGGGAAAAACAGTGTGTAGCCACGACTGGTATTGTCACGCACCTGATATGCATCCGATCGCCACGTGGCATCATATTGGCAGACTGCGAGTGACTTATCAATATCCGTACTTGTACCATAGTTGTTACCCTGGAACTCATCCAATGTCACCGTCACATAAGGAAGACCCAGGATGGAGTAGAATGTGTTGGTGGGGCCATCTGTACCGCTTCCCTGTGGATTGCAAGGCACCATCACATCCAGACCCTCCACGGGAAAAATGGCCTTGATGAATTCAATGCGCACAATATTACGTAGGCGTGTTAGAATTGTTGCTTGCTGTGATTCACCCTGCGGGATCCCACGATTAGGGTTGAATTGCACGGTGAAATTATAGCGATTCTCACTCCGACTAGTGAGCCAATTGCGATCCTTGGAGTTCATCAATATATTGTACTCAACTTCACGATACTTCACCACATCATCCTGTTTCTGAATAACATCCTTGGGCTGTACAGGGCGAACAACCGGAATCCGCTCCTCAATCTCGGCAATTGCCGTGCTACCAAACTCAGGGGCCGCTGCCGGTGTATTCGTTAGTTTCTTCATGCGATCCAAGAGTTCCAGCGGGTTCTCGGTCTCTTCACCAAGTTCGTATGTTGTTGCTGCAACAGCAGCAGTTGATACAGGCCCAATGTCGGGGACTGTAATCTGTTCCATATTACGTTTATACCAGGAGGCCATCGAATCATAGGATAGGCGTAACACCTCCTGTTCATCCATATATCCCTTCACTCGCTTCACCTCGCGTGTAAAATGCTGGATAGAGCGCTGTAGACGCTGATCCGCTGCCTGTGTGAGGCCACCAGGGATCTTCCTGGCGAAGGTAGACCGTAGTGAGGCCAACATACTGTCTGTACTGACACCGTCCATTACTTTGGTCGGCGATTCATTGTAGCGCTCATCAACCTAATCGGAGAAGTTTTGTCACCTCCTTAATCGCGGTCTCCCGTGGTCTCTCTGTGGCATACAATATGTCGCGGAAGGCATTCATTACATCATCCTGTACACGATTCTTACAAATCTCTGTAAATGATCGCCCTTTTAAGAGAGAAATCAATACATACATGCAATATGTACCGCACTCAGACTCTTTGCGTTGATGACGAACATCATTCCACATAATCCGATCGCATCCCTGTTCACGGCACCGACGCAGAAGACGCCGAATCTCGGCGCAGGGTTCATAGCCGTAACTGTCGTAGTAGTATGCCTCGCACTTCTCTAGATTGATGTAGGCACAGACCCAGTGTGATCCGGGTCGGTCATGTGGGTCCAGATTGAATACAATACCGACAGAACGTGTTCCCTGACTACGCAACTTATGCAAATCTATATTGCAGAGTTCATCCACAACACATCGCCCCCATTCACCAGGCATCTTCGCATCAAAATCAATGGGCACGGGTCCAATAAACTCAAAATCAGGGAATGCCGGTTCATACTGTTCCATCACCTTGGCGATGGTCAGTGTGTCATGCCAGTCATCGGGGTCCTTTTCCCATACGGATGGTTTCTTGGGACGAAAATACTGTGCCGTAGTCTGTTTGTCAGCTGAGTCACCGAGTTCCTGCACGGCACAGTACTCCGATGCACACTTGTATTGCTGTTGCATCCGCTTACGCAGCTCGGCCCAGAGAGTTTCCTTCCGACGTATTGATGCGGGGATCTTATGTTTGGGAAACTGTTCATTCCACTTTGCACGGAGTCTCTCCAGCATCTCCATTGGTAGGCATGTTGTCTTAGTATCTTTAAGTGTACTGGGGTTACATTGGTACAGATTGAAGTCGTGCCGTGGTGATGGCATATCCCTTATTCTGTGTGCCCAAAATAAGGATGAGCAATGGAGAGATTGATTTCTCGTCAATATGGTCATGGACACTTCCACTATGGGGTCTCTTTGTGATTGTGCTGTTTCTGGGCGGTATTCTGACACAGGAGACAACTATTTTGGCAATGCCTGGTATGGTTGGGGGTGGCGCGCGCCGACTGACCAAGAAACATACATAACAGTAGATGGAGTCTATATTGAAGAACGAGTCGGGTTTGAACCTCTGGGTACACGGTGGTGTGATTGCCGTGGGAGCTCTCGTGGCAATTGTGAGTTTCGCATTTTTGATCCCCCTGGATTCAGTACCCGCTGTTACGGGTGTATCCATTATTCTTGGAATAGCCTACGGTATATCTCTACTTGCATGGCTGGTTGTACTGAAGTTCTACTCTGGTAAGGCGGAGAATCTGGCCTGGCTGAACACGCATCTGATCTTCCTGGTGCTGCTGCCGGCCACTGTGGCGGCGACGGCCATGAATGTGACAGCAATCCAGAACACCCGGAATCTGCTGGCTGGACAAGTAACACCTTAAATGCGCCCCCTCTGTGACCTAAGGGCGATGATCAAAGAATAGGGTAATGGCAACGTATCCTATTCTTTGGGTAGGACCAGCTGGTTCTGGTAAACTGACTGCGGCACGCAAGGCGCTGGGTGTACCGGTCGGTTGTGAACCTCGTTTACAGACTCTTGAGATAGGCGACTATGCCGCACGCTATTGGGAGTTTCCAACACATATGGAGGTGGATATTATGGATCTGTCTATGATGGACAAACAGATCCTACCCGAGATTCTGACACAGTTGCTCTCCACACGTGATGTGACAGGTTCTGGTCGGAAAATCATGATTCTGCGACGCATCCATGGTCTGTCACCTGCAGCCGCCACCCGCTTGCGTGCATGTATGGAGGAGCTCGTTTGGTCAGCGGGTGCACCGGCCATGATCTGGTGTACGGCGCGTGTTGTGAATTCGGTTGTGACGGGTCTCGTGGATGGATTTGTCTACCGTCGTGTTGGTGGAAAAGAGGATCGCATGCGATCGCTCGTGATGAAGGGGCTCGGTGGAACTAGTGGGGCGCCCGTACCAACAATCCAGACCTATATTGCGGAGATGATCCGACAGATGGCTATGGCACTTGAAGAAGGGCCACCGTGTCTGGCTGCAGCGACCTGGATTCGTGGGCGTATCTATGACCTCTTGGGTCTTATGATTACTGGGTCTGAACTCGTATCAGGGATGACATGGGCAACAGTACGCCTGGCTGCAGCAGGAACTCTAGACACGGCAAGGGCAAAAGCGGTGCTGGATGTACTAGCACGGGCGCGTTGGGTCCCGTCTTATCGTACACCGCTCATGTTAGAGAAGATTGTTGCTGGTGTCTATGATGCTTTAAGCAGACCCAAACAATAGTCGGTGAGCTCATGCGATGCCTTATCTTGTTGCATGGTGACAAGGAGTTCTAAGCGATCGGTGGGCATGTGACGGGCGCGCGGCTCTGGCAGAAATACCAGCATCTTGTGACAGAATGGATTCAGGTTGAACAGCCACATCTGCACCATGGAGTTGGCATGCCGCCGCTTAATGAGCTTGTAGAGACGAAAGACAAACTGAATATCAAGGATATGTTGGAGACCCATGGCGCGACAGTTAATAATCCAATACCATTTACGGTCAATGTATTGGTTTATTAAGGCACAGAACCCGGTAAAATCGGCACGTGTTCGGATGAGACCCATTGCAGCGGGTTCTGTATAAAGTACAGGGTGGCCATTATGCGTGCCGATCTGTTCAAAGATATATTTCATACTATCCGTTCCACTCACACTATCCGTTCCACTCACCCTATCCGTTCCACGCATCCCTTCTTTTATTGCTGGAAAACTCTCAATAAAAGAAGCGATACAGAGTAAGGGATGAGTGGAACGGATAGGCACACTATGGAAGGCCCACTCAAACTCTACATGGAGAAACTGTGGCAATCTCTACAAGCACAGCCAGCCGTGCAACTGACAGACATACCCGTGTCACGTGCACAGCTACAGGGACGGATCAGCGGCGACTCATTTGATGGCGGCAAAACGGAGGCATGGCTCTCTGGACTCGGGTCTCGGGCTACATGGCGAGCAGTGCGGGATGCACGGACAGGACATACTATCCATTGTGTCAGTGATCGGCCATGGGCTGCCCTGACGGGGGATTTAAAGACCGGGCTGCGACTCCTGAACTGGATGTCACCGCGTCCAATTGTCTGGTATTGGTGGGATCAGTCATGGACACGACAGATGCCTGCTGCAGTGGATCCTGGGCGTGATCATATCAATGGTGGATGGGCTGTGCCAGGCATATTAGAGGTACATGTCTATCGCCGTGAAGAGGCACACAAGGTTCTCCTACATGAATCAATCCATGCTCTAGGACTGGATGTCCCACATGCATCAATAGAACCTGTAAGGGTGCAGTTTGAGGCAGCTCTGGGTCGACGTCTCTGGCCACATCTCGGCGAAGCGTTCACGGAACTCTTTGCGGAGTGGTTATGGGCGATTGCGTCAGCCAAGACACTACATGCGGTGACCAAGGCGTGGGGCTCACAGCTGGTATGTTCAGAGAGGCAGGCGGCGATTGTGTGGGCACGTATCCATGATGCAACAGTTGATGAGGATACGAATGTATTTGCATACTATGTGCTGAAGTGGGTGCTCATGCAACCGGCATTCCTCGTTTCCGCGCTGATTGGCCCAGATCACACTGTGACACATTGGTTTACATGGTGGCAACTGTCGCGACCTCGGTTGGATTCTCTTGCGGCAGCCTATGCAGCAACAGAGCATCAAAATATTAAGATGGGGATGACGTGTGGTACTGCTTAACCATGAGTGCGACGGAAAGCCTCATCCATGAGTGCGACGGAAAGCCTCATCCATGAGTGCGACGGAAAGCCTCATCCATGAGTGCGACGGAAAGCCTCATCCATGAGTGCGACGGAAAGCCTCATCCATGAGTGCGACGGAATCGCGTGGGCTCATGCTCCTCCTCATCCACACCGGAACGCTGGCGCTCGCGCTCACGACGCTTGGCCTCCTGCCGCTTGCGCTCCTCCTCCTCCCAGTCATGGCGAACACAATACTTGCGCCAGAGCTCATCATTTGCATGGGTGTCCTCATAGCCGACCTCCAGCCACTTGCGCTGGCGCTCATTCTTGGCAACATTGCGACGTGCCGTTCTAGACATCACCTCCTGCCAGGGCTCATTCTCAGAGGTCGCGGCGAAGCTGACATTCGTGTAGGAACGGGTGGGCGTCGGCAGACCCACGAGGTGGGCACTGGAACGCTGGGGAAACACCCACTGGGCACCGACCACCTTGCTGTTGGCGATCTCCTGGGCGATCTGTGCGGCCTTGCGGGCCTCTGCGAGCTTCTTCATCATGCGGCGGCTGGGCATCTTCTGATTGATGTGGTGGATACTTGTTTTAGATGCAGGAAACCGGGCTGTCAACTTTGGGACAAAAAGGACAAAACATGACACGCTGCGGGGAATCACAGCCAGAGTTATTACTTCTTTAAATGGGCATCCGTGGACTTGCGGGATTTCTCAAATACAAGTTCCCAACAATTCGCAGACAATTAAATTGGGTAGGATGGACTGGTAGTCGTTGGGGTGTGGATATTGCATCCATTCTCTATAAAGCGAAGGGTGCCGGTCTAGATCCACTGACAGTCTTGGCGTCACTGTTTGTTCGTGTGCGACATGCAGGGATTGAGCCACTCGTTGTATTTGATGGGCGCACACCCGCCGCAAAGTCAGCAGTTGTAGAGAAACGGCGCGTAATCCGCCTGGAGGTAGAGAAGGAGATTACAAAGATTCAGGTGGAGCTAGCGAAGGGTGATGAGTTGGCGGAGATTGAGAGGGCCGAGTTGGAGGCACGTGAAGCCGAATTGAAGAAACGTGCGCCGAAGGTGAATAGGGAGGATCGTGATGATGTGAAGCAGTTCCTGTATGCATGTGGGATCCAGTTTATCACAGCAGGTGAAGAAGCCGATGATGTGCTGGGTTATCTCTGTCGTACTGGATACTTACAGGCTGTTATCTCGGCTGACATGGATATGCTGGCGCGGGGTATCCCATCGCTGATTGTACCTGAATCTCCTGACACAACCGTGATGACAATCATGCACACTGGGGAGGTATTGGGTCATCTAGGGCTAACAATGGAGCAGTTTGTTGTTGCGTGCACATTGATGGGTTCTGACTACACACCGCCTGGGTTCCGTGGATATGAACCACGTGTGGCGTGTGACATGGTGCGAAAGGGTGTTGATCTGGATGCACTGGGTCTCGTAGAAGCTCTGAATAAGTTGGCGGGTGAAGGGGTGACATGGGAGACACTGTTGAGTGACAAGCAGCGTGAGAAATGGCTCTTGGGTATTCCACCGAAGGAGGTGGCGAATCTGCAGCGCTATTGTGTGGAAAAAGGATGGCCACAGAACTGGTTTGCGGCACTCTACATGGGGGTATAATAGGTTGGTATCTCTTTTTTGGCATCAGTGATAACAAAAAGGAGGTATAATGAACGTTGTTTTAAGTGTTGCAGGCGATGGGACTCGAACCCATGCGGAATAAACCAGTGGATCTTAAGGCCACCTCCTTAACCTCTCGGACACGCCTGCTCTGGGATTATTAGAAATCTCGGAGCAACATGATTGTTGCGGGGAAGCGCCCTATGCTGGGTTCGAACCAGCGACCTTACGGTTAACAGCCGTACGCTCTACCTACTGAGCTAACAGGGCTCCACTGCCGGTGGCAGTGTGGGATGCAGCAGCCTACCATCTAGGCTCCACACTTATGTGTTTTGATTTTCTTAAATGGTACCCATTGCGGGGATCGAACCCGCGACCTTCCGATTAGAAGTCGGACGTTCTATCCACTGAACTAAACAGGCTTCCAACCATATAGATTTCGGGGTTCTTAAATGGTGGCCAAAAGAATATAGCCACCCATTGCGGGGATCGAACCCGCGACTACCAGATTAAAAGTCTGGTGCTCTAAACCAGCTGAGCTAAACGGGTAAAAAGAAGAAGAGGGCATTTATGTATATTTGTCTTGGTTGCGAAGGGATTCGAACCCTTGCGTTTGCACACTAGTACCTGAAACTAGCGCCTTAACCACTCGGCCACACAACCTCGGAGCCCTGCACTCCTTTTCACTCTTATTTAGATCTGTCTCACTATTGGCTGCGAAGGGATTTGAACCCTTGCGTTTTCACACTAGCGCCTTAAGCTAGCACCTTAACCACTCGGTCACGCAACCCAAATTTAGGTGATCACTCTAGCACTCAAGAGTGAGTTTAGGCAGCCACGGGAGCGGCCTTGATGTAGTGGCGGCGCAGGAAGCGCTGCAGGTTGAGGATGGTGAGTGCATCACCCTCATTGAGCGTCAGGAGCTTGCGCAGAGTGATGTCAGCCTTGATCGTCTGCTTGTCCATCAGGTTGTGGGAGCGGGCATAGGCCATCACACCCTTCGTCACCTGCGAGCGGCTCACCTGCGTATCCTTGGCCACGCCGAGGAAAGAGCAGAGCTCATCAGAGATCTTCACGGGCTTGGTGAAGATGCAGTTGGCAGGGGCAGCACCCTCCGTGGTCGCGGACTTGCTCTTGCGCTTACGCTCAGCCTTCTTGATCACGCGAGCCGCCTGCTTCTCAATCGTCTTGAGGGTGGCAGTAGCGGCAGAGATCTTGGACTTGAGCTCGCCGAGCACAGACTCCAGGGAGTTCAGGGAGTCCGTGAGCGCCTGGGCGACATCCACCTCCTCCTTGGAAGGAGTGGCGGGCTCAGTGACAGTCGTCACAGGGGCAGCGACGGCAACGGGGGCAACAGGCTCAGCAGCCTTGGCCTTCTTGGTCACCTTGGGGGCGGCAGCGGCCACGGGGGCGGCAACGGCAACAGGGGCCTCAACGGCCTTCGCGACGGACTTCTTGGTCGTCTTGGCAGCGGCGGTGCTCATCGTACTGTTGTCAGAGGAAGTGTTGGCAGGCATTTAACGCGGTAATGCTACCGGGGTACTGGCGTGGGGCAGCTGTCAACTTTGGCCGGCTACCCCCCAAAGTTGCCGCCCCTGCTTAGGCCCACCGACAACTTTTACATTGAAAGATGACACATACAGTAGGCAAGATGACACGCCAATGCTCGAGTATCCGTGGAAAACAGCACAAAAACGAGCAGTGTACCGCCCCGGCTGGTGATGGGTCTATCTGGTGTGGCCGTCACAAGACGTCACAAGTACGCTACGTTCCACCTGATCCTAATGATCATAAGGATACGGTCCCGCCTAAAGATAAGCCACTCACTGTGACCCCAGAATCTTGTCGGCGCCTTGGCACACTAGTATATAAGGCTTGGGCTTCCTGGATTGCACGGCGTTGTGGTCCACTTCTTCATGCTCGTGCAGAGTCAAACAATCCCTATGATTTCTTCAGCTCAGATCCTGTTGAGGAGATTCCTATGCGAGACTTTATCAGTTTCGTGGATGCTGGTAAGGGCTATATTATGGATATCAAATCTGCAAACAGCTTGGTAGATCATGCTACCTCTGCAGGCGAGGCACCATTGAATCCGTTCAATCGTGCTGCCCTCCCTGACCTCTTTCTGCGGCGATTGAAGCGCCATCATGGTGCTAAAACATGGACGGCGCCAACACCTATCTCTCCTGAACAGGCACATCAACTCGCCGTTACGGATACCTTCCGTGCAATGGAGGATCTGGGGTATTATACAGATCCTTCCTGGTATACTGCGCTCACTCGTGTGCAACTACAGCAGCTATACATCGAACTTGCTGATATCTGGATGCATCGCGCGAATCTTGGAGCAGAGGATCGGAAACGTATTGTTCCGCCCACCGCTGGCCGCCCCTTCTCCTTTCCTGTGCCGACTGTACTGGTGATGGCGCAAAAGGCACTCCAGCCCGCAGTTCTGAATACATGTAGGTTGCTTGTCTCATCGGCTGTTGCACGATCGGACAGACAACTTGGTGTCATGTATGTGTTGGGTGCACTCTCTATTATATCACCAAGTGCAGGAGCAGCATTCCCGTGGCTCGTTGATATGTTCACTCCGGGTGCCACGCGCATTGTGCATGGGGTACTCACTATTGTGCACCCCAGTGTCTATGCATATTAGGAACAACCGCAAGGGGGGTCACCGCTTTAAAGGGTATTCGCCGCAAGGACAACCGCAAGGGTCTACGCATCAAGGGCAACCACAAGGGTATTCGCCTCAAGGGCAACCACACGGCTTCTCCACAATCACCGTCTGAGCAGGCTGGGTGATATATGTCTGCTGACCAGCCTTGCGATCCAGATATGTGGACTCAGGGGCTTTACCGCCATGAGGGCCGAGTTCCGGTACGTTTTTGTTGGCCTCGTGGAACGCAGCCAGGAGGAATCCCTTACGCCGGCGATAAAGAGCGGCATATGAATTGTCAGCAGGTGGCATATTCTGTATAAGCTGGCGATTCTTTCTACGATAGGCAGGGGTACGGGGGCAAAGTTTTGGGGGTGTAGGCCCAAAGTTGACCGGTGGCTACCCCCAGGTAGCCAGTAGCACGATGTCTAGTATGATCCAGAGCCCCAGCGACGTTACTGCAAGCAAGATTGAGTTCGGCCCCGTCAAGCTGCTTGACAGCGGCGGCAAGTCGGTCAACATCCGCTATGAGGGTCGCAATCTTATGCTGGAGACCCCCAGCCTCAGCGTGCCTTACGGTGTGAGCGTGTTTGACAAGCAGGGTCCTCCTAAGTTCTCGCTTGATCTCAGTCTCCGTGGTGCCGATGAGAATGAGCAGGTGGGCGCCTTCAAGAACTTCCTGGAGGAGTTTGATGAGCGCATGGTGGATGCCGGTGTGGAGAATGCCGGTAAGTGGTTCAAGATGAACAACCCTAACCGCGATGTGATCAAGGCGTTCTACACGCCTCTCGTGAAGATCAGTCGCAACCCGGATGGTACCCCCAAGGACTACCCGCCTACCTTCAAGCTCTCTCTGCGCAAGAAGATTGCCAAGAAGGGTGAGGCAGCGGACCCTTCCAAGGAGATTCGCGCCTTTGAGACCGACTTCTATGATGGCACGACCAAGTCGGAGGGTGGCCAGATCACCGCCTTTGACCGTACCCAGACGGTTGATGACGTGCTCCCCAAGCGCTCTCAGTGCACGGTGATCATCCAGTGCACGGGTGTCTGGTTCGCGGGTGGCAAGTTCGGTACCACTTGGAAGGCTGTGCAGCTCCGCGTGGACAACCAGCCTGAGCAGATCCGTGGCCCTGCATTCAAGTCGGATGCCCCTGATGTGCGCGCCTTCCTGAGCAATAAGCTCGCCGCACAGGCTGCAGAGGCAGGTGGTGATGATTCCGAGGAGGACGAGGGTTCGGAGGAGGAGAGTGCTGCGGCGGCGGTGGTGGCAGCGGCGGTGACCAAGAAGACCTTCGGCAAGGCGGCACCGGCGCCTGCTCCTGTCGCAACGTTTGAGGAGGAGAATGTGGTGGAGGCTGTCCCTGCACCCAAGAAGACCTTCAAGAAGGCGGGCACGGTGGCTAAGAAGTAACAAGGTTAGCCCCCATTATTAGTTGAGACGGTGTGTCCGAGCGGTTAAGGAGTGTGACTCAAGCTCACATGGTTCGCCTCACGGGTTCGAATCCCGTCGCCGTCACTTTCATCTATTTTGGTTGGCGACGGTAACGAAACACCCTGTAGGTGTGCCGAATCCCGTCGCCGTCACTTTCATCTATTTTGGTTGGTGCCGTCATCTCACTTCTTTTGGCCTTCTGCGGAATATTTTGACGCCTAACAAGTAGAAAATGGAGGCACTCAACATGATCGTGAATGTTCCCTCTTGGGCATATGATTTCTGCTACTACTATCTGGCAGTCGCCGTAATTGTTGCTATCTATGCACTGTGGGGTGTTGTCAAGCTGATGATGCTCCCTGGTGTGATCAAGAAGTTCGTTCCAACCATGGCCCTGACTCTGGCCCTTCTGTTATCCGGTGGTCTGACAGTGGTTCTCACTATGATGCAGTTCTGGGTCTGCCGTTCTGCCCTGCATCCCACAAAGGAGAAGTTCGCTGTCAAGTGCAATGGTACCGGTGACTGTGAGGCCGTAATGGGGACACCCCAGGCAGGTGGTTGCACATGTGGTGCCCGTGGTCTTTGTGGCAGCTGCACAATGCAGAACAACATGGAGCCTTCCATGCCCGAGTTCGGCGGGGACTTTGCCTCTGTTGCCGAGATGTTCCGTAACCCTCAGCAGACAAAGCGTTATTAGACTGCTGAACATATCAAACCATCATTTTGCATAAAGGTGACAGTATTATCCTACATTTCTATATGCCAGCAATCATGACATTGGTTCTTGAAAGAGCTTCTAAACAACTTCTAGGTAAAATTGGGGAGGACCTACCTCAAAGTGAATTTACGGATATTAAAAATTTAAATGATATCAAACACAATTTTCCTGTATTTGATATCATTGCAAAGAAAGATGATGAAGTATATGTATTTTCCGCAAAGGCGCGGAAACGATACGGGGCAAATGGAAAAATAAACCCGTGTTATAACATACTTTCAGGCAGCAAAACAATTGCACACAAATATAAGAAAGCACTTGAAGGCTTTACAGAAATGGGTTATGATATTAATAAAATACACTATTGTTTTCTGGTTTGCCCGTTAGAAGAAAATAAATGTTGTATTTATTATTGGGGAGAATTTACGGATATAAACCCAATATGTACTACAACAAATATCCTTGAGAATAACATCTCCTATTTAGGGATCCCCGTATCAGATAAGTGTCTTGCACAATACAAAGTATTTGGAATTTATGAATGGGAATATATAAAAGAAAAATATATGTAATATGTGCCTGTTTTAAATATTCAGCACTATAAACATAATATCATAATCATAGATCAGAATAATGTATTAGCATCAGGCTTAGCAGCACCGCGGGCCAGCTAGTTCAACAGGGCCAGGTATCGCACATGGGCACTTGGTTTCACCCTGCAGAATACGGGGCTTATCCTCCGCTGGCGTGGGGCAACACGCGATCGTGGCAGTTACCTGTACCGGTGAGTTGCAGACAGCACATCCTGCCTTCGCCGCGACCCATGCATCTGCAGAGGGAATCACCTGCTGGCCATCACCCTGTCGCTGTGCATTCGGTGTGGTTGAGTTCTTAAACCGATTAATCTGTGTTAAGAGGCCTGAATCCGCAATAGGACGTGGTGCCTGTATCTTCACCGTGGCCTCCATCTTACGTCTAAGATACTCGCTGTAACTCGTTGTCATCCTATATAGTGTAGTTAATTCATGGAGGGGCGGAAAGGAGCACATGGCCCAATACGCCCTGATGTCAAACTCGGATCATAGTATCCATCTGTAAGAGAGGGTGGGCATGGTGCCGGTGTTGGTGGTATAATAGGCAGGAGTGCATCTGCATACGATGGGCGCTGGGCCTCAATGATCTCACGGATTGCAACGGTATGCACGCCAGCATTATGGCTGCGTGGATTATTTGAATCTCTAACATCCGTTCGGGTGACAAAGAGCCCACCATCTCCCTTATGACAATGGCGTGCCATCTGTTCGCGATAGATACGCTCACAATCATCTTCGCGACGCATCTCTCGGTGCATATATTCATTAGAAGAAGGGACATCTGTATTTGGTGATGGGGTTGGGAGGGCACAACAGGGTGTGGCTGTCTCAACAACAGGGCCGCAATTCTCTGCTCTCTTCTGAAGCTCATACGTACGCGCAGTAGAAAGTCGCGATGCTTTTGTCATCCCCGCAAGCATCCGTGGGCGGTTCCTGGGTGGAATCCCCTTAGGTCCAGGTGGGGCTGCTGCAATGGCCTTTGCCTCGGCGTTAAGTAGTGCCGCGCGCTTGGCAGCCATGTAGTCTCTGGCGTCCATCCTTACTGTCGCTGAGGGTTTTCTGCTTATATGGCAGGGTGAATGCGTAGATACGAGCTGTTTCTGGTATCGCTGGGGCTTCTACCGGTGGCTATTCTTGTACTAGGTGCTATTGGGACTTTCATTTTCTATGTCTTGACCAGCCTGGACAAAAAGGATATTTCGGATCTGACATTGACTCTGGGTACGATTGGTATTGTGACATTAGGTGTGCTCATGTTCATGCGATTCTTCTGCATGCGCATTGCAGTGATGGAGATGTTTGATGGACAGGAACCGCCCCCAACAATCCAGGAGCTTACTGGGGGTGTGAATGCAACGGAGGCGATTGTCTGTAAGTATATCACACAGGCAAATCTCTTTATTGCGAACAAGCTGGGGGCACAGGGACAGGATGACCCACGCATGGTGGAGAATGCTGTACAGATTGCCGTGAACTCTGTGGGTGCACCCATCACGATGTGTGATCAGGTATGGAATCCACCTGCCGATGTCGGCGAGGCACTCCAGCAGAACGCCGAACGCATTACCCGGATGGAGGTGACACTGAGCAAATTTGTGGAACCAATCTTTAAAGAGGCATATGAGACTGGTACGCAGTGCAAGGATGTGTCAGGATCTGTACCAGCAACAGGAGTTGAAGGCTTTGATGATGCTGGATCTACACGTGATCTAGCAGTCCGTGTAGCTACGATTCAAAATGTCTTGGAACTCCAAAAGAAGAACTACTTAGACCCAATTGAGAAGCGTGTCCAGGATCTAAAGAGCGGTAAGATCAGCGACTGTGATCGCCGCATGGGTCAGCAGCAGGGACTGACGAATCAGAAGACCGCCGCTGCCATGAAGAGCCTGACGTAGGCGCAGCAAAAGTGACGGGCCAGGGTGATAAGTCATGGTGTGAGTACGATGTCGAACCCACACCAAGACTGGAAGAGTGTTGTGCTCCGCAGCTCTACTGCAGGGGCAGGAGCGAAGTGCCCTGTTGGCGGCTGTGCCAAGACGACGGCAACGGCTGCGGCCATGCGCAAGGCAGAACAGGCTGCTGATGAGGGCGCTCCTCTGAAGCCCAAGCAGCTGAATACGGAGAGCCTCCGCGCGATCCAGGATTACCGCCGCGAGCACAAGCTGACACAGGCGGAGTTCAATATGCAGTGTGGGTTCCCCGCCAACACCATCAATCAGATTGAGGCACGAAAGCTGGTACCTACCTCTGCACAGGTCCAGGCACTGAATCGCATCCTGAAGACCCGCATGGTGATTGAGTAGTGAGCTTG